>Ga0209748_1000107_pt1 | contig 51637 bp, 72 predicted proteins | sample BarGraIncu00421A_FD_185490 | JGI IMG/M metagenome (GOLD analysis project Ga0209748, IMG submission 185490) | Arctic peat soil microbial communities from Barrow, Alaska - Barrow Graham LP Incubations 004-21A (SPAdes) (version 2) | ecosystem: Environmental > Terrestrial > Soil > Wetlands > Peat... | reverse complement strand
TTTTACACACAGGTTTTGGTTTGCTTAGTGGTCTATAATAGAAACCACTAAAAAGATAGTCGAATGGCTGGAAAACCAAAGCACATGAGTCAGATCAAACAATTAATACAATTACAACAACAGGGCAAGGGCATCAGCTCATTGCCCGCAAGATGGGTTAGTCGGACGGATACAATATAACCTAGATTTTTGCTTTGATTGCTGTTAGTACTCTGTACTTACTTTTAAAGTATAGGGAGTTAAATCTTGCAGAGAAAGTTCTTGTTTTAAATCCTTTTTAAATTAGTGGATAAGGGTATTCGGTTGTGCTTACGATAACGTATTTGTAAGTTCGGAAGTAATCTCCGAAAGTTTTAATCTTATGTTTCTTTACTGCCATCTTACTAAATTAGGTTTTCATCTGAAGATACCGGTAAAAAGTTGTCTTTCCAATACTAAGACTTTTATAAATATCCTCTGGTTTCATCTCACCTCAAAAATAAAAGTTGTTGTAAGTTGTTAGCCAACTATTTATTATAGAAGTCTTTCAGAAAGGCTACCTTTACTTTGAGAAAAGTTACCTTGAGGTGGAGTAAAGGTATAATCACTCCACGTGCTATCATAAGCGAACCTAATAACTGAATGTTGCTTTTCAACTTTTTCATTTAAGTGGTCGTATCCATTTGTAAATATCGGTAAAAAGTTGCTTTACTCAGTCCAAGGCTCTCATAAATATCTGCCGGCTTCATCTCCCCCTTTCGGGAAAGCTCTTTGGCCATAAGCAGTTTCTTCTTATTCCCCGGACTAAGACCTCTCTTACTTCCTCCTCCGGGATTCCTAAGTTTCATTGCAGCGATCCCGGCTCTGGTCCTCTCACTTATCAGCTCCCTCTCAAACTCCGCGAAGGATGCAAACATATTAAACATTAATCTTCCTTGTGGAGTTGTTGTATCAATATTGTCACTTAGACTTACAAACTCAACTCCCAACTTTTTAAAATTGGAGATTAGTTCTACCAGGTGTTGAAGGGATCTTCCAAGTCTATCAAGTTTCCATACAACTACAATATCTCCTTCTCTCAAATTGGAGACCATAGAATTTAGCTCGGGACGATCCTTAATAGCACTTAATTTTTCCTTGAGTATTTTTTCACAGCCGGCATTTTTCAATGCGGTTAATTGTAAATCTAAATTCTGATCTTTAGTTGAAACTCTGGCGTATCCAATTTTCATGTTAGTCTCAGTTAAGGAGGGTTTGTGAGTCTTATTTGTGAGACGAGCTTTTGAGACTACATAGGACACTATTTTCATAATGTCCTATTGTCCCTTTGTACGTTCCTCTTTTAAGACTATAATTCATTAGTTTTACAATAAGCGTAGAACTGGGTCCTTGAAAAATCAAGCTCTTTATAAATTTTAGCTTTAGAAATCCCTTGTTTTAATTTCTCAACTATTATATCATGTTTCTCTGAAATAAGGTCAATCTTATTAGGTATGGGCTTCGGACTTAAGTTTTCATCTTTACAATACCTATACACAGTCCAATAAGGCACTCCAACTTTTCTTGCTATAGCTCTTATACTATTTCCTTTTTCAAGAAATTGTAGGATGTCTTTTTTCTTAAAGTCATTTATCTCATAAATATTACTCTCTTTAACTTTTTTAATGCTAGAAATTTTAGCAATAGGAACTAACTTGTAGTACCTAGCATGTTTCTCTTTAGAAGTTTCCCATATTAAGTTTAGATCAGAAATATTCCTATAGTCAAAGTCCCTATAACCCACATGATGTGACTTACTTGGTCTAGGACTCTTCATAATATCTTCAAGAACAATTTTAGCAACAGGAATAGTTTTCCAAGTTTCCCCTTCTTTAACTCTTAAAATTAAGGAGTCTCCTGTATCAGTAATTTTATGAAACTCTTCTCTATATTTAAAGAACCTATTAGTCTCTAATTTAATCTGTGAAGTAGAAACAACTTGTTTAGATAGTAAAAAGATTTGTTCTGATTCTCTTTTATTAATTTTCCTTAATTTATAATCTCTTGAAGTTTCAATTTCTCTAAGTTTAGATTCTTTATTTTTAGACTTACTATTTAGAACAACTTCTTTTTTAGAAAGTGTAGAAGCTTCTAATTTATTTCTTTGGGTTTCATACTTAGCTTTAACTTTCTTTTTCTGTAGAGCTATCATTCTATACTCTTTGTCGATCCTATTCTCAGTCTTCTTTACAATAAGTTTATCTGATAGTACCATACTTGAAGTTACAATAGCAGCTTTTGTAGGAAGCTCCTCCCCTTCTTGAAATTTATTACTTCTTCTAAATTGGCCTCCTTTTACAAGGGAAAGTAATTCAGATCTAGTACACCACTTTAAATTAGTGGCATCAGGGTTTTCCTTATTCCCATCTTTAAAGCCAATAGACTTAAAGTTTTCAGGATTAGGTACAAATGCACTAGCGACTAGTTTATGTACATACTTAATAGACTTTACACCATCCTTTGTTAATGCAACAGCTTTGAACCCATTAACTATAAAGGGAGACAGAACTTTAGGGTCTTCTCCATGTAACGACACTAATGTACCATCTACATATATTTTATAGAGGTTGTCGAATTCTGGGATAAATTCCCAAGAAATTTGGTTCTTATTCATTATTATGTTGTATTGAAAAATTATATTGTAAAGATATAACATTTATCCGTTATAATACAATAGCAAACAATAAAATTGTTTCCTTGTTTTTAAATTAATTCGTTTTGGAGAGTGTAAACGAATAAGACCCTGTTATAAATAATCATTCTATATTAGAGTTTATTTTATGGAGTGAGGGTTACCTTTTAATTTATTATGGATTAAGCAAAATAATGGACTCTTCATAGCTAACTATTGTAGTACAAACGTGTACATTTTAATAATGGGCTGCATAAGACTGCATTGCAACTGGGTAAGGTAAATATGCATAATGACTGGCTTTAAACATTCCTAGACGATGTTTCCTTTAACATTTTTTAGAGTTGTAGTGTCTCAAAGATATGTACTATAATTGAACATTTATCCATTCTCCTTGTCACAACACAGGGTTAATGCTGTATATTTGTAACTTAAATTACTATGCCTAGCTATATATGATTGAACCCACAAAAGTCTTAATACAACTTATAAATGAGTGTGTTGGACAAGCAGTGTTACTAACTGGAATACTAGCAACCCAAACAGGGGAAGCGAAAGATAAGTGTCTTCTAATTACCCTAAGTAATGCTAAGAGTGAATGTGTTAAAAGAAGTGATGATGAATTAGATTACGTCCTCAATGAGGAGGACATTAATAACTTACCATGCTGTTCAGAGGCTTAACAGAGGGATCTCCCCTACCTGGCTTATTGGGAAAACTTCAAACCCAAAAAGAGTCAATTAGCAAGGTGATCTTACCCAACTTCGTCAATCCAAATGAAACGTCCCCTAAATTTAAAAACATAGGGGATATGTGGTACGATGATGAGCAGCATATTTATTTTAACAAAAGTACACTTACACCTATTATTTCAACAACTACTCTTTTAGGGTCATTACAAGAAGAATTCAACGCTATTACAAAATCAATTCAATGTGCCGGAAAAGATTCTTACACATGCGAGAACCTTGATGTAACTTGTTGGTCATTCCTATCCTTAATAGAACGTGCTGAAAGGATACGTCAAGCGTGGACGATTACAAATGTTACCGGAACTACTTATGGTTCTATGGGGCACACAATTTTCGAACATGGTGCAAAGAATCTACATCTTCCAGTTGAGGACATTTACTACTTCGGAAGGAACATGTACAACTTGGACCATCCGATCCTGTACTACTTCGCTCAGGACTTATTTACAAATTACTTTCCCAAGTTCTCAAACTTTGAAGTGTTAGTCGAACCTCTTTTACATTTGCAGGGAATGATGGCCGGCCAAGCTGACCTTGTATTACTAGACCATATTAATAAGGTAATACATATCCTCGATTACAAGACGAATAAACACAAGCCGGGATCTGCTGAGGACAAGTCTTATGATAAGTTCAAGTATGTTATCACACATTTAAAGAAGAACTCCTTATCAGAGTACCAACTTCAGCTCTGCTTGTATCAATGGATGGTCGCCTTGATGTATCCGGGCTACTCTCTTGGAAGCAACTTCATACTTTGGGGGAACAGGGACACTGGCAAAATGGAGACCATTGAGATCGATCCTAAGAACCATCACAACGACCTATGTTTAATCTACAAATTCCTAACTACAAACTCGCAACAACTAAAGCTCGCAGCGTAAAAAAAAAAGGTCCCCGAAGCAAATGCTCTGGGGACCTTTAGATTTATATTACTTAACTTCACTCTTCTTTGCTGCTAATTGTTCCGCAAGTTTTTCTTGTTTCTTCTTTTCAGCTTTAGATGCTACAGCAGCTACCAAAGGAGAGACTTCAACTTCAGCAGCCATTAACTGCTCAATGCTCTCTTTTTCCTCGTCCGTGTGAGGAGGGTTAGCCGGGATCGTAGGTACATGCACGAACTTCTCAGCCGGGAACTCATCAACGATATGAGATACGAACTCGGAGTCTTCGATAAAGTCAGCCATTGTAATTTCAGTATCATTTACTGCATCGTCTGCAACTTCATCAATTATAACTTCGACTTCTCCAGCCTCAACGTCACCGTTGAAGTTAGCTTCGATAACCTGATCAAGTAAGATCAGTAATTTCCCTGAGGGAATTTTACATCCATTTCTACGGATGTACTCAATAAATTGTAATTTTTCCATTAGTTCTGATTGTTTTGTTGTGGTTTTACTCTTACTTCTTTCTTGAAGAGTTTCTGGACATTCTCTGGAAGACTGTCATAGTATTGGGATGCCATTCCAATATGCAGACCATCTAAGATCACTGCGATATCTTCAATAGTTTTGATGGCCGATGAGTCCAGAGCGTAAACTACTTCCTCTTGTGGCTCTACTTCAGCTACCTGAGCTTCAACTTCAGGTTTTCCTTTCACTGCTACGAATGGAATTGCATTTCCTTTTTTCTTTTCGTTCATTTAATTTAGATTTACTGATCCTCTATGGAATCGATTACAATGTAATTAGGAGGGATCTCTTCCGTCCTATATAATAGTATTAATGTATTGGGAAATTTCTCTTGGCAGGTCTCGGAGCTCTCCCAGAATAAAATTGGGGGAATTACTTTATCGGACTCTGTTACTTTCCCCGGTGACTCTTCTTTGAACTCTGGTTGGAATACATGGTTAGCATACAAGTGTGGGAACATCTCCACCTCCGTCTTCCCTTCAGTTCTGATCACATACCTTTTAACTTCTACAACGAAGTCAAGGATTCTGTAAGCGTTCCTAACCTCCTTTGGGAAATACTGTTCTGGGAACTTTGTTATTTGAACAAGGTCTTCCAGACTTGCATCTAGTTTTCGGAAGTCAATTAATTGTGTTAATTTTTTACTCATTTTAAATATTATAGATTTTGAAGAAAAAGGGGAAGTAACCACTCCTCCCCTTGATCAACCTTTCAAAATCCCCTCATAGAGGGAAAGTGTTAATTATATCTTATAGGATTACCCACACTTTGAGTAACCACAGTTTTTACATCCTGTACAACCGGACTCTCGTACCAACTTACTTCCGCAAGTAGGACATTTCTCTCCAGTCTCAGTAGCTCCAACATACTTGGCAAGAGTTCTACTGATAGCTCTGGCGAAAGACGTAACATTACCAGGAACCTTATTAAGTTGCTCCACGATAAACGCTAAGTCTGTCCCTTGCTTAAGCCCGAGTACACTGATCATTCTGGTCAATGCCTGTTCTTCATCTGATAGGAAATGCTTTGTAAGGTTCCTAATGGTGATGCTTTCTGTAACCAGATCATATCCCTTTTCAGTCTTCACAAGTGTACCTTTAGTGATGTTCTTACCAAGTGTTATATCCACTGGCTTGAATGCAAATACTTCAAAAGGTTTTCCATCGTTCATACCAACAAGGACGGTCCATTCTTCTCCTAATACTTTTATAGTATTAATATCACATGGAACCTTCTTAGGCCGTTTAGTTGTAATGGTAATACAAGGTGCGGAAATTGCATCGACAGCCTTTAGAACTGCTGTCATTGTACCGTCACGATATGTTGTGAGACCTTTGATAACTCCAGATTCCCATGCACTCATGTACATGTTCTTGAAATCCTCAAAAGGATAATCGTTTGGTAAGTTGATAGTCTTGCTTATTGCTTGATCCACGTATGGAGCAATAGCCTTTAGCATATTGAGGTGATCAGCCACAGTAAGTGTAGTTGTTGTTGCAGCCCACTCAGCATCTTTGTCCCATTCACCACGAACTTTGAGTATCCGGACAGCATAATCCTCAATCAGAGTTTCCTTCGTGTACCCACGGTGCCTATCCCATTTATAAAGTATACCGTCTTCGTCTTCCCAGATTTTTAAATTGGTATCACCTTCTTTTATAAGGTCTGGCCACATGTCGTGTGTAGGAATTCCTCTGGGAAGAACTTCAACTGCTGATGTGCGTAAATACTCAGGCATGAACACAGGTTCACATCCACCAGATACGCAATTAGCCAATATTCCAGTGTTACCATTGGGAGCAAATGCAAGTAAGTGGGAGTTGCGCAAACCATGCAACTTGATCAATGCCATTGTTTCTTTAGAAAGGATCTTATGATATCCTCCTTTAAGGAAGTTCTCATAGTTCCATAATGGGAATGCTCCTTTTTCTTTTGCCAGTAAAGCTGAGGATTGGTAGCACAAATTAGCGTATGCACTTTCAAACTCGCTCATTAATTGGCAACCCTTTTCCGAGCCATATCGAACCTTCATCATCATCAATGCAGATCCAACTCCTAAATTACCAAGGCCGAGTCTTCGCTTATTCTTAGCCTCTGTAATTTGATCAGGTAAAGGTAAGTAGGTAATGTCAATAACATTATCCGCCATCCTTACCAGTGTCGGAACATCCATTGCTAACTTCTCAAAGTCCCAACCACTTAGGTCCGGAAGAACGTACTGGGTGCAATTGATTGACCCTAATAAGCAAGCTCCTCCAACTGGCAGAGGAACTTCACCACATGGATTTGTTGTGTTTATGAACTCGATCTCAGTAAGGTTATTCATCCTATTGATAAGGTCAATGAAGATCACTCCGGGCTCATTGCGGTTGTAGGTTGTGGTCATAATAAGATCATACAGAGCTCTTGCTTTAAGGGTCTTATATGATTTGAATACTCCTCCTAATTTTTCCCATTTGTCCCAGTTACCATCCCATTCCTCCTTGTAGAGTTCTTTTTGAGATTCAAAGTCAGGATAGTACAGAGTCCAATCGTAATCTGCTTTTACAGCACTCATAAACTCATCAGTGATTAGAACAGACATATTGCATTTAGTAAGCCTACCTTCTGTCTGTTTAGCTGTAATGAACTCCTCAATATCAGGGTGATGAACAGATTGCGTAAACATTTGTGCCCCTTTTCTATTCTTCTTTTTCCCTTTGACAACTTCAATTCCGGAACCTTCTGTAATAACTACAGATTGTGTGTTCCACATCTCAAGCATCTTTACAGAGCCGGGAGTAGTACTGCCGATGCCGGCAATGTAACCACCACGAGGTCGAAGGACATCTGCACACATTCCATAACCACCTTCAGATTTAAGGATGAGAGCTTGATGCCTCAATGCTCGAAGTATTCCTTCCATTGAGTCTTTATCTTTGCCGGGAACACCATCTGCAAAGCAGTTGAGTAGGGTAGTGCTCTCATATCCTGCGCCAGCGTTGCTGAGTATTCTACCTCCAAGAATAGCTTTAAAGTCCTCCAACAAAGCGTAAAATTTATCCTTCCATTTTGTATCGGTCTCAAATTCAGTAAGAGCACCAGAAACCCTATGCCACATGTGCTGGAGAGATTCTCCACCATGACTATAGGTCTGTTCAAAAACTTCAAATGAGAAGTCGTTAAGAGGGAGTTTAATCGCCTCTTCATCAGTTAATTGTTTCATTTATAAAAAGTAAATAACAGTATAAAAATTCGTGAATTACGAAGTGTAAAGGTACTGCGTTTTAATGATAACAAATACATTAAAACGTAGTAACAATATACTTTTATTCTGTGATAATCCCCCTCTTCATCAATTCAAAGAGAGACCTTCCACAAGCCTCAACGTCAACCATGGCATCATGCGCCCCTTCAAACCCAACCTTGAATAGGTGAGTGTGCAGCTCCATGAGGGTAGGCCACTTGTATGTTCCACGCTTATAAGGACTTGGTACTTGACAGTACTCGGTACTTAATTGCATAGTGCAGATCTTGTCGATCCTTTTACCAACTACAGCGTTAAGTCTGATAAATTCTGCTGCCATAATCATCTCATCAAAGAACATATTATGTGCAACTAACTTATCAGCCTTAAGAATCTTGTCGGCAAAGTCAGGTAAGATATATTCAATTGGAATTCCAAACTTCATACTCTTCTCCTGAGAGAATCCATGATCGCGATGAAAGTCCCCAGTAGGCATCTCCCATCCATTAGGTTTAATGAGCTCGCACCTTTTATTGATCACTTCTCCAGAATCACTATAGAGAGTCCAAGCTATTTGAGTAAGCCTTGGAATATCCTTAATGTTATTGGAGTAGATCGTCTTGATGTGATTGGGAATCTTGCCGGTAGTCTCGGTGTCAAACACTAAGTATGTTGCCATTATCCTTCTCCTTTCCTTCTTTGTTTTTATTAAATTCCTCAACTGTAATCACTTCATCGTACCACTCCACACAAGTACAGCAATACACATCCTCCTGTTTTTCAAGGAAGTCATGTAGTTTACGAGTGTTCGGGTTAGCACATGCCTTTAGGTGTATGTCTGTGGAACCACATACCGGGCAGCATAGAGTATCGGAGTCGTCCTTCTCAATAATGGTATCTTCGCACTCTTCCAGTTCATCACCAGTGTAAGGGTTAAATATTGTGATCGCTTCTATGGCCTCAGATTCAACCATAAACAACCCTTGATCCTTGGAGTAGTAAAGTTCCATCTGAAAGGTAACCCTAGATAACCAGTCCCTTGCATCTTCTTCCTCCCAGCCTTGATCAAGCAATTCATCAAGCTTTGCTTTAAATGCAATTGGGAATTTTTCTTCTGATAGAGAAATGTCGATAACTTCCTCTGTACCTGTATTATTCTTTTTCATGTTCTTCCTTATCTTTTAATTCAGTTATACAACCTGCAACCAACCAATCAAGAGCGTACTCTACCATCTCCTTTAACGGAGCATCAAGAGAGAATTCCTGAAGGTAAACATGATCATTTTCTCCTAACGCAGTCCAAATATCCTCCATGTCAGAATCAAGACTTATTCTGCCTTGATAAAGAGTTAGGAGCATATATTCCCCTGCATTGTGGGTACTGGCAATACCACCATCTTCTACCAGGATATCGTGACCATCATCACAACCTGTATCAAAAACACGGTAATTAAATCCTACAGACTTAAGTGAAGGAAGTCCATTTTCCTCATTAGGAAATATTTCTGTACCGCCCCAATCCATGTTATTGATGAACTCGGCAAGTTTCTCATCGTCAGTCAGTGCAAAATCATCTGTAACTTCGATCTCAATACCATCCTCAAAAGGAACTTCTGTGAGAAAGTAGGCATCCCGGTTAACAAAGTGCCAACCACTTGTGATAGGCATACTTCCATCGCATTCAACTCGTGTCCATACCTGATTTGCAGGGTAAGGAATTACTTCATCATAATCGGGCCCAGTAGTCTCAAACGCCCTAGGGCAACCTTCACCGTCCATCACTGGCTTGTACTTCTCAACCCATTCATCAAAGGTCATTACAACCAACTTAGTCTCTTTGACTGTTTTAATTTCTTCCATAATATTGTATTTAAAGATTATTCAGTTTGCCCAAATTCAAGTTCCATATACTCCTCTAGTTGTAGAAGAGTTGAAGACTCAAGTATAACCCATGGAATAGATTGTTGAGCTTTTAAAATAGTGAGGCACTCTTCCATGTAAGCCTTTTCTTCTTCCTCTGTACGAGGTAATTTTGTATACTCTGTTACTTCAGTTTGTAGTTCAGGAGAGTGTTCTGTTATAACTGAGAAGAACCTATCATAAAGAGAGGTGTACCATTCAAAGTCAGCAACTTCGTGAACTTCACAAGGTACCTGATCGAGTGCCATATCCATAAGAGCAAGGCTTTTAGCCAACTCTTCAACATTAATTTTTAGTATCATTTTTGTAAGTTTCAAGTTTATAAAGTGCGTAATCTTCAATAGCATCGTCCCATGTCTCAATAACTTCATTGACAAATGCTGTCGATATAGTCTTAATGATAACATTTTCGCTGCTTAGTAAATGTCCCCAGTCAGTGTCCTTATGGATCTTCTGGAACTCAATAGCCCAATCAACAATAATTTCATTGGAAGCTATGAATGGCATGTTATGAATTACAAATAAGCCATCTCCTATACGGTGAGACATAATGGAAGCTATAAGAGCTAATTCGTGTTTCTTAGTTTTAATCTTCATTGTTGATATTTTGGTTAAGACTCCCCATCTCTGGGGAGTTGCGTCTTAATTTTCAAAGACTCGTCAGTTAACCTTCTTTAACTGGATTCATTCTCTCATTGAAGTATTTGCGTTTAGCATACTCCATGTCTCGTTCCTGAACTAAGTTTGCAAATAGTCCCAGTAGAAGGTCCAAAACCTTTTTCCGGACAGACATATTACTACAGAGAACCTCATCGTCAATCTTATGGATCTCCTTTGTCTCTTTAAATAGTATTACCTCGCATCTTGTGACATCGAAACTTGCAGATGCACCTCCATTTTCAGCCTTTACAAAACCGGCATTAGAGGCTAGAAGTCCAAGTTCCTTATAATACTTATCACAATTAGAGCCTTCGTACAGAGGATTTCCAAGGTTTACAAGACCTTTCATGTGGCACGTATCACTTATCTTTCTGATAATCCTGTCCTCTGGCAGATCTTGCATTCCTGAGTACTTTGGATCATAACATCTGTCGGAATAGTGGTACTCTCCGGTTGAGAGTATTTGAGTTTCGAAATTCTCAAACGCTTCCTTTGCAACGCCATTGAAAGCCATTGCAATAAACAGGTTCTGGGCTGCCGTTATTTGCCCTCCAGTTGGATTAAATGTTGGTCCCATAATTAACTTAAATCAGATAGATCTCGTAAACCTTTGAATACTGGAAAGCGAGGTTTGCCCTTGCTTGTCTTACTGAAGAATTGAACTGTTCCAAGTTGGCCAATATACTGATCCTTGTTAAGGAGTATCCTTGCCTTCTCTTCACTGGTGCATTTAGGAGTAGCTCTGAACTCTTGCCCATCGGCAGTTACCAGGACGATACGAGCATGATCAGGACGAGCAACCATAGGAATTACGTCAATGATCTTAAACTCATCATCCTTCATCTCCTTCACTTTTAACAGGTTCTTAGTTCTGTTATTTTCGTAGAATGCGAAAGGATTCCGGAGCATACCACCTTCATAACCATTCAATGTGAACTCATTATAAAGGTCAAACATCTCCTTCTCACTATGTACCATATACTGTTTTTCAGGTATAATATGGGGAGTAGGGTAAGCCTGTAGGAACTGGGTATAAATGTTGTACCTATCCAGTGCTTTAGTAGGGGTATCCAGAAGGATGTCGTATACATGAAATTCCACGAGGTCTGATACTCCTGCATGGTACTTCTTAATGGCTGACTGAAGGGCATCAAACAGGTCCTCATCGTCACTGTGATTGTACAACTCACCGTCCAATACAAAGTTTCTACCAGACTTCTGGTGAATCCAAAGTATTTCCTTTTCAATGTGAGGCATAGTTGTGATTATCTTCCCCTTCCGTGATCGGATGGTGACAACATTGCTGATAGCGGATATAGTGCCTCTATTTCCATCAAGCTTTGCAGATTCCAACATACCGGCAACAAAGTCAACCTTGTCCTTATTGTCGTCGTAATGTTCTGCGAGCATGGGGCTAATAGACTTATCAATACCACCCTGAAGAAACGCTAACATCTGCTCAATATCTCCTTCGATCTCAGAAGGGATCTCCATATAGAACTCCTGTTCGATCTTCTTCTTGATGTCGCGATCAACATCGAGAACTGCTTGCTCTTCCGGGCTCACATAGTTTGATCGTCCCGGATTCTTTTCTGTGCATGGAGTTTCATTGGTTATCAACTTTCCTCCGTATTGACCAGTCTGGACAATCTTCATTGCACCTTCAGTGCGAAATTGTGCAACCTTTATTTTACCGGCCTTGGTTAGGCCATAAATTGTTTTCATAGATTAAATTTTCTCAACGTTAGTAATTCCATAACAGGCTTTGTGTACTTTAGATGAAGAACCATCTTTCTTGAGTTTAAGGAATAGGTACTCAGGCTCAATGTCATGGAACAGGGCTATCTTATCCACGTAAAGTACCTCACTGGTCTCTACTTTTCTCCAAGATAGTGCAGTTACTTTTACTTTGTCCCCTACCTTAATAGGTAGTGTTTCAATGTACCTCTTCTTCAAGTCATTGATGGCATTTTTAGCACTCTCAATAACCTTTAGGTGTTCCTGATACTGTTCCCAATAAAGATCGCTGGTTAAGGTAAGAGGGGTTGGATCTCCGGTTTCCTCGACATCTAAATCCACTTCGAAGACTGCTCCAGTTACTTGGTTAGTCACTCTAAAAAATGGAGGGTGTTCAAGCTGACATAGGTGAGCTTCTTCAGCTGCTGCTTTTGGACCTTCGGCTTCGATGTCGATAGTCCATTCTACCTTATAAGGGTTCGTGCTCATATTTTGGTTTTTTGTAGATTACTACTGTTACTTTACAGTCTTTTAATTCTCTTTGGATGATACCTTTTACAATATTCCAATCACCTCCGGCCAGACCGCAACCAATTTGCGGAAGTCCAATTCTTCTACCTGAAAGCATAAAGTTTATCTTCCTCAAACATAGTGTAAGGGCTTCGTAGTCCAGTTGCATTACCTCACGCCCATAGTTATACTGGGTATAAGAGTTTATGACATAGAGGTCGTAGGTATGGCTGAACGTTAGATCAACCTGTCCAAGTTTATTCACCGCACCTTTATATGCCGGTAACTCCAACGGTAATAGATCAACATTAAACTCCTTAGCCATTTGTACAGCTATTCCGGATCTCATTCTGCATTGGCAATTACAGCCATGGGTAATCACATCAAAATGGCCAGTTTTAGCCATTTCGATGAGATCCCCTTCAATCTCTTGATAGTTCATAAATTATACGATAGTATTAAATACAGGAGAGTCCTGTGTAACTGAAATTTTGGGGTTTGCTGTTTGAGCAAAGGACTCAATGATCTTTACTGTCTCTTCGTCAAGCTCTTTCCTCCAATGAATTACTCTATTTGCGTCAATGTGAGCAAGAGTCATGTAATCATTGTTCTCTTCCAATGCATTTGTCCAAACAGTGATTCCATTTCCTTTGCTACCAAACCCGATTGTTTCCGGTCTTACGTAGATCATGGTTAGTTCCTCCCAGTATGGCCTAGACCACCCTCACCACGAACTGTTTCTGTCAGTTCTGATGCAGGTACCCACTTCACTCTCTCGTGCTTTGCAACAACCATCTGAGCGATACGATCCCCATCACCGAAAACGCAGTCTGTATCTGAGAGGTTAACTAAGATGATCTTAATTTCTCCTCTATAATCAGCATCAATCGTTCCGGGTGCATTTAATACCGTAACTCCTGTCTTGGCAGCCAACCCACTGCGAGGTCTGATTTGGGCTTCGTATCCTTCAGGTAGTTCGATAAAGAGACCTGTTGGAATGATTGCCCTGCCAAAAGGCTTAAGACGTATACCGAAATCCAGGTTGGCCCGAAGATCCATACCGGCAGATTGTAATGTCTCATAAGCCGGTAATTTGTGCTTGGACATATTGATTATTTTAACTTCTGTTTCTAACATGTTTGTTCGTAGTTGTAAATTTCATCATCAAGAATTTCCATATATCGAAGGGGCTTATCGAGAAGCTCAACGCTATCATCGAGAGTGGTCCCTAAATCGTGTTCCCTTTGTTCTTTTAAGGAGTCTCTGGAGTTATCACCTGGTAAAGCTATTGCTCCCAATTCAGGAGGTGCAATTATGTGCCTGTATCCTGCAAAGAATACGATGCATAACTTATGCCTTGAGTAAGTAACCTTAGAGATATACATTAAAAGATCTTCTGTGGGAGGGTGTGTGAAGAAAACCTCAGTTCTGATAGCTAAACGTATCAGTACCTTAGCCTCTTCGGAGAGTTGGGTATACTTCCCATCAAGGAACTTTCGAACATCATCTGCAAACATTTCTGGAATTGTGTACTCCATATAGTGCTTACAGTTGATGTTCCAAGTTCTCTTAAAATGTTCTGGGGAAAGTATTTCTTTTATTGGGTCTGGGTCAAATAACAGTAACTCAATTATTACACTCTTCAGATCTCTCGATAAGTAAGTGTTGAGTAGGTTCTTTGGCCCATATGATCTTGTACTTAAACCTACAAGTGGTAATATGAAGTAGTTGGCTTTATTCATTAGAAAACTTATATTAATGATTAACTACTAAACTCCAGGAATACCCGGTAACATGTTGGCCTTCATTTCCCAAGTCTCCAATACCTGTCTCCATCCCTTGATATAATACTCGAAAGCATTCTCATGGATCAATCCAAGATCTTTTAACTTGTTGAACTTACTACCATCGAGGGCCCATTGAACATGACGATCCATGTTGAACCTTGTACCTAAAGGAGCCACATAGCTTCCGGTGGTTCCCATATCAATATCTGCTTTAGATATAAATAGGTAAGGAACGTAACAACCTGTCTCAAATGAGATAGTCGATACTGGAAGAAGGATTGACTGATGATTCCACTCTGCGCGAGCTTCATTCTCAGGAATTCCTCTTGAGATCAGGTAATGGATTGCAGCCTCACGGTAGAATGCCATTGACCTATAGTAGGCGTAGTTGAAATAGTTGGTGTTAACGAAGTCACGAGCCGGCTTTGAGTGGGACTTGATGTCCAGAATTACACAGGTCTTCCTTTTGAAGTCAATGTGAATCCTATCAAACATACTGCGACACAGAACCACTTTTCCTTCTTTTGTAGTGTACTTCCAAAGGACGATGAACTCTGAATAAGATTCAATTGAACCATCATTCTCAGGAGTCAGGGTGTGATATATCTCATGGATAGTCGGATCGCGATCAAGTGCAGCAAAAGAGGCTTTGATCTTAACCATAACCCTATCAGCGTTACTCTTAACACATTCCACATCATCAATAATAATCCCACCTTTGGCACGAACTGATGTCTTGTACTCTTCAAACTTTGCAAGTTTGCGGAAGTACTCAGTGAAGACCGGGATCTCGCTCTCGTACTTCTCTGCTTCCTTCTTGGCAGCATTGATTACTTTGTTAGCAGCTGCGGTTACCTTATTAGCGTCCTTAGGCTTTTCAGTGGCAGTAACAGGTTCAGCCTCAAGGGTCATAATGTCCTCAATTGAAGTGGCCTTAGTGCTTAAGTTGTCCTTAACCATCATGTAAGCTACAGAAGCTGAATGACCTTCAACTCTGCATTTGATCATTTCGAGGTGATCCTTATTCAAGGAAGTCTCTGGCTTTACTGGTGCAAGGTTGCTACCGAAGGTATGGAGTTCTTGAAGTGAGACTCCCTTTGTTTCCATAGCCTTGTGGATCTGATCCCCTATAAAAGTAGATTCAGTCTTACCACTATTCCATGTTGGCCACTCACCATCAGACTCAATGTGATTCAGAGTGGTTGCAGTGTAAACTCTTTCATTGATTCCCCCTCCGATCAAGAAGTAAACTTCCCGAAGTTCGTCCTGAGATAAATTCTCAATCGGTTTTCCACTGTCAATGATAGCTCTCTGCATTGGGGTGAGTTTAGTAAACTCATCAATTTTGTATATGAACCCACTAATACCCCTTGAAAATGGGGATGCTGCCGGTGCTCCAAACATTCCGGGAGGAGGCAGTGGGGCTATTGGCCTCATAGGAGGTGCTATAGTTCCTGTGTTCATGCTATTTAATTTTGGTTTTGTAAGTGATTAATTAGGTCGAATAGATCCTTTTGTGTGTAGACGACAACGATCTTAAATTTGTATTGTGTTAGATATCGGGCAAGTTTCAACTTGTTATCAAATCCATCGTTAGCAAACCCTTTGGCTTCAAGGTATATTCCGTAATCCTCAAGGTAGAAATCCACACTCCAAGTCTCAGGTAGTACCTTCGTCTCAATTAGTGATTTTCTGTTGTTCTTATTGAAGTTCCGGGTAACTGCTGATTTAGCAGATTTACCTACAGCCTTTCTAAGACCACTTAACAACTCTGATCTTAACTCTTTTGTGTACTCCAGATCGGTAGTAGTGAAACTGGGGACAAGTGTGAGTTTCTCAGGTTTGAAGTTGTGCCTTATCTGGAACAGGTTCAATGTTCTGTCTACCCACAACTCAAATGCTGAGTCATAATAGGTACCTTCAGGGTAATCCTTTTTCCATTGCTTCAGGTCGTTTATTACCTGTCCGTTGGAGTCAACTTTCTTTGCATTCTTAACTTTAGCCTTGCTTTTAACAGGGCTTTCTTTCTCTTCAACTTGTGCCATGAATAAGACGTTGGGTTAGTTTTCGTGTTGAACTTTCACCGTATATGAGCCTATAGTCAGCAGGGTCCTTTACAGGCACTCCCCACTTTCCATGTTTCAAAATACGTGTAGTCGATACAAACCTTACAATTATCTCTTGGTTCGTGTGGAAGGGGCTGTTCAAAAGCTGCTTTCTAAGCCTGTTGGCACCTTTAATCCCAGTTAAATCCGGATCGAAGATGATAACAATCTTACGATATCTTAGCATCCATGTTATCCAAACGGCCTCAATGATGTACCCTTCACCATGAGGGGCAACCATATCAACCCACTGTTCCAGATGGGACTGCATAACAAGAATATCTTTCATAGCTTTTGTTACAACCAATACATTATAGTCAGTCTGTCTGCATTGCAAGAAACCTTGCATGTAGTAGGAAGGGCACTGATTTAAGAATTTCTTGAAGTTCTCTTCATAGGGTTGGTATATCTTAAACCGATCAGCAATGATGTAAGCAAACGTTGTAGTCTTTCGAAAATCCTTAACAATTAAACATTTATCATCAAGTAGGTACTCCATCGCTTTTACACAGTATACCTTCAACATTTCTGCGTACACCCCAATATCAGCCCAATACTCAGTATGATTCTGTTTATACTCAAGCATTGTCTTAATATTGAACTTCAAGGTAAAGTCTATCTCAGGCATCTTTACAGCATACTTTTGAATAGGGGCAGTACCTAACTGCATTGTAGTAGAGATATACTCACATAGATCCGTTATTCCTTGAAACTTCACATTATGTTGGTAGGACATGAACTGTTCAACGAACTGGAATACATTTCCAGCTTTTCCGTTAAAGTCTTTGAACATTAGTTGTCCCATCCACCTTGGATCTCTTGGAGGAAATATGTTAAATGTTGGACGAGGATCTACCCTTAACGGTGAGCAAATTGTATCGGTTATCTTAAATTCACAATTCAAGAAGAAGCTGTAAATTGAATAATCGTCTACTCTCTCCAGTAGGTTCTCCATAGAGGAATTCAACTTTATAGATTCCCGATTAATAGATCTTATAGACATGTTATTTAAAATACTTTAGTGGAATAAAGGGTGCCTCAATTAAGAAGCACCCTTTCAAATTATAAGTCGCAGATTACTGCTGAGTTCCCGGTTGTGGGAACTGAGGAATAGCCGGCATTCCGGTTGCAGGTTGGCTTACTCCGGGGATACCGGGGCCTGTTGGGATAGCACTTTGTACTCCGGGCATTCCTGCCTGAACTGCACCGGGGATTGCTCCTGGCATTCCCATAGGGGCTGCACCGGGAAGTCCCATAGCACCGGGCATCGTTGCACCGGGTAAAGTGGTTCCAAGTGGATTCATCATCGCACCTTTACCTCCCATACCGGGAAGATCGTCTTTCTTCTGAGGTGTATCATGTCTGGCCTTAGCTCCAAGATCATATTCAGTAAGTTTGATCTTACTTGCAGTAACCGGAGTTTCCCAACGTTCAATGAAATCCTTCTTAGGGATGTCAGAGAACTTACCATCGTTGGTATAAGTTACCTTCAGACGGAATTTGTATGGAGACTCAAGGCCTGTTATGTTATTGGAGTTCATCAATGCGAGGAACTGATCACGGATCACATCATTGAACATATCCATGTTAGCTTTCTGGCTAAGGATAGGTAAGATCTGATCCATAGACACAATACCCAGAACCTTGTAAGGGTCAAATGCAACATCAACCTGAGCAGGATCATAGATGTTGTCCAAGATCTCAGTGAACACATTTAACTGTGACTGAACATCTCTTACGATATCCCTTGTTGAAGTGGGGTCATACTTCAATCGGAAGATCATAAACTCTGACTCTGCAAATAATCCTTGCTCATTCAGGGCTGCAAAGGAGATATACATTAAGGCACTGCTGATGAATGAACCATCAGGTTTCTTGCGAATTGTTCCGTCTACTTTACGGATAATTACTGGGAGTGTCTGTACTCCGAATTCTAATCTGCGATCAGTCTGCTGGGCGTTGATTTGTCTTCTTAAACTTGTCATAATACTTGAAATTAAAAGGTTTGAATTAAATTAAATTGGTTAAAAAATTGATGGTTAAATAAGATTAATTTAGGATTGTCACTTCACCTTCTTCATCGATGCTGTGCTGAACATTGAATACTTCAGCAGCTTCAGAAGTCTCCAGATAGCCCATTAAAGCTTCAGGTTTAAAGAACCTTCCACCAAGGGTTAAGCATCTGGTAGAGCACATCTGACGAGGCATCTTTTTCCAGTTGTCTTTCCCTGTAAGTTCCATAGACTGAGCTTCACTCCATTTGAATGCCTGAGTGTGAAAGATCGTTCCTTTGGTTTTATCCAAAGCAGCGATGTACAACTGACGAATATCAGCAGGTAAGTCCTTGATTTCAAGAAGTTCCTTTTTGAAAGCAGTCAAAGCAACAGTGTCTACGAACTCAATTGTAGTGATATAGTCAACTACAGACCCGGAAGCATCATACATCGGAACAAAGTCATTGACAACATTGTAAGTGACTCCGTACTTCTTTAACTGCCCTGCAATTGCATGAACACCTAAAGTTGGCCGTCCCTGAATACTGTGGATGTTATTCAATGCAGCCATGGTATTAAGGCCGATCTCACTACCCATCTTCATAATCATAACTACTTGCTCTGGAGCATTGATATTCTTAGGACATAACCCTGAGTCAATCATCACCTTAGCAGCAGTGAGCATCTGGTCCATTGAGAACCGGGGGCTGTATTCCAAAACTCCTCTTTCATTGTCCTGTTTTACAAGTTCAACTGAGGTACTTTGCTGTGCAGTCGGTTTACGACTACGAGTAGCCTTAGGCTTTTCCTCAACAACAGTTGCAGCCACAAATAATGGAACTGCTTGCTGTACCGGGGCCTGAACTACAGGTGTAACAGGAGCCTGAACTGGGGCTACAACCATTACAACAGGAACTTCTACAACTGGAGCTGGAATAACTACTGCCGGAGCAGCTGCAACAACAGGAGCAATAGGCTGTGCTACTGCTGGAGCTGCTTGTACTGGAGCAGGTTCAACATACACTGGTGCAACTGGGGCTGGAACTTCAAAAGAAGGCATCGGCATAGGGGCTGAAACAGGAGCATTTGTAGCAAATGGGATACCGCCACCATTAGTTGCTGCATCGAAGATAGCATCAGGTACAGGAACTCCTACAACAGGAGTCAATGCCGGAGCTACATCAGCAGCAGTAAGATTAGCGTAAGTTACTACTGGTGCTACCGTTTGAGGGGCAGGAGCAATAACTGGAGCTACATACTGTGGTTGTTCAGCCGGAGTCACAAACGGCATTACTGGAGGCTGAAGTTGTGCCTGAGTTGCACTATTCAGAACATTCATTAATGGGTTGTAAGGTTGTTCCATCAATGGCGATGGTGGTGCTGGGGGTATTACTAACGGTGCTGTCGTTGAGGGCACGTTCAGAATTGAAGGATTGTTGGTTTCCATATATTTGCTCTTGTTTATAGTTTTTATAGTAAAAAATTGTTTGTTGATAATTGACGTCAGTAGGCAAAGGGCAGTCAAACATAAACCCGGCTTCCGGATGGAAGACTAACGGTATCATGCTGCTGTCTAAGCCCTCAGTGTTCCTCATAATTGTACAGAACCGAAGTCTTGGTATCTTGTCTGGCTCCGTAATGAAGTCAGCTACAGTGAAACCTACCCAATCATTGATTTGGCATTTAAAAGGATTAAATAAGTGTAGGGCTACATCGCAACCCTCATAGTAAAGTCCGAATTCTCGGAAGTCTGGAGTCATTTGAGACTGCTTAAATATCCCACCTACTTTAAAAGATGGGACAATCATAACTGCTGCGATTTTGTAATACTCCTTAAAGAACATCATGGATTCATGCATCCTTTTATGAATATCGTTATCTGCAAAAGTTACTTTGTTCTGGGACTCAAGCTTGAGCTTTGATGCATTATCCACAACTACAATCATCTGAAGATTCTTGTATTGGGGACTTAACTCGTATCGTTTCTCACCATCATGCTCTGTATGAATTCCTCCGAAATTGAGCATACTTCTCTCAACGATCTCGTGAACCTTAGAGGGACTCTTAGCCCCATCATGGATCTCAAGTACTCCTTTACGTATCATCTCATCGAAGAAAAGTGCAGCAGTCTCAAGTTCTTGTATAGTCTGTGAGTCAAGGTCATATAACCTGTTGTAATCCCCATCGATAGTATTAATATCAATAAGTTTTCCGTAACAGGCATACATATAAAGACACATCCATTTAGCCGGTTTCACCTTCTCCGATTTATCCATATTAAAATAGATAATCTTCATCGGTGGACGACTTTCTTCTGGAACACATGCATACCACCACAAGGCAGAGAACACAAAATTGAGGTCTGTAAAAGACTTTTTTCCAGAGCTTTGCATCCCACTTACAATGTAGTATGTTCCTTGGCGAATACCGTTGATCTGGCCACCAAGTTTTCCACTGAATTGGAAGGGAATACCATGGAATGCAGACTTCCTGCTCTCGCGAGCACGTTGTAGTATTTGTTGAAATTTGGACATATTAGATCAGATTTGCCCCTACTGCCACATTTTTCCTTGGTTGATTTACAAAATACTGTAGAATCTCTGGAGTCGTCTTTGACTCAACAATAGACTTTGTATCGTTGTACCAATCATCCTGCACCTTAAAGAAGTTAGCTTGCTTGGAGATGTATGCCCTTCCATCACTACCTATTCCATCTTTTATGAACCTGTAAGTGGCAAATATGTAGATGCCTAGATCACATCTCCGGCCAATGGCTGCAAAGTTTTTCATAGCTCCTTCATTGTTACCCCTTAGCCTGACACCATCATATTTAATTCCGAACAAGTGGTCCCAGCTTGCATTTCTGTAGCGTAGATCAACTGATGTTGGGAATAACCACAACCAGGTTAAGTATAAAGCTGTAACAGTTTCCTCTTTAAAGAAAGCCATAACCCTTTCTTCTTCATCCTCAGACGGTTTTGAGTACATCAGAGTAGCCTGTAACTGAGGGATTATCTCCTTCAACTTATCATGTACGGAGGGTACAATAGGCTTTGTGAGGTACATACTTGAGTCAGTGTCCGTGATTTGGGTAATAAGGTCCAGATACCTTGGAGTGGGCTTATCTTTGTATACATATTGTCTGGAATACAGATCTTTGTATGCTTCTGTAGTAATTCCGAATGGACTGTCCTCCCCTAGACCTGCATAATACAGTCCGATTACTTGCAGAGGGTCAAGCTTAAGTGCTTGGCAAATTTTTGCCATTTGTAAAATTGTCATAGGCCATTGATATAATATTGTTTGTTAATGTGTTGAAGGGCTTCGCTCTGAATGAAAGATAATGCCCATGATAAATTTTTGCAATAAAGTTTGACCTCTTCGATTGTGTAACAGGAATATAAGATGTGAATGTAGGCCACCTCAGAGGGATCTAGCCTAACCATACGCCCTATATACCCTTGAAGAGCATCTGTTTCAGAACTAGAGTAACTTTGGACTATGCACTGATTCAGGTTCTCAAAGTTTACACCTCGATTTACCTTCTTGCACACTCCCAACTCTCTGATCTCACCGGAATTAAAACTCTCAATTGTTGCTTTGTTCCCCTTCTTCCCATGGAACCCATGATCTGCAATTGCATCGACATCATCTGTAAGTTCTCCAAAAATAATGACTTTATTTTTAGGGTCTTGTAGAATCAGCTCCTTCAATTTTTTAGCATAGGCTATGGAAGACTCGGAAGACTTCATCATTTTTACCCGGCAACTAGGGTTTGCTCCAGAGCTTTCCCAGTACTTCTTAATTGCCTTATACTGATCAATTGACGTTTTAGCCTCTGTGACCATTTCCCTTGGGAAGTCTTTCCAATTTCTGATCCTATAAAAGCAAACCGAAAGGGCATACTCTGCTGATTTTATCTTATTCTCCACCCACGCATACTTCTGAGCCTCTCCCATTGGAGTTGATACTGAAGGTTCCGTGAGTAGTGGTACCTCGTGCAGTGTGATAAACACCTTATTGATAACTCCGTCCTCCTGTGCTTGACGTAAAGTGTACGTGTAAAATGGAGGTCGCTTAAATACATCAATTGCTTGGGCTAACTTATCTGCGATCATTGTGCCTGTTAACCCTAGGAAGTACTTGAAAACGTTGTTCCTAAAGGCATTAATGTACCGTTCTTCTTTGGTGATGCTGAAGTCCAATTCATCTCCGATCATCAGGCCAATGGTCTTATTCCACTTATAGGCTGACTGATAGCACGAGACCTTTATTGGGTGATTGCATCCCCATTTCTTCAACTCCCTCATTAACTCGACATCCCGCAAAAATCTGGAATTAACCAGAATAAGGATAGGAATGTCATAAAATTGTAGCTCCCAAGCTTTAGCAGGATCGTCCATGATCTTGTTAATAGCCATTGCTATAATTCTACTTTTCCCTACACCCATTGTGATAACGGCATACCCATAATAGTCAGGAGCCCACTTATCTACAACGGCTTGTTGGACGTAGTTTCTGATTTCGTTGTTTCTCATTAATTTTTATTGTAAAGCTTATCCATTGCTGTTTGGAGTGCTTTCTCGTCATACACAGTATATTCGGCTTCAGGAGGTAGCACCCTAAGGTGAATCAACTTACTTGTAATCTTTCTGTGTATAGCTTTAAGCATTCGTATGTTCCTATGGTTGTAAATAAATCTGTGCATTAGGGTAACCTGCAAATTCTCTCCTTGTTGACTCAACAATGATAGTACACTGTCGATGCAATATCCCTTGGTATGTCTTTCATTTGTCATAGTTGCTCATATATTATTACGGAGATTTATAGTACTCCAATTTGTCGTGATTTTTAGAAATAATTGACGTTAAAAATGTGTTCGTAGGGTTGAACCTCAATTTCTACACGTAAAAAATACACTACACCAAGATTATTATAAGTGTGAACTCAATAGCAATCGAGGGATAGTGCATCTAATTAGACACGTAGTATGTTGAATGGATTCCTTACTGTTTGAATGGACATATTGCAAAGGTATAATAAACCCACGTAATACCATCATTGTAAACAATAAAATATTAATTATTTTGTCCAATGATCCGTTACAGCCATATCAGCTTTGATTAGGCCTCCAGGTATATTTGAACATGCAGCTTCCTCCATAAGTGCAGCCTGAATTGAAGGCCATTCTGGTAGAAGATCTTCTCTAAATTGAGTTAGGATAGCATCATGTAATTGGAAGACAATTTTAACCCTGTCTCCCCATCCCATTTCCTCTATCTTTCGCTTGATTAAGATAAGTGCATACTTAGTCTGATCTGCTCCTGAGCCTTGTATGGGAGAGTTCTTACCCCACCGTTCAATTGAAGCAATGTCCTCTTGGTTTATGTGGTATGTGTTCCATTCCCCATAATACCTCCTTCGGCACCAAGGGGCCAAAGTAACAGAGTAACCATTCTTCACTGCAAACCGGGCAGACTTATCCAACATCCCTTTAATAGAGGGGAAAGCTGCAAAGTATGCTCCCATTATCTCTTTAGCTTCGTATCTCATGGTGTTAGTTCTCTTTGCGAGAGTCCCAATACCCATTCCATACGCTAATCCAAAAGAAACAGTTTTAGCGTGACTTCGTAACTCTTTACCCTCTGGAGAAGTTGGCTTTATCTTTCCTTCAGGATCTCCACCAGCAGCCTTCCACTTTTCACCAAATGCCTTTGCAGCACTTAAAGAATGCAAATCAAGATCTTCTTTTAGACCTGTGATCCAAACCTTCTCGTCTGAGGTATAAGCGATTATGGCCAATTCTTGACTCTTATAATCTCCGGCACAGAATCTCCAACCATAGTCAGGAATGAAAGCTTGACGATACCGATTAAAGATGTCGTAATCATCAGCAGGAATAGTTTGTAGTCCGGGAGAAACTGATATTCGCCCGGTCTCAACTATCTGGTTAATCTTTCGTGGCCGTACCTTCCCATCAGAGTCGATAAAATTGAACCACTTAGCACCATAAGTTGACACAAGCTTTTCCATTGAAATGTACTCCAAGTAATCATCGATCATCGGATGCTCACATTTTTCCAGAAACTCGTTTGCAGTACTCTCCAATTGAGGCTCTACAAGTTTAAAAACTTTGAGCCTTTGAGGGGGACTGTTAAGGTTAAGAGTGACAGATCCTTCGGCAACCATAAGATTTTCCCTGAGTAGGAATTCCCTATGATTTGTGAGCATGAAGTTATTCGCGGTATCATAATCTTTCTCAAGAAGTAGCTTGATGATATTATCATCAGGTAAAGTTTTCTCAAACTTTTGCAGTGCCGGCTTTTTGAAATTGATAAGCTCAGGGTACAGTTCTGTTAAAGCTCTTCCCTTTTGCTCTGTAGAATTCCAGTTAATCGTAACCTCATCCTTACCCTGAAGGGCTCCCAGTAACTCACACTCTGTCTTTAGCTCACCAGTAATATAGGAGAAAACTTTCTGTCTGGACTTCTCGATCTGAGGTTTTGCCCATTCCATGTTTTCATTCCAAATATCAGTTCGAAAGCCAAATCCTGTGTATGTGCAATCCCCAAATGATCGTACAGCATTATTCTCCAGCCAGAGGGTGTATTTCATCGATTCTGTCTCAGGCCATGATAGGACTAACTCCTTCAGATAACTTTGATAATATACGTCAATGGCACAATAGATGATCTGTGCCTCTGTTAACATATTCCCATTAAAGGATTTCTGAAGTGTCTTATCAATCACCACACCACAATACTCAAAACAAGCACCTTTGTAATTGAACACCTCCTTGTTAACACTCTTACCATTAAGTACAACCTTAAGGGCAAGCATACAGTCCCAGATATTATCAATATCAATCCCAAGAGTGTGTTTTAGAACAACGTACTCAAATGCAGCATTGAAAATTACCTTTACACGATCTCTTAGATCCAAACATGCTCTTGTGTACTCAATCATCTCAGGGGTAAAAGATGCGAAGTCAAATATCCATTGAACCTTACAGTCCGTGGATCCAAATTGAACCACATACATTTCCCTAAGAGTTACATCATCAGTAACATTTGTCTCAACATCCAACTGATATTCTCCAACTGTGGAGAACCATTCATGGAATGCATTTAAAGACGCTTGTTCGTAGTGTTTAGATTCAGGGTATTTTCGAGTTGAAACTAAGTAGATCATTAGTAGGGTTGTTGATAGTGGTTATACTGTGCCCTTTGCTCCTTAAATGGGTCTTGAAGCAACACATGAAGGCTCTGCTTAGGTCGAGAGATTGATACATACAAAGACTGTAGTTTAGTCTTTAATGAGGTTAGCTTTACTGCAAGGATATCATCTGCCATTACAAATACATGCCTCAGGGTCTGTCCCTGACTCTTATGAGTCGTCATGCAGTAAGTGTAGCTGATGTTGTCAAAGCTGTGCAGGAAACTGTAGTAGTACTTCCAGTACTTTGGGTTTTCCTTAGCTTGATTTAGTAACCTTGCTAAAGTCTCATTATAGATGTGATCACTGTCTTGATGATGTACGATAAGCGGACTGTCTCTACCATCGAAGTAAAGTTCGTATGTTTTGAAGTTGATCTTTGAATTTACCAAAGTGCTCCCGGTGTCATAAGTTACTACCACATTCTTTTCACTTATGGCGACTTCTCCAATTGTAAGTATTTCACCATTAGTAAAAACACTATCCTTTGAAGGTTTATTAGTAATGATATGCTCACCCGGGTAGTACCTTGATGTGGGATCGTAGAATAGATTCCTCAACCTCTCATTCGTACTGTCGATAACTGAATTCCTATAAGCTAAGATTCGAGTACCAAGAATATCTTTTGTAAAGCATTCAATGGCATCATTCATAAACTTATACTCATTATCGGTATACTCAATTGAGGATGATTCATTGGACCTAACAGGGCGATGATTGTAGAAATGTGCTCCTTCCATGTACATCTTACCATAGTAATTGAGGTAGTCAATGTAATAACGGTATAAAGCAGCAGTCTCTCCAATAATCCCATCAAATCTCATAGGAATTGTTAGCTCAAAGAAATTAGGGATTGATAAGGTGCTAGAGTCTTTATCTCCATTTTCAGGAGGTGGTAACTGACAATGATCCCCCATAAAGATGAACTTACATTCAAGGGGAGCGTCCTTCAACAACTCCGTATGCTGAACATCCGCAATCATAGAACATTCATCACCTACAGCGATAACTGCACGAGTTATAGGAGGTTTAAATCCTGACTCTATTCTTGCACTCTTTACAAAGATCTCTTTACCGTTTACCTGCTTAGGGGTGTAACCTCCAAGTTGTGCGAAAGTGTAGTACTCAGAGAGAGTATCACCACAACTGTTTGCCAGTACTGTTTTAGCGGAATGGCTTATTGTAAACCCGAACACTCCTTGCCTTGTTTTAATTCTTTCAAACACCTCTTTAACTACAGTAGTCTTCCCAGTACCGGCAGCTCCCTTTAAAAGGAACTGCTGTGGGCCTTTAGGATCTGTAAGGTGCTTTACCATTAAATCAATAGCTGTAAGCTGATCGGAGTTGTAAACTATACCCATTAGGTAACCTCCCTTAGTAAAGGAGGCACATTATTATTTTTGATCATTTATCTCTCCTTTTTCAATTAAATTAAGAATTTTCAGCAGTTCTTCGATAGGTAATGAGTCAATTTGCTCAAGCCATCTGGAACCACGATTATCGGAGACTAGTACTCCATATGACGACACTTCAACAATCGAGAATCCTTTCAATGAGATGAAAGGGACACGTAGAACGATATCCCTTTTATGGATTTCCTCTACATAGAGTTTTATATTGACAAGGATTTCTCGTTTAATCGTCTGAATTTGTGTAAGGTACTTATCTGCAATCATGTTTGGTTGTTTTTCACAAAGGTAAAGTAATTTGCTTAAACAGTAACTGGCCTCAACTTAGTGGTTACTATCTTATTTCTGTACATAAACCTCCATATGAAATCCAATCCTGAATTGGTTACAAAAGTTTGCTTTGCACCGGAGAGATTTAGAATTATCCTGAAGTATCCTCTGGAGATGTAGTCTTGGTATGGGACGCATTTTTTATCAAGTATCTTTACCTTACCGCTCTTCATCAACTTCACAAGGTTAGTTCTACCGTACCCTTCGATACCCAGCACCTGAGCGATGTCTCTGAAGTCATACAGACCTTCCTTTTCAATCATTTGATTATATCCGGCTACTTTAGGCTCATCTTCTGTTTGCTTTGCTACCAACAACAAACGACCTTCCTCTGATTGTACAAACAAGCCAGCATACTCAGCAACCTTCTTAGCACTCTCTAAAGGATTTGAGAAATCGACAGCAGAACTTTTAGAAATAGTCCCTTTTTGCATATACTCTTTGATCCTTTGGACAGTCCATAGACTGAATGCTGGAGCAAGCCACATAGCAAAATGGATAGCTAAATCCTCATGCATCCATGTACCGCCTCCATACTCGCTACTTCCTTTAATTGTCGTAACTACTTGATTATCACAATTCGGGGAATTCCCCGATATCTGATCTTCAAGTACTTGGCGAAACTCAATTGACGTTGATAAGCGGAGATAATCTGATGGTTGCTTGCCAAAAGGTTTAGCCATTTCAGTAGCATTGACCATAACAACCCCACCTATAGCCTTAAAAGTAACTCCATTTCCTTGATAGTTGAAAACCTCCATTGCAGAAGTTTCTACTGATTTCGAAGAAGGATCTTCGATCTCTTCAGGTTCAAGTACCTTTACCTCTGGGGCTGGTACAAATAGTGCTGTGACTGCCTCTCCAAAGATATCCATATAGATTTTCTCAAGTCCAAATATCCTAGGGATAATAAGGGTCTCAATACCACGTTGGGTTATTTCCAGCCTTACAAATGTCCTGTCCCCCACTTGCTCAGTAAGTGTAAGGTAGTCGTCTACAGCAATTCCAGTAGATTTAATGATAAAATCAACTTCTTCCCTTGAACTGAAGTACTCGTGGAAAGTGTTGTAAATGCTCAAAGTTGGCAGCTCCTGTGTTCTTTTTGACCTTAGCCATGTAAAGTACACTTGGAAAAAGTCTTCATACCTTTTCTCTAATAAATTGTCTTCCATAATCGTAATTCTTAAAAGGTTAATTAATGTTTTTTCTTAGATCTTTGTCGTCTTCAACGGCCTTCAGCAGGGCTCTTCTGGATCTCCTACTCATACGGTATTGTTCCGGTGTAGTAAATCTCTTAAAGAGCTCTGATGGTGCTTTGTCGGCCTCCTGAATAATAATTGACATTCCTAACTCAGCAGCCTTCGGCCCACTGGGAACAAAGATCTTTGTTTGGATTCCATTATTGCAAAATGCCTGAGCAATCATAAAGGCCAGACCTTTTTCTTCTTCTGTGCCAACGATGAAAACATGTGCGATAGATTCTTCCTCTTTTACTTCGACTTCTTCAATTACTTTTTTAACTTTTGCCATTTTTATCTTAAAATTAAACCTGTGGATAATGGGTATTTAATTGCTGGGTGACTTTGATAGCCAACCAATTTAAAATCTTCAAATTTAACATCATCAATAGAGTTCCAGTCCCCTGTAATCTCCATCTTTGGTAAGGGTAACGGAGTCCTTTCTAGTTGTCGGTAGACTGTATCGATCTGATTCTCGTAGATGTGGACATCCTTTCCGGACCAAATAAATTCACCTGGTTCAGTATTGGTCAACTTCGCGATGATCATTGTTAGTAGGGCGTAGGATGCAATATTGAAGGGAACTCCCAAGGGAGTATCACAAGAACGCTGAGTCATGTCACAATCAAGGTAGTATTTTGGAACCTTTAGAGCATTCATTTTCACCCAAAGGGCAGCATCTCTAGGCCCTAATTTACCATAATCCTGAATAACCTGATCCAATTCCTCTTTAAATCCCCGACTTTCAGCTAGGAGAATCCTGTCTTTAAGACTGATCTCCCTACAATTGAACATGAATAACATGTGACATGGGGGCAACGCTGCTTCATCCAATTCAGCAGGATTCCAAGCACTTACAATGTGATAACGTGATTCAGGATTCTCTTTAATGCCATCAATGACACTTTGGATCTGATCAATACCTCCAATTTCAACGCCTTGTAAATCAATGTGCTTACCAAAGTCTCTCCATTGGTGAGAGTAGATTTTACCCAGATCTCCCAATCCTGTACCCAATGAAATAAATTTCTTCCAACCTTCAAATGAAGCAGGAGTACCTAGGCATGTCTTTTTATACCATTTGTAACCATCTTCATCCCAGATGTGAACTCCATGATCATGCAAGTACTTGATGTCGGTATCACCCTTCAAGAACCAAAGAAGTTCATGTATTACTCCATTCAGGAACATCTTCTTAGTAGTGACCAGAGGGAAACCTTCACTGAGATCAAATCGTTTGGTAATGCTGAACCTACTTATTGTTCGGGGCATATTGTCCCGAGCAGGTTTCTTCCAAGTACCCTTGTCGAGCACCTCTTGCAATATTTGCTGATACTGTATCATAGTTTTAGTTTATAAATTACAGACTTCCACCACCATGCCCGAAGGCACCAGTTGGCATGGTCCAATTATTTGTAGTAACACTACCAGAAAATTCTGACACAGCCATTTTAACATACTGGTGATTTTCCGGAATAAGTAGACTTCTTCCCATTTGAGTTAACTCTCTTATAGTAAACTTGTTGTCAAGCTTAAAATTCAAGTTCTCCTCAACTCCTGAGAGCATAGTAACAACCTCCGGACTTACCTCTTTTAGAGTTGCCCAGTGATCCTTTGAAAAGAAGATACAGGAACGGCAAGAAAGCCTTGGAAATCCCAAGTAGTAAACAGGGTGCGGTTGAATTCCCCATCGTTGTATAATGTCCCATACCCATTGTTCGTTCTGATCAATGATCACTCTCCAATGATGTACCAATCTTGATTTAGAGTTGGTCCTATGGATTTCTGATTCATTGTATTTTGACCTTGCAGTACTTTCCTCGCGCCTCTCACCTGTTACGAACAAGATCCTCTTATCCTTCAAGTCTGGCATGTTATTAAGTGCTCTGGAGGCCACATCAATCTTTAGGTATGCAGAGCACCACCTGGTAGTTAGTGATGCAGTCTTGGCCGGCCAACGAAGTCTAGTGGACTCCTGACCATGAGGGGAAGATGGAAGATGTCCTAGAACACCAAATCTTTCATACCTAACATCATTGGTTCGCTGATTCTCACGATGAAGTTCACCATAGAAACCGTACTCACGCCACTGATAAGATAGCGAGATTTTAAGATAATCTGCCAATTTCTCGACATAACCATCGGTTGACGGCCAGTCGAAGAAACTTTTATGAGTGCCATACCTGCCATCAATTGATTGGTGCCAAAGCTCCATTTTACTGGGATCGGCACCATTCTCAAGAAGGTATAGTATCATTGCAAGGCTGTCTTTACCACCACTAGTTGAAATGATTAATTTATCGTAGTAAGATAACTCCCTGATAAGCATACTGAAATGTTTTGTTGGTTGGTGATATATTATAACGTAGAAATAAAGTGCAAAGTAACGGAATAAAAATGGAATTACGCAACTTCTTCTTCAATATCATTTCTGGCAATGTGACAGTACTGATCAAGATAGTACTCAACTGTTTCCCAATTGAGGTCACAAGCTTTACTTACCATCCTATCAAGTGTATCCCTAAATGTAGACCTGAGATATAAGCGGAATTTTTCAGGAACGGCTTTTCTGTGATCTTCAGGATCATACTCGTAACTTTCTCCAAATACATCGGCCTCAAGTCTTCTGGCTTGGGTTTCAAAATCTGAAATAGCCCAACCACAAGTGGAATAGTCTTCCTCTGCTCTTTTCTCAAGTTCCTTCTCCAAATCCTTAAGTAACTTCATAGCCTTTGCTATGGTAATACTATTGCATTGATCCTTTAACAGATTTTTCAGCTCTCTGCGAGCTTTTCCAAGTAATATCATAATTTTAGTCAGTTAGAGTTAATACTTCAGAACAGCACTTCTTACCGGGAGCAAAGAATTCTCCACACTCCGGGCATTTGTGCATTGTGGTTAATTTTTCGTAGTTGGTTGCATTTATAGCAGCACCTCCATACCAGTTGGATTCTTCGTACAAAGTGTAGTCAGGACGCTCAGAGTCCTCACGCCTTTCACATCTACAGATAAAATCGAGCATAGCTCCCAATCTGAAGTCTCCTTCAAACTCAGTGAACTGTTTAGTGTCCCTTTCCCAAACATCAAATTGATTAGACCAAAACGAGTCAAATCCAGAACGAGAAGTGTAGTTCTCAGTTAAGTACTGCTGACACAACTCCTTATGCTTATAGATATATTCAGCGATCTTCTTGATATTCATTTTTGAGACCTTTACTCCAATGTTAATACTGTCATTTGTGAAGTTATAGTATGCTGGAGAGCAGATTTCTCTGTAAATGATCTTAGAGACGTAGCCTTCAAGCCAACGTCCAATAACCTTACAACAGGTTTTTGCTACTTCAACATTGTATGCAGCGTAATCCCAATCATAATCGTCAAATACAACATCACCTATCAGATTGTTCTCAACCCTGATATCGTTAACATTGTCCATTTCAAGTTCCTCATTATCGCATTCGAAATGAGTGCCGTAGAATCCCGGAAATACCGGGAGCCATGTTTCAAGTGTAGGTACCATAAGGTTAGTTTTCTGAGGGAAGGAGAATGGTTTTATTTATAAGCCAAACAGTTAGGTGATCGTCCTTGAAATTGGACTGGAGGACATCCTGAGAGTAGATAACATTGTAGTTACCATCTTCCATTGTTGCAACAAATCTCTTTCCTTGGAGGCGTTTAAGTTGCCATGTCTGGTGATCCTGAGCTTGAACTTCCGGCATATATTGCACTGAAGCAATGATATCAAGAAACCAGTAACACTCAGTCTCATCAGCAATTGCCTTTACTCCTGAAGTAACAACCAAACCAAAAGCGTATTCATACAACTCATCGGCACCGTGAAGTTCTCTGGGAATTTCTGAAGCATCTGAAGGTGAAAAAAGTTTGGAATAGTTTTCATCAGAATCGTGTGGAAGGGCCTTTGTGACAAAACGGATTCTACTGTAATCATTGAACGATGGGTTTATGTTCTTCTCCATAATGAACTTCTTCAGTTCTTCTGGTTCCATTCCTCCCAGGTTCAACCTTGCATTACCCATGAAGGTATTGCCAAATACAGAATAGTCGTCTTTAATTGGAAGATTCCAACCTTCAAATACCAAAGTATCCTTCTCAACTCTAAGGTAATACTTCTTACGTTTACCTTTTTGTGAGAACACTACGGCATTATTGATAATGTCGGTAATCTTTATCTCACTACTTACTGTATGGGCAAAACCGCTAATACTGAAAGTAGTAAGTTGCATCCCAACCTTTAAGTTGGGGATTGAAATTTGTTCTTTCATAAATTATATTGTTAGTAATAATTAGACATAGTTATTTTGAGCCGGTGTTTCACGGCTACATTCAGATATTATAAAAATTTACCTTAGGTTAGTTCGTATGCATAGGTGTACTCCTCAACAAATTCCCTAAACTCACAGTCTTGAACAGTGTGTTCAATAATGTCTGCAAGCGTCTCAAGCTCCTCTGAACGAATATTAAAAGACTCAGGAATGTCGAAAGTATCACCATCCTTAACGTCCTTTAAAGCAGTTCCGATTTCACTTATATGTAAGAAGTAATCGTCCTTAGCATCGATGTATGATTTCTGTTGCCCACATCTAACAGAGTAGAAAACACAATTGCCACAGACTGATCCTCGTTCACAAAGCTCCTCTGCAAGTCTGCAAATTTCACATTCGTCTTGATCGAAAAAGGTTCTACCCCATGGCAATTTGTACTTCTTAGCGGTGTCGCGTAGGGCTCCCACCCACATCATTCTTTCACTGTCCATAGTGTTGCAAATATATTAAAACGTGGGTGTAAAGTAACAACATTTTAACTTGGTATGCAAATACTATATTAGAGTTTGGAGTTGACGATTAATTCATTCCTGAAACTACGGAGTCTTCGACCTTTCATTGAGGTCCATACCCAGTGTTGTTTAAAGAACGACAGCATATATTCCCTTATTTCAAAGCCATCCCAAGTTTCCGGGAGGTGGGGTACTTTTTCGAGAATTCCCTCATTAAAACTTTTAAGCACATCTTTTATGAATACTTCTTGATCTTCTTTAGTCATATTACATCAATTGTTTAGTTGTATTACTATCCATAAGCTTTAACATATCCGGGCTATCAAAAAACGCAGATACCTTGTAAACAAGATTCTGAAGGTTATCGGCCAGCCCTTTGAAGAACAATTCCCTCTCTTCAGAGAAATCAATCACATTCCAGTTACAGGAACTATCAAGATGTTCAGGATTGCTGCGCATAGTCCCATCTTCCATAATCCCAAAATACTTTAAACCGTTATTATCCACTTCAAAGTAGACATGGTGTTCAAAACCAAATGAGAAACTTGGAGTTTTAAACCCTCCATTTGAATCAAATTTCTTACTTACCTTTACCCTTCTGTCAGAGGTTCGGTCAAAGGGATTGCTTTTAGGGTCCCTAATTAGGCTATCAGAAGCAAATAGTCGGTAAACTATCACTTTCCTCTTTTCCTGAATCATTTCATGCCATGTAAGTAGTGCTCGTTCCGTAGCATCTTTCAAGGATTTCTCACTAAGGTAGCCTGTTGGAGTATTAGTCATTTTGTAAACTTCATCTGGAATTCCTTTGAAAGTAAATCCAAGTTTCCTTCCATAATGAAGCTCTACCTCAATCAACTCCCCTTTAACCCGGTATATCTCTTTTCCTACTTTCATCCTTTTTCGGTATTAATTACTTCACTTAACCCTAAACCACTTTTTTCTTCAATCTTGGTCATAATTTCCTCCCAAGTCATGTGATTTGCAATTTTAGCGTTCCGAAGCCATTTGAAAACAGTCAGATCCATATTGTCAAACCAATTATCATGTTCGTTAATACAGTATCCATTTTCATGGTTAGTTTCCGTAGTGAAGCAAGTTAGGCAAACATCTTTTAAGTTTTCCATTTTTATGCAACAAGTTTAAGTTCAGTTAATTCTTCGACTAATGCTTCACACAATACCATAGCCATAGTAGTCTCAACAGCATTCCCTATGAACTTCTTCTGTTCGGCTTGAGTGCCAACCAGAATGTAGTCCTTTGGAAATCCCATGATCTGCTTCAGCTCAGGTATGTTCAACATTCTCATTTTAATATCAAGGAGTCCGTATAATGCCATAAATTCCTTAATGGCCACGGTTGCTGTAGAGTCTGTATCATAGATTTCATAGACTGCTGTATTCCCCTGTATCTTAATGAATGAGGGAACATTGTCAGAGAGGTCAGAAGTACAGGTTACAATACTTGGAGGAGTCTTATCCATCCTTGCGATCAAGGTGAAACAAGGTTCATTAATGTCTCCACCTTTACTGGTGTACTGGGGATTAAATAGATATTGTGATTGTTGAGTACAAGTAACAAGGTTCTGCTTAGGGACAACTGTCAAAGTAGCACAAGGATCTTCAATATCTGATATTTGACCACCCCCAGAGTAAGAATTTGCAAAGAACTGCTCACAATTCACAAGACTGTACTTTGGGTTTACGGTAACAGCTCCAAGTGGAACGTCCACACTAGCAGGTTTGGAGTTTCCAAATTGCTGATCTATGAATTGCGCCTTTATAAGAGCAAGCCGATCCTTTGTAGTGATGGTAGGTGCCGGAGAGTCAACCGAAGTTACATTATCCCCAGTACCATAGTACCCAGCAAAGAACTTAACATCAACAAGTGAAAGTCCATCCTTTGTCCGTACTGTAGGAGAAGGACTTTCGAGACTAACCACCATAGATTCAGGATTACCTGAGTAATACTTTGTTAAGTAGTTAATCTGAGCCAGACCTAATCTGTTCTGTGTCGAAACAACAGGACAGGGATCGTCCACTCCCGGTGCATTGTATTTTCCATTTTGACCCATGGAGTTGTACTTTACCAGGAAGTGTTCCTTCCCACCTGCAACGAATTTAACTAATCCTGCATGTACCCTTAAAAGAGTCTTATCGACAAGTGACTTCTTTCTATCAAAGATAGAATTACCGCCATCTTCGAGATCCAAAACTTCACGAACTGGTAGCCACTTTTTTAACCCATTTTTAGGGACTTTAGAGTGTGTAGGAGAAGGGAACGCAATAGGGATACCTTCCTTAGCAAAAATGCCAAAGTATCTCCTACGGCTTGTTCTGGCCCCAAAATCAGCAGAGTTTAGGATACGGTGATCAAAGTTGTAACCATACTCTATAACCTCATCTCTCCAACGAGTGTAATCTGTGCCGGACTCCTTTGAAATAGGTCTTCCTGCATCATCCAAAGGTCCCCAAGACATGAACTCTTCAACATTTTCAATCTGAACTAAGTCCGGATCTAGTGCATCAATGTACCTGAACAAATGTTCTGCAAGAGTACGACTGTCCCCATCTCTAGGTAAGCCTCCCTTTGCTTTGGAGAAGTTGGTGCATTCCAGACTGGCCCACAATACAAGTTTTGCATTTGGATAGGCCAATCTCATGTAAGTTATGTGGATAATCAGAGAAGTAAGATCCAATGTTCGGATATCTTCAGTAAAATGTAGTGTGAACGGATGGTTATATTTGTGGCTGATAATAGCATTTGCATCGTGATTAACACAAGCAGCTACAATAGCACACTTTTTACCATTATGTCTAGCCCTTTCAACACCAGTACTTGTCCCTCCGGCACCGGCAAATAAATCAACATAAATGAGTTTTACGGTTTCATTAACTGTGTATTGCATATTATCCTATATTATCTTTAGAATTAAACCATTTGATACATTGAACTATTGAAACCCAGATAGTTTCTTTTTTAGTGAGTTCCTCAACATCATAGAAGAATTTCTCTTTGTAACCCGGATTTCCAGTTAGGAGAATGTGTACATGAGTTGGGGTAATGTCAAAACGTATACATTCTGGACGACTCTCAATAAGTTCAACAACTCTCATCATTGCCTCATACGAAGTAAAATATGGGAGGGTATGTTCTGTACTTATAACCTGTCTGCCTTTATCTGGACGTTCTTTTTCCCAATAGGCGAGAGACCAGCTTTCAGGGATCTTCCTCATTGATGGGGTAATTAATCGGTAACCTTCAAATTGAGCAATAAGGGCATTACCCTCATTTTTATATTCTTCTGTAATTAACATTTTTCTTTTTGATTTTGAGTATTAAACCATTCAATGAAAGTGATAATGGCCTTCCAAGTTGACACTATCTTCGAATCATTTAGACAACTGTAAAGCTTTAAAAAATCCTTATCAGTACCATAATATTGAGGAAGCATATCTGAATGTATCATACACTGAGTATCAGATATCTCTACTGTAAAGTGAAGTTCGATATCTCTTAAATCATCGTTAAGGTGAACATCTTCTTTGGATTCAACAACGGTAGATTCAATCCTTTCAACGACAGGCATCAGCCAGCTCCAATCAGAGTGGTATAACATATCTTCCGGAGTGTACTCACAACCGCAGTCCTTTAGCATTCCAATCGAAGTTTCAACTTCCCTTTCATAATAGAAAGATTCGACATAGTATTTTGGTATTTCAGGACTTGTAGGGACTCTCTTGCATTCCATGAATATTGCAATAAGCTCATTACCTTCAGCGATAACACTTTTATGAGTTAGTTTTTCCATGTTTCAGTGTGTGTGTGTTAAATAGAGGCCACCCGATTAAGGGCAGCCTCATAAAGTTGTTAATGTGTTTTCTTTAATTCTTCGAATACCTTCTCCCAAAAAGGTCTTTGGTAATCGGATTTGTCCCAATCAAATAGATCAGGGAGTAGGGTGTATTCAGCATCGTATCTGTCAGGTACATTTTTAAACCCTACATGTTCTGCATACTCTGCATCACGGATCATTCGGGTTAAATCTCCAACAGCTTTAGTTGTATAGGAATGGTCAAGGCTCCAACACTCATTAATTTCTTGAATAAGCAGCCATGAAATAGATACCCGGCTGCACATTGTTTCTGGTTCATCCTCAATTAAAATCTCTTCATCGTAGATTTCCATGATTTCTTTGAGTTGTTCCATTCTACTCTGTGCAGACCTTAAATGTGCGAGTTCAATTGCCAACTTACCCTTTTCCTTAGGTGTAAGAGTTGTGTGACTGGTAATCAGTTCTTCAAGTTCCATAGTTTAGAAGCTGTTTAAGTGGCGATGATCATTGTCTGAAATTCTGCTATTATCTTCTTCGCAGTAAAGTACCTTTGTTGGCTCATACCGATTTTCTTCTGGAGTCATTTCTTCTTCGGTCCCAGGTTCAAATTGATAGTTCCTACTGATATTAATACTTTCTTGAATTTGCCCACTTTTACACAGATCAATAGCCTGTAGTTTAGCCTCTTCAAGAGAATCAGCCTTAATGGTAAAGGTCATTTTTTCCCAAATAGTCTTTTTAATATCTAGGTGAAATTTAAAATCTTGTTCCATAGTTTAGTGCTCCCAATTAATCTGTTCATACTCTTCATTTGATAAAGAAAAGATGTCCCCATCTCCCCATTCAAAGTAAGTCTTTCCACCAAAAGTTTGGGGAAGTAAGAAGCAAGCAGAGTCCCAATAACTCGGATCATCTGGACCATTGAGAACGTCCGCAATAATACTAGCCTTTACGCCATTTGCAAGGAGCTCATGTTGGAACAACTCAACAAATGCTTGAAAAGTATATATACCATTGTGGGAGTCAACCTCGCATGAGAATGTCGCTGCATTCTCCATTAGTAGTGCTTCCATAATTAATGACTTCTGTTAATTTCTTCAATGTCTTGAATAATTTGCATAAACTCTTGACGAGTTAGAATAGCTCTGGTTTGAGCAAACTCACAACTTGTGTACAGGGTATACCCTCCATCAGGCCAATTATTTGTCTGCCCGAAAGGAATAACATAAGAAATCTTCCCAATCTGCTGACAGAGGTAGCCACTCCAATCTCCGGCAGAAGAACAAGTATCAGTCAATTCCACAAATTTTACTGAAGGAAACTCACCTAGAAACCCTCTGGGAGCGTACCAACTGCCGGGAATATCCCATTCCCGGCTAGTTAAACGAGATTTATTCATTAAGCAGCTTTACGTTGTTCAACAATTCCACCTTCAATGTCCCCCATCATGCCGTTTTCCTTGGGATCACTTCCAAAGAATCCCCAGGATGAATCAATTTCCTCACCTTCAGGGTCGAGTAATTGAAACCCATATACATCACCAGTAAGGTATTGATCGTAAACTTCAACCTCGCTTTTTAGATAAGAAGTTAATCGCTTTTTCAATTGTCTGGAGAAGATTTTTCCTCCGTACTCTTTTAAAGCTTTTTCCTTATCAATGTAAATGTAGCCAACCTGACCACTATCCCATCGACATGTAAATCCAGTAGTGTTCATAGTAATTCCTGAATGATCATACAAGTACAGTGGTAGAATTACCAGGTGGTTTGAACAGACTTTTTCCCATGCTTTATTGATAGCATCGTCATACTCCTTCCAAACTATCTTTTGCCTTTCAGAGAAAGTACAGTTAGGAAACATACCCCATAATTTATCAGTACTTTTATCAATACGTTCTGTAAGTCCGGGATAGTATTCATCAATTAAAACTTTTCTGAATTCGTCAGGTTCAGAATGATCATGTTTATCTCCAAGGTTGTACCTTTTGTGAAAACAGATCATAGTTCCTAGGTTATCCCATTCTGTTCTAGGGTTCATAGGATCATCATCAGGTATGACTCGGAGAACATTTCCAGTAGATAGTTGATAATCTGTATAGTCCTTCATTACAATAGTTCTTTGATAGATGAATAACAAAGCTCGATCTCATGGCTTTCAGAACCACCATCATCGATCTCATCTTTACAAAGTATGTACAGATCGTAAATAGCTTCCTTTAACTCAGGACGAGCTGCAATAGTCTCTCTGATGTATTTCTTTAGATTTTCCATTTTTTGATAGATTATTTAATGAATAAATTAAGCTGCGAAATTGAGTAATTGTGCAATCCTCTCAGATTCAGAGAAGGGAACCCTATGGCAGCCGGCTTTTATCGTTCCGTCTTCTGCAATTGAGTCAATCTTCCATTTGTTATTTCCAGAGTCAATTACAAGTTCGTGAGTGAAAGGTTTGTTCTTATCCTTCACAGCAATGAGGAACTTGAACAGCTTTAGAGCCTCTTCAAAGTTGATCCAGATACCCTTTGAAGTATTGACCATCTCAACCTTCTTCTCTGGGTTAATGGCAACTCTAAGAGCCACTGTATCGTAATCAGAGTAATTGTATGGAAAGTTAACCCGAAGGTCACCAGACTTCCATTTCTCCACATCGGCAATATACTTCTTCCTTTTCTCGATTGCTCGTTTCTTGTCTTCAAGTTTTCGTACTTTTTCAGTATTCACGAGTTTTTCAAGGTGAGCAGTTAACTGTACACCACTTATTCCAGAAATTTGACTGAACAATTCAGTAATGAGAGTCATGTCAATATCCTGAATTTTAAACTCACCAGTTTCTGTAAGTTCAAATATTCCCATACCCACAAGTAACTGAAGTACCCAAACATTCTTTATAGTGTGCAAGTCCTTAAGAACTTCGAACCTATCCCGATATTTGAAGATATTTTTGTCAAGTAAGTGAGGAAGAATTGGCTTCAATTTAGCTCCTGAAGACAGGCTGTGAGACACATTAAGATCGAAAGCTTTGAAAATATCCCTTAGTTGGTTAATAGTATGCACAGCATTTGGACGATAATCACTTGATCTGGCTCTACTTTGTTTCTCCATTGTCTCCATAATCCTGTTACAACCTTTAGTAAAGATGCTGGAAATTGAATCATAGTCAGAGTCACGCAAGTATTGCTTGCCATCACTTTCACTAATTCCGAAAAAGTCCTTACTAGATAGGTAAACTTTAGTCACATAACTAGGGATAGAGGCTGCAACTGCCCACTGGTGAGTACTGGTAGATGAACTGTAACTGTCACTGTTAACTAGCGCAATTCTCTCACCTTGAAAGTTTGTAATCCACTTAGCCATCGGAAAATGACTACCATAGCTGTATATGGTGTCCCCATTAAAGTACATAGCCCTGTTAGCGGTTTTAGCACTATCCTGTGATTGATGTGCCCATAGATGAGCAACCATCTCTTTTGTGTGAACGTATTTCATATTTGATATTTTATAAAGTTAAATACAATAAGTTACTACGAGGACCTCAGGATAGAAATCATAAGCTTTCTTTTCCCAAATTCTACTCTGATGTTAGGCTCAATATTCTTGGCCTCAATTGCAAGCATGGTATCATTCAGATCCACATCATCGTCATACTTGATCGTGAACTCCTGAAAGGAATGTAAAACTCCAAAGTAAACTGCATCCGCGATATTTCTTGGAGTGGAGTTATTTATAGTAATTACATGCTCAGTTTTCTGACCATCTTTCAAACACTTGGTAAGAAACCCAAGAGTAAATCCTATTAAAAGGATAGTAAATTCATACATTTATTAGTGTTTTATTCGTTGTGAATACTATATAACGATTAATTATTAGTATGTACTTAGTAGGGTTTTACGGAGTCATAAATGTACTCAACGATATCTCCATACAGGAAAGGTTCTTCGATTGTCACTATCCTCAGTCGAGCCAGAACCTTATTGATTCCGAACTCCAGAGTTAGTGATCCAAACGCTCCGTCTAAAAAGGATGCAGCAAGGCCAGCTGTACCGTCTAAATCGACAATAAGCTTTCCTACTGATCCCAATACCTCTGCAAACATAGGTTTGAGTAATGTGCTGTAGAACTCCTCAGCCGAGTGATCACTTACCTTAGCAAGACGAACACCCGGAAATTCACAGAAGTCTTTTGATATTTTAATGAACTTGTCTTTAGGTTTCCCCATGATTATAAGTGGGTTTGGTATCCGCAATTAAGGCACTCAATATAGGCTTTACCACCTTCACGGACAGCAACACTCTCTTTAGGAAGTAACCACCATCGATTGTCATTACATTCAGGGCAAAGAGCTTCCTCAGAACCCAGTCGCTCTGTGAATGTCATATTGTGTAAAGGAAACTCAATTTTTAATATGTCCCCTTTAACTTCTTTCAAGGTTGCTTGGTAAAATTTAGGTTTGATCATACTATCCTTTTATTACTGCGAGTGGTTTTAATTCGTGAATGATTTTAACGAGATCCGACTGGTTCTCCATAACGGTTTCAATGTTCTTATATGCACCAGGAGCTTCATCAAGGTCACTCACATTGCGGAGACCATGAATGATACCTTGTTCCTCCAGATCCCAGATTTCCTTTTCCAGATTGAGTTCCCGAGTTGCTTGACCCCTTCCCATTTTCCTCCCTGCTCCATGGGAACAAGACATAAATGATTCAGGATTACCAAGACCTTCAACAACATAAGACCTAGTTCCCATTGATCCGGGAATGAGTCCAATCTCGCCTACCTTAGCTGATGTGGCACCTTTACGATGAACAATAACATTGTGACCGAAGTGATTTTCCCATCTGGCATAGTTGTGAGCGATGTTGATCAGAGTTCCTCCAATTTCAAGTCTTCCCAATACGCCTTCAAAGCTCTCGAAAATTCTGTCCATCATCAGGTTACGACTAGCGAGTGCAAAGTCAACACAGAACTGCATTTCAATCATGTAGGCTCTTGCTTCAGCAGTGTCAATTGGAAGGAACGCTAATTCCTGCTTCTTTTCAACTCTGGAGAACCATTGTTCATTGAGTTTAACTGCTATACGATTGTAATGATCCGCAACCTTTTTTCCAAGATTTCTTGATCCTGAATGTACCATGATCCAGACAAATCCTTCTGTATCTTGTTGAATCTCAATGAAGTGATTTCCACCTCCGAGAGTTCCAAGTTGCTTAAGCGCTGAGTTGTACTCCCTATTGATGATAAGATCATCATAACAAGCACCTGTTATAGGCATATGCTGGCTATCTTGAGCATGTTTATGATGATCAAACCCTACTGGTACAGCTTTCCGTACCAATGATAGGACTGCCTTCAGATTCTCTCTGCTAAGTTGATCAATGTGGATAGGGAGCTTTAATGCGCTCACGCCACAACCAATGTCAACACCTACTGCATTGGGAATCACCACATTTGTAGTTGCAATAACTCCTCCAATCGGCATACCATAGCCTTGGTGGGCATCAGGCATCAAAGCAACATGCTTAAATAAGAATGGAAGATTAGCCAGGTTTTTAGCCTGAGTCAATGCTCCAGCTTCAATATCTCCCAACCACAATTTGATCGGGAGCTTTTCAGTAGTAATTACTTGTTTCATAAATTAGATTTAGAATTTTTTATCATTGTGATTGCTAAAACCTTAATCAGAGTTTCGACTGAAGTGTACAGTGAACTTAACTGAACTCCATTCTTTCTCCACACATAGTTGCTCTCCAACCGATTCTGTTCGACATTGCAGACTATTTCCTTCTTATTGTTCTCAAGTGTCCCTGTTACCCGGACCTCAAGTATCTTATTCTCATCCATCATAAACATGGTATCTCCGATAATCGGGTTCTCTCTCTGGACAACTTTTGCAGTGCCATTTTGACTCCCTTCTTTACCCGCCCTTGTTTTGTAGGCACGTTTAACTACTGGGGTATTAGGATCTACTGGAGCTTCAAGATCATCAACTCTTTTTACATTTCTGTGATCAGCTCCGTATTTCCTATATCTCAATAGGCATTCTTCTGCTAATGGCCCTGCATCAGGAATAACATCCGCAATGATGGTGTAGTGCATTCCTGCTTTCTCACCTTCTTTGAATATTAGCCCATGATTTCCTAGTACGTCAAGTAGTATTGACGAGTACTGAGTAGCAACTCCGTATAATTTGAGAAGTCCAGTAATAGAATGAGTTCTGCAAGATATTCGCGTATTGAACGCGAGTTTAAAAATGTCAGAAATTACGGACTTCAGCCCTTCGATGTGTTTTGCATTATCAGTCATAAAGTTGGTTTAGGCTATTGTAAGCGTGATTTTAGTTATTTTGACAAAGGTAATGATTTTGTTTTTCTACAACTAGGATAGTTGTTACAACCAAGAAATTGTTCCTTAGTTGTATGGTTCCGTTTGATGATAAACGGTGCTCCACAAGAGCAGTAGCCGTTTTGACCTCCGATAGATTTCAATCGTTGGGCTTCTCGTTCTGCTTTGGTAGGTAGGTTATGAATGTACCCTTCCTCAATTAATTTTAGGCATGAATAACAATCAACATCATCAATAAAAGTTGCATTGTGAACATGAAAGTGTCCGCATTTAATGTTAGGTAGATGGGAAAAGATGTGCTTTACCCTGTGATCTGGCCACCATATTTCTGCTTCATCAGGTAGACTCATGTGATAAATTATTAAGTGTGTAAAAATTATTTGGGGGAGGAGAGAGATTCGATCCCTCTCCACCTAGTCTTACTTAAAGACTTATGTTCCTCCCCAATTTAGTTGTTCATAGAGATTTTACGATACTCCCGAAAGAGTTTATCCATAGCGGAACTTGTAACGCGAGATCTAGTCCCGGCTGCAACATTTCCTTTCTCAATGAAAGCGGTAGCATCTTTTTCGAATTTTTCAAAGCATTCTTTCAATTCTGTTGCTACTACTGCGCTTGTTCTTTCATTAACTTCATTTGGCATTTCAGACTTTATTTAAGATTAATAAATGGTATTGCACCTCCGGTGTACTGGGGAAGATCCCCTTTCCACTTTTCGATGGCCTTATAATTAACAAGGACTGGGGTGATTGATTGCGATATCAAGCGGTTAGCGGTAGCTTGTGCAGTTGCGACAGTAAGTAAGGCCTTGGCCTCCCCTTCTGCTTTAGCAACAGCTTTTTCAGCTTCAGCTTTTGTGGCTCGAACATCATTTTCAATTTTTTGAGCGTCTTGTGTAGCTTTTACTTTTGAGTCAAGTGATTGTTTAACTGATTCTGGAATACGAATAGATCCGATTAAGTATATCTTCTCTATAATAATTCCTGTACCATCTAACTCCTTCTTAACCAATAACTGAACACTGTCAATTAGAGTAGACTTACCTCTCCCATATACAGATTCAACAGGCATTCCACCGGCAACTTTATTTAAGTAGTTTCTTATACTGTTTCTTACAACTGTACCTCGGATCTCATCCTCACCTTTTAAGTATTTTTGATACATCTGCGGAATTAGTGTAAACTCATAGTGCATAGCGATACCTAGATCTGTAGAGCATTCCATACCTTCATTAGTCTGAAAAGTAAATTCTTCGTTAGCAGCAGTACCTTCTCCTTTATCTTTTGTGAAAGTATAATTCACCTGATGGGTTGGGTATTGTTGCATACTTTTATTAGGACCTAACCAATAGGTACCTACTCCAAGAGCGACTTTCTGGACACCTTTTTCAGATCCAAACTTTTTAATTACTACTCCACCATATCCGGGAGGGACTGATGAACAACTTGTAAAGGCGATTAAAGCCATTAATAAAACTATTCCTAAAAGGAACTTGCTGATAATTGGTTTCATAATTTTGATTAGGTTTTTGATGTGAAAAAAAATTGAGAGAATTACCCCTATGATAAGGGCAGCTCCGAAGAGCACGAGTGATGTGTCTGGCGCACTAATTAAATAAGGGCATATGAACCCTAATAGCGCAACATAGCCTATAAGCCATGCAATCGTTTTGAGTGTGGTCTTCATTATTATACTGGTTGATTATTAATTTCATTCATTAAAATGCAATTCTTACCTGGTACTGCTTTTGTACCCACCATCTCAATTACGAGTTGGAACCCACGAGAGGTCAAAGACTCTTCAACCTGCTTCTGTCTAGTTTCATCAAGGAGATTGAAATCCTGAATGAACACATACCTAAGTTCCGGATTCAGGGCACTAAGTAGGATTGGTACAATCTGAACCAATTCCCCAGTGCTGAAATGAGGTTCCTTCAGAGGCCTTCCTGTCAATAGCAACCCTCCATCTTCTCCAAGAGTTAAATCCGGGAATGGTAGCTCCTTGCTTTTGATGTAAGCCAATTGACGTACTGCAACATCAGCTTGTTTCTCCTTGTTATCGGTTAACTCCTTGGTCTTGCCGGTTTTTAACTCAGTCTTTTTAAGGAACTCTGTGTATTTAGCAGCATCTTCATTTGTAGTGGATGCTGTTTCAATTCGAGAGTCAATGTCTTCAACAGAGATGAACTTCGGCTCAATGAGCTTACCCTTGTACTCTCTCCACTGCATCAGGTTATCAGTGTAACCTACAATTGCGTCCTGTAGAGTTTTGATAGTTTCCTGTGCAGTTTTAAGGAGTAGCTCAGTATCCTCAATGGTTTTTGTAGCTGTGGCAAGTAAAGTTTCCTTTTCTGTTTCCAGCAGGTTAAGGCGAGCAGCTTCTTTCTTCTCTTCGATAAGGTCTGCAATCTCAACCTTTACAACTTCTGTAACTTCATCAATCTTACCAATGTTAGTAAGTTCGCGATTGATCAGTGTATAGTCTGTTTTAAGCTCTGCAAGCTCCTTTTCAAATGAACTTACATCAATACCCAAAGCCAGTGCTTGCTCACGTCCTGAGAGCTGTAGGAACTTCTTCGGGGCAATCAGAAGCACATTGAATAGACTGGACAACCAAGCCTGATCCAAAACAACTCCTACTGGTCCTTCAAAAGATAACGTAGTTCCTGTCTTGGTAAGTTTGCGCTGTACCTTTACCTCTCCAATAACATCGTCAACCAGAGTCATATTGCCAATTGCGGAAGCTGCTGCGTCTCCGATAAATCGAAATCTCTCGCCTATGTAAGCGGACTTTCCAGTTTGAGCTATACCTTCGAAAATAAACCAAAGTCCAGTTAACCCCATGGTGCTCTTTGCAGAACCATTAGGACCTACCAGATAGGTAATATTATCATCGAAACTAACTGAGATTTGGCCGTACTTGCCAAAGTTTGTGAGTGTTAAATCTTTAATTCGTGTGCTCATATAGATTATATTTGTTTGTGGGGGATAAAGGGATCGAACCAATATCTACGGTTTAGTCACCGTTGCTCTGCCGATTGAGCGTTAATCCCCCAGTTTGAAAACTCGTCAGTTATTACACTGACGAGTTTTGAATATTTATTGTCAATTGTATGTTATTATTTTTTGTCCATTTTACATCAATATAGTAGCGTTGAGACTTTAACCGTAATCATGGACTAATATTCTTTTCGGTCCGGGAATTCCTTGCTTAAGGGTTAGGTCTCTTATATGGGCTACTACACATTCCTCTGTAATTAATGAACGAATCAAGTCTGAGTAATCAAATTCGAAAAATCCAAACATAAATTTTAATTTTAAGAGTTAGTAGTTCTGTTTATTGGCAGACTTAACCATAGTCAATGTGCAAGTCTCGGTAAGCATTAGTAGATAGCTTAGGCGATATTGGTGATGGGTACTCCATGATTGGCGTAATCGCTCTGTCTGCCAGGAAAATCCGCCCATCCCAAGGCCTTGTATCTGCGTAAATCAATACACACATAAATTAATTATTTTAAAAGGAAGAAAGCACCTAAGAATACGGCAATTCCAGTGATGATAGACGATTCAAGAACTTTGTTTGGAACTGTAGTCTTCTGGAATACCTTTAAAGATGTTGTTGTTGTGTGAGGATTAAGATTTACTATTTCAGCGTAAGGTTGACGTTTGAACCATCCTCTCCTCTCATCCCCTATTGATACTGTATACTCATTCTTAAACTCTAGCTCTGCATTGAATGAGTTTCGCCCTAGTTTAATTGCCCCTTGTAACCACTGTAATGAATCTTTTAACTGATGGGTGTAAATGGGCCACATTGTAACTGTATCTCTCGGATGCGGTGCTGTAGAGTCATAACTAACGGCATTTAGTAGTGAGTCTTTTAGTTTGTAGGTTGTCAGAGTGCTTAAGACTAACGCTGCATCGACTTTTCTACCTTTAGACTTTTCAGATTCAATAAGTGCCTGAAGCTTAATTATCTCTATATCTTTCGACTTTAGAGATAGGAATGCTTTCTCTGACTCAGTTTTAATGATAGTAGATTTAGTGACTTCCTGACCTAGATGATTCCTGATCTTCATCAGAGTATCAGATAAATTGGAGTACGCTAGATTTAGCTCTGTCTCATGTTTTAAAGAATTCTTTTGAGAGTTGAAGATGATGTACCCGGTGATAAGTACCACTGCTATAGCTGCATATCCATAGGATTGTAGCCATACTTTGAACTTTTCGATTAATTGTTTCATAAGTTGCCAATAGTGTATAACGTGCAAATATAGTACAGATTTTTTAATATCTACATTCTATTTGCAACTTTTATTTATTTTAGCAAGTGTATGAGCTAAACTCTTCGACAATGATGTAATTGGGATCGGTCCAGCTATCATTGTTGGAACATTCGTCAATAGTTCAACTTCCTCTCCTAGAAACTCCATAGCCTTTGTGAATTGAGTACTTGGTTTAAATTCCGTTTTTTTCATCTTTCCAGATCTTTTTAATTTGTTTAATTACTTTCATCCCTACGCCTAACTTTTCATATAGTTCACGTTGAGTTACTTTTGAATTGACCTCTCTCAAGGCATTGGCTTTAAGTAGTATGTTCTCAAAACTTGTACTGTGAGTAGATTTAGACAGTATATACTGCCTGTCCAAGTGGAACTGAATAAGTCCCTTTAACATGGTCAGAGAGGGTCTGTGTAGAACTCCGTTGTTGAAGTGCATCTTCATGTAATGCTCAGGTTTGAACTTAATTCCCTTATCACACACAAGCTTCTGTGTAACGGTATCAATCTTATCAGGGGTACTCGGTAACACTACGTCACTAACATCATCCTCAGAGTACAATAGAATTACCCCATGAGCAATCCAAAGGAGCAGCTCGTAGTGGGAGTACTTGATGGTGAACTCCTGTTCGCTGAGATTAGCAATAGGGAGTAAGTCCGCGTCCATAACTCCTAGATAGATATTCTTACGGATAAGGGTGTTCACGACTCTTTCTCTTATGGATTTAATCATAAAGGGAACATCGCGATCATCATACCCGGCAATTGAACTTTCACATAAATGTTGTAGCCATACTATAGTTTGATTACGGTACTGGAGTGTCCTAGTGCATCGAATGATTTGTGAAGGTAAACATGTCGCAACATTCACCGGCATCTTCAGGCTCTCCTTTTTGAGGAATGCAAACACCTTAACTGCGCTGTTGAAGTTAAAGTTAAATCCGGGAATAGTATACATAGTAATTACCTTCATAGTATTAAGTTAAGCGACTTCCTCTAGGAATGGGAACACTTTATTGTTCAAGTACTCTTCAGCTCCCTCTTTACTCATAAGGGGACCATATGAGGATCCAAAAATGTCTTGATAGTTGCAGTAGCCAATTAAGCAAGACATTTTTTGAGCAAATGGCATACTTAGGAACTCGTCAACCGACTCTTCTCCAATACAAGATAGAAATCCCTTTATATCTTCCTCTTTCATCCATTCTTCTCCTTTTAGGAGTTTAGTAATAGATAAATCATCGAAGTGACCTATATCGTATTGATCTTCGGAAATTTGATAAAGGCATAACCAATCATTAGGATCTCCGAATACTGGATTGGGCCTACAAATAAGCCCTTGCTCAAACAGACTGATTTCGAGATTTACATCGGTACCTTCCCATTTAATTCTATCCATAATAGCGTTGGGGTATTGGTGTGTGAAAAATTATAAACTGTGATTTAGCAAGTTTGTAATAACTTACTATTAAAGGTGTTCCGAAGATTCGGATAAGGTAGGTTAAAAAAGATGTCAGGGCAGTCGTATATTAATGATCCTTCCACTGACATCTCCTATTGTGTTTCCAAGTTCTGTAGAGTCTCCGGTGGTAGAAATGCAGGTAGCACTTCTCAACTTTGTATCCCCAGCTTCTTATATTTTGGTGTCGAACATGTTCATTTATATCTAAACCGAAATACCAATCCCAGATAACCATTGTTTCCTTGTTAGGGATGTTAGATATACTAGGTTTCATAATAATTTTAATTATAAAAGAAATAGTACTAGTCTGAGAATCCGGTTAATAAGAATCTGGTTTCGCATATAGGACATTCAACTTCCTTACCAGTGTCTTTATTAATTCCCTCAGTTAAAATGCTAAATTCTTCAAACCATCTTTTGTAATTAATCACACTCTCACAATGAGGACAATCAACATAATAAGCTACCGTATTTTTTACTAGTACTTTTGGTAGAGACTTGTTGCTAAAATTGGTGACGTTACTTCCTGAACTTTGGGTTGCTTGGTTTGGCATTCTTCTGGGAATTTAATGTATGAGTAGGTGTTCCTACATGCAGGGTAATCGACACAACCAAGAAATCTTTCTCTGGTGTGCTTATTGTGCTTGTGAGCTAGCTTTGAACCACAATTGCACCCACCAGTAAGTAAATACTGATTAGCAACAACTATAGCCCTGTCAAGAATATTCTTATACTCCTCTGTTTGCTGCTTCTTATAAAAGTCATTTGACAATTTCTGAAGGCAAAAGGGACAAGTTACACTCTCAATGTGCTCCGAATCATCATAGTGAGTTACTCCACAATTCAGACCTACAAGGTGTACTTTAAATTTACTGCGTTTGAATCTCAATGGACTTACCATGATTACTTAGTATTAAATTATTTAGGTTTAAAATGTTCGTCTGTGTCGTCAACAGCAGAAAAGTGAGCATTGATATGCCCTTCCTGTTCGAACTCCACCAGACAACAATTAGCTACATCAACAAGGTACTCCTGATTTCCAGTTTCTCTATATAGTTCTGCTCGCCTGATGATAGCGTCAACATAGTCATATTGGGGTTTTCCTTTTCCATTAATCTTACCATAACGGAGAGATCCCATAATCAACCTACGCCTCATCAGCTTCTCGAACTTTGGGGACCACTCAGAGTCTTCTAACTCCTTTACGTCCTTAAATGTAGTTATTGGAATGTAGTTATTCTCAGGCATTTCCGGCATTCCTACCATTCTACGCCATGCATTCATTACATAAAATTCTCTATTTTCCATCAGTTTCAGGAGTATCAAAAAGTCCGGGCTCATCGATAACTTTATCTTCGCACATCCCAGTTTGGTTCTTATGAGAATTTATAACACAAATTCCACAGTCAATGCCTATACGAGCATCGTCAATGGAACAGTAATGTTTGCAGGTGATACATTCTTGGCTATTAGGCCATTCAATTAAAACTAAGGATTTTGCCATTGCAGTATGCCTTTATTATAATTTAGTAATTTTAAATCCTCAATAGATATCTCTTTAGAATCATCATGCCACCATAGGGATTTCTTTTTTACCCAATTCAAACTAATCCCTACAACCATTATATAAAAATCTAATGAAGTAGGGATTGTTATTACTTGGGATCCTACAATCCATTTACACCCTTTACCAAGTAGAATTTCTTGTACTTGTTTAGATGTTTTCTTATTTGAAATAAGCACCTTAAATTTTTCCATTTACAATTTGTTTATTTCCTCAACAGTGAATGTTGGGAGTGTGTTAGTAGCGTATTTTACATAAGTCATTATCGTTCCCCTTACAATGATGTAACAGGGAGTTGGTATTATCTGACATGTTTCCGGATCTCCCGGCCATCCTATACCCTTTTCTGCTAGTACCTTTTGTACACCAAAAGCATCCTCTGCATTCTGTACAAACACTTTAAAGGATATTAATTTGAT
>Ga0209748_1000106_pt1 | contig 52041 bp, 94 predicted proteins | sample BarGraIncu00421A_FD_185490 | JGI IMG/M metagenome (GOLD analysis project Ga0209748, IMG submission 185490) | Arctic peat soil microbial communities from Barrow, Alaska - Barrow Graham LP Incubations 004-21A (SPAdes) (version 2) | ecosystem: Environmental > Terrestrial > Soil > Wetlands > Peat... | reverse complement strand
TCATAATTTCGTAGACAAATACATTCCGGCATCAATAAGATACGAAATAATTAATTACATTTAACGCATAATAAAAAAGCCATTATAAAATGAAAATATTAGACGTTTCAGCTGTTACGGATGCAGCGCAAATAAAGATTAAAAAAGGAACATTACAATTCTTACAGGATGCGCCGAAAGAAATAGTTTCATCGGTTCTTGTTGGGCTAATTGGTCCGCTTTATAATCCTTTGGCAGTTTATATTATTCATGGGTGTTTAAATACCGGAGATTTAGTAAACTATATCATTTCTGCCGGGGCTGCTTTTTATCAGGGCGAAGTATTCCCGATTGATGCTGCAACGTTTAGTGTGACAGGTTTGGATGTTGCTGTTTTTTCAATTGCAATAACTCAATATACAACAGACGCCGATCCTATGACATTTACGGATTCGACTACTCACAACGTTCACAACATACGCAAACTATCATTAGCAGCAGGGGAAACAGGATCGGGAACGGCAGATTATTCGCAGGCATTTTTTTTAAATTTTACCATTCCTGAAAAAGTAGTTTTAACTGGCGCCGGAGTTACGGGAACTTATCCAAACTTTGTTATTCCAGGATTAAGCAACGCTTACCCTATTTTATACGGTGGCAGTTTCCCTGTGGGTAATCTTTCGACAACTACACAAAGTTTCAGCGTTACGTTTCCGACAGTTGGAACATCTGATTATTTCGTTGGAGGCTCAATTATAAGCGCGGCGACAGATCCCGGATTTGATACTATTCCGTGGTCAGTAAAAGACCGCACACCAACTGGCTTTACACTAACAATGAGAGAGGCAGGGGCATGGACACAAAGCATTATTTTTGATTATTGGTTAATACAAAAAGTAGTATAATGAAAGAACCGAAACCGATTGACATTTACAATTATGAGAGTGTTGGTAATCTTGCAGTAGATATGTGCGTAGCCTGCATTCAACACGAAATGAAGTTTAATAAACCAATTAAGGCGATTATTCTAAACAAGGCTAAATACGAAGTCTTTCAGCGATGGGTGGCCAAAGAGTGGGGCGAAGAGCATCTTTATAAGCAATTCTTTATCGAAGGTGTTGAAATTCGCAAAGAAACGATTATATTTGGCAGTGAATTAATGATCGAATATTACAAACAATCCGAATTAGTATGATTCCGAAAGAACGTAGATTTGTAGGTTATTTGCAGCCGTTACAGGCTCGATTAGTTAAGAATATGTCCGAACAATCAGGACAATCCGCCAGCTCAATTATAGCTGAGGCCGTTAAGGATAAGTTCGATAATATGCCTCGTTCAGAACGTGAACGAATTTTAAATATCATTAAAAACAAATAAAATGAAAATCAAATTTTTTAAACATGGAGTGGGATCCGGATGGGAATGCAATTTTATTGGCAGCATTTATAATTTAAGAGTTGCAAGGTATCAATTTGCGATTTGGAAAAATTACAATCCGATGATAAATTTAAATTGGTTCCCTGTTGTGAAATAATCATTTTTCTTTCCGTTCGTTTTTTAGTTTAAGCCTTGCAGAAATGTGAGGCTTTTACATGTTTAAAAACATGTTTTGTCGAATCGTCAATTATTGATATTATATTTGAGGCATAATTTAAAACTAAAAGTTATGACAAATCTATTTTGGACCAACGGAGAATTTTTATCGCCAGCCTTATTGATCATTTGTGTTGTTGCCTTCTTTGTGGCTGCTGCATTAGTGGTGTATTTTTCAGATAAGAAAACGAATAAATGTAAATAAGGCAATATTGCCAGCTTAAAATAAAACATCTACTCATTGACCGGACATTAAAAACGTCCGGTTTTTTGCGTTTATTAAAATAGTGTTACACTATTCACACATGCAATTTAATAAATTTACTTTTATTGCATGAACTATTGTATTGATCCAACAGTTAGCGAGCCTATCATGCTTTTAAATAAGCACATCGGATTTGATGAAGAGGATGGAATGGGTATTGATGGGAGTATTTTCCAGCAGGAATTACTTCAATTAGATACGCTTGGCAAAAAACGCATTCAGGTTTGGATTAATTCACCTGGCGGAGTGGTGACTGACGGCTACAATATTTACAGTGCAATTCTCAAATCAAACACTCCAGTTGATACCTATTGCATCGGGGCAGCCGCTTCGATTGCCGGTGTTATATTTCAGGCAGGCAGAAAACGCATTATGTCTGATTATGGCTGGTTAATGTATCACAATCCTTTCGGTGGAACAGACGGTATTTTAAAGACAATGCAAGCAAGCATCATTAAAATGATCGAACAGCGTTGCGGAATGTCCGAAGATGAAGTTTCTCGAATGATGGCCCGCACAACCTTCATTGCAGCAGGGGAGGCTCTCAATATGAACCTTTGCGACAAAGTAGATGCAAGCGTTGATGAGAATACAAAATATCTGAGAAAGATTACCGACCAAATGACTTTTCATAAAGAATGTAATTTAGTTTTAAATTCGATTTTAAATAATAACCCAAAAATTAGTAATACAATGATTAAAGTATGTATGAAGCTGGGGCTTAATGATGGCACTCCAGAAGAAAGTATCGTTCAAGCCATTGACAGCATTATGAATAAAGTAACTTTAGCAGAACAGGCTAAGGATGCAGCTATTCAGGAGGCTCAGAACAAATCTAAAACAGCAGACGAGGAATTTGAAAAACTGAAAAACAAATTCAAAAAGCTGGAAGAGGAAAAGAAAGCCAAAGATGAGGCGTATGATGATTGCAAGGCTTCGCTCGATGCAATGACAGAAGACAAATTGAAAGCTGAAAACGCAATGAAAGAAGAGGAAGCCAAAAACATGGTAACCAATTTTGCAAAACTTGGCCGCATCAAAAATGAAGCTACTGTTATTTTGAAATGGACCAACATGGCAAAGGTTGACTTTGAAGGAACAAAATCAATGATCGAAGACCTTCCCTTAAATAAGGTGGCAACAAAGGCAGTCGATGCCGAGGCTCAAAAATTAGGCGCGGGCGAAATACCAACGTCATCTATTGGATTAGCTGTTAAAAACAGACTGAAACGCGAAGGCAAAATTTAATCTTAAATTCTAATAATAAAACAAAATGGCATTAAACATTACAGATACATCATACGCCGGTACGTTTGCATCATATTTCTGGTTACCGGCAACCTTCGGAATGGATACTCTTCAAAAAGGGGGCGTCTATGTTCAGGACGGCATTAAGAAAGCACACACCATCGGCAGAATTGACTTTTCAAATCCATTGCAACCACGTGCAGCCACTCCAACCGGATCAGGTACATTCACGGTTTCGGGCAGAACATTGACGCCTGCTGACGTTATGGTTTATACTGAATTTAATCCACGTGATTATGAGGCTCATTGGTTGGCAGAACAATTAAGTCCAACTCTTTTGGCGCGTGAACTTCCAGTAACTGCTGAAAACTACATGATTCAAATCGCTCTCGAAAGAACATTCGAGCAGATTGAACTTGGTTTATGGCAGGGTTCAACAACCTACACCGCTGCACCTGGTTCGGCTGGTAATGGTCAGATTTGTTTCTTTGACGGGTTCCTGAAATTGATGGTAAATGATTCAGCCGTTCTTAAAGTTTCTTCGCCTTATCCATTGACTACCGCCGCAACTGCCGGATCATTGTATAATATCGTTGATGCCTTTAACGCTCTTATCGCACTTGCTGCAACAAACAAAAAAGCACTTTTAAGTAGGGCTAAAAGGTATGAGAGAATGAAGTTTTTTGTTTCGATTAACACCGAACAGATTTACGAAACATATCTTACTACCACTTTAACTTACAAGGGCGTAAATACAACCGAACGCGGTATTAATAAGTTTAAAGGTTATGAGATTGTAGCTCTTGCAGGTATGGCAGACGATACTATTCTATTTTGCGAAGGTCTTGACGATGTAAGTTCTAACCTTTATATTGGAATGAATAGTACGGAAGACAACAACCTTCAACTCCAAAGATTACAGGCCAATTCAGAACTTTTCTTCTTAAAGGGATTGATGAAGTTTGCAGTACAATACGGATTCAGCGATCAGATTTTCATGTTCACCACATTGACATCCGGTTCTTTTAACGCATAATTAAAATACAGGGGGCGGTTAATTCCACCCCCTTAAAACAATATTCAAAATGAGTACAATTTCAAGATTCCCGAATACCCCATCGGCAGACAACACAGATAGGATTAGAACCAATGAGTATTTAACCCCAGCATATGCCGCTACAATTGCACTGAATCCATCCAAGAGCAAAACATTGGTAAATTTTGCAGCATTAACCGGCGCATTGACCGTGACTATGGGTGTAGGTACATCTTCTACCGCTCCGTTTGTAGGCGATGTAGTCATAATGATGTTCACTGCTGCTGCTGATCGTATTGTTACTTTTACTACCGGCGTATTGTCGACCGGAACGCTTACAGTTTTAGCAGGTAAAACAGCTAATATGCAATTCATGTTCAATGGCGCTGCATGGTGCGAAACCGATAGAACGGTAACTGCATAAGCTATGTTAGAGAGGTATAAACAAGTATTTGAAGCCCTTCCACATGTTACCGAAATATGGGTAACAAGCGATGGAGAGTTTCATTTACACCCTGCCAACGGAGGCGAACACATTATCCGGAATGACGACCTTTCAGTTAGCGAATATCAGGAAGACAAAGAAATAAAACCGCGTTCTTCGGGACGTCCAAAAAAATCATAAATGAGGCCAGATATAACATTCATCAAAGGTCAAGGACAAAGTAAAAGAGTAGGCGCCGGACAGGATTATATATCCGGCCTTATTCTTTACACTGCCACGTTACCTTCAGGATTTACAACCACGGCGAATATTAAACAGATGTTTTCTATTGTTGATGCTGAAAATGCCGGTATTAAATCCGATTATTCAGATGGCACAAAAGCAGCAGGGATATATCTTATAACAACCGCCGGAACGACAGGTGATGTAATCACGCTGCAAGTAACAGAGCCGCGAGGCGTTATTATTACTCTGGGGTCATACGCTAAATTGTCAACGGATTCAACTGTTTCATTAGTTGGCGATGGCTTGACCGCCGCAATTAACGCAGGTACTAAAGTACACGGATATACCGCTATCAATACAGCCGGATCAGTTGCAATTACTTCACGCGCCGGACTTGGAATATTCCTTAACTCAGGAACACCACTTTCCGCAACATTAAGCGCGGGCGCGACAATGGCCGGAACTATTACTCAATTCACAGGTGGAGTTGCTTCAAAACAAGCCGTATGGCATTACCATATCGCTGAGTATTTCAGAGGCAATCCGAACAGTTCACTTTACGTTGGATTCTTTCCGGTTCCTTCGCCTTATACTTTCGCCGAAATTACAGCAATGCAAACATTTGCAGCCGGAACAATTCGACAGGTAGGTATTTTCAAGGATTCAGCCGCTTACGCTTCAGGTGATTTAACTGCCATTGATACGGTGATTAAAACAATGAATGATGCAAGACATAAACCACTAAGCGCACTTTATGCAGCCGATATGAAAGCTGTAACCGATATTACAACGGTTGCAGACTTAACCACGTTGACAGCAAATAAAGCAAGTTCAATTATTGGTCAGGATGGTGCAGCGTTAGGTAATTATTTATTTTTGATTACCGGGAAATCTGTTACTCAATTAGGTATCGCATTAGGTATGTTATCGCTAAGTGCAGTAAGCGAAGATTTTGGAGAGCCTGCAAAATTCAATTTATCGAATGGCACAGAAAATGACATTCCGGGATTTGCAAATGGTCAGCTCTTAAGCGATCCCGCTTTATCGGATTCAGCACTTGACGCGATTAATGACAAACGTCATATTTTTGGTCAACAGTATGTAGGCTACGCAGGAACGTTCTTTAATGACAATCACACCGCTATTACAACCGCTTCGGATTACGCTTATATAAATGACAATAGGGTAATCGACAAGGCTATTCGCGGCGTTTATTCCGCTTTAATTCCTTACCTGAAAAGTAAGCTATTGAAGAATGCAGACGGAACGTTGGCAGATACTACAATTGCATTTCTTGAATCACAGGCAATTCAACCGCTTTATCAAATGGCACGTGATCAGGATTTGGGCGAAGTTTCAGAAGGCGATGTTTATATTGATCCAACACAAAACGTTTCTTTAACGAGTACGTTAGTAGTCAATATTTTACTGAATGAAAACGGAATAGCTCGCAACATTTCAATTCCAATATCTTTTAAATAAAATACCATTAATAAGTAACACCATTGAGTATTTTTTGTATATTTACAGTATGAAAAACGTAATATACAAAATATCAGACCACAAAGACAGAATATACATAGGTAGCTCTGTTGATTTTAGGAAAAGAAAAAATGCTCATTTGTTGGCTTTAAAAAAGGGAATACATTGCAGTCGTAAAATGCAAAATGTTTACGACAAACATGGAATTGATTGCCTTAAGTTTGAAGTTATTGAAAAGGTGGAATGCAGTTCTTTGCTTATTGAAAGAGAGCAGTTTTATATTGATTCATTAAAACCGTGGTTTAATGGTTCGCCTACCGCTGGAAGTCCTTTAGGAGTTAATCATAGCGAAGAAACTAAAAGGAATCATAGTGAAAGGAGAAAAGGAAAGCCAATACATGACGAAGCATTTAGGGCTGCTCTTTCAGAAAGAAATAAAAACCGTATTTGGAGTGATGAATCTAAAAGGAAGAATAGCGAATCCAAAAAAGGAACTGTTTGCACCGACGGACACCGCCTAAAGTTAAGCATTGCAGGTAAGGGTAGAATATTTACAGATGAGCATAAATTTAAAATAGGGCAATCCAATATGGGAAGAATTAATTCTGAATCAATGAGAAAAGCAGTGTCAGAGGCAAATAAAAAAAGAGTATGGACGCAAGAATCAAAAGATAAGATGAAAAATACAAAAATGGTTAATAAATTAAAAATCAATATATTATGACCCCACTAATTAATGGAATTTCGTATTCATGGTCGAGTGTAAACTTCGTTTTGTTCGGCGTCCCGGTGTCTGGTATCACTTCGATTGAATTCAACAGAAAGCAGTCGAAAACCAACAATTACGGTGCCGGGCCAGAACCAGTAAGCCGCGGATATGGTCGGAAAGAGTACGACGGCTCAATTGAGATTTATTTGGACGAATGGAAAAAAGTAATTGCAGCCGCTCCAAATAGAGATCCCTTGGCTATCGGATGGTTTGATATTCCTGTTGTTTATGGCAATTCGGTAGCAGACGCAACAAAGGATACTCTCAGGGCGTGCGAATTCCTTGAAGATCCCTTTAATGCAAAAGAAGGCGATACAAAATTGACTGTTAAAATTCCTTTAATTATTGCTCAAATTACCCGATAATATGGAAATCACACAATTAACAGACAAAGAAAACGCTGAATTTGAAGCAAAAGCCGCAGAATTAGCAAAGAAATACGGAATTGTTAAGGTTCATGTTTACGTTGGTATTGATCCCGAAACAAATGATCGAATAGTAGGCTACATCAAAGAACCTAACTATATTCAAACGTTGTGTTTCATGGATAAAATTACAGGTTCAGGCACATGGATTGCAGCCGACGAAATGCGAGAAACATTAACGCTTCGTGAGGAATCCGATTCGAAGACATACGAAAGTTCATCGGACTGCACACCGTACAAAATAGGAATGTGTCGTATTTGCATCGGACTGGGCGAGGTTATCGAAAGTTCGTTTAAAAAAAAATAGCTGATAGCAAAATCGACAATTCGAGTGCGCCAACCGCACGAATGGCAGCTCTTATTCGGGGCTGCCTTTTTGTTGACACCGACAAGCTATCAGGGACAGACGAAGAAAAGGCCAATGAGTTTTATAAACTATGGGGGCAAACAAAATACTATTTAGAAACCGTTCATCAAGTCCAATTTAAATGAGTAGTACTTTAGTCGAATATATTTTAAATTTAAGGGGTAATCTTACACCTCAAGTCAATTCTGCAACCTCAGCGACTAATCAGTTGACCGGTGCAATGGGAACGGCCAGAGGGGCCGCATTGTCACTTGGTTCTGCTATGGGTATAGCGTTTGGAGTTGCCGGAGTTGCAATGTTTATCAAAAATGTAGTTACAGCCGGATCAGTTGTGGAAGATGCAACAACCGGTCTAACTACACTGTTAAAAAGTTCATCCGCCGCAACTCAGGTTATAAAAAACGTGATGATCGATGCTATGGCTACACCATTTGAATTTAAAGGACTTTTAGCAGCGAACAAAGCGTTAATTTCAGCAGATGAAACAGCCGAAGGGGCAAGGGAGGCAGTATATAATTTAGCTAATGCAATAAGTGCAACCGGCGGAGGAAATGATGAACTTACGCGAATGGTTGTAAATTTACAGCAAATAAAGAACGTGGGCTTTGCGTCTGCATTAGATATTAAGCAATTTGCATATGCAGGGGTTAATATCTACAAAGCGTTAAATGAGGCAGGAATAAAGACGGGCGAAGGGCAAAGAATAACTTATCAGCAAATCACAAAAGCATTAAAAGTTGCTCATGCCGAAGGTGGTATTTATTATCACGGACTTGAAAATATGGCTAAAAATACAAGTGTCGTACTTTCAAACGTCGGAGATTCGCTTTTCCAATTCATGAATAATATATACATTGAGGCAAAGCCATTAATTACCGCTGTTTTGGAATCTGCATTAGCCGGAATAACAAAGTTAAATACAGCTTTTGCCGTATCGGTCAAATTCGTGAAAGATCACAAAGATGCTATTACTTGGGTTATTGCTTCGTATGCTGCATACAAGACCATAACATTAAGCATTATTGCAATTGAAAAAATACATGCAGGATGGATTGCTTTAAAAACAGCTTATCAGGTAGCTCAATTTGTCGCAACAGGTAATTTAACAGTCGCACAATGGGCGTTAAACGGTGCAATGTATGCAAATCCAATTGGAATATTGATTGCAGGAGTTGCCGCATTGGTCGGAGGCGTAATTGCACTTACAAATCATTTTGGAAGTTTCGGAAATATGCTTAGTGCGGTTTGGGAAATGGCTAAAGTAGTCGGAAATGGAATAGCTGGAGTATTTCAGGGCGTAGGTCAGGCAATAATGGGAGTACTTACATTTGATCCTGCAATGGTTAAGTCTGGAGTTAATGCGGCTGTTGATGCAGCATTAGACGCAAAAGATAGGCTTGGCACTATTTACGGCGGAATGGGGGCTGTAAAAAATGCAGGGGCGAATGAATCTTTGATTCCATCCGCAATGAATGCAAAAGGCAAAAAGGGCGAACCAGGTGCGGAGGGTGCAATGCCAAAAACCAAAGCTGAAGGAGCAAAGAATATCAATATCCATATTGCCTATAATGCACCTTTAATACAGGGATTTACAATTTCGACAACCAACGTAAAAGAAGGGATCGGAAGCCTGAAAGAAAAGATTACCGCCGTATTAGTAAACGCAACGCATGATTCATTAATTATAGCAGATCACTAATGACAACTATACGAGAATTTGTTATACCGCGAGTTTCGGCCGCTCAAATAGGCATGATCGGCGGAAGGACTGCAGGAATTATTGCAACCGGATTACAGCAGGATGCGCGAAGATTTGCACCGGACAATAACCCATATGTAGGACAAATAGATCAGACAAGCGATATGGACAATCCCATTCACGGGCATAAAACTGATTTTGGTACAGATGTCTGGGTTGAGGTCACTTTCGGATCGGTAAAATATACGGACGCAACAGGCAAATCAATAACAACTCCGAAGATTACTTTTCAGGCTATTCTTGTTTCTGTTTCTTTTCCGCGCAATATTGTTAAAACCGAGATTCAGGGGCGCAACGGAACAGTAAAGGAGTATATCGGGGAAGGCGATGCACAAATATCATTTAGGGGTATTATAACGGGTAAAAATGGACACTATCCCGAAGAGCAAGTTGCTGAATTAATGAAATTAATTAAGGCGCCTGTTCCTATTCCTGTTTTTTCTGTTTACCTTCAGACAATGGATATAGATTCAGTAATTTTCGAAGATAGAAACTTAGAACAGGAAGAGGGCGGATATTCGTATCAAACATTTTCATTAAATGCAATATCTGACACGCCTCAGGAATTGAAAATAACAGGAATGTAATGTATAGAGTAGTCACACAGGTTACAATAGTTCAAATCCCGACAGAGGATTTTCCACAGCGGACAAAAACAATCAGCTTTGATTTTGTTCATGAAATGGAATGCTCCGATACTTGGCGCGATATGACCAATGATGGCAAGATTGTAATTCCCAAAAATCTATACGTTAGAGACGCAGGGAATAAGTTAATTTCGCTTTATGGGACAAATGTAAATATTGGCGGTTTTTCAAATTCAAATCCTTTGTTCCTTCGTGGCGATTCAATTACTTTGGATTGGGGATACAAGTTTTTCGATAAAGGGAAAGAAGTCTTTCGAGGTACGTTTAATCAGGAAAAAAACAGCCATTTATTTCAAGGATTTATTTCAAAGGTCACATCAAAAAAACCTATCGAATTACATTTTGAAGATAATACATGGAAATTAAAGCAAATCCCGGCATTAACGCGGACTTTTAAGGCGACCGAAACGCTTGAGAATATCTTAAAAATACTTTTGGTTGATTACAATAAAGCAAATCCTAATTATCAATTCACAGTTAATTCTTTGACATCTACAACGCTTGGAGAGTTCAGGACGGGCGACGAAACAATAGCCGAAGTATTGGCCCGATTACGTAAGCATTATCATTTTGAAAGCTATTTTAAAGGCAACGAATTAAGATGCGGCGCCGTTATTTATATCGAAGGCGAAGCGAATACACACACGTTTACTTTTCAGCAAGATATAATATCAGACGAACTTGAATATCAACGAAAAGAAGATACAGTAATTAGTATTGTGGCATCCAATAAAGTCGAGGAACTAACTGGGAAAATGACAAAAGACGGTCATGCCAAAACGAAATGCAATCGATTAGAAGTATTGGTCACACTAAGGGGTGGAAGCGATAAGCCGACTGTATTTATTAAGAAAAAAGGCGAAGATTATCCGCCAAATACCGGAGGCGAACGAATGACGCTGCCCTACCCTTTTGCAAAGAATATTACTGAATTAATCAGTTTAGCGACAGCTGAAATAAAAAAGTTTTACTATACCGGATTTAAGGGCAAATTTGTTACATTTGGATTGCCATTTGTCCGGATGGGCGACAATGTGAATTTCATTGATCCTAAATTACCTGAACGAAATGGACTATATAAAGTGAAAGGCGTTGAATATTCTGGCGGTTTTGATGGGCTTCGCCAGACCATTGAACTTGATTATAAATTAGTTATATGAGCGACAGAAGCATAAATGAAGCAATTAACAAAATGGTCGGTACTCATAAGGTCGATCAGGTAAACTATTGCAATGCCGAAGTCGTTAGTGTTGATGTTTCAAATCGTACATGCGACTGTATAGTAATTGACGGGCAAACCGAATATGAATTGCCAAACGTGAGATTAATGGCCGTTATTGATGATGGGGTATTATTTGAGCCGGTTATTGGGTCCACCGTTAAGGTGATATTTTCGCGATTAGTTGAGCCGTTTGTTTGCCAATATTCAGAACTTGAAAATATAACCATCGATGCGGTAACGACAATTAAATTCAATGACGGTTCGTTTGGCGGGCTGTTAAAAATTAAAGAAACAGTTGATAAATTAAACGCTCTGGAAAAGGATTTAAATAACCTTAAAAATGCGTTTAATTCATGGGTAATTGTTCCATCAGACGGGGGATTAGCTTTAAAAACAATCGCCGCTGCATGGTCCGGGCAATCCTTGACCAAAACAAAAATTAACGATCTTGAAAATCCCAAAATAAAACATGGCAATTAGAACCGATATTTTATTAGATAATAACGACATTGTAATTTCAAATCACGATGTTTTTATGGCTGAATCAGACGATCAGCATATTGTTGATACGATCAATTCAGCGCCGGGATGGTGGAAAGAAAACTTTACCGAAGGCGTAGGAATTAAAACCTATTTAAAAGCAAAAGGAATTCAGCAAGAATTGGCCAGGTCAATGAAGTTAAACCTTCAGTCAGATGGGTACGATGCACGGCCAATAGTTACCTATGACGCAAACGGATCATTAAAAATACAGACCAATGTTACAATATAGATCAGTTGACAATCAAAACATATTCGACGTTTGTTTGAATACTTATGGCACGTTAGATTTGCTTAATAAGTTGATCGAAGATAACGGAATCGACAATATTAATGTAAATCCTGCCAGCGGTCAATTATTTATCTGGGATGAAACATTAACCGCAGATCAGGCGGTAAATCAAATTTCGCAAAATGCCGATATTGTTTATGCAACACGATTTTTACCAAACAGTCCTGAATCAACAACGGTACTATCAGGAACAAGCGGTGCAATAGTCGGGGGCGGCAATCCCACGGGCGGCGAATCTTTGCCTGACGTAGTTATTCCAACTCCAACTGAAACGCGCAAATCTGTTTATATTGGTTTCGTGAGTAACCTAAACCCATCGGAGGCAATTATTAAAACACTTGAAAATAGGCCGTCCGAAAAATCGAATCAGTCATTTGTTTACAATATTGACACTAAACGGTATTGTGTTTCGTATCCTACATCGTGGGGTGATATTGTAAGCGTAAAAGATCAAAGCGGGTTTGAAATAATAAGCGGATTCATAAAGACTACCTTAAATTTTACCAATTCCGGAATAATCGAAAATTACACTATTTACACATTTGCCCGCCAAACATCGGTAACCGATTACACAGTAAATTATATCTTTACGCTATGACAATAGGAACAGAAATATCAATAGGTTTTTACCCAAAATCCGAGATGCCGGACGTGGACGAACGGAAATATAATAATGGCGTTCCGTATATTTCGACCGATGAAGTTTTGGCAAACATTCCACTAATTTCACGCGCTCATTATTTAGAAGTAAATATATCAGGTCATTGGTACTACTTTGAGGCCGACTTAACAACTCTTACACCAAAAGGAACCGGGACAACTGCCGCATTTACTGATTTAACAGATTGCCCATCGACGTACGCAGGGGAGGCGTTAAGTGTCCCCACGGTTAATTTAGCAGAGAATGGTTTAGAATTTACTGAGACAAAAGAGGCAGAATTTATAGATTTAGCAGATGTTCCTTCATTATACACTGGAAGTGGAGGATCATTGGTTAGTGTTAAGGTGGACGAAACAGGGCTTGAATTTATACCATTATCGGGATCGGTGCCCTACACAGGAGCTACAGGAGCAGTTAATTTAGGAGCTTATGATTTAACCGTTAATAGTCTTAGTATTGGCTTGGGCAGCGGTAATCTTACGCATAATACTATAGTTGGTGTTTCTGCATTAAGTTCCAGCATAAATGCTGATTATAATTGTGCTTTTGGTTATTATGCTTTAAAAAATTTAACATCTCCCGGGAGTGATGGCGGTACTAATAATGCTTTTGGTTATATGGCGCTTCGCAATGTTATTTCTGAGGGTGCTAATAATGCCTTTGGAAGCTTTACTCTCGCAAATGTTTTAGGTAAAGAAAACACTGGTTTTGGCGATAGTAATTTAACTAATTTAGTTAATGCTAATGGTAATATTGCTCTTGGCATATATGCAGGAAATGGTTACGGAAATGCTGACGGTACTGGTGGTAATTTAACAACATCTACTAATTCTATATTTATTGGTTATGATTGTCGTGCATTAGCCAATTCATCAGTTAATGAAGTGATCGTAGGTTATAGAACCGTTGGGCATGGTTCCAATACTGCTACTTGGGGGAATAATTCAATTACCAATCATTATTTTCCTGGTTCAGGAGCTTTTACTGGTAGCATCACTGCACCTAACTTGCCAATTGCGGGGTCATTTTCTCAAACAGTTACGGCAGTTACTACATTTGTAGTGACAATTGGACAAACAATGGCAAATACTACATATAAAGTTTGCGTAACTCCTACGGATATGTTAGCGGCTGCCGTTTTTTATGTGACAAGTAAATCGACAACGCAATTTACGGTAACGTACTTAACGGCCATAACGGGTGCCGTTACTTTTGATTGGATTATAGTACCATAACTATATTGGAATGAAAATACTAAGAGGAGTATCGGGAAATATATTGACAAGTTTTAGCGGGGGTATAAGAAAGTTGCTTTATGTTGTCCAACTTGGCGGTTATGGCAGGTTTTATAATTGGTTCTGTACTCAACCGCAACCACGGCCAGGGAATGGGTATTTATATAATGCTTATTCAGTTTGGGATAGTAGAAATATTTCAGCATCTAATGCACATGTCCCATCATATGCAGAGTGGAATGCATTGATTGCATATGTTGGTGGCGAAAGCGTTGCCTGCGGAAAACTAAAACAATCAGGATTTACACATTGGTCAAGTGATAATACCGGAACAAACGATTATTTATTTAATGCGTTCGGAAGCGGCGTTAGAAATTATGGAGGATCAAATATTTTTCAGAACATAAAAAACGAATGTTATTTTTGGACTACGGCAGATTATTTCACTGATCATAGCATGGGTATTGCCGCACAATTAAGATCATCCACGCCTACTATTTGGATAAATTTTCTCGTTTCGAATATAGGGGCTTCAATTCGACTTATAGTTGATTCACCCATTGAAATTGTCGATAATTCAGCGATTTACGTAGGAAACGACCTTCGCCGTTATAAATGTTGTCTTATAAATGGGGTATGGTACACGGCTGAAAATTTGGCAGAAACCCAATACCGCAATGGTGATCTAATTTCTAAAGTTACAGACAATACCGCTTGGGCTGCATTAACGACAGGTGCTATGTGTGCCTATGATAATGACGAGGCAAACGCATTTGAAACGGCAAGTATCGCTCCGGCGGGATGGCATGTTCCAGATTATAATAATGATGTATATGCGCTGGATTCATTTTTGGGAGGAATAAATATATCCGCCAAATTAATGGAAGTTGGGTTATTACATTGGGACACTAATATATATGGAACAAACGAGTCGGGTTTTAGCAGCGTTGGGAATGGCATGAGACTTAGTGATGGTTTATTTCAATACTTTAAATATATTGGTGGATTTTTGTTAAAAGAATCTGAAACTCCTGGATATAATGTTTATGTTGTAATTCAGGACGGACTTAGTTTTATGGGATTTGCTCCTGTAGATGGCATGGGAATGGCCATTAGATTAGTGAAAGATGATCCGTCAACATGGACTACCGGAGATACATTAACGGATATAGATGGCAATATATATCCTACGGTAAAGATCGGTGATCAGGTGTGGACTACTAAAAACTGGAAATGTACGAAATTTAACGATGGTACGCCAATTCCTTTAGTCGAAGATAATACCGAATGGAGCTTATTGGGAACACCGGGACAATGCATTTATGAAAATAATTTATCGAATCTGTAAAATATTGAAATATTTATTAACTTTGAAATAAAAACATGAAACGTCAAATTAATACCTTAACAAAATGCCAGGAATACCGAATCTGCCAGGGATAAAAGGAGTAGTTCGCAGTGGGGCAAGTGTGAACCCTTTGATTGCTAAATTCGACGCGTGGCAAACAACCGGATCAGACGTATATGTTTCGGGTGTTTTACCTGCGAATTGGATTGCAACAGGTGTTATGCCCGACAGTCCTACGTCTAAGTTGGTGAGTTATACGTTTATTAATCCGGGTCAATCAATTAGGCAATCAGGTTATATAAAAAGCATAAAAGTACATATTTACAATACTTCTCCTTCCGCAGCATGGGCTTTTAAGTTACTTACGTGGAATGGGACAGGTTATCGGTGCAGGGAGTCACAATCATTTATTCCTATTGGATCTGGTGTGACAAACAATATTCAGACCTTTATTCTAAATCCTCCTATATTAGCCTTAGAGGGATATATTCCAGGTTTATGCTTACCGATAAACAATACAGCGAGACCGGGTGCAGATATTCCGGGGGCTCTTGCAATGCAAAGATTTGGACCATTTGTGAAAATTAAAACAGGAGACATTAATGTAGGTGATAGTGATCCTTTTACTACCAATGCTCTGACTCAATATGGCCCAAATGGTTTATTTATTGACCTTGCCGCATACTCTAACAGACCCTGGGCGGTATTTATTGGTGATAGTATTTTTGGATGTGGAAATAGCTATTATCTAAGTGATAAAACGGAATGCTGGCATACGGATCAGGAAACTGCTGCGGGAGATTATCACACACCGGGTGGACTTCCGGGAGATATAAATCTTTCAATACCTTATAGATTATCATTGCGATTGCCTTCTAATTTTAAATATCAAAATTTCGCAAGGAGCGGTAGTACGTTTGCAAATCTTGTTACAAAAGGTGATGAGTTATACTACATGCCTACATCGTTTCGTGCCTCATATGCTGACCCAAAGGCAGTTTTCATTCATTGCGGGGTTAATGATATAAATACAGGGCAAACATGGGTGCAAATATCTGCAAATCTTGATATAATAAGAAATAAATTTCCAGTTGGCACATTGTTTTATTTAGATGAAATAAATCCGTGGGCCTGTACTGACGCTCAGGCGGTCACCACAAGAGTCATGAACGTAAATTATGCGAATTACTGCACGACAAACGGATGGACATTAATAAAGTGTCATGATGAAATGGCCGTTGTGCGCAGTTCTACCGGATTATTAGACGACCTAAATCCTATTTATAGTAATGGAGATTCCGTTCATCTAAACTTAGTTGGTGCTGATAAAATGGCTGAAATTATGCGGAGATATATCAAATAATAAACAAATGAATGATAAAGAACGCAAGGCATTATTAGACTTATTGATGGATTTAATTGGCGATGCACGGTTTGTATATGATGATCAATTGGAACCAATAGATATTCACGCTGTGATTGAAAAATTAAACGATGTCTTTAATATAGACTTAAAATCATAAATTCAAAAGGTTAACATAGAGGAACATGGAAACGAAACTAAGAATAAAAAGACATTGCATGTGTCGCATTTATTGTTTTCAAATCCTAAAAATGGGAATTTGGATAACAATAAGGAAATACGAATCTATGGCATACGCCTTAAAAGTTGCAAAACGATTAGGGTATTCTTAGGTTCACATATAGGAACTATTCATACATTTTAAAATAAAAACAATTCACCAATATTTAACAACATGAAAAAAACAGATCGTTTATTTGTCGAAGAGGAAAAACCGAAGCCGGGGCCGGGGCCAACTAATCCGCCGCCTCCGAATCCTGATCCTACGCCTCCACTTCCATGAGGGGTATAATCCAACTTGTAAAATGGTGGCCTGTTCTGACTACGTTTGCTGTAATGTTTGGAATGGTCACCATTTTATTTAATGTCAATACATATTCGTTTATTACCCCTATTTTCGGCTGTTCCTTATTCACCTCAATATGTTGGTGGTATTTTTCAAAGGCTTTTAAATTCTGTTTCTGGCATCGTTTATTCATAATCAATTTAGCCATTATTTCATTAATCGTACTTTTCGATAAAAATATTCATCAAATCGGCTTTATTTTTTATGTCAGATCACTAATCCTGCTTTGCTGCTCTACCATCATTGCATCCGCATCGCTTTATTTCCGATATGGGTGCTTTGAAAAAAAACTAAAACAAACATTTAATAATCGTTTGAATTGATTGAAAAATTAGTATCTTTGCAGTGTTGATGTTGCAGATCAATATAAAATTTAACAGGCGTAAAAAACCTGAAAGCTCGAAGAACAGACTGCAACCCTGTTTTAGAGCTTTTTGCATTTAATAGGGCATGGATAACGGTTTTGCTTTAGGTTGGTGGTCTGCTGGCATAACGTCGGCGGTCGCTTGTAAGTACGCCTTAGAAATGTACCCAAATACCAAACTTTACTATATTAAAATAAATTCGGCGCATGAAGATAATGAGCGTTTTAAATCGGAATGTGAAAATTGGTATGGTGTAAAAATACACGAATTACAAAGCATAAAATATAAAGATCAATTTGAAGTAATCGAAGATACGGGTTGTGTAAACACTCCACAGGGCGCACCATGCACTAAACATTTAAAAAAACAAGTCAGGTTTAACTTCGAAGATTTACACAGCAAAAACCTATTTAACGATGAAGTTATTTTAAATCAGATTTGGGGTTTTGAATATACCAAAAAAGAAGTTAACCGGGCAATTCGCCATGGACAACAATACCCGGAAACAAAACCGTTATTTCCGCTAATCGAAAAGGGATTAGATAAAAATACATGTGCCGGAATACTTTTGAGCGCTGGAATTAAATTACCGGTAATGTATGATTTGGGTTACACCAATAATAACTGCATAGGATGCGTTAAGGGTGGTCAGGGATACTGGAACAAGATCAGGATAGACTTTCCTGAATCGTTTGATAGAATGGCTAAATTAGAGCGTAAAGTTGGTTATTCGTGCTTAAATGGCAAGTTTTTAGATGAATTAAACCTAAATTCAGGAATGAAAAGCAAAATAATAATGCCTTCATGTGGGATGATTTGCGATGTTGAATTTGCAGATATACCGGACAAGTCGCTAAATGATGTAATGAAGGGTAAAAAATCAATTTACGAAGCAATTTTAAATAAATAACAAGGTTCTTACAGTATTCTCACCTTCATTGATTATATCGAATGAGAACGAGAAAGTAGTTACTATCAAACGGAATAGGCAAATACCAGAGTATGCAACGTTCTACTGACGACATACGACTTGCAAAACGCCGAAAACGAGGACAAAAACCGTAATTGGAAGCTAATCGGTACTCTTTGAAGAGTTAGGAGTCGCAGTGTTGATATTAACAGTTAAGATGTAATATTAATCTTAAAGAGGGTTTGCAAGGACTTAAAGACTTTGTTATGAAAATATCTGAAATAATTCGTTTTTTATTCAATAATATTCTTTACTTTTGAATTGTGCAAGAATTAACATGTTAAACTACCTTAAATGAGTAAATTTTGTAATCTAAAATCAGCGAAATGGATGAAAATGGGTTTTTAGAGGCGCAAGTTTCATTGAAGGAATTCTTCACAAATATGATTATATCAAGCGACAAGCGTTTTGAAGATCGGTACGAATCACTTGAGAAACTGATCAACAAGAACTCCACGGAGGCAAAGGAAGCCGTCAAATCAGCACTGGACGCACAGGAAAAGGCGGTAAACGCAGCGTTGGCGGCGGCGGAAAAGGCGGTACAGAAAGCTGAAACAGCAGCAGAAAAACGATTTGACAACTTCGCCGAAACATATAATAAAAACCTTGACCGGATTTCGCAAGACCTTAAAAATTTAAGTGACTACAAAAGTTCAAACAACGGAAAGGATGAAGGCATTCGAAATATAGGGGGTGTTATTACTGGGATAATCGGGATAATCATCGCCATTACTGCGATAGTTATGGGGGTACTAGAAAAAAAACCGTAGCTAAAAGGCACACTTAAAAACTAAAACAATGGATTTCTACTCAGTCCAATTACTTAAAATCAATAACTCATGTAATCCGTTACCGTCTGTAAAATTTAGAGATTGTAACGGATACTCAACTACTTGGATGCACTTAACACCGGAATGCATTAATGCGATTACTGAATATTTGAAAGTTGCAACGTTTACAAACGAAGAAATACCAGTCGAATAAACCATATCAAATAAATTTACTATCTTTGATAAACTAAAAACGAAAACGATGGAAAATAAAGAACCAATTTACATTCGAGAATCGGGATTAAGATTTACTCATATTCTCATTAAAAAGGTAGGCAAAATGTATCAATCTCAATTTGAATACGACTTTGAGCAAATTGAAAAACATTCTATTTTATCCAAGATGATCCCGTGTACATTATTCAGAAAAACAACGGCTGAATGTATTGAATACATTGAATCATTTTTTAAAACAAAATTAAAAGAATCGGAATATACTATTAAGTCAAATATATAATGGCAGACATTAAACAAGTAATCCCGTTAATTCAGAAGTGGGAAGGCAAATTTTCCAATGATCCGGAAGATTCCGGGGGATCGACCATGGCCGGTATAACGATGCGCACATTCATTTCGTACCGCAAAAAGAAAGGGTTACCAGCGCCGACAATTGGAGACTTAAAAGACATTTCACCGGATGAATGGGAAGCTGTTTTACAACTATTTTTCTGGGATAAATGGCAATCTGATCAAATCAATAATCAATCAATTGCAAATATTTTAGTCGATTGGTTGTGGGGTAGTGGCAAATGGGGCATTATTATACCGCAAAGAATCCTGGGATTAGTCGAAGATGGAATAGTTGGTCCAATGACATTAAAAGCCGTAAATACCGCAAATCAAAAGGGATTATTCCAGGACATTAAAAAAGCGCGTGAAAAATTCTTTTGGGATATTGTCAAAAATAATCCTTCGCAAAGCAAATTTATTAAGGGATGGCTTAATCGATTGGCAGACTTTACATTTAGCGAATGAGTGACGAAATAAGGCAATTAATTGAACGTTTAAGAATTGAAGATGATGAATAATTATAATAAAAGAACTTGGTTAAATGGTATAAAATCATCATCTACCAGCAGCGTGGTTGCATTTGATGGAGACGTTCAGTACTCAGATAAGATATATCGAGACACTTTTATTAAAATATCTGATTGTAAATACTCCATTAAACTTCATAAAAAAGACGAAGATTCAATATCGGACTTTATAACCAAAATGAAATTATTAAAAACTGAAATAGAACTATTTATTAACTATTTAGAACCAAAAAATGATTAAAATATTAAGTATTAAAAATTTTAAAGAGGGCGATATTATAACAAGGGTTTGCCCAACCAAAGGACATAGCGGGAATTGCTCTTTTATAGGTGAAAAATTAAAGTTAATTAAATTAACAAATACAGATATAGTCATTGATGATTTATGTGATTCCAGTGGAGGAGTTTATACCATTAAGCGAACAGAATATGAATATGGATGGACTTTGTATCGTTTAAATGAAGGTGAAAATGATGAAATTGTACCATATTCAGACTACAAAGGTCAATTAAGGGTTCAATATGTTTATTTAGGAATTGAATTAGATAAGCGAAGAGGATACAACACGGATAAGGGATTTAAAGAATTTGCTGACTACCTAACCGTATGTCGATATTTAGAAAGTATTAAATGTAGTGTTTGATAAATTAAGAATTGAAGATGATGAGTGATAAACCAATAAATGCAAAACCGGGATTATATGCTATTTTTTACGAATACTTAAAAGAAATAGCAAAAACATACGGTTACAATCTTGTAGTACATGGGTCAATGAATAGGGATTTAGATTTAATCGCAATTCCATGGATTGATAACCCACGACCGGAACAGGATATGATTAAGGATTTTCAGGAATATCTAACTGGAATAAATGTTTTAACCAATAAAGGGGACGTTAATTTTTCTGTTCTTCCGGGTGGCAGACATTGCTATACTATTCAACTTAATAGGGGCAATAAAAATGGCGAATGGATGAGATTTGAAGATCGCGAATATTATTTGGACATTTCAGTAACTCCATTTTACAAGCAAGAAAATGAAAGCTAAAGACGTATTTCAATATATATTGGCCGGGTTAATAATAGTGGGGTTTTTTATCCTGCTAATCGTACTGGTTTACACAACTGTTCCAGAACAAAATAAGGATCTATTAAACTTAGTTGTGGGGGCTCTCATTGGATCATTTGCAACCATCGTTAGCTACTTCTTTGGTTCCAGTTCTTCAAGTGCAAAAAAAGATGAAACGCTTAGCAATATCGCAACAAATTCAACAAATACACCAATAACACCACAACCATGAATAAATATCTAAAGTATGCCATTTATGCACTATTCGCAGGAATGTTAATTATTATCATTGTCCAGTACTTCAAAATCAAAGGTAAAGATAAAACAATCGATTTGCAGTCAGTTGAATTATTGATCGCCAATGACAGCGCAAAGATTTACAAAACGAAGGCCGGAAAAGTTTACTCTCAATTAAATTCCGTTGTGATTGAATCTAACGTGTTAAAAAAGTCACTTGAATTGACCGGATTAACCATTAAAGAATTAAGACAGAAAGACATTAAATGGCGAAACATCACCGCTACATTGCAGGCCGAATTAGAAGCATCAGGACGTATTGATTCAATCCGATTAATAGATACAGTCTATGTTCACGATGGCATTTCGGAGGCCGCAAAACACTTCGCATGGACGGATGACTACCTAACATTAAGCGGATATGTAAAAATGTACACAATTAACGATTTAAAGCACAATTACAAGGTCAAATTAAATTCAATAACCGAGACCAAAGGAAAAGAAACAAAGATTACGATTTATACGGATGATCCGAATGCTAAAATAACATCAGGTTATCAAATCAGTGTGATTAACAAAACGCCTTTTTACAAGAAGTGGTATATTTGGGCCAGCGCTGGATTGGTGGGTGGTTATTTTATCGCAAAGTAGTTTAGTATTGATTTAATGATTACATTTGAAAATCGTTTTTAAAGTAAGTTAGTTAGTAATTCAGGCCCGCAGGATTCCCAGTCTTGCGGGTTTTTACATTATATCAATCACTTACAAAAACATGTTTTATAACATGTGATCGAAAGTGAAAATAAATGGCAAAAGATTAGGAGGTTGTTTTATATATACCTAAATTTGTACTACAAACTTTAAAAATGACAAAATGAAGCCTTTATTTAAAATGACAGATTACGAAGTTCAGGTTATTGCAAATAATCCTAATGTGTTCGGCAGTATGTTAGCAAGAAACGAAATGAACAAGCGCGCCATAAAAGATCAGCGCGAAGCCGGAAATGAAAAACTTGAGATTCCATACATTTTTGACGCAAACGACAGGGATCAATACAGAACCGAATTATACTCAGTTGAGTGGGATAATTAAATATAATTTAAAAATAAAATGAGCTATTCAAAAATCAAACTTGACGGCACGGCATCTGAAAAAGCAGGACGCAAGCCACTTCCAAAAGGTGAAAAGAAATTGAAATTCACCATGTACGAATACCCTAAAATCATCGTCCTAAACGGTGGGATGTATAAGATGAAAGAAACCATGCAAAACAGTTTAAAACGATAAAACTATGTGGTATATAATCGTATTCCTCGGAATTATGGTAATTTTAGTAAGTGCAATATTAATGTCTAAAAACAAATAAAATGAAAGAGTTAATCGGTGATCCTTACGAATGTTTCGGAATAATTATTTTTTGCATGATTGGTTTTCTCTGCATTTTGTGGGGAGTGTACGACAAAGAAAAACGACGCATCAAAAAGCAAGTTCACGATAAAACAGTTTGGCAAATCAGGATGCTGAATGAACGAAAACATATGAGCACATTACTTTAATTATAAATTTCACACTTTAAAAACAAAAACAATGAATAATCCTTATGTAAAAGTTTACAACGAAAATGGAACCGTTAAAAATCCGATCAAAGAAGTTTATTTGTCAAAATTCGACAACCGGAAAGCACGGAGATCATTTAAGAACGAAATCCGATTTAAAGGGAATACAAGGCACGTGAATTTAACCGTGTTGAAAGAATCAAAGTTTGTCAGATTCGTACAAACCATTTTTACAAAGACCGGTATTAAGCGAATTAATCATTATTTACCGGCTTAAAATATCCGAGGTTTAGTTGAGCCTCCGATTTGTTATAGTCTGGTTTTCTTAGCCTACCATAGCGATACAGACACCTTTTTTTGTTACACGCCTCCGGTCATACAGGAATTTGATCGGAGGCAGTCAGAACATGTTTAAAAACACGTTTTGTAATATCAATTACTCTTTAGATTATCTTTGAAGTACAAACTTTTTAAAAACGATACAAAATGGAAAAACAACCTTTAGATGAGCTTTTGAAAACCTACAAAGTCAGGTTAAAAACAGCGTTATTCATGTTAGACGATCTTAAAGAAAAAGACGAAGAAACCAGAAAACGACTAACCGTAAAGATCGGATGTTACAGAACTTTCATTAATGAATTAGAGGAGGTTTTATCATGAAATACGCACGCTACGATTACGACAGCCCAGATGGAATGTACGAACCAGACGACGAACCATCACAGGCAGATATGGACGAAGAAAAGTTTGATCAAAACGAAGATTCAGAATAAATAAACAATTAAAAGATACGGAGTTGACGATAATTTTGTATCTTTAAACACTTTAAAAACGATATGGAAAACTTCATTACTAAAATCGAGTTTGAAATTAAAAAGGATTCAAACGAAGAATATCATTCCAAAAAAGAATATATTTCATGTTCCGGCCTTAAACAGATTAAAAAAAGTCCGTTACATTTCAAGGAAGAGGAGAAAAAAACAACCGAGGCAATGACTTTTGGAAGTGCTTATCATACCTTTAATTTAGAGCGTGAATTATTCGATCAGGAATATATGGTATTTGATGATTCAGCAATTTGTTCTATTTTAATTGCCGAAGGCGCAAAGTCTCCACGGGCCACAAAAAACTACAAAGATTGGTATGAAGGCGAAATGAGATTGGCGGGTGATAAGGTGACTATCGACAATGGCACATACAGAACACTGGAGGCAATGAACGATCGTTTATTTAGGCATAAGTATGTCAGGTCTCTTTTATCAAATGGACAAGCTGAAATGAGCGTATATTGTGAAATTACAATAATGACCGGCCAAAAGATTTTAGTTAAGATCAGGCCTGATTATTTCAAACAAGAAAAACGACTTATCACAGATTTGAAAACTACAACAGGGGCCAGCATTCACGACTTTCCACGTCATGCTGCTGATTTTGATTACCACATTCAGGCTGCAATGTATTCTGATATTATGAACGCAATCGAAGGAAAGGAGATGGGATGGAATTTTTTCTTTATTGCACAGGAAAAAACGAAGCCTTTTGCATTCAATATTTTTGAATCCGGATCGCAATTTATGGCACAGGGCCGGTACGAATGGGAACAGCTTTTAATGCTTTATGCCTTCTGTTTAGAAGAGGACAAATGGCCAGGTTATCAAGTTTTCACACAAAACAAATTCGGCGTAAACGAGCTTAATTTACCCGCCTATTCAATAAGAGAAATTAATTGGTTTAATCATAAATTTTAATACTAAAAAAACGATGAACACACCAGCAAAAATCAAAGGATCATTGCCAAAATTATCAGATTTAATGAATACTGATCTGGCTAAATTAGAAGAGGTTAACGACCTTAATATTTTATTAAACCAACAACCGCCTGAAAATTGGTTAAAGGTCAATCCAATGGAAAAGAAGTTAAAATATCTTCCAATCGAAAGGGTTGAGTATTTATTAACACGTTTATTTTTTGAATGGAAAGTTGAAATTAAAAATATTCAACTGATTGGAAATTCAGTTTGTTGCGAAGTTAGGTTACATTATTTTAATCCGGTTTTGGACGCATGGGATTGGCAGGATGGCGTAGGAGCCGCACCACTTCAAACAGAAAAAGGAGCCGGGGCAACTGATTTTAATAAGTTAAGGTCAAACGCTGTAATGCTGGCAGCTCCGGCAGCAAAATCATACGCAATAAAGGACGCGGCGCATATGTTGGGTGCAATATTCGGAAAGAATTTAAACCGTGAAGATCAGGCCAATTATGATTCTTTAGCAGAAAATCCAATCTTTGCACGTGACGAAAAATTAAACAGTTTACTTGAAGATTAATAATTTAAAAATAAGAAAATGAAAAGCTATTCAGGACAAATCGAATTAACAAAATTAAAGTGTGTAATCCTTGAAAAGAAAGGACAATCCGGAATGATTCGAGGTTTATTTATTCCGATCGCTCAAAACTTTCTCGATGAATTTGCAGAGAATCGCGTTGCTTTGCCGGTGTCAATTGTCGTACATGATACACAGGACAAATACGGGAATGATGGTTTTATAGGTCAAAAAGTCGGATCGAAGATTTACAAAGATGCAACCGACGCACAAAAAGAAGAGTTCAAAAAACTGCCAATTTTAGGTAACTTTAAAAACTTTTCAGGTGGATCAGATTCAGGAACGGCCGCACCAGTTATTATAGATGAAGTTTCAGATTTACCATTTTAAAAAGGTAAATTTATTTGTAATTACCATTTTAATGCTTATCTTTGTAATTATTCATTTAAATTAACAAGATGGAAAAAACAAAGATTTGCTTTAAATGTGGAGAATTAAAAAATTTATCTGATTACTACAAACACCCCGCAATGGGTGACGGTCATTTGAATAAGTGTAAAAAGTGTACTAAGACAGATACGAAAAAACGATCTGATATTTTAATATCTACACCAGAAGGATTAGATAAAGAAAGGGAAAGACACAGGGAAAAATACCATCGTTTAAATTATCTTGAAAAACACAAGCCAACACATGATGCAAAAAAATTAATAATGGAAAGGTATAAAAATAAATATCCTGAAAAAATTGCGGCAAAAAGCAATAGTGGAAATTTGCCGACAATCGAGGGGGTTGAAAAACATCATTGGTCATATAATAAAGAACATTACAAAGATGTTATTTATATCGCATCTGAAGACCATAATACCGCTCATAGATTTATGGTTTACGATCAAGAGAGAATGATGTACCGGAAATTAACAGGCGAACTTTTAGATACGCGAATATCGCATGAAGAATATATTAATTCAGTAATTGAACGTAAATGAATCCACAAATCGAAACACCTGGCAGTCATTCCAAATTATCAAAATTAAACGGTAACGACAGCCAAAAAATCAAAGAATCCGGTATAACGTCGCCGGACTTAAGCAAGCTAAAAGCAATTAAATTAAACAATAAAACAACAATTTACAGATGAAAAACGACAAAATGATTACGTATGAATACGGTGCAATGAGTTCTAAATTCTCATGTGTTTCTGAAAACAAACTAACAGCGTACGTAACAATGTGCGCACATTACGACAGTCAGGCTAATCTATTGGTTATTTATAGCCCAAAAGAAAGCAAGCAAGATTGTTGGACTTCGTTTACTGGTCAAATATCAGAAAGATTAGATGAAGTTTTTGGAGGTGTTGGAAGTTTTGATGAATATGTAAAAAATCATATTCCAGAAATTAAGGCATGTTATAAAAGTATTAAAAGGTTAGTTTAAAATGAAAGATTCTGATTACTTCAAATTAATCGAGTTGGCCAATGTTGGAGGCGGTTTTATTCCGGCAAATGAAAACGCATCGGAACTTTTAGATCAATCGCGAAAAGGCGAAATACTTTCATTCAAAGAAGTAACAGCCCGCGACATTTCAATGCACCGCTGCTATTTTTCGCTCTTAAATTTCATCTATAATTACCTACCTTTGAAATTCAGAAAAGCAGTACCAGAAGATAAATTTTACATATTCATCAAACATTTAAAAGGTGAATACGCTGTTTTATTTGACTTTTCAGACGGTACGAAGATGGTTGAGTATGAAAGTATATCTTTCGGGAATATGTCTCAAAAACGCTTTGAATCATTCATACGCGAACAATTACCATTTATTTATGAAAATGTAATCGGAAAATTCTTTGAAGGCGAAATTTATGATTCAATTATTAATACCATTGAAAAAGAATACGAACGCTTTATGGCAAAACTTTGAATTATAATTTGTATCTTTGGGATTGGATAGGTGGAAGTAATTACCCACCGATAAGGAGAAATCGAGACTCTTTCCAATTCCTTTTCTGCTCGATTAATTAAAATTCTCGAATAAATGAAAACTATTTTCCTCACACAAAACAAGGCTGTTCATGTTGATGATGATGATTTTGATTATCTTAATCAATTTAATTGGTATGCGCATAAGCATAAAAACACTTATTATGCAGAAAGAAAAGAAAATGGCAAATCAATATTGATGCACAGAATCATAATGAATACATTAGACGATAATGAAGTAGATCACATTGATCACAATGGATTAAATTGTCAAAAATACAACATGAGAAACTGCACAAGCATCCAAAATAGAAGAAACCATAATCCTTTTGGAAAATCAAATTATTTGGGTGTTTATTTTTCTGGTAAATCTGTTAGGGCTGCCATTTCTGCCAATAAACAAAGAATTTATTTAGGGACGTTTAAAACAGAAGAAGATGCCGCCTCCGCTTATGATATAAAAGCAAAGGAGCTGTTTGGAGAATTTGCCAAATTAAATTTTCCGTATGTGTTGTAACGATCTATCGTTAGAACGTTCTTAAAAGACATTTCGCTAGAAGATTTTGAAACTTATATTCTTAAATTTATTTAAAAACAAATAAAATGGAAAACTTATATACAACAGATTGTATCAGAACATTTACAGGTATTTATATTAATGTTTTTGAACCAACCCTTGAAATGATTTGCATTGAAGATATTGCACACGCTTTATCAATGCAATGTAGGTTTGGGGGACATTTACCTAAATTCTATTCAGTAGCAGAGCATAGCCTGTATTGTTCTGAATTAGTTCCGAAAGAACATAAACTTGCAGCTCTTTTGCACGATGCTTCCGAGGCTTATCTATTAGATATTCCAAGCCCAATTAAGAAAAGATTATCAAATTATAAAGATATTGAAAATGGTTTAATGATGAAAATAGCTGAAAAGTTTTCGTTTGAATACCCATTTCATAATGATATAAAATTAGCTGATGAAATGGCGCTGGTAACCGAATGGCATAATTTAATGTTGGAAGAAAATTTTGCGCCTTTTTTAATTTCATTAAGTTTTAAAGATGCCAACGAAATATTTATTCAAACATACCTTAAATTATGCGGGTTTTAAATTAAAACTTTTACATTTATTAGTCACCATTTTAACGATTGTTTACCACAAACTAAAGGATTAATGTACCAAGAAAAATGCTATCAAAACCTGGAATCAAATTTAAGGTAGATCAAATACATGATCATTGTGATACTGACTATTTTTGCAGGATGCTTTTATTTACTTTTAAAAACTATTTAACATGAAAGAAAAAACAATGCAAAAATTATTATTGCTTATTTCATTATTAACACTAATTGCATTTTTATCATCATCATGTGTGACAGTTAAAAGATCGCATTCAAAAACGATGTACGCTAAAAGAGCGGCATTTATTAAGTCACACGGGGAGCCACGAAATGAATTTTTTGATCGGAAATGTCCGAACGTGTTTAGATAATTACTATATTTGTACCTCATAATATCCGTTGAAGTTATTTGAAAAACTGTTAAGACCGGGGTTCGACTCCCCGATCCTCCACATACAAATCGCCAATTTGTAACGTCGAAAGACCGCCGGAATTCTGGAGCCGGCCCGATTGGGAAAACAGGAAACATTTGGGGGATGTTTGGTTTTGATTGGCAGAAAAGTAGATTAATTGAGGGTATTACAGCCAATAATAGGCAAAACAATTGAAATGAAGATGGCGGCTTAGAGCTGTACTGATTCAAAATGTGCCGGACTGCATACCATTAGAACTGCATACGGCCTTAATTATTCAGGTTCCCGAATACTGACATTAAGTTGGGTGTGAAAGTCGGGTAAACTGCTACATCGCTAAGGCCTGAATTTATTTTTAAAATTTGTTTGAATTGTCAAATTAATTTAGTAATATTGCAATGTGAACCGGATGAAATGTTCCGGTTTTAATTGGATTAAATTGTAATAAAAATATGAGCAAAGTTTTTAAACAGAGAATCAAAGAAAAGGGATTGAAAACTACATGGATTGCAGATCAATTAAAGATCAGCCAGCCATCACTTTCAATGTACCTTAACGATAAACGATCAATGCCAAAGGATATTGAATACAGACTTAAAAAATTGCTGTATGCTTAAAATCATTTTTTACCCCCAAATAGTAATAAAAATATAACACTATTATGACTTATTCAGACAAATTAAAAAGTCCTAAATGGCAAAAGAAACGGTTGGAAATTTTGGATATTCACAAATTCAAATGTGATGAATGCAAGTCGGAAGAAAAAACGCTACATGTTCATCATAGGTTTTATTTAAAAGGACGCGAACCATGGCAATATGATAATGATGTATTTCAGGTATTATGCGAAGATTGTCATACAAAAGAACACGTACCAAAAGAGAAGGTTGTTTTTGCTATCCCAAAGAGATATAAGCAATTGATAGAATTTTTAAATCCGTTTGATGATAATGTTATTCATTGGTTTTCTGAAGGAATATGCAATACCGTAAATTCTGAAAATATGGATGAATTTAATACTGCTATGTCATACGTGGCCGCCATTGGATTTGATGATGGATTTGCGGATATTATCGCCAAAAATAGGGCAGAAGAAAACGATATTGAACTTCACTCAAGAATCAACGAACTTAGATATCAAGTTGAATATTTGGTAAAAATGACCGGATTTAAAAAACCCGAAAGTAATGATTTTGAATTTTAAAACTATGAAAGATCCGGCATTTTTATTCTACAGTCAGGACTTTCTCGTTGGCACACTTGCAATGCCATTTGAGGAAAGAGGAAGATATATAACACTAATATGTTACCAGCATCAGACAGGCCGAATGAGTGAGGAAACCATAAGGTTATTGGTAGGTTTATTTTCGGATACTCTTAGGTTAAAGTTTAAACAGGACGAAAAGGGTTTATTTTTCAACGAAAGACTTGAGCAGGAAATTGAAAAAAGGGATAATTTTATTCAAAGTCGTAGAAATAATGGAGTTATGGGCGGAAGACCTAAAAAAGAAAATAAACCTAATGGTTATCCTACCGATAACCTAATTGAAAATGAAAATGTAATTGTAAATACTAAAGAAATAAAGGAGAAATTTGAAATTTTCAGAAAACAATATACTGGAACTAAAGGAGGTTTTGAACCTGAATTTAAAAACTTCCAAAAAAAATGCAAAAATGAAGATGTTGAATTATTACTTCCTGCACTAATCAAGGAAAAACAATACAAACAAAAATCTATTGAATTAGGCGCTTTTTGCCCTGAATGGAAAAACCTATCAACATGGATAAATCAAAAATGTTGGTTGCAAGAATTACCAGAAATAAAACCCAAAACAAATGGGCACACCCAAGAAACTAAATCAAACGTTGCAATTACTAATTTTAGACACTAATGGCATACGAAAAACGAAACGACAAAAAACCATACGATATTAGCATCTATGGGAAAATACCACCTCAGGCAATAGATGTCGAAATGGGTATAATCGGTTGCTTTATGATTGAATCAGATGCTTATCTTTTAAATCCGGTCCAGCCTGAATTATTCTACAAAGAAGAAAATCAGAAAATTTGTACTACAATTCAGGAAATGACAAAGGCCGGTAAAAAGATCGATTTATTAACGGTCACAATTCGATTAAAAGAAAAAGAAATACTCGATCAGGTGGGCGGGCCAATTTACATTACTCAATGCACTTCAAATGTTTCAAGCGTTGCAAATATTTCACATTGGATACTTATTTTAAAAGATAAATATTTACGGCGCGAAATGATCCGAATGAGTGCAGAGCTTCAACAATCAGCATACGATGAAAATACAGAGCTCGAAGAAATAATCGAATCAGCTCAGGCTATTTTTATGAAACTTTTAAGCGATGAATCTGAAAGTGTAAAGTCATTTAGCGAAGTTGCTTTGACTATTTCCGAAACAATGACCAGTAATGCAAAAGACGAAACAGATTCAACCGGAATACCTACCGGATTTATAAAGTTTGATAATTTTGCACATGGAATGCAACCAGGCGATTTAGTTGTGATCGCTGGTGAATCATCACACGGGAAAACTATGCTAGCAACAAATATTGTTAATTACGCCGCAAAGCAAGGTTATCCATGCGATGTTCACAGTTTAGAAATGTCGGCAAAGCAGTTAGTAAGTCGAATCCTTTCGATTGAATCAGGAATATCAGCAAAAGACATGCTTTTTCAAAAGATGAGAACCGAATCAATAATGCAAGTTGAAAAGCATATTTCAAAACTTGACGGCCTGCCGATTTACTTTGACGATAAAAGCACAGCAAGCAGTCAAAAGATATGTGCCTCAATTCGTAAAATGGTGCTAAAATACGGCATTAAAGTCGCAATGATAGATTATCTTCAATTAGTATCTGGTGATTCAAAACAGGGGCGCGAGGAAGAGATTGGACAGAATACCCGAATGTTTAAAAACATTGCAAAGGAATTGGATATTGTCGTTATATTACTTTCTCAATTTTCAAACTCAGAAAGTCATGTTCCTACCATTGGAAGGCTTCGCGGGTCCGGCCAGATCAAAGAGGCCGCGGACATTGTGTTCATGGTTTGGATTCCAGAAAAAGAAGGCTTTTCATTTATTAAAGACGAAAACTTAGGTGGCGAAATCGATATGAGAGGCAAAGCTCAAATCATTATGGGTAAAGGTAGGAATACCGGAACAATGGATTTTATCGTAAATTGCCACAAAGAAATAAATAAAATGTGGGATGATGAAATAATTGAAACGGGAACATGGAAAATGACACCAAGTACAGATTTTTACAACAATGAAAAACCAGATAAACCCTTTTAATCGAACAATTAAGATTTTTAATATTTAAACAAAAAGCAAAATGAAACAAGCTATTTACAACTCAAATTCAGGAGAATTTACATTTGACGATATGTTGCCGTGTCCTTTTTGTGGATGCACTCCAGAAATTATGTTTATCGGTAATGATTACACCAAAAAAAGACAGGTTGAAATAAAGTGCGGTAATCGAGATTGTCGCGTAACAATAATTACCGGTGGAATACATTCAAATTCGGAAACAGTGGCAAAATGGAGCATTGAAAAATGGAACAAGAGAGTATAAATCAAACACAACGAATCAGTTTTAAAACAATTAGAAGATGAAAGCAAATCGAGTAGAATGTAATGAATGTTTAAATTTCACATGGCCGCACTTAGATGGAAACGGAATGATCAAAGAAAATGCTAAATGTAAATTAGGTAAACGTGTAATGTTCAGGATGCCGCTTTTAAACAGGTGGGGTGCGTCTGGTCTGCATTATGATGATGGTGGTTATTATCGGTATTGTGATGATTTTAAAACTAAATAATTATGAAATTAGGCGAAATTAAAACGATTGAAGGGGTAAAAGTCAAATTAACAACTCCGGAACCAGGAACAGATGAAACGAACAACTGCAAAGGGTGTTATTTCAAATACGGCGAATTTAATTGCTGGTTAAGTCTATATGATCAGGAATGTGGCGAAGATGGAATATTCAAAGAGGTAAAATATGACCGACGATCTTAAAACCAAAATCGAAAATAGGGAAACTGAAATTCAAAGAGCTTACGATAATACGAGATTCCGGCTAATTGAATTGAATCAGATGCAAGTTGAAATATCGCAAAAGATTAAAGATCAGGAGCGAATCATGGGAATACTAAAACGGCGAGCATCGCAACAGGGAATATCACATATATTGTGAAAACATGTTTTATAATAGAATATTTTTTTGTATATTTGCAATATGATGTACCAGATCATAAAGATATTTCAACTTAATTGTTGAATGAGGCCCCAAAGATTGTCTGGTACACATTCGGAGGGGCTTTGCATTTATATTAAAATGATGAAAGAGATTAAATTAACTCAGGGACAGGTAGCTTTGGTTGACGATGGTGATTTTGATAGAGCGAATGCGTTCAAGTGGTTTGCACTTAAGGGTAAAAATACTTTTTATGCAGCAAGAAGCGTTACGGTTAATGGTAAACGGAATCTTCAGTATATGCACAAATTTATTATGGGTGACAATCCATTAAAATTAGACATTGATCATAGAGATGGTGACGGACTGAATAATCAGAAAGAAAATCTGAGGTTTTGTACCAGATCCGAAAATCAAATGAATAGAGGACCAAATAAGAATCACTCTTCTGTCTATAAGGGTGTATGTTGGCACAAGAGCACCAAAAAATGGATAGTACACATACAAATAGATGGAAAACAAATTTATTTTGGCCTTTTTAATAACGAAGAAGACGCAGCACATGTTTATGACGAAATGGCAATTAAATATTTTGGAGAATTTGCAAAATTGAATTTTGATAAACGTGTTTAACAACAGTTTTCTACACACCAAAGGAATTAAAAGTTAATATTGCAGAATACTAAAAACGATAAAAACGATGAATGAAGTAAAAGACGATTATTTAGAATTTTTAAAAACAAAGCAAAAAACGCAAATTGTATCGGGGTTCGATATTGACGAAAGCGAACTTAATCCGATGTTAAAACCGTTTCAAATGTTTACGGTAGTCAGAGCGTTAAAACATGGTAAATACGCTATTTTTGCTAATACTGGGCTGGGTAAAACTCCGATGCAATTAGAGATTGCAAAACAAGTCACATTAAGAACTGGAAAACCTTCTTTAATCCTTTCTCCGTTGGCTGTATCAGGTCAAACAATTGAGCAGGGAATTAAATTCAATGTTCCGGTTGATCGTCTTAAAAGTGACGTATTCGGGCAAGGAGTCTATATTTCAAACTATGAACAACTTGAAAATATTGATTGTGATCAATTCGGTTGTATTTGTCTGGATGAAAGTTCAATTTTGAAAAATGAATCCGGAAAATATCGGAATTTATTAATTGAAAAATTCAAGAATACGCCGTATAAGTTTTGCTTTTCTGCAACTCCATCGCCTAATGACCCGATGGAATTAGGTAATCATAGCCAATTTTTAGACGCGATGAACTATAATGAAATGTTGGCGATGTTCTTTGTAAACGATATGCAGCAGACTCAAAAATGGCGTTTAAAAGGCCATGCAGTTGATAAATTTTATGAGTTTGTTTCTTCGTGGGCTATCATGTATTCACATCCTAAAGATATCGGATTTGAGGCATCGGAATTCGATTTGCCAGAACTTGAAATAATAGAAGTTCAGGTATCAACTCCATTGCCAGAAGGCGTAATGTTTCCAGGTATTGCGGTAAACGCAACTGATTACAATTCCAGTTTAAGGGGAACAGAGAACGAACGTATTAAAAAAACTATTGAAATAATCCAGTCAATTCCAAAGACTGAACCGGTTATAATTTGGACAAAACAGAACGATGAAGCCAAAAATATCTATAGGCAGCTGACCACATTAGGATATGATTGCAGAAATGTTCAGGGTTCAGATTCAAACGAAAAAAAGGAAACCGATCTACTTGGATTCGCACATAACAACTTTCAAATATTGATTACAAAAGAATCAATTGCGAGTATGGGATTGAATTATCAGAATTGCGGTTATCAGATTTTCAATTCGATTGACTTTAGTTTCGAGAAAGCATTTCAGGCGATGCGTAGAAGCTGGAGGTTTGGCAGAACTGAAAAGGTTACTTGTTGGATGGTTACAACAGACAGAATGATTAATGTTATGAAAATTCAAAACGACAAACAAAAATCATTTGAAGCAATGCAGTTGAATATGGTTAAGGCAATTACTAAAAACTTAAAAGGACAATTAACAAATTATGCTATGAATTCATTAGACTTAAAAACGGACAAATTTTTATTAATGCGCGGGGATTGTGTGCAAAGGATTAAAGAGGTTGCTGATAATTCAGTAGATTTAATCGTTTTTTCCCCACCTTTCGCGGATTTATATTGTTATTCGAATTATATCGAGGATATGGGAAACGTTACCGGATATGATCAATTTGTGGAACAGTTTAAATATTTGGCGATTGAATTAAAACGAGTAATTAAACCAGGTCGGATAATTGCAATTCACTGCATGGATTTGCCTACTCAAAAGGGACGCGATGGATTTATCGGAATTCGCAGATTTAGCGCGATGATTGGCGATATTTTTGAAAGTTTAGATATGTTCCTGCATTCTGAATTTACGATTTGGAAAGATCCACTTTTGGCAGCAGTAAGGACAAAAACAATCGGATTAGCTCATAAACAAGTCACAAAAGATATGAGTATTATTCGCGCTGGATTACCCGATAGAGTGCTTTGTTTTAAGACCAAAGAAGTAAATGAAGTGCCTATTCAGTTAGATGATATTCGATTTACTTACTATGTACCAATGCACCAATTTGATACATTTCCAAAATCAGTCGAAGGATTTAATGAATTTTGGGGATACGATCAGGAAAGCAAATATAGCAAAACAGAACAGTATTCACACCAGGTTTGGCAGCGTTACGCTTCGCCGGTATGGATGGATATTGACGTAACGAATACTTTACAGTATATGAACGCAAAAGGAAACGGAGATGAAAAACATATCTGCCCTCTTCAGCTGGGCGTAATTGAAAGAATTATACTTTTGTATTCTAATCGTGGCGATACTGTTTTAAGTCCATTTGGTGGCATTGGTTCAGAAGGTTTTCAATCCATCAAGATGGGGCGTAAGTCAATTTCAATCGAGCTAAAAGATAGTTACTTTGAAATAAATAAACGTAACCATATGACGGCGTGCGAACAAGAAGGACAATTTCAGTTATTTTCAGATGCAGATATAAAATGCAGCGTAAAAATCGATCTTGATGGAAACGTAATTGAATAATTAACCATTCCGGTGGGGTAATTCCTACCGGATAAAACAAAGAAACATGAAAATAACATTCGATGAAATTTGCGATGCTGCCGATAATCCAGGTTCAATGTCATTCAAAGAATATAACCGAATTCTGAGGGGCGCAATTGAGATGATCAAAGAAACGGACAAAGACAAACAAAATTTAATATTAAAATATGAAAACGCTAAAGCTGACATTAAAAAAGCAATGGTTCGACTTGATTAAGTCGGGCGTGAAACTGGAGGAGTATCGGGAAATTAAGCCGTATTGGCAAAACAGGTTATTATATTGGCCAACAGACGAGATCAGGCCGTTTAGCCATGTTAAATTCACAAACGGATATTCCGCAAACAGTCCACAAATTACAGTTGAATGTAAAGGCATTTGGACTGGGTCAGGTAAGCCGGAATGGGGAGCAGTTAAAGGAGTAACTTATTTTGTAATTGAATTAGGGGACGTATTAGCCGACATTAAGGCAGAAACAAAGCAAATTTAACGAATAAGTAAATAAATAAGCAAATGTATAAACATAAAACACACAGGGCAAAAACAGTGCTTAAAGTGCAAAGTGAAGAGTCGCTTCATAAGTCAATTTGTGATTATTTAAAAGTTCAATATCCTAAAATTATTTTTAATAGTGATATGTCTGGTATTAAACTTACAAAAGGTCAAGCAGTTAAGGCATCAAAACTACGAAGCAATAAAGGGTTCCCGGATATTGCCATTTATGAACCACGCGGAGAGTTTCACGGATTATTCGTTGAGCTAAAAAAAGAAGGCGAAGTACTTTATAAGCGAAACGGCGAAGCGGTCACAGAACACGTTCAGGATCAAATTAACTGCATAAATATATTAAGGGCCAAAGGATATTGCGCAGGGTTTGCAATTGGATGGAATGAGGCAAAGACCGTCATAGATTCATACTTAAAACTCGAATAAATGCAACCGTATCAAAAAGTATATTGCGACTATTTCGGTTATAAAATACTGGAAGATATTATCTGCGAGGTAACTAATGACGGAACTGTTGCAAACTCGATTCATCATATTAATGGGAGGACTGGTAAAAATCTTTTAGATATTAAAAATATGATTGCGATTACCGGTAAAATTCACCGCGATACCCATTTTGGAAAAGCACCATACACCAAATCCGAACTAATGCAGATTCACGCTGAATTTATGGCAAAGAATGGGATAAAACATGTTTAAAAACAGCTTTTGTGAAATGCATTAATATTCGATGTATTTTTACAGTGCAATTTAAAAAACGATAAAAAATGGAAAAAATAAAAATTGAAATAACGGTAATAAAAACCGACAATGGTAAAATCAGAATAATGTTTGATGATAGTTATATTGTTCCAATTAAAGACACAATGGAAAATATTGCTATAATATCAGCATTTGAATCTGAATTTAAAAAATAAAGAGCAAATGACCTCACGCAAACGATCAGAACGCCAAGCCTTAATTGATTTTGTCAAATTCATGAATAAAAACCGAGTTTGCGGTTGTGTTCAATTACTTCCAGATTCGATTGTCAATACATTCTACTGGTCTGAATTCGATAAAGAGGCAAAGAGGCAATTAAATAAAAACGATTTAAACGAAGGATTAAAATTTTAGGTTATGAAACGAGAATTTCTATTTAAAGGCAAGCGAATTGATAACGGAGAATGGGTTGAAGGTGATTTTATTCACGGAGTTGGATGGAAAAAAGGAAAATCATTTATTCTGCCTATTGTTTTAAATCTTGCTTATTTAGGTGGCGGATGCGATCCTCTCGATGGTTTTGAGGTAATTCCCGAAACGGTTGGACAATTCACAGGACTTTTAGACAAGAACGACACAAAGATATTTGAAGATGATCTTTTGGGATATACAGACGTTTATTCAAAAGTATTTCTTCCCGTATCGTTCTATAATGGTAAGTTTATGAAACAAGAAACAAGACCAGATAGCCATAAATGGCTGACGACAAATGATCATTATTTTGATCTTTCTTTTGCATATGGCAGAAATGAGGTAATAGGGAATATTCATGATAACATTAAATGAACACCTTCTATACATCCCAATCCCGATTTAATGCAAAAATCATAAAGCGATGGGATAAGCGAAAGTTTAAATATCATGCCGGAAATGTTCAACTTTTGAAATATTCTTTTGAAACTTTGAGATTTTTGGCGTGTGTTAAGGGAAAGAAAATAAGCAAGGAAAACAGAATAGAACTAACAATGAAATTATTTTAAAATGGAAGCAAAAAGAATGACGCATCACATGTGCATGAGCATCGAAGGCTGTTTAAGAAATCACAAAGGACGTAAAATTAAAATTTTCGATAATAATGACGGCAGTCAATCTACCGACAAAGAAGCACGGCAATATCTTGCAGAATGTCAAGCAAAAGGATGGAAAGTAATTCCGATGGGCGAACCATGCGAGGGATTTGATTATTTTGGACACGGATGTCCCGGTCACGAAGTAAAAGAAACAACATTGGCAGACCAAAATTAAAACTAAACAAAATGAGCAAAACAACATTTTTTGAACTTGACGGCAAACAATTTAAAGTCGAGTTGGTTGAGGCAAAAAAGGAATTATCACACGAGCAAAAGCAATTCATTATCAATCTGCCAGCATGGACCAATATTGAATTTTTAAAACAATATGGTAATTTTTACAATGGGATAGAAAGATTAAGACTTGAAGGCCAATGGCAATCATACCTAATCAGCGAAGCCAGAAAGCGCGGTTTTATTTCCGGTTGTACGATCAAAACAGCAACCGATATGGACAAAATGAAGTCCGGCAGATTACAGTTAATTGGGCTGTCAAAACTTGCAACAGACGGCAGAAAGTCAATTGTTATTTACGATAATGGTCGATGGGTAGCTGAATCGATATCGGAAGTTAAAAAGCATTTCTGGACAAATAACAGCATGTTAAGTATGAAAAATTGGGAAAGGTTTAATTCTTTGTCCGATGAAGATATGGAAAAGGTAAAATGCGAACCGGAAAAGCAAAATGCCGAAGATTTAAAATTGATCATAGGATATTTAACAAGACAAATAAATGAAGAAAAACTTTGGCACATTTTGACATTAAAGCAAGCAAAAATTATTCGTGAAATTTTAAACGATTATTTGCATAATTAACTGAAGTTAAGTAACTTTAAAGCAAATTAAAATGAAATACAAAGAACAAATATTCGAATTAACACAAGCTATCGAAAAGAAAGTAAAAGCCGACATTCAGGCGAAATTAGACACGCAATGTGTTGAAGTATTGCAACAGCATACCCGATTATTTAAGTTTAAATGTTGGCTTATTTACGGGCATTTATATCGGGATGGTATTTGTTTAAGGTGTGGCAGAATTGAACAATCTAAAAAGTAAAGTTATGGCATGGTTGGCGGTTGATGAAGATAAAAAAGAATACATCTATTTGGAAAAACCTAAAAGACACGAGATACAATGGAGACCCGTCGAATGGGAACATTTTATTTCGTTACCCTATGGTTCCATAGAGATACTTACCGGAAAATCAATAGGATGGAAAGACGAACCAATTAAAATTTAAAGTTATGGCAGATTTAACAAAATTAGAAGCTGAATTCTATGAATTATGGCTATTGCATCAAAATAAAAAATAATCCTTAAAGCAAACTATATGAACCCATTAAACTACCTTTATTTTATTGCATTTGTTCTGATTTGCGTATTTTGCGCATGGAAACTTTGCCGAATGATTCAAAACGGCAGATTTGATTTGAATGACACTTATTACGATCCGTGTGAAATTGATAACACGAAATATGAAGAGGAGGAAATTGAACGCTAAAACATGTTACAAAACATCTTTTGTCAGATCGGCTATTTTCTGATTTATATTTGTACCAGAAACAGCAAGGAAGCTGAATCACTAAAAAACGATAAGATGGAAAACTTTAAACATTTAACGGACATGGGAAATCTACAAATAGGCGATAGGGTAACAGTTGAATTAATTCCTTCATACGACTGGGAAAGTCCTAAAAAATGCCTACATGCAATCGTTGCAGGTATAAACAATGAAAAATATTGCGAACGTGTTCATATTCATTCAGACGAACTGACAGAACAAAAACACTTTAACGGTATTTATTCCGGTCATTATATGATTTCAGCGTATAAAATAACCAAAGAATAATCAAAATGAGATATATTAAAGACCCATCAACAGGCGATACCCTTCATTTAAAACGTGAATCCGGATTTTATCCGATTAAAGTTGAAAGTCATCATAAAAAAATGGTAATGATGCAATACGACAGTTTTAACCGGCTATTTTGTGAGATTGGCGAAAGTGGCGAGTATTGGAAAGAGTGTGATTTGTATTTAATCGGGGATAAAATTAACTTGAATTAGTTGCATAAGTCATTTATATTTAATATATTTAGTACAAAATCAGAAGCGATGAAAATTGAAGAAAAAATACACAAATCCATATTGACAGATAACGAGATCATTGGACTCATAGCACTAAAACAAAAGGCAATATCTTCGTTTATTCCCAAGTATGTAATGACTCCTTCAGGTGAAATAAATATGGTATTTGATGATAGTGAAAAGGCAATTATCACTAAAATTGACGAGATGATAAAATTCAGAACCGAACAAATAATTAACTTTTTCAAATGAAACGAACCATAAAAGTATTAACAGAAATTTCCTGGTATTTCGAAGCATTTAAATATACACTTACATACACTATTTTAGCGTATTGGGCATTTTTAATATTTGCAAAATAAACAATACTAAAAATTAAATGAATTGGGATTTACACTTAAAAATAAATGAGATGGAAATTGACAATGTTTATAAGTCTGGGAGAGCATTTAATGGCGCACACAGAGATGCCGGAACAATTATTCACGCAATTAAGAAAAGAACCGACTACATAGGTGGTGATTGGTTTGATAAATCATTATGCGGAATAGAGCCGGGAATTAGAGGTAATGGATGGGCCAAAACCACAAGAGACATTAATTGTCCAAAATGTATCAAGAAACTTTAATTTAACCTCTCTCCTATACGGGGAGATAAAAAACAACTGAAATTATGAAAGTAACATTAAAAAAAGCGTTTACTTTATTGGACGGCAGGCTATCTACCGACATTGGCGATGTTTACGAAATGCTGAATTTTATATATTCAGATGATCTTATGACACATCAATTGCCCGCCGCAATGAGAAAACTAAAGGAATTAAACCCTAAATGGTTTGCTGACGGAGTGCAGACAATTGACTATATTAAAAAATCAAATCAAACAAATGATTTTAAAGAATTAATGTCCTTGATCGACATTGGATATTCGGTTTGTGAAATCACGCTTGAAAAAATTGACGCAAAAATTGATTTTATGGCAGGACTTGAAAGGTTTGCCAATGATTAACCCTCACCCCTGCCTATACGGTGGGGACAAAACAAATTTGAATTATGAAAACAATTGAAGATAAAGCAAAGGAAATACGAGCAAACAGTCTATTATTGCTTGGCGTATCAAAAACGATTGATTACGTTACTGTTTCAATCAGGGAAGAATCAGCATTTTTAAAAGGTGTCGAATTTGCACAGCGTTGGATTCCGGTTGAAGAAGAATTACCGAAGTATTTAACAGATGTTCTTTTAAAACAGGGGAATGGCAAAATATCAATCGGAGGCTTTATGGATAGTCAGTTTAATGTTGAGCATCTTAATAGAAGTAAAGTCACCCATTGGCGACCAATAGAACTAAAATAACATCATGCAAATTTGCCCTGACTGTATAGAGCCATTAATTAAAGACTCAAAGAAACTCGCAATGTGTACCCATTGGATGATTTGCCCGAAATGCGGACATAGAGAGCGACCGGACAAAGATGTAATTGATTGTCGGAAAGTAGGATCGTTTATTGATCGGATCAGGAAAGGGAATAAGAATGAAAACCAATTTAATATTGATTGAATTTTGATAATCAAAAAAAGTTGTGTAAGTTTGATGAAAAGAATTAAGATATGATTGTAACCGACGATAGCAAGCAAATAGCATTATCTGAAATATTAAACAGGATATCAGAAGGTGAAAGCGTACGATCAATTTTATCATCAGACAGAGATCAGGATAAGCTACCATCGAGAGCCGAGTTTTATGAATGGGTGGTGTCCGATAAGCAAATAGCTGACCAGTACACGCGCGCGATGGAGTTGCGTACTGATTTAATGGCTGATGAGACGCTAGATATAGCAGATGAATTCGGTAATGATATAATTACCATGCCAGACGGCTCGAAGGTCGAAAATGCGCGTATTATCGCACGTGACAGATTGAGAGTTGATACCCGTAAATGGCTAATGTCAAAGATGCACCCTAAAAAATACGGAGATAAGATAAGTCAGGACATAACAAGTGGAGGCGAAAAGATAACGCAAATAATCAAGTGGGGGGATAAAGAGATTATTCTATGATCGAAATGACTCCAAAGCAAACCGAGGCAATGCAGGCAATTGAATCTGAACAGTTCAATTTTATTCTTTATGGCGGTGCAATTCGGGGCGGGAAAACAATTTGGGGACTATCTGCATTATTGGTTATGTGTGCAATATTCCCGGGTTCCAGGTGGTGCGTTATTCGTGAAGATATGGAAAAGATCCGAACCACTACAATACCATCGTTTGGTAAATTGGAGGCTCCAGGTCAATTAAAACAATCACCTTACGAATACAGACATCCCAATGGATCGGTAATTTTATTTAAGTCTGAAAACTACGCACAGGATAAAGACTTAGATTGGATGCGAGGACTTGAAGTAAATGGAATACTTTTCGAAGAAATCAATGAATGCCAACAAAAGACGTTTAACAAAGCATTTGAGCGCGTTGGATCATGGATTATACCGCACACCAAAATACAGCCAAAACCAATCATTTTAGCAACATGTAACCCTACTTACGGATGGGTTAAAAATATAGTTTACGACCGGTGGGAAAACAATACTTTGCCAAAAACATGGAAGTACATCCCGGCCAAAATAACCGATAACCCCCATTTGCCCCAAGAATACATTGACAACCTTAAAAACCTGCCAACGTTTGAATATATGGTTTTTGTTGAGGGAAATTGGAACGTTCAGTTAAAAACAGGTGGAGAGTTTTATAAATGCTTTGAGATAAACCAACACATTAAACCAACAAAATACAATCCTGATTTACCTATTCACATGAGTTGGGATGATAACGTTAACCCATATCTACCATGTGGCATATTTCAGATAGTTGGCAATTCCGTTATGATGATAGATGAAATATCGGGTATTACCCCAAACAATACCGTTAAATCTGTTTGCTCTGAATTTATCCGGCGTTATCCCGCACATTCAACCGGACTGTTTGTTTATGGCGATGCGACAGCGAATAAACAAGACACTAAACTTGAAAAGGGTTATAATTTCTTTCGATTAATAACCGATTATTTGACGCAATACAAGCCAACAAATAGAGTTTTAGCATCCAATCCATCGGTAGTGATGCGTGGAAATTGGATTAACACCGTATTTGAAAAGAACATTGGAGGATTGAGCTTTATAATTGGCGAAAACTGTAAACAGGCTATAAACGACTTCATAACACTAAAAGAGGCATCAGACGGAACAAAACTAAAAGAAATGGCAACCGATCCGGCAACTGGCGCCAGGTTCCAGAAAGTAGGCCACTATTCAGATTTATTTGATTATCTTGTTTGCAGTGCTTTTTCTGATAAATTCTCGGAATATCAAAGAGGCGGAAGATACACCGCCCCGATCATTGGAAAAAACATTTCACGAAATAGTTATAATTAGATAATTTATTTTTTATCTTTACGCAAAATGTGATAATATGGATTCATTTATTTTCATTGGGGACTATATCAAACAAATTCAAGTTGATAATTTACAGCAAGTTATTGGCAACAATCAAACTGTTTTAGATGGTATTCAATTAGCTGCGGTCGAAGAGTGCAAGAGTTTTTTAAAAAACAAATACGACATATCAACTGCTTTTCGGTCAATAACACAACACAACCCTACAAAAATCTACAGCGCAGGTCAAACGGTTTATCTTAATACTGATCCTTACGCTTCAAAAACATACGCTTTAAATGATCAGGTATTACAGTCTGGGAAGGTTTATTCATGCTCAACAGCCATTACAGTAGCCGAAGTATTTACGATTGGCCATTGGACATTATTAGGTGATCAATACGAAATATTTTACGCGGTCGGCCCGAAACCTATTTTCAATTACAAAAACATTTACCGTGTTGGCGATCAGATTTACTGGAATGGGCACACTTACACAAACAAAGTCGAAACGTCAATACTTGATCATTCAGCACTTTTACAGATAGGACAATCAGGAACAGATCGAATAATTAATGTTTGGCCAGATGATACCGTTAAAGGTGTTCAGTCGTGGGGAACAGGAATTATCTATTCCATTCCGGCGAATACCCAAATAACGGATGCAAAATGGATTAAAGGCGACAACCGGGACCAGAAACTACTTGAAGTTTGCATCAATATTGCAATATTTAAGGCTCATTTAAGAATTTCACCACGTAATATACCGGAAACAAGATCCTACATGTATTGGGGCAATCCCGATGACAGGGTAGCGTTAAAAGGTCGAATTATTTACCCTGCCTATTCAGCGTTAGGATGGTTGCAGTCTGCCAGTGCCGGTATTGATGTTACGCCAGAATTGAATATGATACAACCTGATCAGGGATTAAGAACAAGTTATGGCGGAAGGCAAAAACAAATTAACGACTATTGAAAATGGACGTAAAAGAATTTAGGATCGGGAATATAGTTAATTATCAGTTGGGAGTAAGTATTTATCAAGGAGTTATAACCAGTTTATCATCGGATAACCGAATGGCTGTTGATAATAAATTAAGTCTAAAAACAGGCAATTGGATAGGCGCACCACTAACCGAAAATATTTTAAATGATGCGGGATTTAAAAAAGAGCATTCAATGGATGATACTTTTACTTTGGGCGACATAGGATTGGCCATAGTAGCCGGAGACACAAACCAATACCAACTTATCATTAAAGGCAAATGTATTAATAGGATAATTAAATTCATTCATGAATTACAAAATATTTGCATTGACTTTGGTAAAGAACTCAAAATAAAACTTTAAACCAATGGCATTAACCTGGAACAAGATAAGAAATTACATTCCTTTTGGGGGTGGTTCAATGAATCCCGAACTAAGAACAAAGGATAATAAAAACCTGACCAATTACCCCGCACCTGTTCAATTACAGCGAATACGGCAAGATATAATGAGTTGGCGCGAGGCTTTAAATGAGGCAGAAAATGTATGGTATCCGCACCGGGTTAAACTTCAAAAGCTATTCATTGATACAGTAATCAATGGACACGTTTCTGCATGCATTGACCGCAGAAAGGATTTAACCTTATTGCGCAAGTGGGAGTTTGTTGATCGTAACGGCAAAGTAGATCAAAAGACTACTGATATGTTCATGGATACGGTTAAAGGTCAATCACAGAATAAAGAATGGTTTAACAAATTCTTAAATCATGGATTAGATTCTATTTACTTCGGTTATTCTCTCATCTCATTGGGGGACGTTGTAGATGGTGAATTTCCTGATTTGGATATTGTAAAGCGTTGGAATGTATCACCTGACAGAATGAATGTCACAAACTTTACTTATTCAATATCGGGGGCTAAATTTGAAGATGAACCATATAAGGATTGGCATGTTTACGTTAAGACTTACAACGACATCGGGACATCTAAAAGCGGCTACGGATTACTTTATAAGGTCGCTAACTATGAGATATTTTTACGCAATCTGATAGGGTTTAACGGTGATTTTGTTGAATTGTTTAGCCAACCTTACAGGGTGGGAAAGACAACAAAAAAGGCGGGCGATCCTGATTATGACGCAATGGCCGGAGCCATGCAGCAAATGGGTTCGTCTGGATGGGCTTTAATTGACCCTCAGGATGAAATTGAGTTTCTTGAAACTGCATTAGGCGGAACAGGATACAAAGGATATACCGATTTTGAATTAAGACTTGAAAAAAAGATTAGCAAGATCATTTTAGGCCATGCCGACGCTATCGATAGCGTACCTGGCAAACTTGGCAATTCAGGCGAAAAGTCACCGGCAGAAAAAGCAATGGAAGATAAGCAAACCAAAGACGGGGCGTTTATCGCAAATGTTGTGAATAACGGCTTATTAGTCAATATGCGAAATTTAGGTTTCGCAATACCGGAAGAAACTATTGCAGTATTAAAGAATGATGCTGAAATAATGGAATTAAACAATGCAGTAATAGCTCAAGCAGTTGAGATGTATAAAGCTGGATTAACGATGGATAACGAGTATTTTACAGCGCAAACAGGCATACCAGTAACGCCCCCACCTGCACCAGTTGTACCTGCCATTCCAAAATTAACCGAATCAGTAAAAAACAAACTTGAAAAAATCTATAACCATGTTCACATTCATTAAGGAATATTTCCGCAAAAGGGCGCAAACAAAAGCGTATAAGAAACTACACTTGGGATTATTGGATAATCCGCAATTAATGTACGATACCCGTAAGAAGTTCGAGGCTGCATTTGGCATCAATCAGATCAACAGAACACGGGTTCAATGGGTTAGATTGGTTAATGTTTACGGAGTTGAAACGGTTGCTAAAATGGAGGCAATGACGCCAGCTGAGGTAATGCAGAAAACAAAAGAAACTTATAAGATGAAAGTTTTGCGAGAATTAAGCAGGAATTAAATGTAACTTACACTTTTAAAAATTGTACCCGAAAGGTTTGTAAAGAATGAAAGTAAAATGTACCGATTTTTAATCAAATGACAGATAAATTCCAATATAGCGATTCAGAGTTAAAAGATTTACTTAACGGCATCTATTCGGGTGCTATTACCGAATATGCCATACCGGAATCACTGTACTTGCAAATCGCAAACTATCTTAAGGCCGGATTATATGAAGGCTTTGGCGGCAACCTTTTGGATTTTACAGGCAAAGATTTGGAGTTACTCGAAGATTTAAGGACCAATACCTTTTTATTTTCAGGGGGCAAAGCATATCATCAAATCAAAGAATACAGAACTTTACTGTTAGATGATTCAGGTAACTTAAGAAGTCAAAGAGAGTTCACACAGTTGGCCGCAAAAGAGTTTGAAACGTGGAATGTGAATTGGGGTCTGTCTGAAAGACAAACCGCTATTGGTCAGGCTCAAATGGCTGTTAAATGGAATGAGATCGAACGGAACGCAGATATATTGCCTATTCTTGAATTTTCAACCAATGGCAAACCGTGTGAAATATGTGCACCGTACAATAACTTTTCAGCACCAGTAACAGATAAGGTTTGGAATTGGGCGACACCTTTGCTGCATTTTAATTGTGAATGCATTTTATTGCAGCACGAAGACACTCACGCCGTATCGTCAAAAGAAAAGTATAACGAAATACAGGATAGGAAAGAAACCGTACCTGAAGTATTTCAAATGAATAGCGGCAAAGACAAAGTTATTTATTCCGAATCCCACCCTTATTTTGAAGTTTCAGCAAAAGATAAGGAATATGCAAAAAACAATTTCAACCTCCCGATACCATCAAAAGATTAAGACATGATAAAACTACATTCGTTTTTTAGTCGTAAATTTATAGGATTAGGAATAACAGTAATGATATACGACAACTGCATTTGTAATCCAATATTTAAAAATATACTTTTACTTGACATTAAATTAGGTTATTGGGGTATATGGTTTGCAATTGATAAAAAAGTTAAAATATGACACCACAAAAAGTACAGCAGAAACTATTCGAAGCAAGGGATGTAATCCATTTGATTCACCTCAATACAACTTCATACGCCGAACACAAAGCATTAAACGATTTTTATGATGGTTGGCTCGATCAGGTTGATAAATTCATTGAAACGTATCAAGGCAAATACGGCAGAATTGGCGGTTATTATACCATCGAAGCGAATGCCGGAACCAACAGCCGAACTTACTTAATTGAATTAATGGCCTACCTAAATGATGATATTTTAAACATCATTGAACCGGCCACGGATTCGGATTTAGATAATATTATCGCAGATATGAAACAATTGATAAATCAGACACTATTTTTATTAACTTTGAAATAAAAAACACAATGGCAAACGCACAAGACAATTTAATCGGACCATCACCACAGGACAAAATGATCGGGATAGAACCCGTTTTCGTAGTTGGAACAGGTGCATACACATTACCAACAGGACAAGCAGCATACGCATGTTCTTGTAGGATCGATGCAACGCAAATATCTTCTATTACACCGGCAGGAGGCGCGGCAATAACGAATAAGACGTGGCAAAATGTCGCTTTGAATAACGGAGAATATATTCCTTTTCCGGTCCCGATTACATCAATTACGATCAATACTACTTTGGGTGCTGCTCTTTGGATTCAGTCTTACAAAATATAAGCAATGGCCAATCAATTTAATTTTGCACAGGTTCAACAGAGATTAGTTAGGGCAAAGCGTGAAATACTTGTCCTATTACCTAATCAAGCGCAAAATTATTTTGTAGACTCATGGCAAAAGCAAGGATTCGACGGCAAACAGTGGGCGGAAGTTCAACGAAGAAAGCCAGGATTCGCAGCGTACAAATATCCAAAGACGCGAGGACTGCAACGAAGAACGCAACCGATATTGATCGGAGCCGGATATAAAAAAAGAGGTGGAACACTTCGCAGGGCAGTTAGTTCAATGAGTAGAACAAGTCAGATAATGAATGACGGATTCAAAATGATCGTAGATGTTCCTTATGCGAGTTATTTGAATGATGGCACAGATAAAATGCCACAGAGACAATTCATAGGTCAGACGCGGGAATTAACATTAATGCAAGATCAAAAGATAAACGAAATAATCACACGAATATTTATTTGATATGGAAACGAATCAATTTAATAATCTAAGGAATGCAGTTGATGAATTGAAAGTGGAAATACTTGAATCTATGAAGCCGATTATTATCCCTGTTTTAAGTTTTATTAATAAACTATTCTATGGCCGGAATTAAGCAACCTCTAACCGATATTCTCACGAAACTTGCAACTATTCAGGTTTTAAATTTAGATCATCAAACGGTAAATTTATATACCCGAATTTGGAATAACCAAATAAGAGGGTTAGAGACAGGCGAAACTTATTCGTATCCCACTCCTGCTGCCTTTGTTGAGTTCGTTACTCCGGTAACTTTTGAGCAAATGGGGCAATGTTTTTTAAATGCAGACTTAGGAGTTAAAATTCATTTGGTTCACGTTTTTTACAACGAAGAGGGGACATTCGAACAGGACTTGGATATATTCGATTTGAGAGATAAAATCATATCCGGAATGTCGGCTTATTGTCCGACCGGTTGCGGGCCGTTAAATATGATTAATGAATCACAGGATTACGATCATACAAACATTTATCATTACATTATCGAATTTATTTGTAATTTTGTTGATAGCACAGCAAGCAAAGCAGAAAGAACAGGAATGTATGAAGAAATCACACCGGATTTAGATGCAAATGTAATTAATGGTGGTGTACCACCGGAACCATTGCCTGAAACGGACTATTTTATAATTAATCAAAATAATACACATAAATAGATGGCGCGCACAGTTTCTGACATTCAAAATCAAGTAGTCACTCAATTAGTGACTAATCTTGCAACGATAGGGATAACGGTTGACCCGAACCAATGGAGCAAACGAAATATGCTTAGAATGATTTGCTTTACATTTGCTGTTTGTGCTGCATACATTGAACAGTTAATGGATGCTTTAAAATTGTCAATTGAAACAACGGCCAGCCAATCAGCCGCCGCTTCATCGCTTTGGATTCAGTCGCAAATGTTTGCTTTTCAGTTTTCACTATTAGATCCGCAAATACTGCAATTAATAAACACCATTCCGCAATATCCATTTATTGACGCTAAACTAAGGATAATTACAGCGTGTTCTGTTACGTCGACGGCTCCAAATGTTGTAACTATCAAGGTCGCCAAAGAAAGTCCATTTGTCGCATTGACCGATATTGAAAAAGCGGCAGCACAGGGATACATTAATCAAAAAGGAACAGCCGGAATAAATTACACGGTCGAATCAAGGAATTCCGATAAGATTTACATTAATGCAAACATCTATTACCAGGGTCAGTATTCGGTAGTGATAAAAACAGATGTAATCGCAGCAATTAATTCGTTTTTACAAAACCTTTCGATAACCAATTTTAACGGCAGTCTTAAAATGACAGATTTAGAGGCGGTAATTAGAAACGTTGAGGGCGTAAATGATGTCGTATTGCTTAATGTGAGAGGCCGCGAAGATACCGCACCATTTAGCGCAGGGATTGATTTAATTTTGAATCAAACAACTATCGCGAGATTATGGAATTCAGTTGCAGGATATGTAAGCGAAGAAACAACAACGCTAAAAACATTTGATGATTCATTGAACTTTATACCTGAATAATGAGTAAATACGACTTCAATATTGCACCGGCGGTTATAGAAATACTTCCACCAGATAAGCGCAAACCGCGAACATTGCAGTTGATTAATGCTCTATTGTCCCCACTTCAATGGGCGCGCAATTTACTTTTTGGATCGTATTATAATGGATTAATCGCATCGGATTACGAAGTTCGAACATATCACTATTTAGAACAGGCGACTTATCAAAAACGAGTTTATGTTAGTTTGATCGAAAGTAATATTAACCCACCTTTGCCAATGACCGTTCCGGCAACGTGGTTATTAATTCAGGATAACTTCATCGGGGTAAAAGAACGAATTCTCTACAATGGTTCAAAATTGGTTTTGGAATATGCTTTAAATAAACAGTTTGATTCAGTATTCAGACAACCGGACGTATTGAGCGATATTTACATCACAAATGACACTCCGGTAATTGACGGTTTTTTAGTCGGGATTACCGAACCGTACTGTAGTAGTGTAGGGCAAACAACATCATCGGATGCAATCGGGGGTAATCTTCCATCGGTTTACCTTAATAACTTCATTATTCATATTCCTGCCACTGTTTTAGATTTGACAATATCTGGGAATGCCGAAGCGGTTCATAATTTCGTAGACAAATACATTCCGGCATCAATAAGATACGAAATAATTAATTACATTTAACGCATAATAAAAAAGCCATTATAAAATGAAAATATTAGACGTTTCAGCTGTTACGGATGCAGC
>Ga0209748_1000104_pt1 | contig 53887 bp, 57 predicted proteins | sample BarGraIncu00421A_FD_185490 | JGI IMG/M metagenome (GOLD analysis project Ga0209748, IMG submission 185490) | Arctic peat soil microbial communities from Barrow, Alaska - Barrow Graham LP Incubations 004-21A (SPAdes) (version 2) | ecosystem: Environmental > Terrestrial > Soil > Wetlands > Peat... | reverse complement strand
ATCTAAATTTATTTGCATATAGTCATAGTAATTTTCAGTCCAATCAGTTACCGGCAAAACAAAATGGCCCTTTAACGCATACCCGGCTTTTTCGATTATTTTCAATTGGTTGCTAACCGTATCAATTTCCGGATATTGCTCATGCCAATAGTTATAGATTTTCTCAGCTGGAGAATCGGTCAACCAGCTTGCTTCACTACACACCAAATAGCCACCGGCTTTGAGCAGTCGCTTCCAATCATTGATTCCCTGTTCGAATCCGGTAATAAAGATTGAGCCTTCAGACCATATCAAATCAAAACTTTCATCTGGAAAAGTCATCTCAAACATAGACATGTACAAACCGCTTAATCTGTTTTCCAATCCTTTTTCTTTTGCAGACCGATTCAGTTGTTCAATGAATGGCATATGATTGTCAATTCCTATAATTGTAGCATTTAAAAAGTTTTCAGCCAGCAGAAAAGCGGGAGTTCCAACACCGCAACCCACATCTAAGATTTGAATTGGCTCGTCTTTTTTTGGATATATCGCCATGGACTTTTGGGTAGACTCTGTGCTTCCGGGACCGAGCCTTTGCATATTAGCAAATGCTTCGAAAAAGCAAGGTTTAAGTTCCATTATTGACCTCCTGTGCAATTTTTCTTATTTTAAAGAATGTATACCCCTACATGCCTGGCATAACCAACAAATGGCCTTTGTCACCCTGCAATATGTTTGATCTAAGAATAAATAATGATCTTATCATCAAATTTCAAACTTTCGGTTTGATTTGTTGCATAGTAAATGGCCAATCCATTGATGCTGGTCCAGAAAGGACCGTCAGCATACATGGCGTCATTTGTATTTATAGGATTTCCACATATCCTTCAGTTCCGTGCACTCGGATGCGTTGCCTGTCTTTGATCAGCCTGGTCGCATTCTCCACTCCGACAACTGCCGGCAAGCCATACTCACGCGCGATAACGGCGCCGTGGGTCATCAGTCCGCCAACCTCGGTGACCAGTCCTTTTATGGATACAAACAATGGTGTCCAGCTGGGGTCCGTAAAGACGGTGACTAATATATCCCCCTCTTCCAGATCCGCCTCTTCCAGGTTTAAGATGATCCGGGCCCGTCCCTCGATGAGTCCGGAAGAAACTGACAGACCTGCAATCGCGGCCGCTGGGAGATTTTCTCGTTTGTACTCACCTGAAATGATTTCACCATCAGACGTCATTACACGTGACGGCGTCAGTTTTTCATATAATCTGTATTCATCTTTCCGTTTGCTGATGATCTGGTCATCCAGCTTATTTGTGCCTACGACTTCCCGAAACTCTTCAAAAGTGAGATAGTAAGTATCTTCTTTTTCATGAATAACGCCTGATTGTACGAGCTGTTCGGCGACCTTCAGCAAAGCCTGTTTGTAAACAAAGTAGCGACTAACCATGTCGTATTTTGGATATTCGCGATAACCGATAAAATTTCGGATTAAGTCAATCATCCGTTTTGTCTCTCCGGCTTTTTGTTCGCCATCCGGTAATTGCTTTAATCGATTGAGTAGCTCCTGTTCTTTTTTCAAAGCTTCCTGTCGTCCCTGCTCAAATTTCCGATTGCCGGCATTAGGCTCAACGTTCCTGACATTGCTGAGAATCATGGGAATCAGTATCGCTGGTTTTTCACTCCACCGTGTTTTAGTAATATCAATTTCTCCGGCGCATCGCATGCCGTATTTGTTAAGATAAGCATCGATAGCGTCCCTGATTTCCTGTCCGCCATCAAACTTAACCAGTTCTTCCAAAAAGTTGTCATTTTTTACATGCTTTAAATAATCAATGACTTCCGGATAAGGACGAATCACATCTGCGACATTCAATAAGTCCAGACCCATTTCCGAAGTAATATTGTTTGGTTCCGATTGCGAAAGCGTATCTGCGGCATTTTTTTCACCCAACCATACTTCCATTTTTTCATTGATCCATGATGAAGCGTCTATAGCAGCCATAAATACACCTACACTTTGTGGGTCAAATAAAATCTTCTTCAATTCCTGGATATCTTCCCGAATAAAATCAAATAAATCCGCCCCTGATTTCGTTCGGATGTTATTTTTCAACTCTTCTATGGACCTTTGACTGCTTTTAATCAAATCAGAAACGATGGTCGGATTTTTTTCGATTTGTGCCTGAAAATCCGATGCCAACTGACCGGTATTGCTCTTACCGGGCCTCGAATTTTTTTTATCATCTGATTCCAGTTTTATAAAACCGTTTCGCTCTAATACGGTCATGAGTGCGTCTTTCATTAGCGGATCGTGTTGTCCCATGGTATGTAATAACATTTTTCTGCTGTCAGGTGAAGCCAGCATAAGTGTGACATCAACAAACAACCGCCCCCCAGCTTGATGCATGGGTGCATTTGTTGTTAACAGGAAGAAAGACATTCCCAATGGTTTCAGGGGATCCGTCATCATTTGCTGATGACCCACCGACACGTAAACGTGATTTTCTTCATCATTTGCTTCGGGGATGGGGTATAAAGTCGTGATCGGCCGGCTCTGGACAATATAAAACGACTCATCAGCCAAACACCATTCAATGTCCTGGGGGCAGCCGAAATGTGCTTCGATCTGTCTGCCCATACGCTCAAGCTTCAAAATCTGCCCATCAGTCAGCGCCTGCCGATTCCGCCGCTCAGGCTCTATCTCCTGTACTTTCGTACCGCCATCTTTTAAGGCATAAACAGCCAGCTTCTTGGAGGATATCTTCTTATCGATAAGCTTGCCGATACGCACTTTATAGTTATCGGCATTCACCAGACCGGAAACCAAAGCCTCACTAAGTCCGAAGCTGGCATCAATGGATAACACCTTCCTGTTGGAAGTAACGGGATCGGCAGTAAACAGGATTCCTGCCACCTCCGGGAAGACCATCTTCTGAACAATCACAGCCAGTTGAACGTCGCGGTGGTCGAAACCGTTTTGAAGCCGGTAAATGACTGCCCTCTCAGTAAAGAGCGATGCCCAGCATCTGCTGATATGCGCAAGGATGGCCTCCTTTCCGATAATGTTCAGATACGACTCTTGCTGTCCTGCAAAGGAGGCCGTCGGCAGATCCTCTGCGGTTGCACTGGACCGTACGGCATAGGCCGTTTTTTCATTAAGCCTGGTGAGGAAGCGGGTAATTTCTTCATTGATGTCTTGAGGAATGGCGATCCCTTCAATGACCCTGCGAATCTCACCGCTGAGTATACCGATTTTATCCCGGTCTTCCAGCTTGAGATGCGATAACTGATCAAGCAAGCCGTTAATCGACGATGTTTCCTTCAGGATTCTTTTAAAGGCTTCGGTAGAAATACAAAAGCCATCCGGTACGCGAATGCCTTCAATCCTGGAAAGTTCCCCCAGGTTCGCACCTTTACCCCCAACAGCCATGAGTTTTGTTTTGTCAATATCCTGAAACCCAAGCACAAGTGAATACATATATTTCCCCCTTTGGCAATTCCTTCTTCCATAATAATACCTCCCCAAAAACGCATTTCGTATTATTGCATTATAGCAGTAACAAATGAAAACAAGTAGTCAGTTTTTTAAATTTTATATATGGTATAATTAAAGTAGGAAATGATTGCTGAGTGTTTTTGGGATGATACTGATTAGAAAAAATCTAATCAGTATTTTTTTGCGTTAAACATCACATGCTATCAGCTAACTCTATATCATCCTCTGAATTCATTGTAAATAAAAAAAAGAGCACTGCTGCTCCTGATGCAGCACAATATGCTCATACTCTTACAAAAAACTGGAAATTAACCTCTTTTACTAATTTCATTTGTTATCAATGATTTTGATGACACGGGGACGTTTTGACTGTCATATATCCCCTTGTTTCTTCTTAGGATATGATAAACGAAACGTCCCTTTGGCTTTCGTCTTGCCACTTCTGATTTCACTTCCAAATATTTTTATCAGTATATCACATTTAAAATAAATGACAATTTATTATCAGAAAACCGTTATTGACAAACCAGCTATTAAGTGTTACTATATAGCTGTAGTAAGTAATACAGAATAGCCTGGAGGTGATTGTTTTGGAAAACCTAACGGAAATGTTCAAAGGCCTGCTTGAGGGTTGTGTACTTGAAATTATTAGCTGCGGAGAAACCTATGGCTATAAAATCACACGGCGGTTGAATGCTCTCGGCTTCACAGATGTTGTGGATGGAACGGTCTACACCATTTTGGTACGGCTTGAGAAGAATAAACTCGTAAACATGGAAAAAAAGCCGTCCGATATGGGGCCGCCGCGCAAGTTTTATGTGCTCAACGACGCAGGGCGCAAGGAACTACGGAAGTTCTGGGAAAAATGGGAGTTCGTATCATCAAAAATTAACGAGTTAAAGGAGAATAAACAATGAATTTTTGGGAAAAAATCACCGGTAGTGACATGACTAAAGAATTGAAAACTTTTGAATCGCGAGCCAAAAAGCTGCCGGCTGATTATCAAGCGGCATGGGAAAAAATTAAGGCCTATCTTTGGCCGCACTCAGATCTCACCGGTCGCAATCTCATGCCAATTCTTGACGGTGTGCTTGGCCTGCTCGAAGAAACGGCGGCGGACGGTCAGAGTGTCCAAGAGGTTTTGGGTGACGATATCAAAGGCTTCTGTTCAGCGCTAGTCGGTGAAGAAGGGGCAAATTCTTTTCGCGACAAGTGGCGCAAACAACTCAACAATAATATCGCTAAAAAATTAGGTAAATAGGAGACTAAAATGAGAATACAAGATATCATCTTAGGTAAAAAAGAGTGGCGAGCGCACATGGCTCGTGTCAAAGCGCTCCCCCAAGATTATCAGATTGTTTATAAAGAGATTCAAAAACATCTCTTTAAGGTCGGCCCTGTTGAGCTAACCGAGGGGACGGGTTTGCTCTCAGGAATTATCGATCTTTTTGAAGAGGGCGCGGCCCTGGGGAAAGGCGTGCTCGAAGTGACGGGCAGTAACGTAGCGGCTTTCTGCGACGATCTTATCAAAGATTCAAAAACTTACGCTGACATCTATCAAGAATCTGTTGACCAAAAAGTTAACAAGGCCATGAAAAAGGTTACAGATAAAACAAAGTAAAAGGGGATATCGGGATGGAAAAAGCAATCCATGTAAAAGGACTGCAAAAGTCCTACAAGCAGCTTCATGTCTTGAATGACGTCGATTTCGAAGTGGAACCGGGCAGTATTTTCGCTCTGCTCGGCTCCAACGGCGCGGGCAAGACAACGATTATCAAAATTCTTACCACGCTGCTTAAACAAGATGGCGGAACTGCCACTGTCAACGGCTTCGACGTTGCGGCAAAGCCCGACTATGTGCGGCAGTCGATCAGTCTGACCGGGCAATTTGCCGCCGTGGATGAGATTTTGACCGGCCGAGAAAATGTTATCATGATTGCTAAACTGCGACACCTCAAAGATCCACGTCTGGTTGCCGACAGTTTGATTAAACGCTTCGGCTTAACAGATGCCGCAAACCGCAGGGTGTCTACTTATTCGGGCGGTATGCATCGCAAGCTCGACATCGCCATGAGCCTTGTGGGAAAACCACAGGTCATTTTTCTCGACGAGCCGACCGCTGGACTTGATCCCGAGGCGCGCATTGAGGTATGGAAGATTGTCAAGGAGCTTGCCGAAAGCGGCACGACGGTATTCCTGACCACCCAGTATTTGGAGGAAGCTGAACAGCTTGCCGATCAAATCGCCATTTTGCATGAGGGCAGAATAATCGCCAATGGAACCCTCGCGGAACTGAAAAAGCTGTTCCCGCCGGCGAAGGTGGAGTATGTTGAAAAACAACCGACTTTGGAGGAGATATTCCTCGCCATCATCGGCAAAAAGGAGGAAAAGTAAATGGAAGATACAAAAAAATATTTTTTTAGCGATATGAGCGTTATGATGGGACGTTCCATGCGCCATATTTTCCGCAGCATGGACACCATCATGCCGATTGCGTTTATGCTGTTGTTCGTCTATGTGTTTGGCGGTGCCATTCAATCCGGCACCAATAACTATGTGAATTACCTGTTGCCCGGCATCCTGTTGATTGCTATTGCCAGTGGGATATCCTATACAGCTTACCGCCTGTTTATCGATATGCAAGGGGGCATCTTCGAGCGTTTCCACTCCATGCCGATTGCACGTTCAACCGTACTGTGGGGGCATGTGCTGACCTCGCTGTTATCCAATGGTATTTCGGTTGTCGTCATCATTCTTGTTGCGTTGATTATGGGCTTTCGCTCGCCAGCGGGGGTACTGTCATGGCTTGCCGTGGCCGGTATACTGGCGCTGTTTACACTGGCCTTGACATGGATCGCGGTGATTGCCGGATTGTCCGCAAAAACAGTAGACGGCGTAAGCACCTTTTCCTATCCGATTATCTTCCTGGCGTTTATCAGCTCGGCCTTTGTGCCGACTGAGTCGATGCCACCAGCCGTTCGCGCCTTTGCCGAAAACCAGCCGGTAACCGCCATCGTCGATGCCATCCGTACGCTGCTGTCAGGTCAGCCGGTGGGTAATGATATATGGATCGCTCTTGGGTGGTGCATCGGGATTACAATCGTGGCCTATCTCTTTGCGATGAGGGCATATAAAAAAAGGGTGTAAAAAAAGTAAATTCCAGATATCAGCTATAAAAGCCATCAAAAGAGCAGGCTAAAAAAAGTATCTTTTCAGCCTACTTTTTGTTTAATACTTCTTATGATGTGACAAACGAAACGACCCTTTGTCACCTTTTACAGCTTATCTCATTCATTTTCATTTTATCTGATATTTTTTATTACTCCCAATCCGAGATATTATATTTATCCAATAATTTTTGCGATACTTTCATACCCTCAGCTGTAATTGCTACCGATTTGGATCGATGATTGCCCTGCCGAATATAATCTTCCTCATCCAGTTCATTAATAATATCAAAATCATATCCTTTCCAAGCTATATCCAGATCCGAGCCAAAGCGATTTTCTTCATTAAATCTTGTTAAATACATCAACAGCATTGTCAGTTCTTTAATTGCTTTCTCTGGGTTAGTCTTATCCATTTCAAATTTCTCCTTTAATCATGGCCTTTTTTGATTTTAAATATAAAAAGATTATTCAAAAATTCCTCGTTCCAATTCAAATCACCTCATTTATGCTAATTGATCAACGGTGAAGTCATCAAGCTCACCACTGAAGAACTTATCCAGCACCTGCCTGAATACCTGATTGCTGCTCACAATGTAAAACAACGTCATTGATGATTTCAGCTTCATATCATCTGGCCAGCCAAACACCTCATCGGCATCGCTGGTTTCAAGCTTTAGCAGTTCCCCTGAGATCTCCAATAAACGAGAACCAAGCACCGGATGCGCCATATACACCTCAGCTTCCGCGCGGTTCTGGATAGCATAATACATTGCTGTGGAGCTGTATCCCAAACCTTTAATCTGTGGAAAGATATACCACATCCAATGACTGCGTTTGTGTCCATTTTTTATTTCCTTCAATGCACATTCATAACTATCTTCCTGTGCTTTTATAAAGCGTTCTATTCCAACCATAAACCTGCTCCTATTCGTGTAAATATATACCTTAATTTTAATTTTTAGCCAATAGCCTTGCTGTGCACGCATGACGCGAGGACGTTTCATATGCCACCCTATCTTCTTATGATGCGACAAATAAAATGACCCTATGTCACCCTTATGATGGTCATTTTGGTGTTGGGGCAACAGGAAGCATGATGGTTGAGAAATGCATCATATCGTGGAACACCTCTTGATCAGCAGACTGCATCCTGGTACCCGTCGCAATCGGCTCTTCCGTTCCAAGATTGCGAGCAAACATCGGATGGGCTCCACTTGACACTTGAAGGCGGATGCGATGGCCGTTCTTGAAACAGTGGGCTGTGGAGAGCAGGTCAATGGTGATCCGTTGGATACCTTCTTTGTCCGCCTGCTTCGAGTCAGGGGTAAGCCGGACAATGCCATCGCAGATGTTGGTTGACTTTTTGCCGTTTGGCGATACATCACAGAGCCGGGCGAAGAAGTCAGTGTGTTCATTGGTTGACCGCACATATAGAACGACGGATACTATCCCGATGATGGTCATATTCTTCTGCATCGGTTGACTTGTGAAGGTAAGGACGTCGTTTCGTGCCTCGAGCTTGCGGTTGTTCTTTGGCCCGCCGCCGGATATCATTGTTCCGCCGATGCTTGGCGTGGGATTGGCGGGGTCGTAACGATAACGGGATGGTTTCGACTCGATTTCAGGGGGCTCCTGTGTCAATTTGTCCCCGGCCCCCAGGTACCATGGGGTTTCTGTGGCAGGAGGCGGCCATGATGGGAAGTCAGCCCACTTGTTGATGCCCATGATGTAAATGCGAACCGGCAAGAATCTGAGGGCGGCTTTGTTGCCTCGCAGATGGACATCGTACCACAGGAGACTTTCTTTCAGACCTGCTTTAAATCCGGGTGCCGCTGCATGGGTCCAGGGACCGATGGTCAAGTAGGGATCCTTCCCCGCATTGCGCAGAGCTTCATAGTCAGCAAACTGGTCAGCCAGAAAGAAGTCATACCATCCCTCAATAAAATGAACCGGCGCAGCGATGTCTTTGACCAGTTTGGTGTGGTCCATCCCCGCCCAGAACGCATCAGTCGGATTATCATTTCGAATGACGTCCTGAAAGAAAGGGATTGTTAAGTTAAGTGCAGCTTTATCTGCCTCTCTGATCGGCAGGTGTGAGAAGCCCTTTTGCAAAGCGCTTTTTTGCTGCTTCCTTGCTCTTTTCGCATCCTTTGGCGTTTCCTGGGCGTTAACCACATAGGTCTGATACAACCAGGTAAGCAGGCAAAAAAAACTTAGGGACCCCTGCGCACGGAATACGCCATAAACACGTGAGGCCGACATCTGTGGTGCCAGCGCCTTTAAAAAATCAGGGGCACCAGCTCCCAATGCCAGTTGCACATAGCCCCAATAACTTAAACCGAACATGCCGACTGAACCGCTGAACCATGGCTGTTCAGAGAGCCACGAAAGCGTCGCCAAGCCATCTTCACGTTCGTTCTGGAAAGGCTCAAATTCGCCTCCTGAGCCCCACCGCCCCCGGCAATTCTGGACGACCACCTGATAACCGCGTTCGGCAATCAATCTTGCCATGATGTCGGGCTTCTTACCTCGGAAAGTATAGGGATCTCGGATCAGAATAATCGGCAGTGATTCTCCTCCTATTGGAGCAACTCGATTGGCGAACAACACAACCCCATCCGACATTGGAATTTTCAGATCGATTTGGTATTCCAGTTTGGGAGTACCTGCCGGGGGCAGACCCAACATTTTCGAAACCAATTTAGTCGTTAATGACATCCTTTTACCTCCTTGTAGTCTTAGTATTTTCTATTAAAGCGCCACTTTCATCCTTTACATTCCATCAATTTATTCAATTGCCACTGTCTTTCATCTGAAACAGCTTGCATACAATCAGGTTTCATAAGGTTTATTACTTTTACAGAATAATCACTTGCTACCATTGCATGCTCTCGCATGTGACCGCTTCCGACAGCCTGTCCGACAACTCTCAATGCCGTTTTTTCAATTTCATTCTCACTGGTTCTTGCCAGTTGGTGAATTTTAAAACTTGCCTGACGCACATCATGCATTCTGGCTTTCCCATTCTGCCACCGTACATTTGTATCAAATCCATCGATTATAATATTGTTATTTTTATAAGGTATATTCACCAGCTCTAAAATATGTTTTGCCATCTCCAATGACCAGCGTGCTAAAACAATTTGATCAGACTCTTCATAAACAGTATCGATTATTTCTCTTAATAACGTATCATCCTTGATCTTAATTTTTACTTTTGTTGACATGTTCACCCCCATAGGACAAGTCCCTCTGATCTACAAGACCATCATATTCCACAACATTTTTTAAATTTTTGGTCACTGCCACAAGGACACGGATTATTCAAGATGCCAAAAAACGCTGAATTTATGGTCGTTTTTCGGAGTTTCCCTGGTACGGCCAGCTTCTATACAGGAATGTTTTATTTATCGGACAGCCCATTAAACTCCTCCACTAAATTTCAATTTGCAGTTCTAATATTATGCCACTAAAAGTTAAGTTGAACCTGGCACCATTGGCAAAAGTCTTACAACTACATATTAAAAAATTTATAGATAGGACTGTTTCCCCAGAAACTCGATCAGTCTGTCTGCCATCCGTTGATGGCCTCCCGGGCTTTGATGAATCCCGTCCAGATACAGATCTTGATCGGTCCAGTCGATGGAGCTTCTGAAATCAAGGGCAGGCATTTGAGAAGTTGCAGTATAATCCCTTAGCCACTGGCAATACGCTTCGATCATCACAGAAGATTTTTCGAAATCGATGGCTTCTCCGCCTTCTTTGACGGCAACCTGCTGTAGAATCGGAGGCGGAATGGCCACAAATACCAGCAGGTTTTGGTCTCTGAACTGATCAATCATGATTTTCATATTTTGAGCTGCTTTCTCCCAGGAACGGTTGAAGAAAATATCGTTATATCCGCCCATCAGAATAACCCCATCAGGTTTTTCCGCAAATACCTGTTGTTGGATACGGGCAAGCATCCCATCAGTCGTATCCCCGTTAATTCCGCTGTTTTGCATTCGGATCCCAGTTTTTTTTTCTGCGATCACATGCCATTTTTCTTTATGGGATACATTATATCCAAAAGTCAGGCTGTCGCCAAAACATACAATTTTCACAATTATCTCCTTTTTCTGAATCAGTTGATAACAGGTCAGATAGATTAGAAAAATCTAATCACCGATTTTCGCCATAAGTCAAATAAGTTAAAGAGCAGGCCCGGCCTTGCAGCTTGATATGAAACATATTTAATTTGACTGGCAGTTAATTTAAAGATAATCCTTTATTTATCACATCCAGGAAATTATTAATGTGTATAATCCAGTATTACTATTTCACTTCCAACATTATTAACAACGGTTTCTTTCATCTTTTTAGCAAATGGACATGCAAAGCCAATAGGGGTTCCTTTTTGAATGCATGATGCAAATGCAATCGTATCCGCGCCTCTAGCTATCATTTCTTTTGCCCTTAAAACTGCTTTTTTTCCCGGACAGCCACCACACGAAATCATACCAATAATTTCAATTTCTTCGCTTACTTCTTCAAAAGCACCTTGCCTATTTTTTATCATCTTGAAATCTGTCGTTCCAGGACAATAATCCTCGGTCTGCATGCATCTTATTATTCCAACCTTCATCTTTAGTCCTCCATTCTTTTCTTTATAAATACCAAGCCATAATGATGTTGAACCTAGCTGCGTTGGTATTCATAGGTTTCTACATAGCCTTCTGTTCCATGCACGCAAATGCGTTGTCTGACATTTTCATTTTTTCACCGGTCCCAAACCGTCCCTCTGATCTCCTATTCTCTGTTCTTAAGTGCCGCTGATAATTCGATTTTATTGATTCGTCTCACATGAATGAAATTGATAATAAAGTAGGATGCCATGCCGATTGCCACAATCTCCGGATAGAGATACATAGGAATATAGACTGGCAGATAACCGCTTAGTTTCATCTGGACCAGAAAAAAACTCCCCTGAATTCCAAAATTAACCAGGGGCAGGCAAAGAATCAGCGAACCTAGGACTACAATCGTCGTTGCTTTCAAATACAACTTTCTGATTTCCGGCGTCTCATACCCGAATACCTTTAAAAATGAAATGTACAGAGCGTTCTTGTCAATCACCAGTTTGGTGAGCACATACATCAAAACCAGATAAATAACAATTGCAGCAAAAAGACACAGAGGCGCCAACTGTTTAAAAGATGAAAGCATCTGATCCCCAAACTTTGACAACTCTTCCGGGGTGATCACCGTAGCCAGACTGTTTTTATCCGTAAACGTCAGTTCCTCATCAGAAAAATAGCCGTTGAAATAACTCGTGTCCCGCTCGAGAAGATCGTTCAGTTGTTTCTGATTCATAAATACAGTCAACGCTCCGGGATAATCGGTGATGCCAATAACCTTCACTGTATATTCCATATCTGTGTAGGGATTGACAAAATCCAGAGTATCCCCAGATTCCGCACCCATCTTTATAGCCAGGCCGTCTGATAAGTAGACCCCGCTTTCATTGTCGGATATCGGCAATTCTTCAAAATAATGCGAATCTTCCCTGAGTCCGAAAACGGAAACTTCAATATTTTTTTCAGCAGGTTTGTAATAAGTTTCCAGGGACGCGACGGTCAGTTTTTCAGCATTCCCCGGGTTTTCCGGTTCCACCGGGGCTTTTAGAATATACTGATAGTCCGAAACCGCTGATTGTTTAATGGAATCCACATAATGACTGATCATGGGGGTCATCACAAGTCCGAACATCAGAATAAAACTGGCCAGAAAAACGCCGACAAAAAGAGTGATATAGCTTCCCTTATTTTGAATCACCACCCGGAGGTCAGCACCCGATGGGCCATGTTCTTAATCGGCTCGTTATGGGTGACGATGATAATGGTATTATGATAGGTTTGATTAATTTTTTCGATTAATGCTAAAATGTCTTTGGATGTTTTATAGTCAAGGGCCCCGGTGAGTTCATCACACAACAATAGCGCGGGATTCTTTACCAGGGCCCGACCAATGGCACAGCGTTGCTGTTGTCCTCCGGACAGCTGATTGGGGAACTTATCTTTATGCTCCCAGAGTCCCAATGTATGCAGGAGTTCGTCAATTTCAAGGGGATTTTTACTGAGATATTCGCAGACTTCAATATTTTCTTTAACCGTGAGATTGGGGATGAGATTGTAAAACTGAAACACAAAGCCCAGTTTATTTCGTCGATAGCGACCCAGACTTTTCGTGTCCAGTTTTGAAATATTCTGTCCATCAATGGTGATACTGCCGCCATCGATGCTTTCAAGTCCTCCGACAACATTTAAAAAGGTCGATTTTCCACTCCCGGAAGGTCCTAAAATAACGCAAATCTCGCCTTCATAAAGTTCCGTTGAAACACCGTCAAGTACCTTTACTCTTGCACTCCCGGTGCCATAACTTTTTTCAATGTTTTTTACCGAAAAAACACTGTGTTCATTTCATTCTTTTTATCCATGATATTGCCTCCATTAATGAGATTTTAATCGCTGCTTACATTAGGCTGAAAACGTCCCCAGCGAAAATCAAGTCCGGCAACCAGAAAGATACTCAGACTGCTGACGATAATAAAGTTGGTGACCATTTTATCCTGTGTTATTTCTCTTTTCGGACAGGTTTGCGCAGCCATCCCAAATATATCAAAAGGCAGGAGGTCAAAGCCGGGACGATAATTTGGATTGTATTTAAAAATGGTGTTATCGTAATGCCAAAGAGACTAATCGGTAAAACTCCGCTTAGTCCCAGTGCTGCATGAACAACTGCTTCCCATGCGGTTACTCCCGCAAAGAATTTAAAAAGCTCTTTGGCCATATCACTTTCTCCTTTCAACGCAACAATTTACGGATATTAATCATGCCAATAGTTGTAGCTTTCCTCAGCTGGGGAATCGGTCAACCAACTTGCTTCACCACCGGCTTTGAGCAATCGGTACCGGTGGATGCATTGGGCTTATATGGCAAAAGCGGAAAAAGATGTGACCTTAATTGCCAGAAGAGAACACTTGGCAGGCATTCGGGAAAGCGGACTTAAGGTGGAAATAAATTAAAAGAGTCTTATAACTGTGTCTCCCATAAATGCCATTGTAGGATTTGCAATGACTGCCTTTCTGACCCGTTCTTTCTAGGGTCATTTCTGGCATCGTAAAAACAAATCCTACAGAAGATCCTTCCGGGATTATTTTTGGACATCTTTCATTATAGTGTCGATTCCTTCTTGATCCAAATAAAATGAAACGTCACCACAATTAGGACATAGTGCTGCTTTTACATTCCCTCTGTGATTACTTGAAATTCTCTTTTTATAAGATATACTCACTTGGTATACGCCTTGAGCTGTAACTTCCAAATCATCGACGAGTTCACTGTTACATTTACTGCAAATTTTCATTTTTCTCCTTCCTTTGTTGCTTAATATGATGCTTGAAAATTATTCCTGGAATTGTTAAGTATCTTCTAATATTTTCAGTGCCCTAGGGTCGAATCTTCATTATTTAACTTGATTTACAGCCTCCGAAACTTCCAAAATGTTTTTCATAGTTTCAACAGTTTTTTAAGAAGCTTAAAAATATCAAAGGATGTTTTATTGTAGACCTTGTTATAAACAGCTTTCCTGGGATTTCTGAAAACACCGAAACCTCTGGGCATTTTAACACCTCCCCGATGGACAACCTGTCGCTTGATGCTTGTTCTTGCCGATATCATTTTCTTCAGGCTTGGTTTGCGAAATCCGAATTTCATAATGCTTCACCTTTCGAATACAGAGGCACTCTGATTTCTCCCGAACTGATTCGATCTAAATCACCCAGTCAAAGGATTCCATTGTAATTTCCTTTGTCTCATGACCTGAAAAATGGAGCTCTGGTGTTTTGATACTCACCTTGGTTCCTTCAGGAACTGATTTTGTAATAAACACGTTACTGCCAATGACAGCACCTTTTCCAACAATTGTATCGCCACCCAAAATTGAAGCCCCGGAATAAACGGTTACCTCATCTTCCAGGCAGGGATGTCGTCTCACGCCTCTTAGCTTCTGACCACCTCTTGTGGATAAAGCACCTAATGTTACCCCTTGATATATTTTTACATGTTCGCCAATGCTGGCGGTTTCCCCAATAACCACGCCTGTACCATGATCGATGAAGAAGTGTTTTCCGACGGTGGCTCCGGGGTGAATATCGATTCCTGTAATGTTATGGGCATATTCGCTCATGATCCTTGGAATCAGCGGAACTGAAAGGTCATACAGTTCATGTGCCAACCGGTGAATGCTGATGGCAAAAACACCGGGATAACAGAAAACAATTTCATCCCTGCTCTTTGCTGCCGGATCCCCATCAAAAGCTGCAATAACATCGGTTGCCAGGTACTCTCTGATTTGAGGGATCTTACTCATAAATTCATAACAGATTCTTTCCGCTTCCTTGTGATAATGTTCCTCACCAAAATTTTCCGATTTGCCTGCCTGATGTTTCAACGCCAAAGTGATCTGTTTCGTCAAGCTTTCGATGATACAAATCAATAACTCTCCAATGTGATAGTCCTGAATTTCTCTGCGAAAATTAGTTTTCCCAAAATAGCTGGGGAAAATCAGTTGTCGCAATGCATTGGTTGTATCAATAATCACATTTCGATTTGGTAAAAAGCCTAAATCATGGGGAGCAATATAGCACTCTTTTTTATAACTCTCTGAAATACTGTCAACCAATGTTCCTATTTTTGTTTTATATTCGTTATTCATGGCGTTTCCTTTCATATTTACTTATAGAATTTTCTCATTTTGCTACAACCGATGTTTTCAATAAGGATTTGATTTAAATCGGCTTGATTTGAGTTATGATGGTTTTTCACAGGTGGCCTCCTCTCTTATGTTTTTAAAGCTTTATAAATAAGTTAAGTTTAACCTGTCACTGTAATCAGTTAAGTGATATTCCCGGCCAACCCTTAGATTTTCTGTTTGTTTTTCCCTTTCAATTTGACTTTGTTGCCATCCACAGATATTTCGTCAATGCTTCTCAAAAGGCTTGAAAATCGACTATATCCATAATCTTTTAAATTGAAATGATTACGTTTTGTTTTCAAAGCTTTATGTATTATAGACAGGTTTCCAATAACACCGCGGTTACTTTTTATAATCTCTATTATTTCCTTTTTAACAGTAATGATATCAACATCATTTTTCATCTTTACAAAGAAAGACCCATCCTTTTCTTCGATGTGAATTTTCGGAAATTCTTCACGAATAAAAACATTGAGTTTAGTATAACCATAATTTCTAACATCAAAATCAGTAAATAGTTTACCTAACGAAGAACCAACTTCCCCAAGTGTTAGACAATCTGATTCAGCAATCATATTTAGTATTGATTCCTGAATTTGACTGATCGGTGTGACATTTGATTCCATTGTCTCTGGTATTTCTGCATTTTTTTCATTCTGCACATTCTCTACAATTTCTACGATCTTTGGCTCATCAGATGCTATCAAATCAAGATGCAAAAATTTATTGCAGGCTTTGGTAAGCGCGATCGGTGTCTTTGATTCTCCCATTCCAATCACATACGCTTGAGATTCTCTTAATCTCATCGCAAGTTTCGTAAAATCACTGTCGCTGGTTACGATGCAAAATACATCGATGTTATTAGTATACAGAATGTCCATTGCATCAATTACCATTGCCATATCAGTCGCATTTTTTCCTTTTGTATAATCAAATTGTTGAATTGGCTGTATTGAGTATTCCAATAACAAATCTTCATCCCACCCATAAGTTCTTTTCCAGTTACCATAAATTCTTCTAATTGACACTGTTCCGAAAGCATTTAGCTCATCAAATATGCTCTTTACATATTTTGCACTGACATTGTCTACATCTATCAACAACGCTATATTATTCTCGCTCAAAAAAGTTCCTCCATCCATTATTTTTCGTATTGTAAACTGAAACATCCGGTTTTTCATTGAGGGTATCGGGTATATGATCAAGAATATCCTGCAAACTGCCAGCCTTTTTAAGCAACAGCATGGTATCCCGGTGAGGATTGGTATACATACCCGGCCAGTGGTATTCATCATATTCCGGTCGATTCAAAAAAGCAAGAACAGGTTTTTCCAATGAAAATTGTGCATACACACCTGGCTTATTCCCTCCTGCATCAAGCCTGATCCAATGGTCGTCCAAAAAAACTGCATTATAAGCATGGACACAATATCCCAGGGAATCATCATCCTAAATACTTTTTTTCATTCCTGAACTTTCATATACCTATAACAGCATGCGATGTCATTTCCACGAGAAATAGTGATCGTTTTTATCTGCATTTTTTCTTCTCGTTTAAACGATCTTCTGTTTTATGAATTTAAAACTGATTATTAATATTGTAGATCATATTTCATATTTCGTCAAATTTTGTGCAACAAAAAAGACGGTTTGTCAGATCACAGATGGACTCTGTGTCATCGAACCGTCTTTATAGCTGGCGCTTGTTCAACCGTCTCTTCATTTCAGGACTTTTACCGGATAGGCTTCAATATAACCCCGGTAACCCATGGGCACCAGCTGGAATCTTGGCGCTGATTCCGGTGCCCATTGATAGCCATAAACCGTCGGGTCGAACCGCTTGATGTGCTGCCAGATCGCATCAATTGCTTCCATAAAATCCGTGTCGTCGTAGGGTTCCCCCTGAAAAACCATCATGGAACATGGCGGCAACTTAATCAATTCATAACCCTCTGGAACAACATTGGCATAGTCCAGGGGAACCTCCACACCCTGAACATACTGAGATGTTCCCTCCCGGATCAGGTGCTTCGGCAGCCACATCCCGATGGGCTCATACATGGCTTCCTTCACGCTGCTGAGCACCGACCAGATATCACATCCAACCTCCTCGCAATAGGCAAAATACTCCACTGCTTTTTTTCCTCGCTTTAAAAGAACTTTCCGTGCCGGCCGTTCGATCACTTGGACAAACACCGTTCCTGCATTTGGTTTCTCACTCATTTTATTCTCTCCTTTACGCATGAACTGGTAGGTATCGAAAACTTTCTGCGGCATAAACAACGGGATTGGCGGTGTCAGCCGTCCGTATTTACTGGGGGGCATGCCAAACTCTCTGGAAAACGCCCGGGTAAAGCCTTCATGGGAATCGAATACAAAATCCATTGCCACATCCACGACCTTTTCATCTCCATCCCTCAGCATCAGAGCCGCCTCGGTGAGCCTTAAGGAACGGATGTAATTGAAGGGGGGTTTTCCAACCACCTCTCTGAACAGCCTTGCCGCATGCCATGGCGAATACCCGGCTGCAACGGCCAGTTCCTTTAATGTGATCTTCCGGTTCAGATTGCTTTCGATGTAGTCCTGCATCCGCTGTACCGCCTGGAAAATTTGTGCCTCATCCATTTTCTCACCTCCTTGCCTTTATTCTAGCCGATCTAATAGCAAATTGCTTGACTTTCCTTGCGCAGTCTGGGTTTAATCTATTAATCCTCTATTTTAATTTGATCAATAAGCCTTAATTATCACTGTCTTCATATAAAATACTGGGTTTCACTTTGCTGGCTTCTTTTTCAATATAAGCCTTTTCAGTCAGGCCCCTTAATTCTTTATAAATCATAAAACCAGCGAAAGCAATAGCTGAATATCCTGCCAGGGGAAATAGAATATTGACCAATTTATCAAAAGGAAGTACCCCTCCAAAGAACATGCCGATAGCAGTTAGTGCTGTTGCAATGATATTAAACTTTTTAGTTTTGTCAGCAGCAAACTTTCTAACAACCATTAAAAGAAATGAAGCCACTGCTGAATAGATACTTATCACTATTAACACTGAAAAAATCAATCCTAAGACAGGAGATATGTAATTGGCAATTGCTAATGTCGGAACCTGTTGGCCTACAATCAATTCATAATAAACAAGTTCACCTATTATAAGTGAAATAATTGCAATAGTAAAAGCAACAGTTCCAACAAAACCTGCAGTTCTTGCTTCTTTCAAACTTCCTGCAGACGCTCCACAATCAACCTGAAATGGTATACTAACCATAAGAGCAAGAAAGGCATATAGCGCTCCTGACCATGCCCAATTAGAAGAAGCGGATTTAAACCCTAACGTTGGCATAAGCCTGCTGGCTTCTGACAATAAAGTCGGCTGCCCCAAAAGAGTAATGATCCCGTAAATGCCTATTATCGCTACAAATACAATTTTAATAGGCCCTATAACACCTATTATGTCGATCAGTTTTTCTACTCCCAGCAATGCTGTACCCAATGCAAGAAGCGCTATAGCTCCAGTACCTATATATGTTGGTATTCCATAATATTGATAAATTGTTGCACCTCCGCCTGCGAGCATAACTACAAATATACAATACACTAATACAACACTAAACCATATATAGACTTGACCTAGAACTTTGCCACAATAATACTCAAAAACATCATATGGATTATCGAATTTCTTTTTTTGGCCTATTCCATATAAAATGAACGTAAAGGTACTCATTAAAACTAGAAAAATCAATGCGGCAATAATCCCCTTTGTCCCATTTGCTGTGAAAAATTGCAAAACCTCCTGTCCTGTTGCGAATCCTGATCCAATCCAATACGCGCACAATGCTCCTGCAAGAAGTACAACTTTTTTTAAACTAACTGATTCTTTTTTCATCTTTACCGCTCCTATTATTTAAAATTAGTTACTGAAAGGTTTCCTACACCATTTTTTTATGGGTACCCCAACATTGCCAGATTTAAAATGCCCAGTACCGCAGAGTAAACTACCATCAAACCGGTAGTTATGATTTGATAATTACTTTCCTATCATAATATTAAGAATTTCCACATCAGTGGATTTCATGCCTTGCCGGCCCATGCGGCCAATGTTCTGGATCGTCTTTTCGTAATCCTTTTCCACAAGTCCTTCTCCAAATGGAAAGACCAGATTATGTTTTGCCATTTCATAGCCCATGATGCCCGCGTCTACTGCACTGGAAATCTTTGCTGCACAGGAAGCCTTGGCTCCATCGCACACAATGCCGCCCACATTGCCCAGAGTATTGATAATGGTCTTTCCAATGACATCATAATCAGCACCATTCAGATAGGCAATGCCGCAAGCTGCAGATGCTCCGGCTGATACGGCGCCACAGTAAGCTGATAAATCTCCAATAAAATGCTTCTGATGCAGGGACAGAAGGTTGGTCAGGACAAGAGCCCTGTAAAGGGTATCCTTATCTGATTCCATTTCTTCAGAATAAACGACAACCGGCATGGTACAGGTGATCCCCTGGTTGCCACTTCCTGAGTTGATGACTACCGGAAGGGCACAGCCATTCATTCTTGCATCGGAGCCTGCTGCCGCTGCCGCTCTTGCCCTGATTCGCACATCATTACTGCCATATTTCAGGAGAGTCTGTCCCACCTGGGCACTCCATTTATGGGTCAGGCCTTCTTCTGATATAGCAGAATTGCACTTAATCTGTCTGCTGATAATTTCTCTTACATCATCCAAGTTTACTTCGTTAGCAAACTTGAGTATGTCTTTGATATTAAGCTTTGACCTATCTCCAGACTCCTGAGTTTTAATATCAGGCTGCTCAAATATCACCTGACCATTTTTTTCAATTCTGGCAATGTGGTTGTGCCTGGTTCTGATTTCCACAGCAGCCGTTTCCTGTCCGGCTGTCAATTCTGCGCGGATAAAAAGATTTTCTTCTCCTTCTTCCAGTTCACAGCTACAGATTCCCTGGCTGTATAACATTCTGGTCTTATCGATGTCCTCCTGTTTCATTTGGCTGATGACCTGAAGCTCCAATTCTGCCTTCCCTGCGACAACACCTGAGATTGCTGCTACTTCCACGCCTTTTTGGCCACCAGAATTAGGTACGACAACGCCCTTCGCATTTTTAATAATATTGCCGCTGCAACGGATAACTATCCGTTTCGGCATCTGCCCAAGGATCTCTCTTGCCTTTGCGGCTGTAAACGCAATGGCAATCGGTTCCGTGCATCCCATAACCGGAATCAGTTCTATTTTTAATATTTTAACATAATTATCATATTGAAACTTATTCATTGAAAAGTTCTCCTCTAGGTACTGCCTAATTATTTACATTTTTGAAATAGGATATCTGACAGGTCTTACATCCGTTAGCAATGGTATCTCCCAAGTGGAATTCAAATCCCATAGTCTTGGCAATGTTTCTGTCACCGTCCATAGCCATGTCGCATAATTTCTCACAGGTTGAATCATCAAAGCCTAAATCCTGCCATGCTTTCAGCAGTGGGCAGTGATGAAATTCCAGATCCACTCTGTCTTTGGTTTTAATCTTGAATTCAACTTCATAAGTCTTTAAGTTATTCGGAGTTAGAAAAGTCTCTATAAAGCATGCAATGTTTTCTGGGTCCTGGCATTTGAATTTGATTTCAGAGCCATGGACCTTACCGGTTTCCACAATTGCTGCACGGATGATTTTTTCTGCTTCTTCTGCCTTTTCCGCTTCTCTGGCCTTGGTATATGTTAAACCGGTCCAGGTTGCACGATGTCCGATTGCACCTCTCTGAATGTCTACTACTGGGTCACCTTTGATACTAATTTTGTTATCAATCATATTCTTTTTCTCCTTAAAATTATTGATGAATGTTCAGCATTTTTTAATACCGGCTCAGTTCTCCCACTATCTAACTCCATACTCGAGTATGTGTCGTAATCATATCACGTAGAACTATAACAATCAATAACATATACAAAATTTGTGACATTCCTTTATTTCCATTAAAAAAAGTATAATAATGTTATATTTTAGACTAAAATATAACATTATTATACTTTTTCGTGATATGACCAGATATGCTGATTTTATCTATTATTAATAAATTCCTGTTCTTTTCATACTGACTTCCCATCTTTTTCAATCATATAACAATTTGACAACAATATAAGAAATCTGGTAATATATCAGGAAAAGTATTCTTAATAAAACAAACCTAAGATTTAAAAAAGAGCAAGTAGGAGTAAATTTGATTTTTAATCAGCAAACCAAAAATCAGACAAACTAATTTGTGAGATGCAAGTGCTCTTTTATGATAGATCAATAAAAATTGAATATAAAAAATGTTTAGACCACTAATAAGTAGATCTAAACATATTATACGAGGAGAATATTTATGGTTAAAACAAACTTTAATACATTAAAAAATCAAGTTTATGATGCCTTGTTTTTTGATATTATCAATGGAGTATATCCTGCCGATACCATCCTGACTGAAAAAACTTTGATGGAAAAATATAGTGTCAGTCGTGCACCAATACGGGAAGCACTTGTCCAACTGACTGGGATCCATATTCTGTCCAGCATCCCGAGACAGGGATATAAAATTCTACAGCCAGATAGACAACAGTTATTGGAGATCACTAAATTCCGTTCTGCTCTGGAGTGTTCCTTTTTAGAAAGTTATTGTACCTATATCGATGAATCCTGGATCAAAGAACTGAGAACCATCTGCATGGACTACATCAACTGTCCGGCCGATGATTTCATGGCCCACTGGCACCATAACTGCCATTTTCATCTGAAATTGTTCTCTTTTTATGGCAACCGTTATGCCTATAAGCTCTTGGAAGATGCTCTGAATATCCAGACTATCTTTTTCGTACAGAAAATGTATTGCACCACCATGGATTTGCACCTGGCTTTAGTTGACTATATGGGAAGAGGTGAGATTGCAATGGCTGTGACCATTTTAAAGGCAGATATTGAAAACCTTTTGCTTCCAGCCATTGCTCCTACCCCAATTGTCGCTATCTAAACCATAAACTGCATCCTCCTTGAGATAATCCACGCCGATCCCTTGGACGGATCGGGTTTTAATGGTATTAAAAGTTCTGTCAGATGCGTGGTGGCTTCAGTGGCCGCTTCACTATCATTTCTGCAATGGGTATAAAGTCAATGGGCAATTCACCAAAAAATTAGTTGGATTATATCATAAGAATATTCTTCTTTACACCAGAATTCGTTGTGCCTTTCAAAATCTTAAAAGCTGGAGGAATTGATGATACTCGTCGAAAATTTAACAATTCCAGTATTTTTACTACTCTAGGTGAGTCAAACGTTATTATTGTTTTAGGCCAACTTCCGGAGGATAAAACTAAGATGGTTACGTGAATTTTAAAACGTTTAAAATAGCTTTCTGAATCAAAATGATTTTCTTTCTTGTTGAGTTAATTCCGTAATACTGTTAAACTGAAACGGGTATCACTTCAAAACAAATCAGCCCAGTGTTACCTAACTTATGTTTTTAAGGAGCAATCATATGTTGAACGATACAACCAATAATTATATGAAAGCCTGTGAGACCTGGCGTCTGAAATTTCTGGACATGGACAAGCAGCAACTTATGGAAAAATTACCTGAAATCAAAACCGAAGCGGACAACCTGACCCTGAAACTTTTTGGCCGAAAATTTGGGATTTATACCCAAACCGGAAAAATCGTCACTTTTGAAGATCTTCAGCCTGCTGATATCATCAGTCAATTAAATATTTATACCCTTTTCGGGTTTGCCTCACCGCTGGCTTATTTCAAGGACAAATGGGTTCCCTTCAGAGAGCTGAGCGGAGCCTCCTCTTTTACAAAGGCTTTTGAAAAGCATGTGCTTGACCCCTTTGCCCAGACCTTTTCCGGCCAGCCCGAAAAACTGTCTAAGGCCTGCGAAGCGCTCGGCGGCGTCAACCTCACCCACTCAGATGCCGGCTGTCTTCTCAATGCCTTTGACTGCATGCCCATGAAATTTCTTTTCTGGGATGGGGATGATGAATTTTCTGCCCAGGCCAATATTCTATATGATGACAGCGCAACGGATTTTATCCATGTGGAAAGCACCGTCAGCATTGCAGTAGAAGGTATTCTAAGGCTTGCAGAAACTGCCGAAATCGAAATCAAAGGCCCACTGTTTCAAATGTAGGCGCACCACAAAACCGTTCCTCCAAGCCGAAAAAAGCATACCTCTTGAACACCCAGACCCGTCTCCTCATAAACTTCTAATCGTTTACATTCAGTCGAATCATTCATCAAAAGTCCGGGTTCATTACTAGTAATACAAACTGCTCATCATGGATGCCATAATCGCCCCCATTACAATGCTTAAAATGATTCCCGCTCCAAACGCTATGGCCATCATAATCAGATAAGCCCGGGAAAAATTCTTTTTGTTGGGTCCGGTTTCACTGCTGAATCCCCAGACAAAGAGCATGACAATCCCAGCAATAGGAATAGCCGTAATCAAAAACATAATAATATACTGACCCATACTGATCAGATCCACATCCCCGTCAACCTTTACCGACTGCGATGGATTTTTGGGCCGTTCTACCTTCTCAACCGGTGGCAGATCCACTCGTCTGGCTGGCTGAGGATTCTGTACCCTGTCCGTTGATTGCGCCTTGACCGTTGATTCTGATTGCTTCGCTCCGCAGTGTGTGCAGAAAACCGCATCATCCGGAATTTTTTTACCACAATTTTCACAAAACATAGCATTTCCTCCTTAAATTTTTTTAGTGTTGACAACCCATATTTGCAATCCCAAAAACTACTCAATGAAGATCACACAGTCAACAGTCAACAATAAGGTTGATTGTATTTTATCGAAATTCCAATAGCTTGTCAATCTGTTGTTCTCCGATTCTTTTAAGGGGAAACGCGTTTCCATGTTTGAGTTTCTCCAATTTCTCATTTATTTATAAAACACGAATTATTTTCTGACATAGTATGTTTGAAACATACTAGTGTGATAAACATGTATGTGCAAACTGAAGTTTACAGTTATGAATTTTAAAAAAACAAAAGATTAAAAAAATCCAAAAAAAGCACGACCAGGATCGTAAATTTACAATCTGGGATAGAACGACAGAACATAGGTATAATAGAACAGGTTATATCAATGAAAAAAAAAATACACAATCCAAAACCAATACTTTTAGCGATGTCTTTTTTTTCTGAATTGAAGAAAACAAATTGATACCAGGATTCCAATACCTATGAAAATCAGACCGGCAACAAAAATGGAATTGGATGCTTCTGCCACTGAAATCACTAAGGGGCAGGCACGGATAACGGTGGATAATCAGATTTTATAATTTTCATTTTAAATCAAGAAGTATCAAAATTGATATTTATCTATGAGAATAATAAGGGTAATCCTAGTTTTTGGGCAATATTGCGATTTCAAACCAATATTCTTTCAATATAGTTTAACTATAAACAAGATACGGAACCGATAATATCACAAAATATATTATTTACCACTAACTTTTTTGATAAAATGAGGTAAATCCTGAAAGAAAAAAGACCGCTATATTATGAAAAAAGCATCAAATGCAGAAGAGTGAATTGAAAAATTTAAACCGGCAAATAAAATCGTCAACATATGACACAATAGAATTTTTATATCATTTAGTGATACATAGAAAAGTTTTGAAATCAAAAAAGCATAGTTCTCCGTTATTTAAAACCATGAACCATGTCTGTGTGTTCTTACAGTATACTTCCTTCAAACAGACAACCATTATTTGAAGGAAGGCCTGGTCTATACCAACAATGATAAGGGGTTGACCGTACTCTGTTCAGTGTTATTTCTGACGTTTTGAATCCAGGAAATGATATAAGTTTTCCCCCTGAAATACAAGGAGTAAAAGGAACTTGAATACTTTGCTGACCGAAATCCTCTGTGTTTTTCAGATTCCGGATCGACGAAGCAATTCTGCTTGTTTAAGTGTCTTAAAAGCTTGTAAAAATGCAATTTTGGTCTTTTCAGATGGGCTGTTTTGGTATATCATAGTGGCATGCACCTTTCTTATCTGATTTTTGTCAGTTGCTATTTTCATTGTATCAGATGTTGGGTGCATTTTTCTGTCAACTTTTATTTTTAGGGAGCCGCAGATTGTGTTGTGTTAATGGCTCAGCTGGATTTTACGACTGGGAAAGTTGAGATAATAATATTCAAAAAGAAATTCAATGGAGACAACGATGGTTAACTTAAAAGAAATAAAAGAAAACGTAAAATATTTCCTGAATAGCAGATGGTTTATGATTGCATTACTGATTGTAACAATCATGAGTTTCGGATTCACATTAACACATCCAAGTATAAGTGTCGATGACACTGCGATGGATTATTATTACAGGCAGAACGAGCTGCTGAGACAGGGGCGGTTTTTTCAGGTATTTATCGATAAAATATTGGGAATTTACAACTTCAGGCCGTTCGTGCTGGACTATCTTGCCATACTGTGCCTGGTTGCAGCAGCGATATTGTGGTGTTCATTATTTAAGAAGATTTCCGGAAATAAATTAAAATTAATTGTGTATCTGTTTTTTGCATGTTTTTTTGTTTCATATCCGTTGATTACCGAAATATTTATTTATATGGGTTCAAATTTCGAAACCTGCCTTGGACTTGCGATGATACCGTTCATATTATTTATTTTGTCAAGCGACACCAAAAATCTGAACAAGCCGGGTACTTATATCGTTGCTTCCTTTTTAATAGCCTTAACGTTATCGCTGTATGAATCGTTCGCAGCTGTCTATTTGTTTGGAATTTTTGCCATATTGATATTGAGGTTTTTATACAGTGATGATAGCCGGAAATTTAAAGATGTATTTTTACGGGGCCTATATTATGTGATCCCGTTAATCTTCGGCATCGTTTTTCGTTTTCTTATCGATATGACCCTAAAGATTCTACTTCATCTTGGCACAAGCACGAATGCGTCTAAGGAAATTCATTGGGATATTGGAATCATGCAAAACCTGCCAAAGCTGATTAAAGGTATGACCTTAAGTTATTTTTACAATGCGCTCGTCTATCTGCCAATTACCTTTTTGGTGATCACAGTGGGAGCAACATTTATTTTGATGTTCTGGCACGGTTTCAAGCACCGGTCGCTAACAATTGCTGTTTTATATTTAGGCAGCATTGTGAGTGTGTTTTCTTTGACCATCATCCAGGGAATTGAAACGCCATACCGGGCATGTACGGTTTTTAGCGTTTTTACAGCCTTTGTTTTTATGCTTTTGTTGCAGTTTGTTGAAGAAGGCAAATTCCGAATAGAAATAAAAAGAGCGTTTGTTGTTGTTCTTTGCATCTTTCTTATTTGTCAGTTAAATGATATCAACAAGTGGTTCTATGTTGATTATATGCGCTACGAGGAAGAGGTCAACGTGGTCAACCAGGTTGCCATGGAAATACGTTCAAATTACGATTTGGAAAAACCGGTTGTTTTTTTGGGAGATTATAAGTTGTCGGATAATATAAACCAGTATACCTCTGCCGAAAAATCCAGTCTGACGGGAATACTTTATAAAAACCTGACCGGCATTGATCCGGAAGGCAAATATGCTTACAAATTTGTTCAAACCAATGGGGATAGTTTTTTAGATTGGTCAGTTGGCTGGAATTTTGAGAACAATGTTTCCGAAGCTCACAAGTTTTTTAAAGATCTGGGGTACGACTTCAAGGCCGATAATTATACGATGCGAAAAGAAGCATATTTGCTGACAAAAGATAAACCTCAGTGGCCGAAAAAAGGCTCTATTTTTGAAACCGATGAATTTATTGTTGTGAATTTTGGGATCTCGGATAAATTCGCAAATCAAGTAAACTTAAATTAAAATGAAAGATAAAGGGAGTCGTCGTTTCCTAATTATTTGCCATTGAAACTGCCAATTCCTGCAAATTAATGGTCTCAGGACAAAATTCCGGATTCTTTTTACGCAGGGCGTTCGTATAATCGATATCCAACTCACCCAACTTCTGGAAATAACAGTTTATCCGGTGATTTAAGAACAGATTATTCATCTGAAAACTAATCGGCACCGAAAAATCAACGTGTTCATAAAATAACCCTTTTTCTGTAAATGGCGGCGGATATTCAGATGCCGGCAGGGTTGGGATAAAATCATGGACATTAAAAATCCGGCAACTGTTTTTAACATAGGTGTTGTAAGCGCCCGCGAAATCCGGATCTCCAGATCGGCCCGCAGCGTAGGTGTAAACAACAAGGTCTTTATTCGGTATGTTGACAGCAAAGTCCAGAGCTGCCATGATGGCAAGATCCCCTCCCAGGCTATGGCCGGTTAGATAGAGTCTTTTATCTTCCGGAAGTTTCCGTACAATTTCGATCAACTCTTCGCGCATCGACTGATAAACTCGGGTAATTCCTCTATGGCTGTTTCCGGCATTTTCCACATAGGGAAACGGAATCTGAAAAAGATCGAGATCAGAATCCAGATTCAGAGTCGAATCCGATCCACGAAAAGCCAGAACAATCCGATTCTCAGACTCCGCGAAGAAGCCAAACTTTTCTTCTATTTTTTCAGTCACCCCTGCCATACCGCTAAATGAGTGACAAAGCTCAAACCCCATTGGCAGATCTAATTTATTTTGATCAAAAAACGAATAGGTCTGATAACAGAAACCCGCAAGTAAAATGGCATCCTGTTTGTTATAGGATTCAGTTGGCTTCATTCGGTTCATCTTTTTTCCTCCTTAGATTTTATGATCATTTATTGTGTTTTTTATTTCTCGCTTGACGCAGGGCCTGTTTCATTTCCCCTTTACTGCGCCGCCAAATAGGAAATAAATTACGCTCTACAATAAAGCTACTAAAATAAACTATTCGGATCATGTGATGATTGCAAACAGAAGAAGAACCGTCCGATTTTGGCCACACTGCCAGGCACGTATGTACCATGCAATGACCCCCTGACTCGTTTATAATCCATCTTAAAATAGAGAAATCTCTGATATGGCGGTGTCATGATCACCATCTTCAGGACCCACCACAACACTATCAATAACAAAAACAACTGAGTCCCCGGGATTAATCGTCACCGGACTAATTGAAAAAGTCTGTTCATCTCTTATCCGGGCGATGCTCATATAATAAATCGGACTGGTATTAACGTATACCTGTATGCCGCTGACGCTGCCGTTTTCAGCAAAGGATTTTGGATTTTTTACATAACCGGTTTTTGTGGAAAATCCATGTAATGTCATTGGCTGCGACCCGGTATAAGTACATTTGATATACTCCCCAATGCCATCTCCTGATACACCCTCAACCCAGGCGGTAATATCATTCTGATCCATGATATTACCCACATAATAACTGATTCCGGCCATATCCGGCAATGTTGATGAGGCATATATACTGAAGTTATAATTTTTTTGATAATTCGAGGTGTTATCCGTAGAACCTTGGGATCCTCCTGAAGTGGTGGGTATCTCTGCGATGATATATTTCCCTTCGATAATTTTACTCGGGTAACCATTTGGCCCAACTTCAATTGCCTTAATAATGTGTTCTCCTAAAACCAGCTGAATGGCTGCGGTGTATTCTGCTGACCCGATTGATGGTTCTGATCCGTCAATGGTATAATACACCTTATCTGCTGAGTCGCCTTTAATGATTTCCAGCGATTGTGTTCCCTGATAAGTTCCCGGATTTAGATTAAACGATGAGGTTTTTACCATATAGTCAGCTTTTCGTTTTATATACTCCTCATCTCCTGTTTCCCGTGTCGCACGTTCAAGAAGGGCAAACAGCGTCTCTTCCGTTGCCTTGTTTTTTACTTCCGAATCAATATACGCATTAAAAATCAGTTTTAATTTTTCCAGATCTTTTTCATTTTTAAGTGCTTCCTCAAAATAGGTTTTTGCAGTTTTATAATCTGTTAATCCGGAATACGCCTTTGCTTTTCCGAAAATCGCTTCTGCATTATTCGAATCAATTTTCAACACGCCATCAAAAGCACCCAGTGCCTCATTGAAATTTTTTTCATTAAGAAATGCTTCTCCGTTTTTGATACCGGAATTAATGGCGCTGACTTTCTGAAAATATAAAAATCCAGTGATCCCGACCGCTATAAGAATGACTCCAAGAATGCATGCGCTTACTATTAAGATTATTTTTTTGGTGTTCTTCTTTTTTGATTCCTCGACATTAAGCGGTGCTTTTTTTTCCAAGCCCATTTCTTCTTGATTATTTAAAGGATTTCCACATTTCTCGCAAAATTTGTTTGAATCAATATTTTCATATCCGCATTTGTCGCATTTCATAATTCTACTCCTTTCGCTACCATTTTATACAATTCTTTTTACCCTTTTTCAGCTTCAGTAATCCTTAATTTTATTTTTTACAAACAAGCAGCTCAGCATAGCAAAACGATTAATCACAATAATAGCTTCAATCAGTTCGATGATCATATTCAGGGCGCAATCAAAATCATTGGTTAAGTCAAAATCTTTCATAACCGTGTCCCGGTCGACACCCAGAGCGGAGCGGAGTAAAACGGCTGCGACGCCGGTACGATCCTTCCCGGTATTACGGTGAAACAGAATCGCGCCATCTTTATGTGCCATTTTTAATTAATGATTGTTCTTCACTTTATTTTTGTACTATAATAAAGGTATTCACTGATACTTTTAACAGAAAGGATTACTCAATTGAAAACATTCATCTATAATAATATTTTAGAAACCATCGGCCATACCCCGATGGTTCGGATTAATCATTTAAATCCTAACCCCAATGTGGAAATCCTTGCGAAGTTCGAAGGCTTTAACCCAACGGGTAGCATTAAGGATCGTATTGCCCTTAAAATGTTGGAACAGGCAGAGACTGAAGGTTTTTTAACCAAAGACAAGATCATTATCGAACCGACCAGCGGAAATACCGGGATTGGTTTGGCAATGATCGCTGCCGTAAAGGGCTATCAGCTGGAAATCGTCATGAGCGAAGCCGTCTCCATCGAACGCCGTAAAATGATTCAAGCCTTTGGTGCTACCGTTACGCTGACCGCTCCTGCCGAAGGAACCGATGGCGCGATTCGAAAGGTTCGGGAGTTAATTGCCGAATATCCGGAACGTTATTTTAATCCTGATCAATTCAGCAATAAATATAATAAACTCGCCCACTATTCCACCACTGCCGAGGAAATCTGGGAACAGACCCAAGGGAAAATCACTCACTTTGTTTCCTCTTTAGGTACCTCCGGCACCATTATGGGCGTTGGTATGGGACTTCGCCATCACAATCCGGAAGTGAAAATTGTGGAAGCCCAGCCGGTGCTTGGTCATTACATCCAGGGACTTAAAAACATGAACGAAGCCATTGTTCCGGCACTGTATCAACCCGATGCCATTGATGAACATATCATGGTTGAATCTGAAATCGCCTTTGATTTTGCCCGTCAAATTGTAAAAAAAGAAGGGATCTTTGTGGGCATGAGCAGTGGGGCTGCCATGTATGCCGCTGCCGAGGTGGCTAAAAAAATTGATTCCGGTGTCATTGTGGTGATCTTCCCTGACCGTGGAGAAAAATATCTCAGTACGGATTTATTTAAGCTGTAAATTTTGTAGGTGATATCTGGCGTGACTGTCAGCTCGGAAGGTATTTTGGGAAGAAAAATGAACTGGCTGGAAAATTCTCAGTCCCCCTGTTTTTATTTTGCAATCAAATGTTTCTTTACGCGCACAAATGTACACATGATTGCTTATTTTAACAATTATAATCAAAATAAGCAATCATTTACCATTGGTGCTGAGGATGCAACCTTTGTGGGCGGTTGTCAGGGTTATATCTACATCGGCGATTACGTTGATACCGCATCTGATACAACGCCCCCAGCATTATCTGACGTGCTGATTACCGACTATGAAGGCAAAGGAATTAAAGTCACCGCACTGGTTTCTGATGACTTAAGCGGCATCGGCAAGGTTGCTCTCGAGCATTAAGCACCTTCCCCTAAAAGCAGAAAACCTTCCAGATGACGTCAACGAACGCCACTGGAAGGCTTTTTTAACGTGTTATATATTTATTTTCACAGTTCTTCGCTGGCGGCTGCACTTTCTTCCGCAGTTCCTGAATTTGTCTGAATAACGCACCAAGACTTAAAAGGCAGTTCTTTCGTGTTCTAACGAATACAATCTGCACAACAAAACTGTTCCTCCGATCATTGCCGAAGTGTTGACATGTCCCGCAACAAATCAGCAAACCGTTCCGGTTCAATGGGTTTGCTAAAAAAGTAACCTTGCATCTCATCACAGGACTGTTCTTTTAAAAAGTTCAATTGCTCCACCGTTTCTACACCTTCGGCAATAACGGTTAAACCTAAATTTCTACCCATGGCAATGATAGCATGGGTAATCGCCTTGTCTTCAGCGTTTTCCGGGATGTTGCGGACAAATGATCGGTCAATCTTGAGTGTATCGATGGGGAAATGCTTGAGCTTGGAAAGAGATGAATAGCCGGTACCGAAATCATCAATGGACAGCCGCACCCCCAAGCTTTTAATTTTGACTAACACAGCAAGCATTCGTGTGGGATTACTCATGATCGTACTTTCAGTAATTTCCAATTCCAATAGATTTGCTGCCAACCCGGAATCATTGAGAGCGGCTTTTATATCATCGATCAGATTGTCATCTGCAATTTGCCGTAATGACAAATTTACCGCCATACAGACTGCAGGAAGCCCCTCCTTTTGCCAGGCAACGTTTTGAGCGCATGCTGTCTTCAGCACCCACTTACCAATCGGTATTATCATGCCTGTTGCTTCAGCCACAGGAATTAATTGTGTGGGAGTTACGGCTCCAAGGATCGGACTTTGCCAGCGGAGGAGCGCTTCCACACCGGTTATGATGCCTGTTTTAACGTCGGTTTTTGCCTGATAATGTAAATAAAGCTCATTTCGCTCAAGTGCATAACGCAGATTTGTCTCAATCGCCAAACGTCCCGTTGATTGTGATTGAATATCTTTGGAGTAAAACTGAAAGTTGTTTTTGCCTTCTTCTTTGGCATAATACATAGCAATATCAGCATTTTTCATCAGTGATTGTTCGTCATCGCCATCCTTAGGGTATAGACTTATACCGATGCTGGCAGTTACACGGCATTCATCATCCAGCAGAACGACTGGTTTCAAAGTGCTTGCAAGAATGTTTGCAGCGACAAGTTCCAGGTCACCCAACTTATGAACGTCTTCAATCAGAATAACGAATTCATCGCCACCCTGACGGCTGACAACATCTGATGCGCGCAGTGAGTGCTTATAGCGTGTGGCAATCTCCTGCAACAGTTGATCTCCGGCAGCGTGACCCTTAGTGTCATTGATGATCTTGAAACGGTCGAGATCAATGAAAAAAACTGCCAGTTGCTGTTTGTGACGTTTCGCAGACTGGATCGCATGGTGAAGAAGTTGGGTAAACAACAAGCGATTTGGCAGTCCCGTCAGGCTATCGTGGGTGGCGAGATACTGAATCTTTTTTTCAGCGTTTTTATATTCGGTCACATCTTTGGATGCGAGGACAAATCCTATCCGAGTATCATAATTATCTTCGCATTCAGAAATGGATAGAATGATTGGAATTTTCACACCGTTTTTTGATATGATGGACGCTTCCACACCCCGTACCGGACATGTGTTCAGTAATTCGGAAATATTTGCATTGTTTGATTGGCTATCCGAGAAAAAGATCCTCTCCAGCGGTTCGCCAACCAATTCCTTTTGGTTGTATCCCAGCAGCTTTTGTGTTTCCGGATTAACACTTAATATAATCCCTTTAGGATCTGTAAGAATTACCGAATCGATGATTGTCTGAAACAAATTCTCGGCGATAAGAGCAGGCGTCATGGCCATCAGCTTGTACTTGACAATGGCATAATAGATGCCAACAGACCAGACTGCTCCTGCTATTGTGGATATATCCGGGATATCAGATCTCAGGATAAAGGTAAATACATCGATGATCATACCGGTTAACAGCGATGCGGCAGATGAAACAATAAGTATCCGCGCCTGTTTTCGTTCTCTTTGAGATATCGCTGTTTTTTGATACCTATAACTGATTAATACGCAAACACCAACATAAACGATGGTATAAGCAATGGACGCCCAGAACCACAGTGAATCCGTCCGCGCGGATATTATCCAGCCATTGCTTCCGTGGAAATAAGCCTTGACGAAAAAATCCGATGTCATTTGCATATACGAAAAAATAATGCTTGGAAGATACAGGACAATATACACCCACCATTGTTTTAAGAGTTTTTCTTTATGAGTATATTTTAAAAAGAAATGAAGTACAATACCCACAAACAGCAAAGCACCAATTGAACTTAGTTTAAACCAGAAAATGCAAGTTGCCTCATCATCTGCAGAAAGATATAAAGCGGCAGTAAATGACCAGATGACGAGGCTCAAATTGAGGGCAAAAAAAAGTCTGTTTAAAGTCGATTTTTGATCCAATCGAATAACACTCAATCCCAGAAATAAATAAACAACAGAAAGCATCGCCAATATAAGGGAAAATATGTTCATAATACCTTGTCTGAGTTACACATAGCAAAAGCTTGTGTACTCATACGCTCCTTTCTGTAATTTTTATCAGGTATTTTTGAAATACCTCAACCCTTTGCTATTACTGGGTTTTTACGCTAATATATATATAATTTTTTCTTCTGTAAATGGTATAATATAAGTGACTAAACAAACATTTTACAAAAAACAGGAGTGAAATTTATGACTACTCATTCGTCCCAACTTTCACTTGCCGATGTTTTTACTATTTTTATACCCATTTTCTCTTTTTTAATAGCTTACAGTGTGACAATGACCAAAAAATATCTTTATATTTCAATTTGCATATCTATTATGTAGTTTATTGTATAAATTTACATGGCTTTTCGGCTTTCGCTTAGTGGATGGGCAATTAAACTCAGATTCCGTGATTCTGGTCACGCGCTTTGAGTACACCTTATTAATTTATTCGCTGAACTGGTACGTTTCGATTGTGATTGCATCTCTGACCTTATTTGTTTCCATTATCGTTGATAATACGGCCACTGCCATTGGGGTATTAATGGCTGCACTCATTGGTGGACAATTTCTACAGTTTTTTCTATCGGATTGGCCCATCGTCAAGTTCTTCTTTGTCACCAATCTGGATCTCACCCGTTATTTAACCGGCTCCTATCAGCCGATCGAGGGGATGAGTTTGAATTTTTCAATCATCACCCTTTTCATATGGGGTTTACTAGCTCTCATTATCGGGTTTCAGATTTTTAATCGAAAAGATGTTCTGGTTTAAAAGGAGACAACAATGATAAAAAAAATATGGCCCCTCATTCTACTATTATCCATCGCCCTAACGATTTTTTTTGTGACGGGATTGATCACATCGATCATCATCACGAATGGCGGCGAAAAAAATCAGTCCGAAATTCCCAAACCCACTGAGAACATTCAAAATGAACCTGCCAGCGCCGATAAAAATATATTGGTTCTTGGGGATTCCATCGGATTCGGTGTGGGTGATGAACCGGATATGGGCATCGGCAAACGCTATGCGGTGCTAATCGATCCGGAAAAAACCATCGCGGTCTCAAATCTGTCGGTCTCTGGGGCAATCAGCTCTGAACTGGCAGCTCTTGTCGAAGACCCCGAAAATGCACCCTTTATTTCTGCCGCCGACTTAATTATTATCTCCATTGGCGCAAATGATTTGAATTCTCTCCAATATGAGGATGCCCTATCTTTGGATGCGGCCTTTCAGGAAACCTTTAACACCTATCAAGAAAATCTTGAAGCGACACTTAACCGCATTCGAAATCTTAATCCCGAGGCACAAATCGCCCTGATCGGTTTATATAATCCTTATCCCGAACAAGATCCTCAAAAATCGCAAAAACTTTTTGAATGGAATTATAAAACGCAGCTGATAGCCGATGCCGATTTAAAAACAGCCTATATCCCCATCGATGACCAAGTTAAGTATCATCTGGACACCTATCTGGCGGCCGATCAGTTTCACCCCAGCAGCATCGGCTACCAGGTGATTGCAGAAGAGCTTGATCGCGTTTTAAACGGCATCGATTAAATGAATCATTGTTAATTTTTATGATAAAAGCCCTTGATCTAACCATTCACAAAAACTAATTTTGCGAATCGATAAATTGAGGGCTTCAGAGCTTCGCGCCCACTATATGATACGATCTGGCTCGGCCGCATTTCCTGGTACCGTCTAAGTTTATAATTTAATGTCAGACACAGGTCTCCTTTAGACTGCTGAAATAAAAAAATAGAGCAAGACCAAGATGTTTATTGGCTAAAAATTTTAATCCCATATGTGTTAGTGACGGTATCATAGAAGATTGGCAATTGGGGTGGGTTAAATGTAAATACAATAAACGCAAAAAATATAACTGTAATTACAATAACCGATATATTTACTACCCACTTATTAGGCTCTGAATATTTAAGAAAATGAGATGCAACACACAGTGCAATAAAATAACATATAAATACCAAAAGAATATCAATAAACACAGATTCAATTCCTAAAGCGCCTGTATAACTGTAAAATAATACTACAACCGATAAAGGTGCCAGGACTAAAGAAACTGCAGCGGATACACTCCAAGTATTTAATGGTATTTCACATTTTTTATTTTTTATAAGATAAATGGCTATCCACCATAATAGAAATGGGAAAAACATGAATTTCAGATGTTCCCATACACTTTCGTTTACCGGGTTAAACAGTCCTACAATTAAGTTTTCGCCACTAAGGTTATATGCAAAATGCGAAAAGCTTGCAACAATTCCAAATATTATCGTATATATAAATATTTTAATAGTGGTAAAAGTACATGTATTTTTCATAGCTTGTCTCCTTATCATATTTTTAATTGATAGATTGTAAAATGAAGTACAACAGAAAAGTTGGATAAAAAAGCAGCCCAAAAATAAACCTTCGTGTTAGAATGACGTTATCAAACACCATCGTTAGTGATCCCGGTGATTCAGGATTTTGTTAGTCGATTCATTGCATTCACCTCTTCTTTAAATATAACTTAATGTATACCACGTTTAATGGGAATTATAGTTATATATTCAATTAAACTGAAAAAGTTCTTTTCTCATCCTATTGTTCCACCCACGGGATATCAATACAGGCCACATATGATATTCGAATGTTTTGACTGTCATATTGGCGATGGTTACTGGCACTTCTACCACAATAAGACCAGCTTCTCCAAAAAACTGGCCAGTGAAATTTCTGTGATCGATTCACACACGCAGCAGCGTAATAAAAAAAAACACTTTCAGCCTGAAGTGCTTTTTTTTATGCCTTAAAATTGGTTATTATTTCGTTTATCCTGATACATCATCAGATCCGCATTTCGCAAAAGAATGTCTATGTTTCCATCTGAAGAACTGAATATGGAATACCCGGCGGAAATTGATACATGGCAATTAAATTCTCGAATACGAAAGGGATCAAAAAAGAGTTCTTTGATTTTCGTAATTCTGTCTTTGATAGCATCTTTATTTTTTTCATGAGGTAGGATTATTGTAAATTCATCGCCTCCGATTCTTGCCAAAAGTTCATTATCCTTAATGGATGATTTCAGTCTTTTTGCAGCCTCTAAGAGAAGCAGATCCCCTGCATCGTGACCATGTGTATCGTTGATCTCTTTAAATCCATTGAGGTCCATGAAGATGATCGAGAAATCTTCGCTTTCAGCATGATATCTCTGGCTGTATTCCTCAAGTATCTTAAAAAACAGTCTCCGATTGGGCAAATGGGTCAGCATATCATGATTGGCTAAAACATAGAGTTCATCAGCTGTTTTTTTGTATTGTTCCCTGCTCTTCAACAGGGCTTTTTCTGTTTTCTTCTGCAGGGTTATATCATGAAAAGTTACCACAATACCCATGAAGCCTTTTATACTATCCTCAGCAACCGATGCTGAAAGGATGGCATTGATGGTTTTGCCCTTTGAATTGATTAAATCAAGTTCATGATTTTTGATGTTTTTATTTTCCAAAAGACGTTTTTTAAGGCTGGCTTCAGTATCTTTGTGTGCAGTAAACAAGCTCTTAATTTCCTTGTTGATCAATTCATTTTTTTCATAGCCAAGCATTTCATAGGTGGCTTTATTGCACCTGATAATTTTATCATGCTCATCGAGGAGAAGAACGGGATCCATAATTGTATCCAATATACTATCAGATGAAGCGATGCTGGAAAAAGAAAGTATTTGATATTTGCTGGCAAGGATAAAAAAGCCAGCTGCAAAGAGAATCGTAAAAATATTGGTCATCGGCGGCAAAAAATGACTGAATAAGGGTAGGACGAAATCAGTAACTGATCCGACTGCGAGTATAACCGTATCGATTATAATGATAATGAGTGCCTGTTTTTTTTCTGTTGCGTAATTTGATTCTTTTCGCCACTGATTTAACAGATAGAAACCCGCTCCAAAATAGCTGCCGAGGTAAAGTAAATAGACCCAGGTCCACATGTTTGATGGTTCATTGACAATGGTCCATCCCAGACCGGAGGTGCTTTGGACAAAACCGATGGCAAAGGATGTGGTTTCACCAAAAATGTTTTTAATCAGCAATAGGATTGGCAAAGCATAAAACCCAAGGTAATAAAAGTTTGATTTAAACAGTTTATTACGATTGGTCAGAATTAAAAAAAAGTGCACGGCAAAGACCGGGAAAAGACATACTCCGATTGTAGCGATCCTGTGCCAAAAAATGGCATCCTCCAGAGTTGGGGCCACATAAAAAAAAGCACAGGCAAATGCCCAGATGCCAAGAGCCAGACATTCAAGAAAAGCAAACCGATTGAGATTTTTATTTTTATCCAAGTTCAACAAATAAATGCCAAGCAAACAAAACAAGATAAAGACCGTGAATGAGAACAGCGAAAGAATATTCAATTCAAAAACTTCCTTTTATGATTTAACTTCCTTTTATGATTTAAGTAAGTGTTGTTATTCATTATAACTTATTTAAAGAAATATTTGGAAATTAAATGCTTTTTTAAAAAACATTGCTTTGTAAATGCATTGTTTTGATTAAAACAAGAAAACGCAATCATAACCAGTTAATGATTATGACTGATCAATTCCACCTTAATTTTACAGTCAGCCATTGTTCTAATTGTTCTTTTCCTTTTACTTATGCGGTTTCTTCACTCTTCAATGACACTCAAACTTAACTTCTTTTATATATTTCTTAAGTGATTTAATACCAAACTTGCAAATTCACCGAACATGTTATATTATATGCATTGCCAATTTGTAAACAAATTGTAACAATCTATGATGCATTTAAGTCACAGTCAACACCGTGACACCATCACGTATTGACAACGGAGGTCAAATGAAGAAAAACTTAATTAAAAACGCATGTGTGAGTCTTGCCTTTTTTTTATGCCTGAGTACGATACCGGGCGCTGCTATGGCAGCAGAAGCAGATGTTGATTTAAAACAAATCGCCCAAGCGGTTGAGACGGCACAAGCCAAGTCAGCAGTTCCCATGCCAAATTTATTTTCGGCACGAACCGCTGCGCCAGGTTCGGATAATCCCTATTTCTTTGCTAAAAACCCCTATTCACAGGGTGGATATGGCTTACCAAACTGCACTGCTTATGCCTTTGGCCGAGCTTATGAAATTTTGGGAACCACACCAAATTTATGCATGGGTAATGCTAATTCCTGGTGGGCCTATAATCAAAGCACCGGCCATTATCCCTCAGGATCCACGCCAAAACTGGGCGCAGTTATCTGTTGGGGTGGCAGTTCAGACGGTCATGTGGCAATTGTTGAAGCGATTAACGGCAATACCGTCACCCTTTCCGAATCGACCTATAGCGGCATCTTCTTCCAAAATTATACCTATACCATTGGTGCTGAGGATGCAACCTCTGTGGGCGGTTTCCAGGGTTATATCTACATCGGCGATTACGTTAATACCGCATCTGATACAACACCCCCAGTAATATCTGACGTGCAGGTTACCGACTATGAAGGCAAAGGAATTAAGGTCACCGCTCTTGTTTCTGACGACTTAAGCGGCATCGGCAAGGTTCGCTTTCCAGTCTGGACCGAAAAAGGCGGACAGGATGATTTAGTCTGGCATGAAGGAACTGTTGAAGGCAATGTGGCCAGCTGTTTTATTCCATACAGTGATCACAACTCTGAACTTGGCGACTATAATGTCCAAGTTTATGCCTATGACAACGCCGGTCACAATACCATCTCCAGTACATCCATTACTAAAGCCAATCCCTTTAACCTCATTGGCAAGGTTGCTCTCGAGCATTAAGCACCTTTTCCTAAAAGCAAAAATCCTTCCAGATGACGTCAACGAACGCCACTGGAAGGATTTTTTAACGTGTTATAAATTTATTTTTACAGTTCTTCGCTGGCGGCTGCACTTTCTTCCGCAGTTCCTGAATGATGGTAGCTGTCAAAAAATTGCCTTTTTTACCCTAAATGAGTATTATCGATTACATCTTGATCAATGAACCAAGAGAATACAAATAAATTATTTTCATTAAATATCTGGTAGCCCTGCTTATTCATATTCCTCAGCTTAGAAAAAATAAGCCTCGATTAGACTATGGGTCTCACCCCTAAAAGCGATGGCACCAATATACTCACCAGTTGGGGTTTTATTAGAAGTCACTTTCTTCTTTTCCATATTCATAAGATCGCAGGAATTCAGAGCTTCATCATTTTTTCCACTTATAGATCCTGTCCGGGCAAGACCTTCGTGGATATGTTTTTTCTGTGAATTTGTAACCTCAACACCAATATCTGCTTCAATTGCAATAATATCCGGTCTTTCAGATAATTCTGAAGAACCATACTTATCCGGAAAAACATATTTCAAAATTCTTCGTGCTCTTTCCTCTTCAATTCTTTTTTTAACTACACCACCATTAATCTTTGGCTTATCCACAAATAAATCACTCCTATTCTACGCAAAGAATCTTATTAAGATAATTATCTATCTTTACCTAATTTTTTAAGTTAGTCTAACCTGGAACCAGCACTTAAATTTTCTGTTTATTTTTCCCTTTCAATTTGACTTTGTTGCCATCCACAGATATTTCGTCAATGCTTCTCAAAAGGCTTGAAAACCGACTGAATCCATAATCTTTTAAATTGAAATGATTATGTTTTGTTTTCAAAGCTTTATGTATGATAGACAGGTTTCCAATAACACCGCGGTTACTTTTTATAATCTCTATTATTTCCTTTTTAACAGTAATGATATCAACATCATTTTTCATCTTTACAAAGAAAGACCCGTCCTTTTCTTCGATTTGAATTTTCGGAAATTCTTCACGAATAAAAACATTGAGTTTAGTATAACCATAATTTCTAACATCAAAATCAGTAAATAGCTTACCTAACGAAGAACCCACTTCACCAAGTGTCAGACAATCTGATTCAGCAATCATATTTAGTATTGATTCCTGAATTTGACTGATCGGTGTGACATTTGATTCTATTATCTCTTTTACTTCTGCATTTTTTTCATTCGGCACAGTCTCTGCAATTTCGACGATCTTTGGCTCATCAGATGCGATTAAATCCAGATGCAAAAATTTATTGCAGGCTTTGGTAAGCGCTATCGGTGTCTTTGATTCCCCCATACCAATCACATACGCCTGAGATTCTCTTAATCGCATCGCAAGTTTCGTGAAATCACTATCGCTGGTTACGATACAAAATACATCGATTTTATGAGTATACAGAATGTCCATTGCATCAATAACCATTGCCATATCAGTCGCATTTTTTCCTTTTGTATAATCAAATTGCTGAATTGGCTGGATTGAGTATTCCAGTAACATATCTTCATTCCACCCATAAGTTCGTTTCCAGTTACCATAAATTCTTCTGATTGACACTGTTCCGAAAGCATTTAGCTCATCAAATATGCTTTTTACATATTTTGCACTGACATTGTCTACATCAATTAACAGAGCTATATTATTCTCACTCAAAAAAAGTTCCTCCATCCATTATTTTTCGTATTGTAAAATGAATCCGTTCGTGTCGGCTTTGGAAAACCCTTCAGCAAGGAGCCCGCCCATCTGATCATTCAAGGGGGCCGTTTGATCAAAAGAAGTTCGGTGATAGTAAGCCTTTAGTTCTTCATCCGGAGTATGACTCTTTTTCATAAAATCCCCACATTTTTTTATGACCGTTATTTAAATCCAATGACCACGCTATTTGATTTGTTCCAGTTGCATTTTTCTGGGATAAAATCCGAAACGCTGATAAAAGCCGAAAGCCTTTTCGTTGCCGACAACTACTGATACGGTTTTTGTGTGAGCCCCCATTTCGTCCATCCAGTTGATGGCATTGCTTAAGAGCAGTTCGCCGATTCCCAACCCACGGTAGTTTTCCTCTACATAGATCGATTCCATTTCAGCATCTCCTGAAAACTCGATTCGAGAAATACAGTACCCCACATTTTCCATACTTTCCTGATCAACAGCCACTTCAATTCGTAATCGCCCATTTTTTGCCTTCAAGAGCAGAGTTCTTTTTCGAGATTCAAAAGAAAAATTTTCATAGTGGGATTTAAATTTTTCAGAAACCTGGCCATGATGTTGATTCAACGCTTCCCACAGCTCCCGAATTTCGTCTAACATGGCTTCATCGTCGATACGATAAATAATGGTTGTCATATGATTTCGTCCTTTCTATATTTTGCCTTCACGGATGAACTTATTCATCTCCGGTATTTTTTCAATATAATCCGGATCACTGGCTTCCATTAACTGTTTTTTGCTGAATGGATAGTCATCAAGGTCGGACCTCATTTTTTGTTCTTGAATAATGAGCTTCACATTGGATACCTTCCGATCATGGTATCCAGCAGATGTGAAACTCAGCTGCCTATAAAAATCACAGGCAAACGACATAACATGTATGAATTCAAGCATATCAATTTTTTGATTCATCAGGTTTTCGATCTTTTCCATTAGGGTCCGAATCCCCATAACCCCATAATAGTGGAGCATTCCATGGGCTAAACATATCCACTGCGTGTTTCGCTTAACAACGCGTTTCAGCTCAAAGCCATCTAATTGGGAAAACAATGCACTCAGCTCATCAGGTATAAATAATATCTTTTGCTGATTATCGATTCCCGGATAAATTACACTAAAGTCTTGAAACGATCCAATATTGGAGGATTAATGGATACTCGAGATTTTCTGAATCACTTGAACCGGGGTGAAACGGTTGAAGGCGGTTCCGCAATACATCAGATGATGCACGTGATTTCCAGGAAGCCCTGAAGCTGACTGCTGAGCTCAACGGTTCCTACCATACTCCGGAAGAAATCCGAGCGCTGTTTTCCCGGCCAATGTCGTCGTCGGCGGTATCTCGGCGAAAATCATCAAAAGAATCGAAACCAGCCAAGGGTAATGTGCCCAATCCTCAGTTTTATTTTTACATAGGTAATCACAAAGTTCACGGTACTTTTGCAATTGCCTGTTATCTTTACCGGAGTGGGTAATGAACCGGATATGGGCATCGGCAAACGCTATGCTGCGCTAATCGATACAGAAAAAACCATAGAGGTCTCTAATCATAGAGGATATTTTTTCTCAAGGTCTCTGCCTCTTTCTCTCCAGCTAAAACCTTCACGATTTCAAGGGCAAAATCCACCGCTTTTCCCGGTCCACGAGATGTGATAATGTTTCCATCACTCACTACAGCGTCCGCTAGATAGATTGAATTGGGAAAATCCTTTTCAAATCCGGGGTAAGAAGTCACATTTTTCCCATCGATGATCTTTGCTTTTTCTAAAACGATGGGCCCGGCACAGATCGCTGCCACTAATTTCCCTGCTTCATTCATTTTTCTGACGATTTTTACGACCCGTTGATCGTCTCTTAGATTCGCTGCCCCAGGCATTCCTCCTGGAATTATGACGGCCTCGTATGAGTCGAGTTTTGACAGATCATCGATTTTTTTGTCCGCTTTTACTTCGATATGATGACTTCCTGAAACCTGAAGGCTGTCTCCGATGGCAATCATATGAACCGTAATCTGCTTGACTCTTCTTAAATAATCGACAACTGTTAAGGCTTCCACTTCCTCAAATCCTTCTGCTAAAAAAACAATTACATTCATCATTTTCCTCCCTTTACGTGCTTATTACAATGCCATTCAGCGCTTAACATAAAAAATAAAGTCCCAGCATTTAAGTTAAGTTGAGCCAGGCACCGTCTGTATTGATCGAATTGAATGGAAATATTGTATCATTTTATTGCCACTAATGAAAGATTAATAATTTCAAACAAAAGCGCAGAAACAAATCATCTTCCTGCTTTAAATCTAGGGACATCCTGATGTTATCTGGGAGAATGATATTAAAATCATAGGTCCAACCCAGATATTGATTGTTTTCATCGCGATTAAATTAATCGGTATCCACACGTTTTATGGCATGAATACGTCGTGGATTCTCAATAAGTGAAATAAGTTAAGGGACAGGTCTCTAAAAGTGACCCCTTCACCAATCCTGGAAGATGTGTGAAGGTTTTTACCTAACCTACACCTTTGTTGCTACTGGTGATATGACAAACAAAATTTCCGTCATTTTACCCGCATAATACTATTGAGAAAAAACAACGAATATGTTACAATTTAAGCATTAATAGGCGGTTAAAACCATGTGTCTAATCAATGCTGTCCCTTACGCTGGTAAACCCGAACCATCATTAAAATTCAATCTGTGAAACCACGCAATGAATATAAATTTCGGGAACTTTTTAAAGCCAATGAAACCAGAATTTTTATATTAAACTATTTTTATAAGGAGTTAGTATGAAAAAAATCACCCTAATGATCATCTTGTCCATTTCACTGATTTTACTCTGCGCCTGCACCCCGCAAAAGTCATCTGCCGGTAACGCCTCAGAGAGCACGGATGCATCCGCATCCACCCAAAGTTCAACACTGAATTCGGATTCGTCCCAACTTGACCAGTGGCCGGACGAGTTCAAGGGCAAACTCCCTACCCCTGTCTGCAAAATAACCAATGTTACGCGCTATGACGAAAAATCCATGTCTGGCAAGCTGACCATCGTTGATTTTACTGATATGAGCAAGGCAGACGCCGAAACGTATGTTGAAAACCTGAAAACCATGGGATTCTCTGGCGGTATTTATTTAAATGACGGCACAAAAATTGTCTTCAGTGGCGTTGGTACAGATAAATCCGCGACAAACGGCGTCAATTTTATGTATTTAGATTCCGATCAAACTGGAACGATTTCTTATTAAATTCAGGTAGCATACGGTAACGCATAAGGAGCTTCTGCAGCATAATTCGCTATTTTGCAAAAGCCTCCGATTCATATGGATTCATATGAGGTAGGAACGTTCCATATGCCGTGGGAATGTTGGGGAAACTGCAGATATGAAAGATGCTTTCAGAAAAATCAAATTATAATCTACTTATTTTTAATTTTAAATAGGTCACTCACTTTTTAGTAAGATTAAAGATTTACAAAGGAAACATGAAGCAGAGCACCATCACTAAGTTAAGTGGCAGGTACAGCCAGATTATTAAGTTAAGTTGAGCCTGGCACCGACTGTTCCGAGTTGACGTGGAATTTAGGTATTAATCGCTTATTTGCCGACTTCAAGGGTATATACGATAGTAAGTGGCTATCGGAGCTAATGGGAACAATGGTTATACGCGAAGTAGGTTCAGAAAAAATATCTCAAAATAATGATTACAAGGAGGAATTAATGAGTAAAACATTATGCAAACGCGTTAAAGACGATTATTTAAAAGAAAATTTAAAGGAATATATAAAGCTGGTAAAAGAACCCAAATACATTTGTAAAAAATGTGGGCGGGTTGCTGAAAAGGAAGAAATGCTGTGTAAGCCTAAAAAAATGGAATAGAGAATTAAAAAAAGCCTATCCGAATGCGGGCAGGCTTTTTAAAATGGAAAAAATCAGGATTAGTTATCAGATTTTCTAACGTCCAGGCCTTTATCGATACTGAAGGGTCTCCGGTTATTGAAATCGCTCTGGATCAGTGGGCCGATGGCACCTACATGGTCATCGATGCCATTCAGATCCGATGACCTTTGATCATTGCTGTTAATATGTTCTTACTCATATCCTCGCCAAGGCGTATTTACCCATTTCGTGGTCAAGCAACTTCATAATCATCAACTCGTCGATCGCGTCAGTCAGAGCGTTGTGTAACTCGCAGTATTCCAACTCCTCGCTTAACATCCGGTATACGCTCTCCACGCCGAAGCCGCGCTTCAATCTGCCGGTGCCGCAGCATTCGGCCCAATCAGGTATACTGGGATTGTGCTGTCTGTACGCCGCCACCTTCATAATGTCATACCAAACAAGATGGCTTAATTCCGGCAGATGACGGCAGTCAAATGCGGCGTTGTAAGCAAACATTGCAGTGGCCTGATTATCTGAAAGAAAATGACGCAAATCGGCCATGGCCTTTTCCCGTGAACACTCCAGGTCAGGCTTGATGCCGTTGGCATATAGGGCATTTGTGTACATACCGCCGTGATCCTTAAACGGCGTAAGTATGTAATATCGTTTGTCAACCAACTCGAAGGTCACAGAATCGGCTATGACAATCCCAACGGACATAACCGCATCACCCCATGTTGTCTCCGTGTCAATTACGGCGAATCTGCTCATCGTTTTCTCCTTTGCTTCTGCTAATAACGAAAGCAACCCAATCGTCATAAATTGCTCGAAGTTCCTCGTTCAAATAGGTGAGGGCTTTTTCTTTAATGTCTTGCGGTACACCGTAGTATGCTTCCGCAATCGCACCGGTTATCGCCGCGATTGTGTCGCTGTCGCCGCCAAGCGATATAGCCGTTCGGATTGCGTCCTCAAAATCCGTGGCTTCAAGGAAGCACTCAATCGCCTGGGGCACGGTTGCCTGGCAGGTTGCATTGAACTGATAGGATGATCTGATTTCATCGATGGTAAAGTCAAGCGGATAATAATCGCTCGTTATCTTTTGTCTGATTTCATCTTTTAAGTATCCCTGATGAGCCATAAAGATAGCAATGGCTGTTGCTTCTGCGCCTTTTATGCCTTCATCATGGTTGTGCGTGACTGAGGTAATTGTTTCAGACAGCCTGCTTGCTTCACTTTCAGTTCTTGCGACAAACCCTGCTGGGCTTATTCGCATAGCTGCACCGTTTCCAAAACTATGATAAGGTTGTGGATCTTTACTGAAAACCCATCGTGAGAACATCCCGCCATAACCGCAATTTGGATATTTACGTCCGATTTCCTGCATATATTTAACAGTCATGCTTTCAACTAACGAGTAATAATCACTGTCATATTCATATCCGCTAATTGAAGGCTCTTTTATTTTCTCAGCTTCCATAATTGCCTTTGCAACAGCAAGCGTCATAATGCTATCGTCCGTCACGTGGCAATCGTCGGTAAACAACTCAAACTCCTTGCTTCTATGATTATTGAACTCAAACCGTGAGCCAACAATATCTCCTATAATCGCACCGATCATCAGTTTCCATCCTTCCAAAATATATTCTCAGTCTACTGTAGTTACAGGCACCGTTTCCAGTTTTACACTTGAGAGCATATACCGTTCATAAAAGCTGCTATCCAACTGCCGTTGAAGTTCTCTCCCTGTGTAGCTCTCTTTGATGCAAAGTTTAATATAAAATTCTCTTTCTTCAGATGACTTCGCTGCTGATAAAATCGCAAGATGGTTTATCCAACTGATTTGTGTCAGCAGTGATGACACAATTTCGTCCCCTGCAAATATAGCTTGCTTTCATTATTGAATTGAGCAATGCAACTTGAAATTATGCGATTTCTCTTTAGTAATTCAAATGATCCTGAAAGTCAATAATTAAAACTCGCATATTTTTTACCAGCTTCGCCTTTTTCGGAGGTTTCGCAGGCACCGGTCACATTAAAAGGTTTTGATTTTTTCAACTTCATCAAAAAAGCCTTTACACCCTATTTTATAAACTCTTCCGTATTTTGACATTATTTTAATATTGTCATCATCTTCGTTCTCATTTACAATAAACGCACATTTGTCTTTATAGGTATTATAATAAATTAGTCTTTGCAAATCCAGATCGTTTTCCAAAGAAAAACCAAAAAATATAACACTGGAATAAGTTTTCATATCTTTTACAAATAATTTGCCCCAATAATCATCTTTAAAAGAGGTTGTATTGTAACTTTCATCTGTTAGTTTAAACCGATCATTTAAGGTAGCTTTGTTAAGGTTTTTTATATAACCATTAATATGTATATATTCAACATCTTGACCATCGCATCGTTTTTCGTTCAAAGTGTATGAGATTATTGTTTCTCGAGCTAAACTATATGCGCTCTCTACAACATCATCATAATTAGTGGTATAAATCCGTTTCCAAGGTACGGATGGGTAAAGTTTATGATAATCAGCTATTTCATTTGCCGTGAATTCCTTCCTTAATAGATTTATCAGTTCTTGTTCAGCATCAAGACCAGCTGTTTCTTTTGAATCACAATAATGCACGGCAGCTAATTGTAAATTCTTAGAATCTTTAACACCAGCTTCTGAACAAAGCAAATGTATTAATTCTGCACCAACTTTAAAGAAAGTATTATTTATATTGGTTGCACCTACAGATGCCCCAGCACCTAAAAAAAGTATTGCATCATTATCCAACGCGTACTCGATCGCATCTCTTAACTCCATATTCTTCTCCTTATTACCAAAATATTTCCTGTTGTGTTTCACGTTGTGTATCTATCGTGGGACGTTTCGACTGTCATATCAACCACCCAATAACTTGCAATATGACAAACGAAGCGTCCCCACGTCTCCTCTCATCTGTCACCAAGTGTTCAATCATCGCTCTGCCGACAGATAAGCTTTATTATTGCAAACAGGACAAGCACCATTTCCATTAGTTTGATCTTCTGTTTCGAATTTACACTTGATTTTGCTTAGCACTTTCATTCGATGGTCCTCCAACACTATCTAAATTTAATTTCTATTGATCAAATTTTTAAAATTCGTAGGTTGTTATTTTAAACTGTGTGCAAAAGGGTATTAATATATTAAGCGACATCATATTTAGGAGGTAAGAAAAATGAATATTGATCAAGTCATAAAAAACCTGAAAAAAATTGATGGTTCCCGGAATATCTGGCGGGACATCGTCAAAGCATTCGACGGATTTTCCATTAATGGGATAGCCGAAGTCGCAATCGAATCTCAAATGGAAGATGAAATTGTCCAGGCCTTTATCGATACTGAAGGGTCTCCGGTTATTGAAATCGCTCTGGATCAGTGGGCCGATGGCACCTATATGGTCATCGATGCCATTCGGATCCGATGACCTTTGATCATTGCTGTTAATATGTTCTTACTCATATCTTCGCCAAGGCGTATTTACCCATTTCGTGGTCAAGCAACTTCATAATCATCAACTCGTCTATCGCGTCAGTCAGAGCGTTGTGTAACTCGCAGTATTCCAACTCCTCGCTTAACATCCGGTATACGCTCTCCACGCCGTAGCCCTGCTTCAATCTGCCGGTGCCGCAGCATTCGGCCCAATCAGGTATACTGGGATTGTGCTGTCTGTACGCCGCCACCTTCATAATGTCATACCAGGCAAGATGGCTTAATTCCGGCAGATGACGGCAGTCAAATGCGGCGTTGTAAGCAAACATTGCAGTGGCCTCATTATCTGAAAGAAAATGACGCAAATCGGCCATTGCCTTTTCCCGTGAACACTCCAGGTCAGGCTTGATGCCGTTGGCATATAGGGCGTATGTGTACATACCGCCGTGATCCTTAAACGGCGTGAGTATATAATATCGTTGGTCGACCAACTCGAAGGTCACAGAATCGGCTATGACAATCCCAACGGACATAACCGCATCATCCCAAGTCGTCTCCGTGTCAATTACGGCGAATCTGCTCATCGTTTTCTCCTTTGCTTTTGCTAATCAGGGCGTGGTTGTTGTCGTCCATTCTTTTTATTTCCTTCCTTTACGTACTTTTTCATACCTCACATTGGCTATAGTCATTATTGCCTACAGCAACTACCTTACCATCAGATTTTAGACCGAGAGTATGGGCACAACCTGCTGCTACAAAGACAATATCGTGCTATTCACTTACCTTGCATTGATCTTCATTATCTCGGCCCACAGCTGGCACCGAAAAGCCAATTTCCAATTATAATTTGTCTTGTCTAATTTATTTTACTCAAACCTACGGACGTTCTCGACAGTTTATATCGCTGCTCTGCCAGCAACAGATTTACCATTTTATTATAGCTATTCACACCGTCTGTCTGGTTATTCGCCTTCAGATAGACATCATTGACACTTCTTGAAACATTCAAAATAGTACCCTCATACTTGCCCCAATACTGCTCATTCTGTACCATGTCATGCTGCACCTTCTGGAACAGACTGGACTTTATCTCCAATGCCTTATCCGAATCAACTTTCTCCAGCACAGATATGGAATAATCAAACGCCAGAAAAAGTCCACTATAAAGTATCATTGGTTCATCCTGCTGCCTGCATGCCAGATAGGATATAAAATTTGCCTCATCCTCTTGCATAAAACCACACTGATGTGCCAGTTCATGTGTCATCGCGGCAGGTATCATGAAAACTGGCATATCAACATTGATATTAGATTCCAAAGTAAAAGGGCAAGAATTACCTTGTATACCTGCACGAGACATCAGTTTTGACATCACCACTGGTTTTGGTGTGGAATATAAAGACCTCTCCAAAATAGGATACTGCTTTGACAACATTTGCAGCGACAACACTGAGTGTTGTGCATAATAATCAAAATCATCTGGAGCTTGGACCAAAAGGTCAGTATCTTCTCCCAGTTTCTCTCGTACCAGTCCCATGTCATCGGCAAGTGACTGACACAATTCCTCCAGTTCCGCCACACTGTATTTCTCCTCATGATATTCGGTATAAGACAAGAAAGAATACCGATAATAGTTTAATCCACTCAAAACAGTAAAGCAAAAATATATCATGCTGCACATCGCGACTATTCCCATCACACCACGATAAACTTCCATCCTGCGTGCCCCTTTACTTATGATAACCTTACGCACATAATAAACAATATATAATAGCAAAAACAACAAAACCAATACCACCAGCCATTCACTAACAGAAAATTTTACGAGGGAAGGTAAAAATCCCACTGCATTAGACAACATCAGATATCCTGACCTACTGTATTGTTCCGCCAAATCCAGATGATTCTGTGCATATTTATTAAGTATATATGCCACAACTCCAGGTATGATAAACAGCAATCGCTTAGATAAAAACTTTTTAATAATGCTCTCCTTCTGTTAAACTACTCACCTACGAAAGTAGGTGGATTTTAGGTATAAATACCTATGACCGAAAGTCATGTTTTTTTCCTCGCTTTCACATTTCAGGGCAGGGTTCTGCTGTTATTGATATGTTTCGTTTGTAACGTTCCGTCTACTCACCGGAATTCTCGCTCAAGAATAAATACCTCACCATCGGTATTTTTTTCAAGATACGAAAGGACCTGATCAATCATGCGATCCGCCATGGCCGCTTCATTGGTTACATAGGCGATTCCCAAAACAATTTTCTGATGATGATCCTGTTCGTCAATTTCGGAAATGGACACATTGAATTTCTGTCTGGTTTTTTCAACCAGACTTTTCAGAATCCGGCGTTTGTCTTTCAGTGAATGCACCCATGGAGTGTGAATGCAAATCGTGATGGTCCCGATATTCATAAACTTTCACCTCTTTTTAGCTGCGCCGCTCTTTGCGCCTAAAAGCAGCGTCAGGCACTTTCATTTCAAAAACTGAATTAACCTTATAGTACACAAAGCCAGTTCTAAAACCAACTTTCCCTAAACCCGAGTGGATTCTCAATAAGTTAAGGGGCAGGCACCGGTCACAATTATTTAGAAATTGTTATCATCTTTTATAGAAACGACAATTTAGTTCATGCAAGGCAAGCAATGGTCCCTGATCATACGTTTCACAGGGGTACAACTTTTTCATTTCAAAGAATCTGTCCAATAACCAAGGAATAGTGTCCTCTTCCCCTTTAAAGCCAAGAATCAGGCAAATTAATGACTGCACATAAGGGCTTCGGATCTCAACATACTGTTCCTTCAGCAACAGTGAATAGTTTTTTTGACTTTTAGCAAGAAACTGTACTGAATTTTCTATAAAAATATCATGGTTATTGCGTTTCAGCTTTTCCAACACCATAGGCATGAGCACCTCTTCAAACTCCAACGCCTTTCTAATCAGGTCAACCCGATTAATTGCATCTGTTTTTTTTCGTAACAGTTGAAAGATCTCCTCAGGGTTTTGTTCTGCCTGAATGAGTTCCTTCTCCCGAGTGATCTGGTTAAGGCGTTCATTGTTCAATATTCCTTCCTTCATAATTAATTCATTGGCTACATTCTCAATCCCATCAAATAAAAGGGTGCTGTAAACTAACCGCTGCACGGAGTTTTCCAAGTACGGATTATCCCGAAAGAATTTTTTTGTTAAAAGTTTTTTATACACTTATTTACCTCATTGTTAGTTTTTTCAAACTTTACCTTGCAATCCACTTCTCAATAAATTCACTATCATTAATGGAACCGTCCGTATTAAGAACTTCAAGATAGATCCCATCCCCTTTTCCAACCGACCATATGGCGTTCACTGAATTTATTTTTTCAGTAATCTGATTATCAAAGATATGCCTTTTAAAAACACCTTTACCAACGCCAAATTCATTTGCTACATACGCTACCAGATACACATCTATACAACTTGCCCCAAACAAGCTCGTATCACCCGTTAAAATATGGTTTCTGATGAGCGCCGGCCACTCATTTTTATTTGCGTTCAGTATATCACATTTAATGTCTTCAATATTATAAGCTTTGTAACTTCTCTTTTCCCATTGCTTCAGTTGGTTAAAATCTCCATGTACAGCTATAAGCTTAGTCAGCATATTTTTCAGATTGCATACTGTTGGGATAACCTTATAGTTTAAACTTCTGCCCATAATCCGATCAGGCATTTTTTCGATTCTTACACTCATTTATTCACCACCTAGTTATAAATTTCTTTATCAAATTAACATCCTGCTAACCTTATTTGCAATATCACTTGCATTAATGTAAACGAGCTTAGGCCTTTTTTTTCGCGCTTTGAAGTTTAACCTAAGTGTGCCTGGCACCATCAGCCGCTACCTGGCTCGGCCGCACTGTCAGGCACAGGGAGTTCTCTTTTCCTCCCTTTTTTCGTTATTCGCTTGTATTTTGATAAATTTTTCTATAAATTCATTGGAACTTTCTGATATACTTTGGATAATAGTGAAGCAACCCATTTTAAGATAAGTGTGCTAAGCATAAAACCGGCTCATTGAAAGGAGTCCCATAATGAAAGCATTTCTAACTGACGTTTTCCATCATGGCAAAGTGAAGTTCAAACTGGTGCAATTTAATTTTATAACACTCCTCATTTTCGAAGCATTATACACCCTGATCGGATCACTGGTTATTTATCCTGGAAGCCTTTTTCTCTTGAATAAGGCAATGTCCTTATTAGGGTTTCCTTTTCTAAGCGACGCCAATATTGGTCTGGTATTGACCAATCCCCTTGGACTGTTAGCCCTTCTGCTTTTTATCCTGGTGCTTGGGTTTTACGGACTTTTCGAATTAACCACCCTCATTGTCCTGTTTAATGAAAGCCACTTCCAGCGACCGGTTCGCCTTTTAACGCTCTGCAAAAAGGGTGTTGAACGGGCGATTCGGATTGTCAAGCCACGTAATTTTCCGTTGATTATTTTTGTGCTGATCATTATCCCCTTTACCGAATTTTCACTAGCCTCCAGTTTTGTGAACGAGGTTAAAATCCCGGAATTTATCATGGCCAATATTTTTGCCAGCCCGCTATGGACCCTGAGCTACTTTATCCTGCTCATTGGCCTGTTTCTGCTGGTCATGTGGGGGATTTTTTCGATCCATTATTTTACCCTGGAAGATCAACCCTTTATTCAGGCCATCAAAAAAAGCCGGACGCTGATCAAAGGTCATTTTTGGCACACAGCCTTCTGGGTTGCTTTCTGGAATGCTGCGATTCTGTTACTGCTGGCGATGCTTTTTGGCATCCTTGAGGTTGTGGCTTTTTTTGTCCTTGGACAGCTCCTTCATGAAACCCTGGCCGTCTCCATTTTTATTGGCTTCTTTGGCTTCTTTGTTTCGGCCATCTTTACCACCTTCCAACTGATTGAGACAGCAATCACCTT
>Ga0209748_1000103_pt1 | contig 54010 bp, 35 predicted proteins | sample BarGraIncu00421A_FD_185490 | JGI IMG/M metagenome (GOLD analysis project Ga0209748, IMG submission 185490) | Arctic peat soil microbial communities from Barrow, Alaska - Barrow Graham LP Incubations 004-21A (SPAdes) (version 2) | ecosystem: Environmental > Terrestrial > Soil > Wetlands > Peat... | reverse complement strand
AGGTAAATAAAATGTGTTTCACCTGATACAATTCTTTCGATTTTTTCTTTTTTTAGTTCCATATACAGTATGTTTTATTGGTTTTACACTGTATACCTTTTTCAGTAAAAGACATTATATCAAAGCGATTTCAGAGCTGTGTCAATTAAGCACGAAAACCTTAAAAAGTCGCTCTGAAAAGATAAAAGTTTGATAATAATTCGACCATTCTTCGATAATTATTCAAGGATTGGTAACATATTGGTAACTGACAGGTGTTTGACAGGTGTTTGATTGGTGTGCAGTATACCAATCAAACACCCAACAAACACCCAACAAGGACATAACCGTTACCGTTGCGTGAATAACTATCGAAGAATCATCAAAGAGTGGTCAAAAAATATACTTTTCAATAAGAAAAAATGGCGTCAAAAACCATTTAAGCAATATTGATCAGAACATTGAATGACAGCATATTACAACACTATTTATATGAAAACGATATTACTTAACCTCCTGTTACTCGTTTCTACATTCAATTTAGCAACCGGACAGACCAATTTTTATGACAAAATGGGTTCTGTCGCCATTTAGACACTTTAGTCCCGGAGGGACGTCATGATTGTAACAAAGGCAAATTCTAATTTTTAGCCCCATTGGGGGACAAGATAAATCCACGTTAATAATAAAAACTTCGTTTTTCACATATCTCTAACAAGCATTTCATCAGTTGATTGATGCTGTTATACTTTTATATACTATGATGACTCAACCTGAACAGTTTCTGGAAAATCAGCTTGTCGAACAATTGCAGAAGCTGGGCTATGCGTATGTGGCGATCAAAGACGAGAAAGATCTGCTGGCCAACCTGAAGAGGCAACTGGAGAGACACAACATGACGACTTTCACGGATAAGGAATTTGACAGGGTGCTGAATATCCTGAGCAAGGGGACGGTGTTTGAAAAGGCCAGGATCCTGAGGGAGAAGCAACACATCACGAGGGATAACGGGGAGAGTCTTTACTTCGCATTCATAGAACAGGAGAACTGGTGTCAGAATGGTTTTCAGGTGACACATCAGAAGCCGCTGAGGGACGAGGTGCTTGATCTGATAGATGGCAAGCAGCCGACGGTGTTGGCGAGGAAGAAGGTGGGTGACAGGATCATTGATAAGATCATGCGGTTTTTAGATACTTTTATGAATGGAATGGGGGCGAATTGATGTTTGCTATAATGTATTAATTACTCTATAGATCAAAGGATTGCATATTACAAACATTATATTTTATAAATTCAATAGCTTCTGATATGTGCTTTTAATATCTTTGCCGTTATTTCTTAATACATAGGAAATTGTGCAATTTCACGAGGCAAAAACATATAACAAACTTAAATCGGGTGATGAACGTGTATTAAAGTTATTCTTTGATCACCATTTCCCATTGTTTGTGTCGTTTGCTGAAAACTTTAATATTGAAGCTGCAGTATGTCAGGATATAGTTCAGGATATATTTATCAAATACTGGGATCAGAAAGAACAATTTGATCATTATCTTGCTGTAAAGGCCTATTTTTACACGTCTATTCGCAATCAATGTCTTAATTATTTAAAACACGAAATTGTCCATAGTAAATTCGTAGAAAATCAAAGTAGTGAAATAGAATCGGTAGAATATTTTTGGGATACGATTATTAAAGAAGAAGCCCTACGAATTGTCTATGAAGAAGTCCAGCGGTTGTCGAAAATGGAAAACAAAATCCTGCTCCTTGCATTAAGTGGGCTTTCGAATGAGGAAATAGCCGTAAAGTTAAATATATCTATCAATACCGTTAAAACGCATAAAGCCAGGAGCTACCAGGTATTACGAAAACGATTGGGGCACCTTCGACAATTGATTCTCCTCCTTGGATAAGATCCGCTACTTTAAATCTCAAGCTATTTCTTGAATATTTTCGTTTTCCGTGTCATTCTAAAACCTGACTAAGGTGTTTTAGATGTATGGACGAAAAAATTATTAAAGCTATAAACACCGGCGAACAAGTAGGCCGTTATCTTACCAATACTGCTTCCCCGGATGAAGAAAAAGAGGTAGAAAGCTGGGCCAATCAGTCAATTAAAAATAGACTGCTATTAGATTCTATATCAACCGATGAGGAAATTGCAAACCATGTTTCGAACTATAACCAAATCAACATAACGAAAGCCTGGAAACAGTTTAATCAGAAACGAAATAATACCAAAAAAATATTGTTTCGGACTTTATTACGTTATGCTGCTGTTATTACAGCATTATTTGTCATCGCCGCAGTTTTAAAGCTTTCCTTATATCATCCTTCTGAAAAAGTTCAGCAGACTTTAGTTTCAATTAAACCCGGTGGGAATAAAGCCATCCTCACCTTAGCCGATGGATCCAAAATTGTTTTGGACAATGCACAGAATGGTAAACTTGCTCAACAAGGAAATTCAAATATTATAAAACTGAATAATGGAAAATTAATTTATAGTCCTAATTCATTATCAACATCTCCGAATATTCCCATTTCTGCATTCAACACGATTTCTACCCCAACCGGTGGAGAATACCAACTCGTTCTGGCTGATGGCACTAAAGTATGGCTTAATGCCACTTCATCAATTACATTCCCTACAGTATTTAACGGAAAAGAGCGTAAAGTAGCAATCACCGGGGAGGTCTATTTTGAAGTATCACACAATACCAAAATGGCTTTTATTGTAAAGAAGGACAACACCGAAATACGGGTTCTTGGTACTCACTTCAATATTAACGCCTATGATGATGAAGCAACAATTAAAACAACACTTCTTGAAGGTCGGGTACAGGTCATATCGCTCATTACTCATAACTCATCGACAATCCAACCGGGACAACAATCTTCTGTTGATTCTCAAGGGAAAATCAATGTCACTGATGTAAATGTGGACGAAGCTGTCGCCTGGAAGAACGGTTATTTCCTCTTTGTTAACCAAAATTTGAACACAATTATGCATTCAATGGCACGTTGGTATGGCATCAATGTTATCTACGATGATAAAGAAGTGCAGCAAATGAAATTTGTTGTGGACATCAGAAAATATGAAAATTTTGACAAAGTAAAGGAAATATTGGAACTTACCGAAAAGCTCAGGTTTACTGTAGAAGGTAATACTGTGCACATAAAGAAAAGGACCTTATAAAAAGCAAACAAGGACGTGTGTATCAGCACTCGCCCTTGCTCAATGCGCTCATGGGAGTGAGCGGTTTATTTTTAACTAAACATAACAAATGTATGAAAAAAAACATTTACAATCTGACGTGTTCCCCAAAAAGAATGCGTCGAAAAATTTGGTTGATCATGAAATTGACGGGGATTATTTTGCTTGCAGGAATAATGCAGTTATCGGCAGCGGTTTATAGCCAGAAACATTTGACGCTTAAACTGAAAGATGCGAAGCTCATTGAAGTGTTTGCCGAAATTAAAGCAGCCACCGGCTACACCTTCGTGTACAATACCGACGAGATAGAGACAAAAAGTAATGTCTCTGTAAATATTACTAACGGTACACTACAAGAAGTGCTCGATAAAGTCTTAAATGGGCAGGGTTTAAAATATACAATAGTGGATAATGTAGTAGTCATTTCTTCCTTAAAGATATCGACTCCTTTGATTGTAACACCCCCTCCAATTATTGTTAAAGGGAGAGTCATCAATGAGCAAGGTGAAGCCTTATTGGGCGCCACTGTAGTGATCAAAGGAACTCCAATAGGGGCCACAACTGATAAAAATGGAAGATTTACTTTAAAGATACCCGAAGTCGATGTTACCCTGGTAATTACTTATATTGGTTATCAAAGACAGGAAGTGATTACAGATGGGAAAACTGAACTTACTATTACCTTAAAATCAGTTATCACTAGTTTGGTAGGGGTGGATATTGTAAGTACCGGTTATCAGGATATAAAAAAATTAAATTTTGCAGGCTCCGCAACCAGTATTAAGGCAACAGATTTAACTTTTAATGGAACAAACACTTTAGAACAGGCTTTGCAGGGAAAACTTACTGGCCTTGTTATACAAAATACGAGTGGTTTGGTTGGAACCCGCCAAAAAACAATGGTACGTGGTCAGTCTACCTTGCTTGGATCTCAGGATCCTATATGGGTGGTAGATGGTATTATTCAGGAAGACCCCTTGCCATTTAAAGTTTCAACCCTTAATGCCTTGGGTGGTATCACACCTGATAACTTCGATTATGTAAGGAATTTTGTCGGTAATGCCATATCCTGGTTGAATCCCCTCGACATTGAAGATATCACTATATTGAAAGACGCTTCAGCAACAGCCATATATGGCGTAAGAGCAACAAACGGCGTAATTGTCATAAACAGAAAAAAGGGAAAATCCGGCCCTCCGATTATTAGTTATAGCACTTCTGTCAATATTGGCGAAAAAGTCACTTATGACAGATTGAATATGATGAACTCCAAAGAAAGAGTTGCTGTTTCCAAAGAAATCTGGGATAGGGGTTTGACGGCATCTGTCACGAATAATAATATTGGTTATGCCGGTGAATTAAACGATTACTTGTTCGGGAGATCAACCTATGATCAATTTAATGCAAACGTAAGTAAACTGGAAACTGTAAATGTCAACTGGTTTAATCTGCTTTTCCGTGTCCCTATAAGTACAAATCATTCAATTAGTCTATCGGGAGGAAATGAAAATACGCAGTATTATAGTTCGTTTGGTTATAGTTTAGTCAACGGGACAGCTATTGGAAATGATTCAAAATCATATACAGCAAATATGAGAGTTACATCAAGGCTAACCGATAAAATAAACATATCTGCGACGCTTGCCGTTTCACAGGCAAATACCAATGGGTTTTACAGCGTAGAACCATATAAATATGCAGCAGTAATAAACAGATCTATTCCTGCATTTGATACTGCCGGTGACAGATTATTTTACAGAGATCGTACAGGTTACCTGTTTAATATCATGAACGAACGAGATAATTCCGGATCAACGAATAAGAATTTTTCTGTAAACACCAATTTTAATCTCAATTATGATATCATTAAAGGTTTACGGTTTTCCAGTTTATTCAGCATCAATCAATCAATTGTAACAGGTGATAGTTATGCTTCACAACAAACTGCACAGATAGCCGCTCTAAGGAGGTGGGATTACGGTACAGTGCTGGTAACAGATCCTGCCTATATAAGCAGCCAAATACCAATGGGGGGTATTGATAATCAGGTTGACAACAGAAGTAACACATGGAACTTTCGAAACTCTTTATCCTATTCTCATGTGTTTAATGCAAAACATGCATTTACTGTAATGATAGGACAGGACGTAAACAGTACACATTTAACAGGTTTTTCTACAACACAGTATGGTTATATGCCTGAAAGAGGTTCATTTTTTATTGATATACCATCTACTATCACAACAAATGCTAGTGTGAATCCACTGCTTGTTGGCCAACCACGCATAACATTAGACAGGTTGACAAATAATGCAGGGGGATATGGAACGATGAATTATAGTTATGACAATCGTTACGCCATCAACTTTAGTATCCGTACAGATGCATCTAACCGCTTTGGTCAATTTACAGGCGAAAGGTTTAAACCTGTTTATGCCGGCGGATTAAGATGGAATGTAACAAAAGAAAAATGGGCAGAAAAAATAAATCAGGTGCTTTCAAACCTGAGTTTTAGAACATCTTTTGGATACCAGCGCAATATTATTAGTTCTGTAAGTCCTGATTTAATTGCACGCGTTCCCCTTAGCCCTGCATCAGAAGTGTATGACCTTTTTACCGGAGAGCCCAGGCTTCTTATAAGCTCATTGCCCTATGGCAATTTGCGATGGGAGAAAAAGGGAACCTTGAATTTAGGTGTTGATTTCGGTTTTATCAACAACCGGATTTCAGGGACATTTGAATACTATTTCAGCAATGTGAATGATTTGATCGTTACACTTCCTGTTCCAACTGAATATGGAGTTGCCTCAATGCCCAAAAATGGAGGAAGTATGACCAACTCCGGAATAGAATTGGGTTTAAATTTTGTTGCTGTTCGAAGCAAAGATTATACATTAAACATCACATTTAATACTTCAAAAACATATAATCAACTGACAAATACAGGTAATCAAACTCAAACATGGACATCGGCAACCAGTGGCGGATATTTTGCTGATAACTTTCCGGTAACAGGTTTTTGGGCATTTGATTTTAAGGGTATTAACCCTCAAACCGGCTATCCCATCATTGACCTTGCGGTAGCAGATGGCAAAGATCCGAAAGATCCTACCTCGTTTATGAAATATGTGGGCAAAAAAAACCCTGACCTTACGGCCGGATTTGGTTTGAATTTCAGATATAAAATGTTGAGTTTTTCATCAGGTATGTATCTCCAATTGGGTGGAAAAACATTCTTATCACCTGCTTATAATGTATCAAATACACCAGCTTTGCCAAATGAATATGACAACCTGTCCAGGGAATTGTTGCAACGATGGACGCCTGCAAACACAACTGCCATGTTCCCCGGTTTGCCTGATGCAAAAAATACAAACTTTGCACTTCCAAATGGAGAATTCTCAAACCCCTATGTGATGTATAATTACAGTACAGCCAGAGTTGTAAACGCAACTTCCTTACGGATAAACAATATCAATGTTAATTATACGCTGCCTGTAAAAATTTCCAATATGCTGAGATGCAGGAATGTTAGTGCCGGCTTCGGTGTTTCTAACCCTTTTTACTGGGTGAGCAAAGATTTTAAAGGAATTGATCCGGAAGTGGCAACCGGCGCGCAACCCAGGGCCCGGAGTTATTCTTTTCATTTAAATGTTAGTTTTTAATTTTTAAATCAAAAAATATTATGAAGAAGTCTGTTATATATATACTCGTATTTATTATTTCAACAGGATTCCTGAGTTCCTGCAAAAAGTTTCTTGCAGAAACAAGCCGGGATGAGATAAGACCCTCAACAACTGCGGATCTTACTTCCCTGATGAATGGTACGGCATATCCCTATCAAACCCCTATGGATATGTATCTTGATTTGCTTACAGATGACATTGAATGTCACGGTCTACCCTTCCTGCCCAACACAACAACGCCCAACACAGCTTATTCCAGTTATTTAGACAATGGAAGCCCCTTGTTTTCCTGGAATCCGTCTATGTTTGACGTAACACTGCAATTTGACCAGGACTCATGGCAGATCTATTACAAGAAAATAAATGGATGTAACCTGATTATGGATTACCTCAGTAAGGTAACCGGTCCTGAAAAAGACAAAAATGCAATGCTGGGACAGGTTTTGTTTCTACGGGCATTCTATTATTTGAAATTAGTCAACATTTATGGCCAGCCTTACAACCTCAATCCTGCAACAAACCTGGGTGTTCCTCTTATCCTTTCATCTATTGTATCTGATGCCAGACCGCTAAGAAATACAGTGGCTGAAGTTTACGCCCAAATAGAAACAGATCTGTTAAAGTCAGCTCAACTGTTAAAGGATAACTATGTGCCGGCTAATGTTTTTCGTGTTGGACATATTACAGCATATGCTTTATTATCGAGAGTCTATTTATACATGGGGAATTACGATAAGGCCATACAAAATGCTACAGATGTAATTACTGTCAAACCATACTTTACAGACCTGAAAACTTTGCTTAGCCCGACAGGTGGTTTGTCTGCCACAGGCCAAATCTATGATGTAAGCTCTAGCCCCGAACTGATATGGGTTTACGGGCAGAATCCTAAGAATACTTTTTTGTATTATCCGCAAGCAAATTCATTTAGTGTGTTTCCCCCTTTTACCGTATCGCAAAACCTGTATAACTTGTATGACCCCGGTGCCGGATATTTATCTACAACGAACAAGGGAGATCTCAGGGCATATTTATATTTTTCGAAATACACCAATACACCTGTTTCAGGAACCCTCCCTTACCCGGGACGAGGTGCTAAGATTGGTCAATCACAACTTTATGGCGACAGGGGGATTCGCTTATCAGAAATGTATCTTAACAGGGCTGAAGCTAAAATACGCAGGGCCCAGGGAACTGACTTAACAGATGCATTAGCCGATTTGAATACACTGAGAATAAACCGTTATGATACACGTACAGTTGCATATGTTCCCGTTAATATTACAGATCCTGCAGCACTTTTTACTTTTTGTCAGAACGAACGTCGTAAAGAGTTGTGTTTAGAAGAAGGGCACCGCTGGTTTGATATCAGACGCTGGGGGCTACCGGTTACGCATACTTTGATTGATGCGAATGGTCAATCAACTAATTATACACTTACCGGTTTGCAGTATGCGCTGCCCATCCCCTATACGGCAATAAATAATAATTACAATCTTGTCCAAAATCCAAGATAGTATTTCATTTAAAAATTTATTCTACAAACTAAATGCTACTTCATCATGAAAAAGAATATATATCAGTTAATGTTAATGGTCTTAATTCCAGCAGTATTTTTTTCCTGCCAAAAAGAGGCGCCATTAACCCCTTCAACAGAAAAAACAGGTTATGTTGTACCCCAGGGAAGCAATGATTACGATGCTATCATCGTCAATTTTTACAGCACATACGGCAAATACATCCTATACAATTTTACGGATAAAGACACCTATTGGACTCCAAATGGTTGGAAAAATGCTTATTCAAGTTCTACTGGAATGTGGAATTCGGGTTACCAGGCAGCTCCTGCTGACCCACTATTTCTTAAAAAACAATTAACATTTTTACAAAATCAGTGGTTCAGTCTATACCCGGCAAAGTTTCTGAAAGATTTTTTACCTGTTAAAATAATGTTATGCACGCAGGTTGATTCTATTTGGTCAGCATATTCCAATGGTGCCTTTACAAAAGGTGTAAAGGCTGTTGCGGCCTGGTATAATTATGACAATATCTGTGTGAATAATGGCAACGCATCGATAGATGCAATGACACCTGCAAATATTACAGCATACCGGACCAAACTGAACATGATTTTTATACAAAGTATAATTGGGAGAAATATGATCACATCTATTCCTTTATCGTATTCAAACTTAACTGATTACACTGTAAAACAAACTTCTACCACCAATGCATATAAAGTTGGAATACTTTATAGTTATTTTAAAACACCAACAGCTGTATTAGATTGGGGATTATATATGTTGGCAATGGTAAGTTGCTCGGAAACTACACTGAATAGGAGTACTGCAAATACTGATGCTACTTTTAGTGGTATATTGAATGTAACCAAAGATGCAAATGGAGTGATCAGAAAAAAGTATAATGTTGTCAGACAATATTATATTGACAACTATGGTCTTGATTTGCAGGCAATAGGAAATCTTGCTAATTAATACTAGTTATCAATAATTTCTACAAATCGGGATTTGAAAATTCAGATAAAAAAACATCAACTTAATTTATTTGAATTTTTTAAATCCCGATTCACTTAACGAATCTAAAATTAAAAAAAATGAAACTATTTTTTCTATTACTATTCATTCCGTTTTATGCTGTATCCGTTTATGCTCAAAACAGAAGCATCAACTTTGAACATGGAACGATGGCTGAGGCACTGACAAAAGCGACGAAAGAAAACAAACTGGTATTTGTTGATTGTTTTACCGTGTGGTGTGGCCCCTGCAAAGGGATGGCTGCAACTGTATTTACTCAGGATAGCGTAGCAGATTTTTTTAATTCCAAATTTATTAACGTAAAAATGGATATGGAAAAAGGAGAAGGTATTGCTATGGCAATTAAATACAGGGTAGAGGCTTATCCTTCTTTCCTTTTGCTTGACAATAAAGGCACTGTCGTTTTCAAATTTGTTGGTGGTATGACTTCGGGAATGTTTATGGCAAAAATCAGAGAAGGAGCAAATCCAAAAAACAGAATAGCCATCATGGACAAAAGGTATGCTGATGGTGACCGTTCTCCGGCACTTCTTCGTGATTATATAAAAGTGAAAATTGAGATGTTGGAGAAAACCTTGGGCAAAACGATTGCCGAAGACTATTTTAAACGCTTAACTCCAAAAGAAAGAACACTTCGGGAAAACTGGTTTCTGTTTGGCGAAAACAGGTACTCAATGTATTTGTCAAATATTTACAGTAGCAATTTTAATTATCTGGCTGACCATTGGAAAGAGTTTTCAGGGACAATTCCAAAAGACTCCATTGAATCAAAACTCGGTTCTTCATACCTTCAAATTGCAGGGTACTGCTTACGAGGCTGGTATTTCAAACAGAAAGCATACGACAAGAACGATTTTGACCGGTACCTTACACAATTACAATCCACCGAGTTAAAAGACAAAAATCAACTGATAATATTAATGAAAGTGGCACAGAGCGCAGGAGAAAAAGACACTGCAACAATAGTTAACCTTCTTGCAGATAATATTGCAACTTTTTCAGAAGTAAACAAAAAAATCCTTTTTGATTTTGCATTTATGTTCAAAAGACCAGTCTCTGCACTAACAAAGAATATTCGATGCAAAGAGATATTTGATAAAGTCATTCAAACATCATCAAATAAAGGGTTGATAAATACCGCAGAGGCTTGCAGGAAGAATATTATTGTTACTTTATAAGATCAAAAAAAAATGAAATATTTTAGTATTCTATTGGTGCTTTTGATAGCACCTATCTATCTTTTTGCCCAAACTGCAGATTATAAAGCAGCTGAAAAGTATGATGCACCGAACCTGGCTAAGAAAATCGGTATGACAGAAATCATCCCTTTTTTTATCAATAAAAGTGATGCATTTTGGTTTAATTATGAAGATAAAGGAATTAGAAATTATTTCTTTGTTGATCCATCAAAGAAAGAAAAACGACTTCTATTTGATAAGAAAACAGTTATTGAAAAACTAGGTATACTAAGAAATGAGAAAGTAGATAGCTTAGCGCTTAACTTTATGCCTTCATTTTCTGATGACAATAAAAGAATATTATTCAGTTATAAAGGTACCAGGTATGCGTATGATTTTCATGAACAAAATCTAACCGAAAATACAATAAAGCAAAAAACAGATGCTGTAGTTGTTCGCTTAATTGGTAATAGTTCACCCGACAAGAAATGGCAGCTTTATTCAAGAAATCACAACCTGTACCTCAAAAAAGTCGGCGATACAGAAGAAACCGCTCTCTCCAATGACGGGCAACTTTATTATTCATTTTGTATGAATGAATTTGATTCATCTGCATTGCAGAATTTACCAACTAACGTTATCTGGCAAACTGATTCTAAAAATTTTTATGTCATTCGGAAAGACAACCGCAAAGTGGAAACCATGTCAGTTGTACATACACTTCCTGCCAGACCTTGGATCGAAACATATAAGTATCAGTTACCGGGTGATAAATATGTTTCTCAATACGAATTATGGATTGGTAATGTTGAAAATAAAAAGCTCATTATGGTAAATACTGCCAAATGGGCTGATCAAACTGTTTCAGTAGTTTTTTCCAACTCAAAAGAAACTTTCTTTTTGAGAAAGAAAAGGACACTTGATGAAATTGAACTATGTGCTGGCAATAATACTACCGGTGAAGTACGCACTATCATAAACGAAATCAGCAAACCTTGTATCAATGGCGAATTATTTAATGTTTCTATACTGAATGGGGGCAAAGATATCCTCTGGTGGTCAGACAGGACAGGTTGGGGGCATTATTATCTCTATGATTCAGTTGGTAAATTGAAAGGACAGATTACGAACGGTGACTGGACAGCAGGTAAAATTCTTTCTATCGATACAACCGGCAGAACTATATACTTTAATGGTTATGGCAAAGAATCCGGAAGAAATCCTTATTTGGCACATTTGTACAAAGCTTCACTGGATGGGAGAAAACAAAGTCTTTTAACACCGGAAGATGCTTCGCATAAAATCCATTTTTCTCCATCGGGGAATTACTTCACTGATACCTATTCACGGATTGATCTGGAACCCAAAAATGTTTTGCGGGACAAGGATGGGAAACTGATACTGGAAATAGCAAAACCTGACATTAAAGGATTATATGATATGGGATGGCGGATGCCTGAATCATTTAAGGTTAAAGCAAAGGATGGTGTTACTGATTTGTATGGTATTATGTGGAAGCCTTACAATTTCGATTCAACAAAAATATACCCTATCATTTCACAGGTATATCCCGGACCTCAAACGGAAACAGTATGGCCTGATTTTACAGTATTCGATAAATACAACAACACTTCACTTGCCCAGGTTGGTTTTATCGTAGTTTGTATGGGGCATCGTGGTGGTTCTCCTTTCAGAGATAAAAAATATTTCTCATACGGTTATAACAATTTACGGGACTATCCACTTGAAGATGATAAATATGGCCTTGAGCAATTGGCTCAACAATATAAGTTTATTGATATAAACAGGTTAGGCATATTTGGTCATTCGGGTGGAGCAGCCATGGCTACAGCAGCGATGTGTACTTACCCTGATTTTTACAAAGTGGCAGTTGCATCATCCGGCAATCATGATAATACAATTTACAACCGCAATTGGGGTGAATCCTTTCAGGGAATTACAGAAGTTACAGATACAACTAAGGAGAGTACTGTTAAAAGTTCTTTCAGATTTAAAGTAGCTGTAAACCAAACACTGGCCAAATTTTTAAAAGGTCATCTACTATTGGTTACCGGTGAAGTGGATGCGAATGTCCATCCGGGTAATACTTATCGTATGGTAGATGCTTTAATAAAAGCCGGTAAAGATTTTGATATGTTGGTGTTGCCCGATCAAAGCCATCATTATGAAGGTGTCTATAAATCGTTTTTCGAAAATAAGCTACGACATTATTTCGGAAAATATTTAATTGAGAATACACGTAATTAATCATTTTTCATCGAACTACTAATTTACAAAAAAATTTATGAATCTATTTATGATAAAACTGCGAATTGGATTAGTTATGCTTGCATGCCTGATCTGCATTGGATTATCTCAAGCCCAAAAGCCTCAATATCGTACATTAAAGGGAAATATGCCACAGGATACTACAAAGAAAAATATAGCCCCCCCTTTACCTAAACAAGTTACGGTTAAACCTTATAAAAATGTGATTACTGAAAAAGCAATTACACAAAAAGGTTTTTTTGCAGTACACAAAGTAGATGAAAAGTATTACTTTGAAATTGCCGACAGTCTGTTAGGGAGGGATATCCTGATCGTTGGGCGTATAGCAAGAGGAAGTGCAGATATTGATGGTGTTTATAGTGGAGATCAGATTGGAAGTACAAATATCAGCTTTGAAAAAGGACCGGGAAATAAGTTATTCATGAATCGGTTAGCTTATAATACCCGATCTAAGGATAGCACACAGGCTATGTATAAAGCTTTGGAGCGTTCAAATATGCGGGCTATTGTTGCAGCTTTCCCAATTGCAGCCTATTCACCTGACTCAACCGGAAGTGTGATTGATGTAACGGATTTTATAAGCAGTGATAACGATCTACTTTATTTTAGCACTGCTTTTAAATCAAAAGTCAAACTTTCCGGACAAATGGCCGATAAAAGTTATATGGAATATGTGCACGCTTATGCTGAAAACATTGAAATACGCTGTATGAAAACCTATGGATATGGAGGTGAAAGGGGAGTCAACACTGCTACACTTGAACTCAATGCTTCGTTATTGTTGTTGCCAAAAATTCCTATGAAATCCCGTATTGCAGATTCGCGGGTAGGTTATTTTTCTGTAAAGTACACGGATTATGATGCAAACCCACAGGGTGTTAAACAAATTAATCTTGCAGCCCGGTGGCGTTTGGAACCAAAGCCTGAAGATGTTAAAAAATATCTGCGTGGCGAATTGGTTGAGCCCCAAAAACCGATTGTTTTTTATATAGACCCTTCGACACCTGAAAAGTGGATTCCTTACCTCATACAAGGCGTAAATGACTGGAAAGTAGCTTTTGAAAAAGCCGGTTTCAAAAATGCCATCATGGCTAAAAGAGCACCTTCTTTCAAAGAAGATTCTACCTGGAGCCTCGAAGATGCAAGTCATGCAGCTATAGTTTACAAAGCTTCTGATACCCCCAATGCTTCCGGACCATCAATACCAGATCCGAGAAGTGGTGAAATCATTGAAAGCCATGTAAATTGGTACCACAATATAATGAAACTGGTACATGATTGGTATTTTATACAATGTGGTGCTATTAATCCGGAGGCCAACAAAATGGTCTTCAATGACAAGTTGATGGGCGAGTTGATCCGTTTTGTGTCATCTCATGAAGTAGGCCATACATTAGGGCTCCTTCATAACTATGGAGCGAGTTCCGCTACTCCAGTCGAAAAGCTACGCGATAACAAATGGTTGACAGAAAATGGCCACACATGCTCCATCATGGATTATGCCCGTTTTAATTATGTGGCTCAACCCGAAGACAAGATCGACCAGGCAAATACCTTTCCCCATATAAACGACTATGATAAATGGGCAATCGAATGGGGATATCGCTGGTATCCTGACGAAATGACACCTGAGAAAGAAGTATCTGTTCTTAACACGCTAACCATTGAAAAACAAAAAAACAGACGTTTATGGTTTGGTAATGAAAGGAATTCTGACGACCCGCGTTCACAAAATGAAGATCTCGGTGATAATGCCATGAAAGCGAATGAATATGGCATAAAAAACCTGAAACGGATTGTTCCAAATCTAGTAAAATGGACGAGCGTAGCAAATGAAGATTATGATAATCTCAGTGAAATGTATAAGCAGCTAATAGCGCAACTAAACCTTTATGGAGGACACGCAGCAAAGTATATCGGTGGAATTTATGAAACGCCTAAAACAGTGGAACAAGCTGGTCCTGTTTATGAATATGTTCCTGCCGATCTCCAAAAAGAAGCTTTAACATTTCTCGATAGGAATATTTTTACTACACCTGACTGGTTACTTGATAATAATATTCTGAATAAAATAAATCAGTCCCCTATAAAAATAGTATCTGATATACAAAACCCAGTTTTAGCCAGGTTATTGAATGTCAGAGTTTTTGTGAAGCTCATTGCAAATGAAGCTACTCAACCCGTTAATTGTTATAAGCTCACTGATCTGTTAGATGATTTGCATGCGTCTATCTGGAAAGAACTAAAAGACAATCAACCAATTAGCGTTTATCGGCGTAATTTACAGAAAAGTTACCTTGAAAAGTTGATCTACATTATGGAATCATCCTTAAAAGGTAATGCACCGCCAACACCACCTACAACACCGGCTCCTGGAAATCCAGTGATAAGCTCTTATACAAATAACAGTGAAAATGATATTGTATCAATTGTCAAATTTGAATTAGGGGACCTACGTATGCTAGTCAAAACCGCATTGCCAAATACAACGGATATTATGAGCCGTGCCCATTTGCAGGATGTGCTCGACAGGATGGATACAGCGCTTGAAATTAAAACCGAAACCAAAAAATAAACTACTAAAAACTAAATTAAACACATATTATGAGAAAAAATATTTCTATACTGTTATTGTTCCTCATTGCAGGATTTGTAACCAACCTGAATGCCCAACCTGTTCCGCGTGACTGGCACATGATGGATTACCAAAAAGACCATGTTTACGGAATTAGTATTGAAAAGGCTTACACCGAATTACTTAAAAATAAAAAATCAACTCCGGTTGTGGTCGCTATTATTGATTCAGGGATTGATACATTACACCAGGACCTTAAGGGTGTTTTATGGCATAACCCCAGAACAAAGGCAAACAATCCGGATAATGATAAGAACAGCTATGAAGGCGATGTTTTCGGGTGGAATTTTATTGGAGGCAAAGACCCAAAAAATAATGTAACGAAAGACACAGAAGAAAGCCTTCGTTTTTATTTTAAATACAAAGAGCGTTTTGTTAATGTCACTTCTGAAAATCAGCTAAAAAAGAATGACCGGAAACTATATCAGGACTGGACGAGAAGCAAAGCTGGTTTATTGGCTAAAACAAAAGAAGGTAAGGTAATAGTTTTAATAAATAACACACTTGGGTTATGTGAAGAATTCAATATTCTCTTTAAAAAAGAACAAAATAAACAGATTTACACATTGACTGATTTAAACGAATATAAAACAGAAGATCTAAAACTTTCTTCTCATTTGAAGTCATATATCAAACTTTTGAAAAACAGAAAGGTAGGCACCACCAACATTCAATTTGCCGAAATGCTTAATCAAAAAAAGGATAGCTTAAATAAGCTTCAAAGAATTTCCGATACGTTATTGGTTAATTACAGAGATAAAATTGTTGGGGATAATTATAATGATTTCAACGACCGTTTTTATGGAAATAACAATATAATGGCAGGAGATTGTATGCATGGTACGCATGTGGCAGGTATTATAGGTGCTGTACGTAATAATGGTGTTGGAATGAATGGGGTTGCAGATAACGTTAAGTTAATGATGATAAGGACCATACCGGATGGGGATGAACATGATAAAGATGTTGCACTTGCCATCCGTTATGCTGTGGATAACGGAGCTAAAATAATCAACATGAGCTTTGGCAAAGCATTTTCTCCCGAACGGAAATGGGTTGAAAAGGCCATCCGTTATGCAAGCAGAAAAAACGTGCTTATTGTAAAATCTGCTGGAAATGATGGAGTTAATTGTGATAGCATTGTTTTTTATCCTACGGCAAAATATATGAACAGTAATAAGATCGTACCAAACGTAATCACGGTAGGGGCAAGTGGTCCCGGAACAAAAGAAACAGGAATAGTGGCTCCTTTTTCAAATTATGGCAAAATCATGGTAGATGTTTTTGCTCCGGGTACATCGATTTATTCTACTGTCCCGGGAGGAAATAAATATAAAATGATGGATGGCACCAGTATGGCTTCACCGGTAGTTACCGGGTTAGCTGCCGTACTAAAATCATATTATCCACACTTATCGGCTAAAAAAATCAAAAGGATTATTGAAGAATCTGTAACTAAAATTAATGAGCCGGTTGGAAAACCCAATTCGAAAGAAAAAGTATCAATGACAGAACTCTGTCGTTCGGGGGGTATCGTTAATGCTTATGAAGCAATTAAACTTGCTGAAAAAATGAAATAATATTCTGTTGTGTTGTTAATGGTTGCGTTAAATATCCCCGGGTTGAGCTAAGCTGAAGAACTCTTGCAAAAAGAGTTTGGGTCTCTTGAGTTCCTTTAGCTTTGATTCGACCGGGGAGATATTTTTTAAAATTTACTTTGAATCTGCACTCTTGCTAATCCAGATATTAATAATGATAAATTTTGATAAGATCAATCAACTGATAATAAAATTACCAAAGAACAATCGCATGCCTTCAAATTCAAAAATTCACTATTTGGCATTTAGAGATCATTCGCTCAAACTTTTATCAACATCTGTTGATATACGTAATAATATTGCTTTTCTGATTGGCTAAAAGTTAAAACACTATCATTACATGGGGGCGTTTTTTTTTATGTTAGAAACGACAGTCTCATAGATGTGGATTATACACCGAGTCTTCCTCACGTCCAAAAATTTGCGTTACGAAAAATGTCAATAAAAGTTGATTCCCTGGGTTTTAAAAAACTACCGAACCATTTTCTTGATTTTCAATTGGTTGGGGATTATCGCCAAGATGAACATCCACTGGATTACTATACGGTTTTATATTATTCTTCAAAACAAAATTCATTAATGGTTCAGTACCAGATGGGCTTTAATAATATAACAGATGTGTCTTTATACATGTCTGCAAATGATACGGTTAACCCGTTAAAAAAATATCAGGATTTTTTCAAACTGGGAGATAATAATTTTAAAGAAACCGTAACAATTAAAATGGGGGGAAAGTAAGAAATTATTTATCTTTATCCGCAATAAAAGCCTGAAGTAAAATAATCTTAACCATAATTATCAGCTAGTAACAACTCAAAACAAAACCACAAATGAAAAAGACAATCATTTATTTTATGGCAATGCTCCTTGCATTTCCAGCCTATGTTTCCGCTCAAAGTAAGGATTACACCTTAAATGGAAAAGTTGGGCAGTTATCTTCACCGGCGAAGGCCTATTTATACACCACCACCACCTCCAAATTAGATTCAACAACTATTACAAACGGGAGTTTTACTTTTAAAAGTCAGTTAGACGAACCTCAAAGTGTTTATCTGATCATTAACAAAAAAGGAACAGGGATTCGGACAACAGGTCTGAATGGCGCACCGATCTATCTGGAACCGGGAGTCATCAATATCGTTACCCCGGATTCGTTGGAAAATATGAAAATAACCGGCAGCAAGTTAAATACCGAGAATGAACAACTGCAAATAAGCTTGAAGCCGATCTTGAAAAAAATGACGGATCTCAAAAAGGAATATATGTTAGCACCTGATGAAAAAAAGAAATCCAAGGAGTTTTCAGAGGAGATTCAGAATAAATTTAAGGAACTTCAAGATCAGCAAAAGGGTGTTTATATGGCGTTTATAAAAAGCAACCCCAATTCGATAATTAGTCTTTTTTCATTGAAAACATGTGCCGGACCGACTCCGGATGTAGCTGAAATAGAGCCTGCTTTTAACGCCTTTTCACCCGAAGTAAAATCCACTAAAATGGGTAAGGATTTTGCTGCCACCATCGCTAAACTGAAAAGTACCTCAGTAGGAGCAATAGCGCTCGATTTTACACAAGCTGATACACTGGGAAAACCCGTCTCGTTGCACGAGTTCAAAGGAAAATATGTACTGGTCGATTTCTGGGCAAGTTGGTGTGGTCCATGTAGAGCCGAGAACCCAAATGTCATTAAGGCTTTTGCCCAGTTCAAGGATAAGGGATTTACAATCTTAGGCGTTTCTCTTGATAACCCTGATGCGAAGGATAAATGGATGAAAGCGATTCATGACGACCATTTAACCTGGACACAAGTATCCGATCTGAAAGGATGGAAAAATGAAGTAGCCCAGTTATATTCTATCCAGTCAATACCTCAAAATTTCCTGATTGGACCCGATGGAAAGATTGTAGCAAAAGGTCTCCGTGGTGAAGCGTTGACCAAGAAATTGGCAGAGCTATTAGATAAAAAGTAAACAATTAATATTGGTACTTAATGGGGTAAGACCCCATTAAGTCCGGTTTATTTTTTATCATGGCTTTGTTATAATACTTTCACCCCTTCGGGGTTCATCTTCAATCATCTGATTGCTATAATAATTTTATCCCTTCGGGATTGAAGAAAACGGATGGTATAAAGTCGAATGAAGGTGATGTAGGGAGTGCCCTATATTTGTGGTTCTCCTGATCGGAAATAAAGATTTTTAAACATACTGCCTTGGAGACCCACAAGGGCCATCCCTACATTGGGATTGTCGGTTTTGTTTATCAGGGGTAAGGAGAAGGGATTTTCATAAAAATGATCATTCCATGATGCACAAATTAACTTACTCTCTGAATAATCGTTATAATAAAAATTATATCTAAGTTTGCTGAATAATACAAACCATTTTTAATTAGTGAAAACTATTGTATAACACCATGAAAGTCAATAATAAAATCCTGCTATTGTGCATCCTGATTCTTGTTTCTTTCTCATTGAAAGCGCAGATCTACAATCCTGTGAGCTGGACCTTCAGTCAGAAAGCATTGCCCAACAATGAGACAGAACTATCCTTTATTGCCACCATTGAACCGGGCTGGCACATGTATTCACAGTTTCTGCCTGAAGGTGGACCGATTGTCACCTCTTTCAAATATGAGAAGAACGCCTCGGTACAAATACTTGGTAAAGTAACAGAACCAAAACCCACTGAGGAGTTCGACAAGAACTTCAACATGAAGCTGAAGTATTTTAGTGTCAGGGCCATCTTTACTCAGAAGGTAAAAGTCAATGCGACTAAGACCACTTTAAAGGGAACCATTGAGTTCATGAGTTGCAACGACTCCCAGTGTACACCACCGCAGGAGCAGGACTTTGAATTTAACCTCAAAGGCGTTCCTGGTGCAGCTACAACTACAGTGACTCCGGTTACTGGACAAGCTCAGCCACCTATAGTGGTAATAGCAACAATACCCGCTACTGCAGGAAAAGACACCTCAGAAGCTAATAAATCAACCATTCAGGCCGCAACACCCAAGTCAATAGACACCAATGCTGATGACAACGAAAAGAAATCCCTCTGGGGCTGGTTCTTTGTCGCTTTTGGGGCAGGATTAGTGGCATTATTGACACCTTGTGTTTTTCCGATGATCCCTATGACCGTAGCCTTCTTTATGAATGATGCCAAGAGCAAGGCCAAGGCCAGAATGGAAGGCGTCACCTATGGATTGTCAATCATCTTTATTTATACTGTAATCGGTACTATCGTAGCCATCACACTGGGGGCCAATTTTGCCAACTTTCTCAGTACACATTGGGTCCCCAATGTCTTTTTCTTTCTGATCTTCTTGTTCTTTGCAGCATCATTCTTCGGAATGTTTGAAATCACACTTCCCAACTGGATGATCAATAAAACAGACAAACAAGCCGACAAGGGAGGATTTATAGGAGCTTTCTTTATGGCTTTTACACTCGTGTTAATCTCATTCTCGTGTACAGGTCCTATCGTTGGATACATTCTGGTAGCATCTGCCGGTGGAAAAGTAATCATGCCTATCATCGGAATGTTTGGTTTCTCATTGGCCTTTGCACTTCCCTTTACCCTGTTTGCCCTCTTCCCTTCGTGGTTGAGCAATCTTCCTAAATCGGGTGGATGGCTCAATGCAGTCAAGGTAGTATTGGGCTTTCTGGAATTGGCCTTTGCACTTAAGTTCCTGAGTATTGCCGACCAGACCTACCACTGGCATATACTGGATCGTGAAGTCTATTTGGCTATCTGGATCGTGATCTTTATCCTGATGGGCTTCTACCTGCTGGGTAAACTCAATTTTGCACATGACAGCGAAGTAAAGCATGTCTCGGTACCCAGACTGATGCTTGCCATCATCACCTTTTCCTTTGTGATGTATATGATCCCGGGGATGTTTGGAGCCCCACTAAAAGCCCTCTCGGGTTATCTACCTCCCGAATCAAGCCTTGACTTTGACCTGACCAGGCTGATTGCAGAAAATCAGGGAACAGGTGGAACTGCTTCAGACAACAAAGAGCTCTGTGAGACACCCAAGTTTGCTGACTTCCTTAGCCTGCCCCATAACCTGAAGGGATACTTTGACTATGATCAGGCGTTGCGATGTTCCAAACAACAAAACAAGCCCCTGTTTATTGATTTTACAGGCCATGGATGCGTCAACTGCCGTGAGATGGAAGCCAATGTCTGGAGCAATCCTGAAGTGCTGAAACGGCTCAGGAATGACTACATAGTGGTGGCTCTCTATGTTGATGACCGCAAGGATCTACCACAAAGTGACTGGGTCACTTCAACCTATGACGGCAAGATCAAGAACACTGTTGGAAAGAAGTTTGCAGATTTCCAGATAACACGGTTTAAGGTCAATTCACAACCCTATTATGTGCTTTTGGATACTAAGGGAGAGCTGCTCAATAAGCCTAAGGCTTATGACCTGAACGTGGATAACTTCATTAAGTTCCTGGATGACGGGGTTGCTGAGTTTAAGAAGAATTTGAAATAATATTAAAGCGGATGGCCACAAGGGCCATCCCTACATTATTTTGTGTAAAATTGTACCTTTGTCTTTATGAAGACAAGCACGCTCCGTTCTGATTTATTACTCCTGCTTTCTGCCATAATATGGGGAATGGCCTTCGTGGCCCAACGTGTAGGGATGGATTTCGTGGGTCCATTTACCTATACCGGTGTGCGTTTTCTGTTGGGGGGTATTTCGCTCATTCCATTGCTTTATATATTCCCTTATTCGGCTCCACATACAAAACCTAAACCCCTGAGCCTGTTCTGGCAAAAGTGGGGAGGTCTTCTGGCAGGATTGATTTTGTGTACTGGGATGGCATTGCAACAGTATGGTTTACAATATACTTCAGCAGGGAAGACGGGTTTTTTAACAGGTCTTTATGTTGTGCTGGTTCCAGTGTTTGGACTGGTAGTTCGTCATAAAACCGGACCCGGTACATGGATTGGTGTGATACTGGCTGTTTGTGGAATGTATTTCCTGAGTATTACAGGGAATTTCCAGATCTCAAAAGGGGACATCCTGATCATCATCAGCACCTTTTTCTGGGCCTTTCATGTACTTACGATTGGTTGGCTCTCGCCTTATAATCACCCGATCAAACTATCGATACAACAATTTCTGACTGCAGGACTCATCAGTCTTGTGATTGCTTTTATCTTTGAAACGGTGAAATTATCTACCATCTGGCAGGCTGCTATACCTATTCTGTATGGTGGATTGTTTTCGGTAGGTATTGCTTTCACGCTTCAGGTCGTGGTTCAGAAGACGGCTCATCCTGCCCATGCTGCAATTATCATGAGTCTGGAGACGGTCTTTGCTGCATTTGGAGGTTGGCTTTTGCTGGACGAGCATCTGAGTTCAAGAGCATTATTCGGGTGTGTGTTAATGCTTTGTGGGATGTTATTTGCCCAATTGAATGACAGGTTGTTTAAAAGGGTAAGAAGCTAAAGTAGTTTTTCTTGGACGAAATAAATTCGTTATATTTATATTCTTAATATTATTGTTGATGAAAGGTTTGATCTTTGATATCAGACATTATGCTGTACATGACGGCCCCGGTATTCGTACTACGGTATTTATGAAGGGGTGTCCTCTTGCTTGTCACTGGTGTCATAATCCGGAAAGCAGGCAGGCTTCCTCTGAGCCTATTATCACTAAGCGCAGAATAGGGGAGAAGGTTTTCGATGAAACAGAAACCGTGGGGAACAGAATGACTCCACATGAGGTTTTACAGGAAGTAAAAAAGTCAGGATTGTTTTTTGATGAGTCCGGAGGTGGCATTACCTTTTCGGGAGGCGAACCGATGTTGCAATCTGAGTTTCTGGTTGAAGCATTAAAATTGTGTCGTGCGCAGGAAATCCATACAGCGGTGGATACCTGTGGATATGCCCCTGTCGAAACAATCAGAAGGGTTGCAGAATTCACTGACCTGTTTCTCTTCGATCTCAAGCTGATGGATGACCCAAAACATATTGAATATACAGGTGTTTCTAATCATATCATTATCAGTAATCTTCATCTGCTTGCAGCGATGGGGAAGAAAATCTGGTTAAGAATGCCGGTGATACCGGGAGTCAATGATACCGACGAAGAAATTGAAAAATTATTGGTTCTGTTAACTGATCTGTATCCTGAAGTGAATAGACTTTTTCTGTTGCCCTACCATGCGGCTGCAAAGAATAAATATTGCAGATTGGGACTCGAAACGGAAGATTATGAATTTAGTCAACCCGATAAGGTAGCGTTGGAAAAGTTGAAAATGAAATTATCACAGACGGGTTTTACTGTCAAAATAGGAGGATGAAAATCTCCTGATCTAAAGAAATCAACGATTTAAAAGTTTTACAAGATGAACGACCGTATAAAGAAACTTCGCGAAGAGAGTCTGGAAGCAGAGTGTAGTCTGTCTGCAGAACGTGCATTACTGGTAACTGAATTTTATAGCAGTAACATCCATATGCCGGATCCTGTTCCCATCCAGAGAGCCAAATGTTTGAAATATATACTTGAAAATAAAGAGATTTATATTGGTAAAGGAGAACTGATTGTCGGTGAACGTGGTCCTGCTCCAAAGGCTACACCTACATATCCTGAAATCAATCTTCATACCATTTCGGATTTGAATGTGCTCAACACCCGTAAAAAGGTTTGGTTTCATGTGGATGCCGATACCAAAGAGGCTTACCGAGATATCATTATTCCCTTTTGGAAGGGAAAGACAAACCGGGAGAGAATCTTTAACAATCTGACTCCCGAATGGAAAGATGCTTATGCTGCCGGTATCTTTACCGAGTTTCAGGAACAAAGAGCACCGGGACACACGACTTTGGGTGATAAGATGTTCAGGACGGGTATGTTAGATTTGCAGGAAGAAATCAGATTAGCATTAGCTGAAATTGACGTTTATAACGACCCCAGAGCCTATGAACGGAAAGCTGAGTTACAGGCCATGAAGATTGCCTCCGAGGCTATCGTTCTTTTTGCAGAAAGGCACGCTGAAAAGCTGGATCATCTGGCCGAAGAATGTAAAGACAGTGAACGTAAGGCTGAACTGAAAAAAATGGCTGAAGTATGCCGTCGGGTTCCTGCTCATGCTCCAACGACTATTCATGAAGCACTCCAGCACTATTGGTTTATCCATCTTGGGGTAATCACTGAGGTGAATCCCTGGGACTCATATAACCCCGGAAGACTGGACCGCAGTCTTTATCCCATTTATAAAAAGGAAATAGAGGAAGGCACATTGACTCAGGATAAGGCGACTGAATTACTTCAGGCTTTCTGGATCAAATTCAATAATCACCCCTCTCCTCCAAAAGTGGGCATAACGGCAGAAGAGAGCAATACCTATACAGATTTCTCGCTGATCAATCTTGGTGGAGTCATGGCTGACGGGTCTGATGCAGTCAATGACCTCTCGTATATCATATTGGATGTCATTGAAGAGATGCGTCTCTTGCAACCAAGTTCAATGGTTCAGATCAGCAAAAAGAATCCCGACCGTTTTCTTCATCGTGCATTGAGGATTGTGAAGACCGGTTTTGGACAGCCTTCTATCTTCAATACAGATGCCATTGTTCAGGAACTGATGCGCCAGGGGAAGAGTGTTGTGGATGCCCGTAATGGCGGTGCAAGTGGGTGTGTGGAAAGTGGTGCTTTTGGCACGGAGGCATATATTCTGAGCGGGTATTTCAATATTCCCAAGATCTTTGAACTCACATTGAATAATGGGATTGACCCTTTGACCGGAAAGCAACTTGGTCCGGAAACAGGTGACCCCGGTACTTTCACTTCCTTCGATGAACTGTTTAGCGCCTTTAAGATTCAGTTGAATCACTTCATTGATATTAAGGTTTATGGTAATAATATCATCCACAGCATCTTTGCAACACACATGCCGGTTCCTTTTCTTTCGTTGCTGACACAGGATTGTATCCAAAACGGTCGTGATTACAATGCAGGGGGTGCGCGTTATAACTCAACCTATATTCAGGGTGTAGGTCTTGGAAGTATAACAGATAGCCTTTCAGCAATAAAATACCATGTATTTGATAAAAAGACGCTGGCAATGGGTGATTTCCTGCAGGTAATACATGATAATTATGAAGGCGCAGAGGCTTTTCTGCTTGATCTGATCTACAAAACGCCCAAATGGGGGAATGATGATGAATATGCTGATGATCTGGCCCGTGAAGTATTTGAAGCTTATTATGATGCAGTGAATGGACGTCCTACCTCTATAGGTGGCAGCCATCGTGTAAATTTGCTGCCTACAACCTGCCATGTTTATTTTGGCAATATGATGGGGGCAACTCCGGATGGACGCAAAGCACATCAACCGCTTTCTGAGGGTATTTCTCCTGTACAGGGATGTGATACCAAAGGGCCTACAGCAGTCATTCGCTCAGCAGCCAAGCTTGATCATATCAGAACAGGAGGAACATTACTCAATCAGAAATTTTCTCCCTCTTTCTTTGAAGACGAAGAGAGTATTTCAAAATTGGGTAGTCTGGTCAGAAGCTATTTCAGAATGGATGGTCATCACATTCAGTTTAATGTGGTTTCGGTAGATACACTTCGCGATGCTCAGCTCCATCCTGAGAAATATAGAGACCTCATTGTCAGGGTTGCAGGATACAGTGATTATTTTAATGACCTGGGCGAGGATCTCCAGAATGAAATTATCAACAGAACTGCTCATGAAGGTTTTTAAAAAACGATTCTTTTATATCTTTGACTATTCAACACAACCAAAACCATGAACCCATTACAAAAATTAGATAAACTCCGTTGCCTGATGGCACTATCGGATTTCGATGCATATATTATTCCCGGTACCGATCCCCATATGGGTGAATACATGCCTGACTTCTGGCAAATCAGATCCTGGTTCTCAGGGTTTACAGGCTCTGCCGGCACTATCGTAGTAACTACTAACTTTGCCGGTCTCTGGACTGATTCACGTTATTTTCTACAGGCCGAATCAGAGTTGAATGGTTCTGGTATTGAGCTGGTTAAATTGATTGTTCCACATACTCCGGAGCATATAGACTGGATAGTCAAAAACTTACCGGTAGGTAGCCGGATAGGTGTAGATGGGAATATGATTTCTGTAGATTCTGTCAGGTCTATACGAAATGTTTTCGCGAAAAAACAAATGGAACTTGTCACAAACGAGGATCTGATATCACCGCTATGGACAGACCGGACCCCAATACCTCTGAATCCTGTATTAAAACATGATATAGAATTTTCGGGGAGTTCAAGAAGAGATAAGATTGAAAAAGTCAGAGTTGAAATGTTACGTCTGGGAGTGACCCATCATTTGATTACCAGTCTGGATGATATCGCCTGGTTTTTAAATCTGAGAGGTACAGATATTCAATACAATCCATTGTTTGTAAGTTATGTTTTGATCGATGCACAAACTACCACGCTATTTGTCAATGAGGCTAAAATAGAACCGGTGCTTGCCGAAGAGATGCTTGTTGACGGAGTGACGATCTCTGCATATGATGATATCGTCGAGTCACTTTCTAAATTAATTAAAGGAAACAAGTTACTCATTGCTCCCGGAAAAGTAAATCAGGCATTATTTGATGCAATTCCAACAACTGTTGCAATCGTTGAAGGGGTTAATCCAACTACCCTCCTGAAGGCGATAAAAAATGAAACGGAAATGGGTCATTTACATCAGACGATGGTGTTCGATGGGATCGCACTGGTTAAATTCTTTTATTGGCTGGATAAGAATATTGGGAAAACAAAGATTACTGAAATCTCTGCTGCAGATAAATTACAGGAGCTGAGAAGTGAACAACCTTATTTCATGGGCCTGAGTTTTGAAACAATTGCAGGATATGCAGCGCATGGGGCAATTGTTCACTATGATCCAACACCCGAAACAGACGTAGAACTCAAACCTGAAGGTATTTTCCTACTTGATTCAGGTGGACAATATCTGAGTGGAACCACTGATGTAACCAGAACGGTTGCATTGGGAACACCTACTAAAGAAGAAAAAAGCGATTTCACACTTGCTTTAAAAGGGACAATATCACTTTCGGATGCCATATTTCCTGAAGGCACAAAAGGTTATCAGCTTGATGCACTTGCAAGGATAGCGTTATGGAAAAACGGGATTAATTTTGGACATGGAACTGGTCATGGTGTAGGTTTCTTTCTCAATGTTCACGAAGGACCTCAGTCAATCAGCCCCAATGCCGCAGGCCCGGCCTCTACTCCTATGATGAAAGGAATGGTTACATCGGTTGAACCAGCCATGTACAGGATTGGAAAACACGGTATCAGGACCGAAAACCTGGTATTGTGTATACCACATGTGGAAAATGAATTCGGAGCTTTCCTGAAGTTTGATACACTTACCTTTTGTCCGATAGATCGCAAACTGATAGAAGTTAGCCTGCTGGAGAAATCTGAATTAACCTGGTTGAACAGTTATCATGCCAATGTTTATGAACGCATTTCTCCATTTCTAACCAAAGTAGAGACCAAATGGTTAAAAGAAAAGACTGCGAAAATTGATTACTAAAACTTTTTAAATCTTTATAAAAGGATTAGAGTTAATGATTGTTCCAAAGGTTAATTATTTTAAAGATAATCATTCATGAGTTTTTATTATTAATAACTGTTTTAATGCTATCATGTTGATATGTATTGATAGACAGATACTTTACATTACAATTGATTCAAATCTTTTATGATTTATAATAAGTTGAAGCTAATTATTGAGAAATAATCTGACTTTATAATTATTATTAAAATGTAATTGTGAAGAGTCGAAAATTGTATTTATCTTTGCGAAAATAATTCACAACAACACACCCAAGCAAGTATATTTAATGAATGTAGACCCGATTTTCAGTCGCGCTGATATGGCAGAAGAAAGTTCCAATATCAGACTTAAAAAATTTATTCTAAAGAAACGCATTATTCAACTTCTTTATCTTGAAGGCAATAAATCTATTCCGGATATCGGAAGGGCAACCGGAATGAGTATTCCAACTATTACCCGTACAATTACAGAGTTAATTGATGAAGGATTAGTGTTGGATAACGGAATTGGTGCTTCTATCGGTGGACGTAGGCCAAATCTATATTTGTTAAATGCTGAAGCACGTTATGTTTTAGGTATAGATATGGGACGTTTTTCTACCAATATCGCAGTTTTAAACCTAAATCGACAGATTGTATCTAGTGAAGCAGTTATCGTTTCAGAATTAGAACATGATGAAACCATAGTTGATAAGATTTATCGGAAGTTCAAAGAATTAATTTCAAATGCCGGCATTGATCCCAAGAAACTGATTGGAATTGGTGTTGCTTTTCCGGGTTTGATTGATTCCAAGACAGGAATGAGCCAGACCTATAAAAATTTTAGCGACAGGCCACTTTCAAGATTTTTTGAAGACAAGTTTGATTTACCTGTATTTGTCGAAAACGATGCACGCGTTATGGCGCTTGGTGAGTCATACTTTGGTTTGGCAAAGGGTAAAGAAAATGTGTTGTGTCTGAAAATAGGTGCAGGAATTGGTATGGGTATGATTCTGAATGGAAAACTGTATCGGGGTAATTCCGGATTTGCAGGTGAGTTTGGACATCTTGAAGTAGAACCTGAAGGTAAATTATGTATCTGTGGTAAAAGAGGTTGTCTCGAAACAGTGGCTTCAGGTAGCGCAATAGCTCGCAGGGCCCAAAATGATATGACCAATGGAATGGTCTCTATTCTTGGTAAATTATCTGATGAAAACCCTGAAAAGATAGATGCCGAAATGGTTGTTCAGGCTGCTCAACTTGAAGATCAATATGCGATTGGATTGTTATCTGAAATGGGAGAACAACTTGGAAAAGGAATTGCAGTACTGATTAATATTTTCAATCCTGAAATGATTATAATTGGTGGAAAGATTGGTGTAGCAGAAAACTATATCCTTGATCCACTGCAACTTTCACTAAATAAATATGCTATCTCACGTATAAAACGTGATTGTCAGATTGTAACTTCAAAACTTCGGGATAAAGCTGCCCTCCTGGGCACTTTTGCTTTGGTTATTGATAAAATATTCGAAGACTTAAAGGAGTATCCTTCTAATAAATATTAGGAATATTAAGAAACTATTTAAATTTTATTTAACTGTTTGTTTAGCGGTGGCTAATGCAGATTTGTAATCTGCACTTTTTAAATTAAGACTATTCTGGTGCAGATTACAAATCTGCACCAGCGCAGTATTTCTTAAATCTTAAAAACCCCGGTTATTTCTTTTGAAAATTAACCGGGGTTTTTAAATGATTTGTGAATTCGATTGTTAATATTTAAAATCAATTAAATTTTAGGACTTCTTACAAAATATTAAAAAGATTGCATAACTTTGGAACGTGAAACCAATTTGAGGTTGAAAAAATTATTGATCAACTTTAGTAAATAGAACTAAAATGAAAAAGGAAGATTTGAAGAGTATACCCAAGGGATGGTTAAATGCTTCATTTATGAAGGTTGGTGATCATCCGGATGAATATTTTCGCCGTTTTGAACGCATACGTACCCATGTTTATGTCAACGCAGAAGAGGGGTCAAAAGCAGTTGCCGATCGAATTGAAGCATTAATCAAAGAGAAAAGTCTTAAAGATAAAATGCTCGTGATGGGATTACCGACTGGTTCCTCGCCTAAAACACTATATTCAGAGCTGATTCATCGTCATAAGGAATCTGGGCTGAGTTTCAAGAATGTAATCACTTTTAATCTTGATGAATACTATCCCATTAAACCTGATCATCGTCAGAGTTATAATAGTTTTATGTGGGATAACTTTTTCAAACACATTGATATATTGCCGGAAAACGTTAACATTCCGAAAGGGGATTGTCCTAAAGAGGAAGTATCTTTAGTGGGTCAGGATTATGAAAGAAAAATCAAAGAGGTCGGAGGTCTGGACATCCAGATTCTGGGCATAGGACGTACAGGTCATATTGGGTTTAATGAGCCTGGTTCGTTGCCAAATTCAACAACGCGTCTTGTTGCACTGGATAGTTTAACACGCCAGGATGCAGCTGAAGAATTTTATGGTGAAGAAAATGTACCCAGATATGGTATTACGATGGGGATTGGGTCAATCATGGCTGCTCCGGAAATATATTTAATGGCATGGGGAGAGGCAAAAGCAGAAATCATCAGGAGTGCAATAGAAGGCCCTGTTAGCGATGCTGTTCCTACATCTTTCTTGCAAAATCATTCGAATACAACCATCATTTTAGATATTCCGGCAGCATCGGAGCTCACTCGTATTAAAACTCCCTGGCTTGTTGGTCCCTGTGAATGGAATGACCGGTTTATCCGGAAAGCGATCGTTTGGCTTTGTCAGAAACTGGAAAAACCAATATTAAAACTCACAGATCGTGACTACAACGATAATGGGATGAGTTTCCTGATTACAGAACATGGCCCTTCTAATAAAATCAACATCAAGGTCTTTAACGACTTACAACATACAATAACAGGATGGCCGGGTGGAAAGCCCAATGTAGATGATACAACCCGTCCTGAACGGGCACTCCCATACCCTAAAAAAGTGGTCATTTTCAGTCCACATCCGGACGATGATGTTATCTCGATGGGTGGAACTTTTGCCCGTCTGGTGCAACAGGGACATAATGTTCATATTGCCTACCAGACTTCGGGGAATATTGCGGTCAGTGATGACGATGCCGTAAGGTATCTTGACTTTGTCAGGTCTTTTAAAAATATTTTTAATGTTGATTTTGATGCAGATTCATTTTACGAAAATGCTGCTGAATTCTACAAAAAGAAAAACGTTAAAACCATTGAAACAAATGAGTTGCGTCAGATAAAGGCCGCTATCCGTAGGGGTGAAGCTAAAGCAGCGTGCAGATTTATAGGCGTACCGGAAGAAAATATTCATTTCATGAATTTGCCCTTTTATGAAACCGGTACCGTGAAAAAGAATCCTGCTACAGAATCCGATATATTGCAAACTATAGCGTTTCTGAGATCGATCATGCCCCATCAGATCTACGCTGCCGGTGACTTGAGCGATCCTCATGGAACCCACAGAGTTTGTATTGATATGATCATTGAGGCCTTGCATAGAATGAGGGATGATGAGTGGTTGAAAGATTGCAGGATCTGGTTGTATCGTGGAGCATGGCAGGAATGGGATCTGGATAAGGTCGACATGGCTGTTCCATTGAGTCCTGAAGAGGTTGAGATCAAACGGTTAGCAATTTTCAAACATCAGTCTCAAAAGGATGGTGCTTTGTTTATGGGATCAGACAAGCGTGAATTCTGGCAGCGTGCAGAAGACAGAAATAAGGCAACTGCAATATTGTATGATAAATTAGGAATGGCAGAATATGAAGCTATTGAGGTTTTTGTAAAATATCAATTGTAATTTAGCAAAAAAAACTTATGACACAGACAACTACAATCGTTGCAAAAAAAGAAGGCAGTTACCTGATCTCGTTAACTATCATCGGGATACTTTTCTTCATTTTTGGATTTGTTACATGGCTTAATGGTTCATTAATGCCTTTTCTACAAACTGCATGTGAGCTAAGCCTTTTCCAGGCGAGCCTGGTGACTTTTGCTTTTTACATCGCTTATTTTGTTATGGCTCTTCCATCTTCTTTTGTGTTAAAGAAGACTGGTTATAAGAATGGTATGTTTATTGGTTTAATCATCATGGCTATCGGTGCTTTAATGTTTATCCCTGCTGCTTATTCCCGACAGTTTATTGTCTTTTTAAGTGGTTTATTCCTTTTGGGTACCGGCCTTGCACTATTGCAGACAGCAGCTAACCCCTTTATCACCATTATTGGTCCACGAGAAAGTGCTGCCAAACGTATGGCAATCATGGGAATCTGCAATAAGTTTGCAGGTTTTGTCAGTCCGTTAGTGCTTACAGCCCTGGTAATGCACGGTATGGAGAAGTTTAAAGAAGAAAATCTGATGCTGCTTTCACTTGATCAGAAGAATGTGGTATTGAATGAATTTGCTTCAAGATTGGTTGGCCCATATACAGCCATGGCACTTATCCTGATTGCTTTTGCTTTTCTGATAAAATATTCTCCTCTACCCAATGAAGTTTCAGGTGTTGACGATGACGAACATGAAACATTGAAAGGTTTTATTAAACAAATCCCTGCTGCTTTAAAGATTAATCATCTGGCACTTGGTATAACAGCACTCTTTGTTTATGTGGGGGTGGAAGTTATGGCCGGTGACAGTCTCACGCAGTTCGGACGAAACCTGAAACTGGATTATGCTCCAAGATTAACTTCCTATACGATGGCTTTCATGGTCATAGGCTATATCTTGGGGATCATATTAATCCCAAAATATTTAAAACAGGCAAAGGCCCTGGTGATCTCTGCAATTCTAGGTGTATTTTTTGCTTTAGGCGCCGCCTTGACTTCCTCTACAGATAATCAGATTTTCTCAACGGCTTTCGGCTGGTTAAATAGTATCCCCGGATTCAACATTCCACTTATCCCTAATGCAGTTTTCTTTGTTACCCTGTTGGGTTTTGCCAATGCTATGATGTGGCCGGCACTGTGGCCCCTTGCTTTGGACGGAGTCGGTAGGTATACAAAGATTGCTTCAGCTTTATTGATCATGGGTATTGCGGGTGGTGCTTTAATTCCACCATCATATGCTAAACTTGGTCAAGGCATTGGTTTCCAACATGCATTGTGGATAATGGTCCCTATCTATTTCTTCATTCTGTATTATGCCGTTTCGGGACATAAGATCAGACGCAAACAATAATTTTTTTATAATCAAAATATAATAAGATGAAACCCACTTTATTAGTATTGGCTGCCGGTATGGGCAGCAGGTACGGAGGATTGAAACAACTTGACAAACTCGGCCCTAACGGCGAAACAATTATTGACTTTTCTATTTATGATGCCATCAGAGCAGGATTTGGAAAAATAGTGTTTGTCATCCGTAAAGATATTGAAGAGGAATTCAAGGAGGTGGTTATCTCCAGATTATCCGGTAATGTTGAAGTGGATTATTGTTTACAGGAATTGGCATACCTCCCTGAAGGTTTCGAACTTCCGGCAGATCGTTCGAAACCATGGGGAACAGGTCATGCTATCCTGATGGCAGTAGATAAAATTCATGAACCATTCGGAGTCATCAATGCCGATGACTTTTATGGAGCAGATGCTTTTAAAGTGTTGGCTGAATTCTTTGCTACCCTGAAGAACGGTAATGAGAATATCTATTCAATGGTAGGTTATGATGTAGCCAATACACTATCTGATTTTGGTTCAGTTTCAAGGGGTGTTTGTCTTGAAAATGATGAAAATTATCTTTTATCAGTGACAGAACGCTCTCAGATAGAGCGTTCTCACAATGGCATTGCCTACAAAGATGAAACAGGTGATTTAGTATTCCTGATTCCTCAAACAGTAGTATCAATGAACTTCTGGGGGTTTACACCTCAGATCTTTAAACAGCTTTCTGATCGGTTTGCCGGATTTCTTGAAAACAATATTCAGAATCCAAAATCGGAATTTTTTATTCCATCTGTTGTGAATGAATTGATTGAATCCAAGGAAACCAGTGTCAAAGTATTGCATTCGAGCGCACGTTGGTTTGGTGTAACATATCGTGAGGATAGGGAGCTTGCCGTAAGCAAAATAAAACAACTGGTAGAGGAAGGAATCTATCCGGAAAATCTCTGGAAATAATAACTCTGTAATCAAGATAATGCAACGTAATATAGCCTCAATATTTGCTCAATTTAATACCAACACACAACTTAAATCATACCGACATTTCGGGTCAGGACACATAAATGATACGATACTCGTCAAAACTGTAGGCGCATCCGATCCTGATTTTGTTTTACAATTGGTAAATCATCATATTTTCAAGGATGTGCCGGGACTGATGCATAATATTGCAATTGTTACAGATTTTATTAGAAGTTATCTTAAAGATATACCCGGCTCTGATCCTGATAGTGAAGTGTTGACTTTGATTAAAACGCATGAAGGAAAAGCTTTCACAAAGGATGAGAAAGGTAATTACTGGCGATGCTATCTGTATATTCCCAATACAATAAGTTACGATAAAGTTGATAGTGAAGAGAAGGCTTCCCAAGGTGGAAGGATATTCGGAAAATTTCAATCCATTCTTTCAGGATTAGATACTAAACGGCTTACAGAGACAATTCCATATTTTCATGATTTGGAAAAACGTCTCGAAGCTTTTAGAAATGCGATAGAACGAGACCCGGTCAACAGGGTAATATTGGTTTCAGAAGAGATCCGGTTTGTAGAAGAAAGGGCAGAGGAGCTGCTCTCTATCACCCGGAAAATCAATAATGGAGAGATTCCAATCCGCATAACGCACAACGACACCAAGTTTAACAACATATTGTTTGATAAACATAACCATGCGCAATGTATCGTAGACCTTGATACAGTGATGCCCGGTTCGGTACTTCATGATTTCGGTGATGCCATCCGTACAGCAGCCAATACTGCTGTAGAAGATGAGGTTGATCTATCAAAGGTGAGTCTGGATATAAAACTATTTAAGGCATATACAGCAGGCTATATAAGTGAAGCACGTACCTTTTTGGTGCCATCGGAAATTGAAAACCTGGCTTTGTCTGCCAAGTTCATGGTTTTTATTATCGGGTTGCGTTTTTTAACTGACTTTATCGATGGTGATAATTATTTCAAAATACAACATCCCGAACACAATTTACAACGTTGCAGGTCACAGTTTCAACTGATTTGCAGTATCGAAACGCAGTTTGAAGCGATGCAGGAGGCGGTTGCCGTAATAACTAAACGATATTTATTGAGAGATACAGTAACAGAATAAATACTTACATTATTCCCAACCGCTGTTCAATCTCTCAGGAGGAGACAAGCGCCAAAACGAATAGCCCGATTGTACTTAACCGTTTGAATAATTCTGAAAATCAAAAATGGAAGTTGGTAAAACAAGATCCGGTAAACTGATAGTGTTTCTTAATATTTTGTTGTTTTTAAACAAATATGATGTAATTTTATAGTCTAAAATTGAAGTGATTAATGGGATGTCAATCCTTATCCCAATTATCTCTCAGAATATTTACGGATCAGCGGTAAAACAGTCTCAAAAATCTCCCCCCAAAGGCAAGCATATTCCCAAATAACTTAGGTAATACTTCCATATGACTCTCTTGAAAGCCATATCAAAGCCATATCGAAGCCATATTAAAGCCATATTAAAGCCATATTGGTCCCAACTATTGTGATATGAGATCGACATGGCTTTAATATGGCTTCAAATTGAGTCTGAAATGACATTAATTTAAGTCATATGGAGATATTAGGGGAGTATTTAGGGAATATTCACCAGATTTAACGTGGAAATTTTGACAACTTTTGCGGGATATTTTAATCCGCCACGGTGAAAAAAACTATCTGAGAAAACTTCAGTATAGATGAAGCCTTAGGCAAATAAAGGTACTACAATTTCAAAGATATTCCAAATTTATATTTAGAATTTCTTCTCATGTCACCCAATGGAATGTTAAATAATATTGACAATACGATTTATATATATTATTTTTACTTTGTAAATCAATAAAAATTGATACGCCGCATGACCGATGAAATAAATGGGGACTGACCCCATTAATCCTGTAAAGATAAGAGAGTATCAGTAGTAAAAGCTTTACCCTCTGGCAATGGTAATCCAAACATTGAAATTAAAAGACCTGACAAAGAAATTATAAAATTTAAGAGTTCACAATGATGAAAAATATCTTAGTTTATTTTTTAGTTATTATATTTTCAATTAGTTGTAGTAATAAAACCAAAGAGATGGTGATAAATATGGACGTCTATTATGTTCTAAAAGATACTTTTTTTGGAAATAATAATAAATGTAGAGTTTTATTTAATATTCCAAAAGATAATAATATGGTTTATAATACTGGTGAAGATGTAATTTTAAGTTTTAGAAATGAAGACGGGGTTCTTAAATTTTCACATATTTTTAATGGACAAAAAAAAGATAACGAATTTTATCTTGAAGCTACTGTATTAGGTATATTTAAGAATGATTTTGTTTCTTTAGAACCGCATTTTTCTCCCATAAAAGTAAACAAAGAATTGCTTGATAGCTTAAATTATGAAAAAGGAAGAACGGTAATTTTATCTGTTAAAGTAGGAGCAAATAAAAAGAAATACATAGAATATATTGACTCTCAATTTAAAGACATCAAGTTAGATGAACCTGTTCGTGTTAAATAAGATACAAAACCCAGATACCACTGGTTTGCAACGAGGAGTAAGCTGTCAATCGTTTGTAACGCTAAGAACCGGAGTTAATGGGGTCAGCCACAATTCTTTTAGAAATAGTGGCTGACCCCATTATTCATGACCCCATTATTCACCATTATTCTTACACAAATTGGCAGTTCAGTATTCGAAAATACTTGAAATTTAACTTGGCAAACCTTGTAAATCCGCTTTTTATTGCCCTTGTTTGAAATTATATTTGATGACTAACTTAATCATTAAAGCGTAATTTTGCGTTTTGGTATAAGATCATTTGGTACATTTACTTTGTATTTGTTTTCGACAAAGGAACCTTAAATTAAATCAAATTAACGAGGCGTAAAATGAAACTGCTCAACACCACTGTATTATTTATTCTTTTTGGAATATTGGGACTATCGGCAAAAACAACTTCCCCTCCTGATAGCCTTGCATTTCTTAAATGGGCTCCTACACCGGCTATGGGATGGAACAGCTGGGATTGCTATGGTCCAACTGTTACTGAAAATGAAGTGATGGCCAATGCCGATTATATGGCAAAGAATATGAAGAGTGCCGGTTGGCAATACATTGTTGTAGATATCCGGTGGTATGTTGAAAACGATAAGGCGCATGGTTATAATGAAAAGGATGCTGTTTATGTGATGGATGGGTATGGTAGACTAATGCCGAGTCCGCTAAGGTTTCCATCAGCTGTAAATGGAAAAGGGTTTAAGCCACTGGCGGATTATATTCATAGCAAGGGATTAAAATTTGGAATTCATATCATGAGGGGAATTCCAAAAGAAGCCGTAAAGAAGAACACACCAATATTTGGAAGCAAAGCAAAAGCAGCAGATGTCTACTCTTTGGAAGGTCAATGTCCCTGGCTCAAAGATATGTATACCATAGTAGCTGAAAGAGATGGTGCTCAGGCATATTATAATTCTATTTTTAAAATGTATGCTTTATGGGGTATTGACTTTGTGAAGGTGGATGACCTTTCGGTACCCTATCACTTTAAGGAAATCGAAATGATCAGAAAGGCAATAGACAACAGTGGTCGTCAAATTGTACTGAGTACTTCTCCCGGAGAAACCCCGATTCAGAATGCAAAACATGTCGAAAGCCATGCAAACATGTGGAGGATAGTAGGAGACTTTTGGGACAACTGGCCACAGTTGAAAGAGCATTTTGCAGTTTGCAACAGATGGTCACCTTATATCGGAGCAGGCCATTTTCCCGATGCCGATATGCTGCCATTGGGTAGAATAGGTATCAGGGCAGAAAGAGGGGATAACCGGATGTGCGCACTAACAAAAGATGAGCAGATCACGATGATGTCGCTTTTTGCCATTTTCCGTTCACCATTGATGTTTGGAGGTGATCTACCCAGTAACGATGATTTCACTCTTTCTTTGCTGACAAATAAGGAAGTTCTCAACGTTAATCAAAACAGTTCTAATAATAAACAGCTTTTCAATAAAAATGACCTGGTTGCCTGGACGGCTGACGATCCTAAAACAGGTGATAAATTTCTTGCACTTTTTAATGCGACGGATCAGGCCAAGGTTTATGAGAACAATGCATTTTGGAAAAGTGAATCTATAACCAAAAATAGTCCTGATCAAAGTGTGAATATTGATATTGATATCAAGGGGGTTAAAAAGCTTTATCTGGTTACAACAGACAATGGAGAAGAGTTTCTAAAGCACAATGCAGATTGGATAGAACCTGTTTTGATAGGAAAAGATACCTTAAAACTTACCGGTGTTAAATGGGAAAAAGCATCCTCTGGCAGGCAAAGACCGATTATCAACAAGAGTGTCAATAACAAGCCGCTGATTGTAAACAATAAAGAATATTCAGACGGAATTAGCACCAACACTTCTTCGGTTATTGTTTATAATATACCTGAGGGATATGACAGGTTTAAAGCCAAAGCAGGTCTTGACAATGAAGCTGTAATGCTTGGTGTTGAAGGTTCCAATGTGAGATTCCTGATATTCACACAAGACCCAATTGGACCTATTCCCGCTGATTTCACAAAAATAAGTGTTACACTCAACCAACTGGGATTTAAAGGAAAAGTTACAGTTACTGATTTATGGAGTCACAAAAATATTGGTGATTTTAACAATGAATTTGCACCGGTAATCAAACGTCATGGTTCCGGACTTTACAGAATATCGGCGAAGAAATAAAAATATTTGAAGCTCAAATTGAACAAAATGCTTACTTGGCATAATCAAAAATTGGTCACGTTTAAAGTTTTGGAATTAGTTATGTAAATCGATTTATCTAATTTATTTCATTCCTTTTGCACTAAAAAAGAAAACTTAATCATTAATATATCAAACGCTATGAAACAGATTTTTATTCTTTTGTCTTTTTTCTTGCTGATCATATCGGCAAATGCGCAGCAACCGGGGAAAGTAAGCCAGTTGCGTGCTCCGGCTTACCCATTGGTAACCATCGATCCTTACACAAGTGCATGGTCATTTACAGATAAATTGTATAATGATGCTGTACGCCATTGGACAGGTGTTAAGCGTTCACTGATTGGTGCTATCCGTATTGATGGCAATGCTTACCGGTTTATGGGAACTGAGGAATTACCTTTGAAACCATATGTTAAGACGGCAGATGCTGAAGCCTGGATTGGAAAGTATACATTTGACCAACCAACTGAAGGTTGGGAAAAGGTTAAATATGCTGATACAGCATGGAAAGAAGGCAAAGCTGCTTTCGGGACAAGGAGACAACCTTTTTTGAATACTCCATGGAATACAAAAGATATTTGGGTACGTCGTGAAATTATGATAAACGAAGATCCCTCAACTTTGGAACTTTATATTGAATATTCGCATGATGATGTGTTTGAATTATATATTAATGGTGTTCAGGTAGCTAAAACAGGTTTTGCCAATAAAAATAATGTCCGCATACCCCTGTCAGTAGAAGCAAAAAAGACACTGGCTATAGGGAAAAATATAATGGCAGCACATTGTCACAATACTACTGGTGGCGGATATGTTGATTTTGGAATTTTTAACAACGTCTCAAAAAAGAGATATTTAGAGAAAACGGCAGAACAAAAATCAGTTATAGTGATGCCAACTCAAACCATCTACACTTTTGATTGTGGGCAGGTTAACCTGAAAGTATTATTTACATCACCATTACTGACTGATAATCTGAACGTATTGTCTCGTCCGGTAAGTTATATAACTTACAATGTATCTTCAAAAGACGGGAAAGAACACAATGTTCAGGTTTACTTCGAAGCTACTCCCGAGTGGGCAGTAAATACTACATCACAGGATATCACTAGTGAAAAAGCAGAAGCCAATGGTATTACATTTCTGAAAACAGGAACGAAAGAACAGAATATTCTTGGACGTAAAGGAGATAATGTGCGGATAGATTGGGGCTATTTCTATTTGGCAGCCAAACAGGACAAGGCAACAACTTTTACTATCAACGATTCAGAAACAGCTAAAAGAGAATTTGTAGAGAAGGGAAAATTATCAGGAACTGTAAATAAAGGATTGTCTCCCAATATGCCAACTCAAATGACTGCTCTTGCATTCACACAGGAAGTTGGTAAAGTCGGACCCAAAACCATTTCGAATAAGATCATGATTGGTTATGATGATATTTATTCCATTCAGTATTTTGGTGACAACCTGAGACCATACTGGAATAATGATGGTAAGCAGACCATCTTAGATGCATTTACAAGTGCTGAAAAAGAATACCCTGTCTTAATGCAGAAATGTAATGCCCTGGATGCAAAAATAATGACCGATGCTAAGAATGCTGGTGGTCAGAAATATGCAGAACTTTGTGCATTAGCCTACAGACAAGCTATATCGGCTCACAAGCTAGTGAAAGACAAAACCGGAAATATTCTATTTCTTTCAAAGGAGAATTTCAGCAATGGCTCAATTGGTACTGTGGATGTAACCTATCCTTCAGCTCCTATGTTTTTGTATTTCAATCCTGAATTACAAAAGGGGATGTTAAATTTTATCTTCTATTACAGCGAAAGCGGGAAGTGGGCCAAACCTTTTGCAGCACATGATATTGGAACCTATCCTCTTGCAAATGGTCAGACTTATGGCGAAGGAATGCCGGTTGAGGAAAGTGGAAACATGTTGTTACTTGCAACTGCTATTGCACATGTAGAAGGGAATGCAAAGTATGCTGAAAAACATTGGGCTACATTAACAACCTGGGCTGATTATCTTCTAGAAAAAGGACTTGACCCTGAAAATCAGTTGTGTACCGATGACTTTGCAGGACATCTTGCTCATAATGCAAACCTGTCTATTAAAGCCATTCTGGGTATTGCCGGATATGGAAAGATGGCAGGTATGCTGGGCAAAAAAGATATTGCTGAAAAATATACTGCTGCAGCAAAAGAAATGGCGCTTAAATGGATCACAATGGATGCAGATGGGGACCATTTCAGCCTTACATTTGATAAAAAGGGAACTTGGAGTCAGAAATACAATCTGGTATGGGATAAGGTTCTACACCTGAATATATTTCCAACCAATGTTGCAGAGAAGGAAATTGCATATTATCTGACAAAACAAAATGCTTTTGGATTACCACTCGACTCTCGTGCAACTTATACAAAGGGTGATTGGATTGTATGGACAGCGACAATGGCTAAGGATTTGAATACTTTTGAAAAGTTCATTGATCCTTTATACAAATATGCCAATGAAACAGAAAGTCGTGTTCCTATCAGCGACTGGCATCAAACAATAACCGGCAGACAACAAGGTTTTCAAGCCAGATCAGTTGTAGGAGGTTTTTATTTCAAGTTGCTTGATCAGAAACTTAACGGAAAGAAATAACAATCCTCTTTGAAAATGAAAAAGTTATTAATGATTATTTGTTTTGTTCTCTTTACCATGAGTACATTTAGTCAGACATCGGTTAAGTGTGTAAAATTCCCCACGACTGAAGGCAAAAGCAATAATTACATTAGCAATTGCGCTCCATTGCAACAACTCAGCTTCATTAAGCTTCCGGTTGGGGCAATAAAAGCAGGAGGCTGGGCAAAGAAATATCTTGAACTGCAACGGGATGGACTGACGGGACATTTGGGAGAGATCAGCGCCTGGTTGCAAAAGAAAGATAATGCCTGGCTGAGTCAGGAGGGCAAAGGAAACTGGGGGTGGGAAGAGGTGCCTTATTGGCTAAAAGGATATTCTTGTTTAGGATATCTCCTTGATGACAAAAAGATCCAGGCTGAATCTAAAATCTGGCTCGAAGCAGTCTTTTCCAGTCAGCAATCCAATGGATTTTTCGGTCCTATCCATATCACCAATAAGAAAACCCAGGATCTGTGGGCCAATATGATCATGTTGTTTACCCTTCAGGATTATTATGACTATTCAGGAGACAAACGTGTTATTACACTGATGACTAACTATTTCAAATGGGAAATGTCATTGCCGGATAATATGATGCTTCAATCCTATTGGGAGAATAGCCGTGGAGGTGATAATCTCTACAGTATCTTTTGGTTATACAATATCACAGGTGAGAAATGGCTTCTGGATCTTGCTGAAAGAATTCATAAGGGTACAGCAAACTGGCGGCAGAAAGATAATCTACCAAACTGGCACAATGTAAATGTTGCACAGTGCTTCAGGGAACCTGCTACCTGGTTTCTCTTTTCAAAAGATTCATCAAATCTCAATGCTACTTACAACGATTTTAATCTCATCCGAAATATTTATGGTCAGGTTCCGGGTGGAATGTATGGCAGTGATGAGAATAGTCGTCCCGGGTATATCGATCCCAGACAGGGAACTGAGACTTGCGGATTTGTAGAACAAATGGCATCAGACGAAATGTTACTTAGTTTTACCGGTGATCCGATGTGGGCAGACCATTGTGAAAATGTTGCATTTAACTCTTATCCTGCAACCTTTATGCCCGATTTCAAAGCACTCCGTTATATCACAAGTCCCAATCAAGTGGTAAGCGATAGTAAGGATCATAGTCCCGGTATCGAAAACGATGGTCCATTCATGATGATGAATCCTTTCAGCAGTCGTTGTTGCCAACACAATCATTCACAGGGATGGCCATATTATGTTAAAAGTCTATGGATGGCATCGAATGACAATGGTATTGCTGCTGTTTTATACAACAGCTGTGAAGTCAAAGCAAAAGTAGCAAATGGAAACATTGTGACTATTAAGGAAACAACGAATTATCCATTTGAAGAGACGATCCGTTTTGATATAAATACTCCAAAGGCAGTTTCTTTTCCACTTTATCTGAGAATTCCTGCATGGTGTAATAATGCAAAAGTCTCAATTAACGGTAAACCAATTAACGTTAAGCTGGTTCCCGGTACATATGCCAGATTAGAGCGGATCTGGAAAACAGGTGATAAGATGGAACTCATTTTGCCAATGAGTATTACTGTAAAAACTTGGGAAAAGAACAAAAACAGCATGAGTGTTAACTACGGTCCATTGACTTTGTCACTGCGAATTGGCGAGAGATATGAAAAAATGGACAGTAAGAAATCGGCTATTGGTGATTCTAAATGGCAGGAGGGTGCTGATCAAACGACCTGGCCATCCTTTGAAATCTATCCTACAACACCATGGAACTTTGGACTGGTACTGGATAAAGCAAAACCTGAACTTTCTTTTACTGTCGAACGTAAACCTTGGCCAAAAGACAATTACCCCTTTACTTTAGATGCTTCTCCTTTGGTTTTTAAAGCAAAAGGAAAGATTATTCCGGAATGGGGTTTGGATAAATATGGTTTGTGTGGTTTATTACCTCAAAGTCCTGTGACTTCAAAAGAGCAGGTTCAGGAAATAACATTATTACCTATGGGAGTCTGTAGGTTAAGGATTTCAGCATTTCCTGTTATTGCTAAATAATAATGTATAAAAGTTTAGGGGTGTCAATGTCCACCCCTAAACTTTTCACATATAAGTCAAAATAAATAACTCTTTTTGCAATGAGATCCGGATGGATTATTATAATTCTTTACTTGTGTCTTCTGATTACGGGATGTAGTATTATTAAACCATCACCTGTAGAATCCAAATCATCTGGGGGAGCTAGTTTCAATATTTCCTGGGATGTTTCAACCTTGAAGAGAGTTTCTTCGCCAGGCCCAAGATATTGTGGTTATGCCAGACTTACACAACTTTTTGATAATTCATTACTGGCAGTATATGAGGCCGATGGGAATACTGTATGTGTTAAGAGTACCGATTTGGGAACAACTTGGTCAGCACCAATTTATATAGCTCGTAATTTAGAAGGTGTTTCCATGGCCGTACCTGATATTCTTGAACTTAAAGACCATTCTATATTGGTGTGCTATAATCCCAGACCGGGAAGAAGTGCTACAGGTAAGCGTTTTGGCATCAGAACACAGAAAAGTTATGACGACGGAACAACATGGAAAGATGAACGCATCGAATATGAAGCTGATTATTCTTTTCAGAACGGGTGCTGGGAGCCTTCAACCATTCAGTTGCCCGATGGAGAAATTCAATTATTTTTTGCCAATGAAGGTGATTACCTTAATTCCAATGAGCAAAACATATCTTTGGTAAGATCGACTGACAATGGATTGACCTGGACAAAAACAAGAGAGATTGCCAGCTTCAGACCCGGAAGCAGAGACGGGATGCCATCACCAATATTATTGCAAAATGGGAAAGAGATTGTTTTTGCAATAGAGGATAATGGCTTTAGCAATTTTAAACCCTACACCATCAGAAGTACTGTTAAAAATAATTGGTCAGGTACAGTTGGCGCTTCCAGTCCTGATAGAAGTTATGCTTTGGCTGAACCAATAGCTGATACTATTTATGCCGGTGCTCCTTATCTCAGACAGGTGAAAACAGGGCAAACGATACTTTCATATCAGGGAACAGAAGGAAGAATCAACAAGATGAACTTTGCTGATATGAAAGTAGTGATAGGAGATAGCAATGCGAAAAACTTTTCACATAAATCAGTCCCTTTTGCTATTGCAGAAAATAAATCTGCATTATGGAGTAGTCTGGCTGTATTGTCTGATAATACAATTGTTGCTTTAACAAGCACCAGTTCTTATTCTTTGGGAAATACAGAAATATGGATGATTAAGGGGCACATAATTTCCGAATAAACATCTTGTAAGCATTAAGAAACCAGAATTTTATACTTTATTTTTAACCGGAAGTGTTTCCAGAATCAGAGACGGGATTGCAGGTTGGATCTTAGTGTTCAGCTTTTGTGTACCGCTAACTCCAACCATGCTTGTTTTAAGTTTAATCTTTTTGATATTCCTGAATAAAAACAGGAACAATGAATAAAGGATAAACAGGGCCGGTATTGCAATAACCACCCATGCAATTACACCATATAAAGATATTATACCAATCAATTTGAGTCCATTCAAGATCCCTGATTGGAAAGCTACAACAACCTGATGGAATGTAAGTGTCATATCACTACCACCAAAGATAGCATTACCCAATTTCATAAATGGGATCAACAAAAGAATCTGTATAGGATAAACCAGCCAGTTAATTACCTGGACAATAATAATATTTTGTCTGAAGGTCAACGTCAGTAAAAGACACATATATGAAGCAAGGCCGAGTACCGGGAATGCTCCACCTATAATGCCAATAGAAATTGACAATGCAAGCGTTTCCGACGAAAAGCCCTGCTTTCTTATGTTAGAAACAGGTGTCAGGATTCTTGATGAATATTGCTTCCTTATATATTGACTTAGTGCACTCACTTTTCAGAAAATTAGCAACTTAGATCTTTAACAGTTTGTCATTGAGGATATTGTGATCTCTAATGATAGTTTACTAAATTACTACATATAGTACAGGTTTCAACATGTAACGACCTATTTAGTAATAATTTAACAATTTAGAAATTACGAGCCACACTTAACATTAAATTAATATTAGCGGTCATATAATTAATGATTGCTTAACCATAACGTTATAATCAGGTAATGTTAGAGTTATTACTTTGTATCGTAAACTAACAAACAAAATATTTAAATGAAAAAGATTTTCAAACTCATATTAATTGCTCTTTTAACAATGACCCTAAAACCTGCTTTAGCGCAGGAGGTCGAAGGTACTCCAACAGATACTTTGGGGGCAGCAGTAAATAAACTACAAAGTGCAATTGAATTAATGCAGCGATTTAAAATATCAGGGTATGTTCAGGTTCAATCCCAATTTGCCGATTCAGCCGGTATCAAATCATTTGCAGGTGGTGACTTTCCAGCGCTAAATGATAAGCGATTTGGTGTTCGTCGTGGCCGATTAAAATTTGCTTATAACACCACACTTGCTACGTTTGTTGCCCAGTTCGACATTACTGAAAAAGGATTTGCCACTAAAGATATCTATTTGGTTTTAAGAGATCCCTGGACACAGACATTTAGTTTAACAGGTGGTGTTTTCAATCGTCCTTTTGGATATGAAATTGCATATTCTTCAAGTTCCCGTGAGACACCTGAAAGGGCACGATTTACCCAGTCATTATTTCCCGGAGAACGCGATCTCGGTTATATGTTGACTTTCCAGATGCCGAAAACCTCTCCTTTAAATTTCTTAAAAATTCAGGGAGGATTCTTTGCAGGCAATGGTCCAAATCCGGAAACTGATAAGAAGAAAGATTTTATTGGGCAGATCTCTGTTTCCAAATCTACCATGAATGAAAAATTCAAATATGGATTTGGAGTTTCATATTATAATGGAGGAGTTTTTCAGGCTACAACAAATGTGTATAATATGAACAATGGTGTATTTGTTAAAGATGCAAATGCTGTTACGATAGGTCAGTTCGCCAAACGTCAGTATTATGGAGTAGATGCTCAGTTAACGGCTGAAACAGGTCTGGGGATTACAACTTTACGTGGTGAATATGTAGCAGGTAAACAACCTTCTGCGGCTGCTTCTCCTGTAAGTTTCCAGATAGCTCCGACTGCAGATCTCTATAATCGCGATGTGAAAGGCGCTTATCTCTACTTTGTACAAGGAATCAAAGGAACAAAACATCAGTTGGTTTTTAAATATGATGTGTTTGATCCCAACACTAAAATATCCGGTGACCAGATTGGATTAACAACTGCAGGTATGAAGGCCACTACAGCGGGTGACCTAAAATACACTACAACCGGTATTGGCTGGATCTATGCTTACGATGCCTCAATAAAACTAATGGCATACTATGACATTGTCAGGAACGAAACTTCCAAAAATCTTGCAGGCTTTTCAAAAGATTTAAGAGACAATGTATTCACATTACGGTTACAATGTAAATTCTAAAAAATAAAAGTAAAAACAATTTAAGGCTGCTGTGGTTGATACATAAGATTCAATCCACTGCCTTTAAAATCAAAAATTTATAAATCAAAAATTATGAAAAAGACATTATTAATGATGATTTCGCTGGTAGTATTAGCTGGTGGTTCATATGCACAGAAAATCAAAGGCAGCGACACTATGTTGCCACTTTCGCAGAAAGAAGCAGAGAATTTTGAGAAGGCTGGTAAAGGAAGATTAAGTGTTACAGGTGGTGGATCAGGTGTAGGGTTTACAGCACTTATTGATGGTACAACAGAAATTGCTCAGGCATCACGTGCTATCAAAATGGATGAAAAAATCAAACTATCAGAAGCAGGGATTAATTACAAACAGGTAATCGTTGCTTATGATGCACTCGCAGTAGTTGTTAATCCTTCAAATAAGATCAATCAACTCACACGCGAACAACTCGAAGGTGTTTTCACCGGCAAGATCAAAAACTGGAAAGAACTTGGTGGTGCAGATCTTCAGATCGTAGTCTATTCGCGTGAAACAAGTTCAGGAACCTATGAGTTTTTCAAAACCAATGTGATGAAGAACAAAAACTTTGCAAACAGCGTATTGAGCATGCCTGCAACTGGTGCCGTGATTCAGAGTGTCAGTCAAACCAAAGGAGCGATAGGTTATGTCGGACTTGCCTATATTAATAAATCAGTTAAAGCTTTAAGCGTTTCATTCGATAGTGGTAAGAAATTTATCAGCCCAAGTGAAGAGACTGCCATGAACAAAACTTATCCGATCACACGTCCCCTTTATTATTATTACAACACAAAAAATGAGGCTAAGGTCAAAGCATATATCAATTATGTATTATCAGCTGAAGGACAGAAAACAGTATTAAATGTAGGTTATGTCCCTCTTTCTAAATAATCTTTAATTTCCTTATAAACCAATTATCCCCGGTATTAATAAACTGGGGATAATCAGGTTTAATTATGGTTAAATTTACTCATGAATTTAATGACTACAATACTTTACAGATGAGGATCGGAGAGAACAAAAACTTTTTGATTTATTAGAAAATCAACAAAGAATGAATAAGAAATTTTTTAAAAAATTATTCGAGAAACTAATAGAAGGAGTGCTTACTTTATCCGGAGGCATTACCAGTCTTGCAGTTATTCTAATTGTAGTCTTTCTTTTTAAGGAAGGCTTTGGCCTTTTCAGTAGAAGCACGCTTGAAGATAATATGGTGATGGCTGTAAACAAAAGCAATCCGTTACCAAAGATTAAAGCTGCTTATGTAAAAGCAATTTTTGATCAGAATGTTACAAACTGGAAACAGGTTGGAGGGAAAAATGACAGCATTATCATCGTTCGTATCGAAGATTTGCCAACCTATTTCACTGAAGCACAATTGGGAGCTAACTTTGAAAACCTGACCCCTTGCATCAGTCGTCTGACTGATAGCCTGAGTGGAATCGTCCTGTTTGTTCCTTCAAAATATATAACCAAATCTTTTAAAGGAAAAATCCTTCCCGAAGAGAATATCAGTTTAGTCGAGTTCTTTATGGGGAAAGAGTGGTTTCCGACTGCAGTACCCAGTTCTCAGTTTGGAATATTACCACTAATCCTCGGAACTTTGTGGGTGAGTTTTGGAGCTATTCTGATTGCTTTACCTTTAGGACTGGCAGTAGCTATCTATCTTGCTGAGATTGCAGATCCCAGAATCAGGAGAACACTCAAACCTCTTATAGAGCTTTTATCCGGAATTCCCTCTGTCATATATGGTTTCTTTGGTCTGGTAGTTTTGGTTCCACTCATACAAAAAGTTTTCAATCTGCCGGTTGGTGAAACAGCTCTTGCAGGAAGCATCATATTGGGGATCATGGCCCTTCCAACTATTATCACAATAGCTGAAGATGCCATGCGGACTACTCCCCGGTCGATGAAAGAAGCAAGTCTTGCTTTGGGTGCTACCCGTTGGCAGACTATCTACAGGATTGTAATCCCTTATTCAATTTCAGGTATTACTGCAGCTGCCATTCTTGGAATTGGAAGGGCTATAGGTGAAACAATGGCAGTATTGATGGTTACCGGAAATGCCGGTGTCATACCCCATACTTTTTTGCAGCCCGTAAGAACGATACCAGCTACCATTGCTGCTGAACTTGGCGAATCACCTCAGGGGGGAATTCATTATCAGGCACTCTTTGTGCTTGGATGTGTTTTGTTTATTATTACATTGTTGATTAACCTTGGTGTGGAGTACATTTCATCTAAACGAAAATTCAAATCGTCATGAGCATTAAACTACAAAAAGGAATTGATCGTAAAAAACGACTTACTGAAAGATTAGCTTTCGGAATTTTCAGGGCATTGAGTTTTCTGGTAGTAGGAATATTGTTTGTTATCCTGGGATTTATCTTAATTAAAGGTTTTTCTGTAATCAGTTGGGATTTTCTGACAACTATGCCAAGTGACGGAATGACAAAAGGTGGCATTTATCCTGCTATAATAGGAACCTTTTGTTTGATAGGAGGAAGCGTTCTTTTCAGTTTCCCCATTGGTGTACTTGCAGGAATCTATATGAACGAATATGCTAAGAAAGGATTTTTAGTTAAGTTCATACGTATGATGACCAACAATCTTGCCGGCATTCCAAGCATTGTTTTTGGATTATTTGGTATTTCATTGTTTGTGAATACACTCGGTTTTGGTGATTCTATCCTAGCAGGTTCTCTGACACTTGGATTGCTGACGTTGCCTGTAATCATTCGTACGACTGAAGAAGCACTCAAGGCTGTTGATAATTCATTCCGCCATGGTAGTTATGCGCTGGGGGCCACAAAATTACAAACTATCAGACGGGTTGTTTTGCCTATCTCTTATCCGAATATCATCACAGGATTGATCCTTTCGATAGGTCGCGTATCCGGAGAGACAGCACCAATCCTGTTTATCGTGGCATACTTCACCACAAAACTACCAACCAGTATTTATGATCAGGTAATGGCCTTACCTTATCATCTTTATGTACTGGCAACTAGTGGAACAGATATTGAAAAATCCAGACCAATCGCATATGGCACTGCTCTGGTGCTGATCATGATTGTACTGATCATGAATTTAATGGCCAATGCATTAAGACGTTATTTTAGTAATAAAGTAAAAATGAATTAAGATGTCTAAAATCGAAACCAAAGACGTTAACTTATATTATGGCGATTTTCAAGCGTTAAAGAATATCTCCATGCAAATGGAGGAGCATACCGTAACTGCCTTGATTGGACCTTCAGGTTGTGGAAAATCGACTTATCTACGGTTATTTAATCGTATGAACGACCTGATTGATAATGTAAAGATTGAGGGTGAGGTATTTGTAGAAGATGAAAACATTTACCAGAAGGGGGTGAATATAGATGAATTGAGAATGAAAGTGGGAATGGTTTTCCAGAAACCCAACCCTTTTCCCAAAAGTGTTTTCGAAAATGTTGCTTACGGACTCCGTGTAAATGGAATCAATGATAAACATATTGTTGAGGAAACGGTTGTTCGGTCACTTAAACAAGCAGCGCTCTGGGAAGAGGTGGATGACAAACTGCATAAATCAGCTTTTGAACTTTCCGGTGGTCAACAACAACGATTGTGCATTGCCAGGGCTCTTGCAATCTCACCTTCAATTGTATTGATGGACGAACCGGCATCTGCACTCGATCCAATCTCAACTGCAAAGATTGAAGAATTGATCCATGAGCTTAAAAAAGATTACACAATAGTGATAGTTACACACAATATGCAACAGGCCGGTCGTGTCAGTGACTTCACCGGATTTTTCTATATTGGTGAGCTCATCGAATTCGGAAGGACAGCTGACATCTTTACAAGTCCTCATAAAAAACAAACTGAAAACTACATCACTGGCCGGTTTGGTTGAGAATTTTCCAATATTTTATTAAATATGTATTACTTTAACTGTTTAATTATTAAAATATTTCAAACTGATAATTATTATGACTCATCTGGAAACTGAATTATCCAATCTAAGACTTGAGCTCAACGAAATGTGGGCACTGGTTATTTCTCAAGTGAAGGAATCACAGGATTCATTGCTGAATTTTGACAAGGAAGCAGCTGCAGAGGTTCTTTTCAAAGAAAAGATGGTAGATGTTTTTGAGCTTAAACTTTATCGTGATTGTGAAAATATCATCGCTCTATATAATCCTGTTGCATCTGATCTCAGACTTACACTTGGCATAATTAAGATTGTCTTGAATCTCGAACGGATAGGTGACTTTGCGAAAGGAATTGCAAAATTTGTTGCAAAAAGTCCCAGAGATATAATAAATCCTGAATTGTTAAAAGTATCTCAAGCTGAAGAATTACTTACCAGCGCTTTGGCTATGCTTACCGATGCCAAGACTGCCCTGGACAATGAGAATTCACGTATGGCAATAAGTATTTTTGCCAAAGATAGTCTGATTGATGAGATAACCCGTGGGGCGAACAAATTTATTGGCGAATATATTCTTAAGCATCCGGAAGAAGTAGATGAGGCCCTTAATATGCATAATATCATTCGTAAGATTGAACGAATGGGTGATCATTGTAACAATATTGCCGAGGAAATTGTCTTTTATGTGGAAGCCAAGGTTTTGAAACACAATAAAGCAGCCCGAAAATAAAATCTTTTATGGTTCATTGGTAAGGGATGTCCAAAAAGCAATACCGGTCATCATCAAAAACAATCAATACAAAATTTGATCACATTAAGTGGAGACTCAAAATATTGCGTTTCTACTTAATCAACCCTTCTTTTTTCATGTCCTCATAAGTCTTCAATACGAGTCCGTCGGCAAGTCCGATTTTTGGAGCAAATACCTTCTCAAGTAGCGCCCACTCCATAATGAAGATGAATATTTTGGCAGCAGGAACAATTACGTCGGCACGGTCAGGACGAAGGCCCAACAAATTGATGCGTTCATCAACTGTGAGCTTTTCCATTTGCTTCAATGCTTTTTGAAGATCTTTGAAAACGATGAAGTCATTTTTATAACTACCGTAAAGCTTGGTGATCTTATTGATATTCCCTCCCGAACCCATACAAATCATGTTTGGATTGGTCCCCCTGAATTTAATCAGCCATTTCTTTAGCCGGTTCCATTCCTCATCAGTTACCTTTTCATAAAGCAATCTGATCGTCCCGATACTGAAGGATTCAGAAGCTACAAAACGATGATTTTCAATGATAGATATTTCTGTTGATCCACCCCCGACGTCTATAAACATTGTCCTGTCTCCGTTAGGAAGAAGCGAATTGCTGTTATATTGGCTGATAATCCTGGCTTCAGTAAGGCCATCAATAACTTTAACATCAAGATTTGTCTCTGCTTTTATCAGCTTTACGATATCATCTTTGTTTGCAGCTTCACGCATAGCAGCCGTAGCACAAATTGTCAAAGCGATCGGTTGATAAACTTCTAACAGATAGCTGAATGCCTTCATGGTCTTGACGAGGCTGCCAATTCTTTCCTCAGAAATACTCCCTGTGTTGAATACATCCATTCCAAGTCGTAGGGGGACCCGGATCAGACTGGCTTTATCTGCGACAGCATAACCGTTTTTCTCAAATACATTGGCTAAAAGTAAACGTACTGCATTGGAACCTATATCGATTGATGAAAAAAGCATAATTGATTAATTTGTTTCTGTTATTTTGTATTTCAGATACTTGTAAATTTCAGTCTGTGATCTGACACTTGTCGGCAAGTCATTACGACGGTACTGGTTGGGAACAGAATAACTGATAAGTCGTGCTTTGGTATTGTCATTCCATTGTATCTCAAGCATATTCCGCAATTCTTCCTGCAACTTCTTATCAACAATCGGTACTGCGACTTCAATACGGTGTTCGAAGTTCCGATTCATCCAATCAGCCGACGAGATAGAATAAAGCTCTTTCCCTTTGTTGCAAAATATAAATACCCGACTGTGTTCTAAAAATCGATCAATTACGCTGATCATTTGAATGTTTTTAGATACCCCAAATTGATCAGGTGAGAAAACACAGCTTCCGCGTATAATTAACCTGACCTGAACACCGGCATTACCGGCCTCCATGATCTTTTTTACGATGCCTTCTTCCGTAAGATTATTCAGTTTTATAAATACCCAGGCCTCTTTCCCCGCTTTAGCGTTTTTTATCTCATTGTTAAGCAAATGGATATAATGAGAACGCATATTAAAAGGAGCAACAACAAGCGTATTGAATTTTGGAATCTTAAAATTAGCGCTGAACAATTCAAATATTTTTAACACTTCGAGTGTAATTGCAGGATTTGAAGTTAACAAACTGTCGTCAGCATATACACGCGCAGTCTCTTCATTGAAATTGCCCGTTGCCACATTGGCGTAATAGACCATCTTTCTGCTTTCTAATCTTCCAATCAGCAATAATTTGGAATGGACTTTAAAACCCGGGATGCTGTGAACGATATTGACCCCCTCTTCCTGAAGACGAGTTGTCCAGTAAATATTGGTTTCCTCATCAAAACGAGCCTGCAGTTCCATAAAGACTGTTACTCTTTTTCCATTTCGGGCTGCATTGATCAAAGCATTGATAACGCTCGAATTCCTTGCGACCCTGTATATCGTCATATGGATAGACTTTACTTTTGGGTCGATAGAGGCTTCACGCAAAAGATCAATAATATATTGAAATGATTGATAAGGATGATGCAGTAAAATATCCCGATGTTTGATTACATGAATGATACTCGTATTTCCCGGAAGATCAGGATGCGAAAGTGGTGGCATCGAAGCATATTCAAGATCTTTAGAACCGATATTCGGGAAGTTCATGAAATCTTTAAAATTGTGATAACGACCACCCTGTGTCATGGTGTCGGTCTTCGAGATCTTCAGTTTCCTTTTCACTTTGTCGAGTACGGCCGGAGGCATTGAATTATCGAAAATAAACCTGACAGGCGCTCCTTCTTTTCTTTGTTTCAGACTATCTGAAATGATTTCGAGAAAACTCTTTGAAACATCTGTATCAAGTTCAAGTTCAGCGTCTCTCGTAAATTTGATGGTATAGGCGCTAAAAGTATCGTAACCAAAATTTGAAAAAATATCACCCAGACAATAACGGATCACATCGTCAAGAAGAATGATGTATTTTTTTTCATCTTCTGAAGGTAAAATCAAAAATCGCGA
>Ga0209748_1000102_pt1 | contig 54398 bp, 52 predicted proteins | sample BarGraIncu00421A_FD_185490 | JGI IMG/M metagenome (GOLD analysis project Ga0209748, IMG submission 185490) | Arctic peat soil microbial communities from Barrow, Alaska - Barrow Graham LP Incubations 004-21A (SPAdes) (version 2) | ecosystem: Environmental > Terrestrial > Soil > Wetlands > Peat... | reverse complement strand
AACCATAGCAATAATATTTCTGAAACTCAGACCAGATGATTCTGTAAGAGCCCCGAAGGTTTTAGAATCAGAGATAAAAACAGAAAAAGAAATTGGAGAGGAAGATGGAAATAGGTAGTTTTATCGAGCTTCAATTACCGAATGGATTGGAACACTATGCTCAATCTACAGGAATTGCGAGGCTGAACGTAGGAAGGGCTGCCATTTGGCATGCGTTCCGTATAAGTGGAGCATCAGCAATCTGGTTGCCGTATTACCAGTGTGACACGGTTCGTGAATTTCTTGATAGAAAAGAAGTTAATAATATCAAGTATTACCATATTGATGCTGACTTCAATCCGACAGATTTGAATGCAAAGGAAGATGAAGCAGTTCTTTTCGTAAACTATTATGGCGTAATGTCCGAGTCCCGTATGGAGGATTTGGCTTCTCTTTCTAGTCATCCTATCATCGATAACTCTCAGGCATTCTTCAGCAAACCGATAGAGGGTGCACTGAATGTTTATTCTGCCCGTAAGTTTGTAGGAGTTCCTGATGGAGCATACGTTATAGGCCCAAATGCAGAGAAGTTTGTAGATGAATACGAACAAGGCTATTCTTCTGATACTGCTGCTTTTCTTCTTCAGCGCATTGAGTATGGATGTGAAGGCAAAAGCTATAAGTCTCGCAGTATCAATGAACATCGTATCGATACAGAAGATATTCATAAGATGTCCAAGTTGACTCATTATATTCTTAACGGAACAGATTATGACTTCATTGTGAAGAAACGTAGAGATAATTTTGAGATTGCTGATAAATTGTTCTCCAATGTTAATATGTTGGATGCCAAAAAGTATTACGACGGTGCTTGTGTGCCTATGGTTTACCCGCTTGTAGTTGAGGATGATTCTCTGTTGCAACGGCTGAAGAAAGAGAAGCATTACCAGGGACATTGGTGGAGCCATCTACTCGACGAAATGAAACCTGAAGACTTTGAGTATTGGGTTTCGAGATATGTTATCCCGATTACAATCGACCAGCGATACGGAAAAGAGGAACTGGAGTATCTGAGTAAGATTATTTTAAAGTAAAAGATATGCTGTCAAATCACATTTTCATTGTTTTTGCTCTTGAACATTACAATCCGCTCGGGATGATTAGGAGTTTTGGAGAGAACGGTATCAATCCAGTGTACGTCTCTGTAAAGAGAAAGTATGAAGTGGCTACCAAGAGTAAATATATCTCCAAGTTACACAGAGTGAATACCATAGAAGAGGGCTATCAGTTACTGATGAAAGAATATGGTCATCATGACGATGCCCATAAGCCTTATGTCGTTTTCTCGGATGACAAGTCCGTAGGTTATTTCGACCTACACTATGATGAGTGGAAGGATAAATTCATTACCTACAATGCAGGCAAAGCAGGTCGCATCAATGAGTTTATGGACAAGTACATGATTCAGCAACTTGCCAAGAAACATGGCTTTAATGTGCTGGATTCGTATGTACTTGCCAAAGGTGATAAGCTTCCAGACAATCTGTGGTATCCGATCATCACGAAGGATATTTCCCCAAATTCGGGCAACTGGAAGTTGGATGTATTCGTTTGCCAAAATGAAGATGAACTTAAGGCCGCATTTGAGAAGATTGCAAGTCCTCTTATTATGGTTCAGCATTTTGTGGACAAACAGAACGAGTTGGCTCTTGAAGGTTATACAATCAATGATGGACAGGAGATGCAGATTGTGACTGCTATGAATTGGAAGTATTTGATTCAGGGATATTATAGCCCTTATCACGATGTGAAGATGTTCACTGATGTTGAGATGGAAAAGAAACTGCAGGCAATGTTCAAAGAAATTGGTTTCGAAGGTATTTTTGAGGTGGAGTTTCTTATAGACAAAGATGGTACATATTACTTCATGGAGACCAATTTTCGCGCATCTGCATGGAACTATACTGGTGCCTGTGCAGGTATGCCTCTCGACTATCTTTGGGTAAAGGGTATGGAGCAGGGATTTATCGACCCTGCCGATCGCAAGGAGTTTGAACCGTTTACATCTATGTCTGAGGTAATCGACTTTGGAAAACGTGTTGACACCGGCATGATAAGCCTTGCCGAGTGGCTGAAGGATTTTAAAGAAGCCAAGTGCAATTACATTTATAACAAAGACGATATAGAACCCTTCAAGGTTTTGAATGAACAATGGGAAAAATTTAAGTAATCATGCAGAAGTTATTATTTACTGGAGGTTCAGGTTTTTTAGGGCGTAATATTAAACCACTGTTAGAAAAAGACTATGAAGTTACGACAGTAGGCATTACTCCCGATGATATGATATATGCCAATTTTGGCAAGGATGTTCCCAAATTACCTTGCCAATTTGACATCGTGCTCCATGCTGCTGGAAAAGCTCATATTTATCCCAAAACGAAAGAAGAAATTCAATCCTTTTATGATGTTAATTATCAGGGTACGATTAATTTGTGCAAAGCGCTTGAGATAGTTGGAGCCCCCAAGTCTCTTGTCTTTATCAGTACGATGAATGTTTATGGAAGTGTGCCAGGAAATTTAGACACGGAGGAGCGTCCATTGGTTGGAGATTCGCCTTATGCTGACAGTAAAATAAAAGCGGAACAATTCCTTGCTCAATGGTGCGCCGATAATAAAGTCACTCTTGGTATCCTTCGTCCAGGACTTCTAGCTGGCAAAGAAGCTCCTGGGAATCTTGGTGCGATGGTTAAAGGTTTAAAATCAGGTGCTTACCTCAGTATCAATCATGGAAAAGCAAAAAAGAGCGTATTGATGACAGCTGATATTCCAAGATTATTACCACTTGTTGCTGAAAAAGGCGGGACTTTCAATGTATGTGATTCTAATAATCCATCTTTGGGAGAACTTGAAAACCTTATTGCGAAACAATTAGGCAAGCATAGACCAATCTCTATCCCTTATTGGGTGGCAAAGTGCCTTGCTAAGATTGGTGATGTTGTCGGAGGCAGATTCCCAATCAACTCATCACGATTGGAAAAGATTGTGACATCTGATACTTTCAGCAATGAGAAGGCTCGTAGAGAATTGGGTTGGGAACCACTGGACGTGCTGGAAAATTTTAAGATATAAAGCCAATAGCTGGTCTTCTTACTGTAACATTTCTTCGATTATGCATGAATTTAACAGAACAACTATCCCACAATTAAATAGCTTTTTGCTGGATTTTTTATCGATATCCAATACGAGGTTTACCAAATGTTTACAGTAAAAATTTCTCATTGAACATAATTATTTAGTATTCATCAGTAAAATAGTATCAATTATGATTTGTCCTATCTGCAAAAATAGAATGCGAAATTTTGGCTTTTCTTCTTATCATTTTAAGGATGAAACTTTATTAAGAGTTCCGGCATTTCTTTGTAAGAAATGTAACACTTTTTTTAAAGTCAATTGATGAAGAAACATTATCTTCTTACTTTAAAAATTCGATATGGACTCAAGAAGAAAATGAAGTATTAACGTACAATAAGAGAATAAAATTCTTTGAGCATTTTTATGATTTAGTAATAAGAACGCTTAATTATAAAGCTTTAAATTGGCTAGACTTTGGATCTTCATACGGCCACTTTTTGACATTTCTAAAAAGTAAAGAAATTTCGGGTGTTGGAGTTGAACTCTCGGAGGATGCTCGTTATTATGCTTTAAAAAATGAATTGATAATTTAAAAAAAAATTGAGGAGATACCTTTGTAAGTTCCTTTTGATGTGATCAGCTTAATTGATACTTTATATTATTTGCCCGACCCCGAATTGCTTATGAAGCAGATATTTGAAAGGCTTAATAGTGATGGTTTAGTTATAATGAGGGTAGTAAATAGAAACTGGCTAGTTAAGTTCAATAAATACGTGTTACGTAAGGCTACAGTCACTGCATTAATTGATCATTCTATAGGTTACAGCAAAAAGAGTATATCATATTTACTAAAGAGTAATGGTTTCGAAATAATAAAAATGACAAATTGGGAAAAGGGTAAAAAACATTCATTTAGAACTAAAGCATTCTACCTTACCGCATTCATTGTGAAATTATTATCATTAGGATTTATAAATATTTTCCCTGGATTAATTCTGATTGCAAAAAAAACAAATTCAACTAAATAGGGCTCACTGAATAATTTATATAATATTGATTATCAGTAAAATAAGTGACCAAAACACTTGCGCAAGTGCAAATTTTTAGGTATTTTTATACCGAAAAGTCTGCATCACATGAATATTTTCAGTAATACACCGCTTTTATTCGAAAATTTCACTTGAAAAATAGCATATTCGATAGGATGCGACAAAAAATAGTAATTGAACTTTTTTTTATATTAGGTTGGGCACTCCCTTCAGTGCCCGTTTTCGGTCAATCGGTACCTGTTGGCACACCGGTAAGGGAGGATGCCGTTCGTCGCGCACAGTTGATGGGTCTTTTTGATGAAACGGTTTCTTTGGCAATCAGACCTATATCTTCAACGGGCATGTTGGACAGCACGCACACCAAGGTTAGTGTATTCCAACTACAACCCATGCCCTTAATTTGGAAGCAACAGTATAACTCAGACCATCCGGAAGGGTTGAATGATGGTGCCATGTTACCTGCTCGAGGGTATCAGACGCTGGTAAGTGGGGGCTTCTTTGTGCGCTACGGTCCCTTTTCAATTCAACTGATGCCCGAACTGATCTATGCGGAAAATAGCAATTTTCAGGGTTTCCCAGATGAACTATCGGATTACTATTGGGAAACCTATTACGGGAGCATATCGAGTTATATTGATATGCCGGAGCAATTTGGAACGGGTTCTAAAACATTCGTTGACTGGGGTCAAAGTAGTGTTCGGTTTACCATAAATCCTATATCCATTGGCATTTCGAATGAAAATCTATGGTGGGGGCCTGGCATCAAAAATGCGTTGATGATGACAAATAATGCACCAGGTTTTAAGCACATAACACTCAATACGGTACGACCCATCAAAACCTTCTTAGGTTCCTTCGAAGGTCAACTGGTTGGTGGGCGGTTAGAGGCATCGGGTTATCCCAATTTTGACACCCTTCAATTAGCGCAACATGGGGTTACATACGTTCCAAAAACGAAAGACTGGCGGTATTTTAACGGTTTGGTAGTGACGTACCAACCGAAGTGGCTGCCTGGATTATTTCTGGGGGCAACACGAAGCTTTATTTCGTATTCTGCAGGGCTTGGGAGAAGCGTGTCCGATTATCTGCCAGTTATCATTCCTATACTTAGGAATTCACTTGGTTCAGAGGATGCCATACCAAGAGATCAACTAGCATCCGTATTTTTACGGTGGATGACACCGGAATCACACTCGGAATTTTATTTTGAATATGGACGTGAAGATTTTAATTACGATCTGACGGATTTAATATTGGAGCCAGATCATATACGAGCGTATATTGTTGGATTTAGAAAACTCACGCCCATTAAAAGAAAGAAAAAGGAGTACATCGACATGCAAGTGGAAATCACTCAATTTGGACCAAATATAGCTGACACTTATAGGCTTGCATCTGGATGGTACACACATACGTACGTTAGGGATGGGTACACGAACAAGGGACAATACCTAGGTGCTGGCATTGGCACCAGCAGCAACATGCAATCCGCCAGCATGGCATGGGTAAAAGGCTTAAAAAGAGTAGGGCTGGATTTCAAGCGGGTGGCACACGAAGAACTCTTCTGGGCTACTGTAAGTAAAGACTACCGGACGCACTGGGTGGATATTGGTGCTGCCCTCGTTGGCGATTGGGATTACAAAAAGTTCTTGTTTAATGCAAGGCTGGAAACGGTTGGTTCCATCAATTACCAACACCTGTATGCACCAGTACCAAGCGATCCAGCCTATTGGTGGGATCACGGGAAGGTGCGCTACAACATTCATGCGGAGTTAGGGATAACGTATTTATTCTAAATAGAATGAGAAAAATCAATAGCATCGCTGTTTGGAGCTTATGCTTGCTAGCCTCTTTGTTTTCGGGCTGTAACGATTATGTCTATACGGCTGTTACCATTACCATGGTGAACCAATCCAGCGAACCCATTTACTTGTGGATGGAATATTCTGAAGAAAGAGATGCTTCCACCTTGGTGCCCGGGAACTCATCGAGGACATTTCATCAGGCTTTCACCTTTACGGACGATCATCTGCAAACGCACCTAACCGTAGTTGCTACAAAAGATAATGTTTTCTGCGGCGAAGCGACCATGTTGGTAAACGCGGATACGACGAAGTTTACGGCGGTTTATAACACGGGGGCGGGAATTACTATTACGGAGAGGGAATAATTTAAAACCGATGCTCGGCAGTAACTTTAATGAAGTTTTTTAAAAATGTATAATATTTTTGTTGCATCTCAAATAGTTTGTATGATGGAGCTAATCGATCAATTTGGACAACGGTACGAACGATATCTTTTATGAACTATATTTGCCTTAAGGAATTAAGGCTGACACACTTTTCTGAATACTCCCGTATGGTTGGATAAGTTGTTAATCCTTCAAACACCCGATAGGTACTACATATATTCCATCTGTTCGTCTATATGCATATTCACCAACTTATCGCCGCCCAACTTGATTTCAATGAGTCCAAAAGAACTATTTCTCAAGTGAACCACAGCATCACATTCCAATCCGTTCTTATCTCTGTAATGATAAATAGTTCCACCCAACGCATCGGCATAGACACGGAGATCGCGAACGCATAAAGTTTCAAAGAATAGTCCAAAGGTTTTTAAATCATTGATTAAATCTATTGGTCCCAATCCAAGTGAAGCCGTCGCAATAGACGGGTCTGTATAATAACGCGTATCAGAAGCGCGAATGGCTGTTTTGGAACGAAGATTCGGATTCCATGCAGGCATATCTTCTATTACAAATATTTTCCGCAAGGCTGTAAGATAGGAATCAATGATGTCTAGCATAACAACGCATGAGCCGTTTTGCACGTTCCGAATTGCGATTGACATGATCTACTCGCGATATATCAGAACGTGTAATCGCTTCAAAATATTCTTCAACCTGCATAAGTGCGGCCTTTTCCGTTTTTTTAAGAATCGCTTTCGGCCAACCTCCTCGACAAACAGCGTATGCAAGTTGTTCTAAAGTAAGATTATTATTGGGCGCATTGTTATCCATCCAAAACGTCCCGTACCTGTATATTGGATATCATCTGTAGAAACCGGTACTGATGATCCGGTCAGCATAAACTGGCCATCTTCATCTCTATGGTCAACTTCAAATCGGATGGCATCCCAAAATTTAGGTGCCAAGCATTCTATCTGGAAATTTAGGAATTTGGCCGGATTTTATTTAGGAATTTGGCGATTACAATTATAGGGGATTACTGGTGTTCAACTTTTTTAATTTCAGGAATAAAGCCAAGTGTTTTGCTGGAGATGTGAGTGCCATTTCCATTACACATTGCTAAAACGTGCTGCAAATTATTGTTACTATGATAGCAATAAAAGCCTCTAAATGCTATGATTGTAACGATAATAAATAACGCGGTTATAGATAGTAGCCTTGGACAAAATTAGTAATCTCTGGATTTCTCTAAACACCATCCACTCGTTGTATATCCATCTCAATGAGGGAATTTACATAGTTTGTTGCCATTTGGAATGTTTCATCCCTATTAACGACAGCTTCCGGCCATCCACCGCGACAAATTAAGTAAAATGATGATAATTCAAACTAATTTTGAGGCTTTTGGCAAATTTTTATTGTGGTAGTTGGTGGTTTATTATTGCGGTAGTTGGCATAATGTGGAGCTAGAGGAACAGACCCAGGACTGTTTTGGAGTTTTCGTAATTTTATTTGTGAATATATAGGCTAACACGTCGCTGCAAATTATCGTTATTATGATAGCAATTAATGCTTCTTAATTGCTATCATAATAACGATAATAAAAAACGCGATTTTAGATACTGTGTTTTCCTGATTTTGGTTGACTACCTTTGTCTTTATTCCTAAAAACAGTTGACTCGGTTTTAAAATTATTCCTGATAATTGTTTACTGTTCGTCACTATCCCTGATTAGAGTTTCCTTTCCAAGTTTCAACTCCGTCATGGGTTGACTGGAGGGCGTAGCCCGGAGGGAGACCCATGACGTGAACTCAAAGGTAAACCATATTCAGTTATAGTTGTCGCTTTTGCCCTTTTTATTGCCCGTTCTCTATAACTGGTCCATTTCATATCTCTTTCACCGATGCATTGGCTCGCTTCCGCTGGAACCATCATACCGATGCTCATATGGGGTCTTTCGTTGTTATAGAAGTCAACAGCCTGGTCCACAGCTTCTTTTACCTCCTTCGTGCTATTGAATATGCATCCCTTCAGGATTTCGTTCTTCACAGTGCTGTTGATTCGTTCAGCCTGAGGGTTTTCCTTCGGATTGCCATTCTCTGTCATACTTACATATACTCCGTTGGTATTCAATAGGTTTATATACTCCCTGCTTGCGTATTGAACCCCTCGGTCAGAATGGTGGATCAGACGAGCACCCTCCTTGTTTGGGCCCGCCAGGGTCTTCAACGCCATGGTAAGAGCCATGATGGAATATTTGGCCTCAAGCGTATCGCCAACACAGTAGCCTTTAACTTCTTCCGTATAGGCGTCCATGACCAACGTTAGGTAACAGAATTCGTAATGTTCATCACTTTCCAATACGACAATGTAGGTTATGTCGCTTACCCACAGCTGGTTGGGTGCGGTAGGAATCAAATCCTTAATCAGGTTGGGATAAGTTGGTAATCCGTGGGTGGAGTCAGTCGTCTTGGGCTTTCGGACTTTAAGACGAACCTTAAGCCCATATTTATCGACAACTTCTTCAAACCGGTCTCTGCCCAGAGGGCTGTTGAGAGTAAACGTACGTTTGTACATATGCCAGAGCTTCACCCCTCCGACGCCACGGTCTTTTTCGCGTATCTCCTTGATATAGTCAACCGCAAAGGCCTCCTGGGCCATTCGGGTCATCGCTCGTTGCTCGTTGTGCTTGTAATAGGACTGCTTCGTCTTGCCAAACAGTCTGCAAAGATCTTCCACGGGATATTCCCGCTTGGACTTTGCATGCAGATCCCTTACCGTTTGGCACCAGCTTTTTTTCTTATTGGAATCTTGAAGTTGGTTTCTGCAATATCGATCATCTTGTCATAGGCATCTGCTCGTAACTTTTCGTCTTTCAACGCCTTCTGAAGTCTTGCTACTTCTTCCTGCAAGGACTTGACGTCGTTTGGCTGATCGATCGACTTTGCCAACTTAGGCTTCTGGGTCAACATAATTACCTTCTTTTCAATGATTACTCCATTCTCTGAAGCAAAGGTAGCACACCATCTTTGAACTGTTGCTAAAGACACTGGTATTAATTGACTGATGCGCCTATGAGTGAGGCGGTCTTCATAATACATTCTCGTGACTTTGGCATAATACCTACGATGTATCTCGCGGGTTCCCAACTTTTCCTCGTTATCCATATTTGACTCGTTTTATGAGTCAACTTTTTTCAGGGAAAGACATACTAACCCTGGACAAAATCATTAATCTCCGCTGGGTCAATTCGCTAAAAAAAGGTTCCCTGATAGCTTTGGTTTTTTGTACCGGCATCCTAAACGCTTACAATTTCATGGATGGCATCAACGGTGCTGGTGTTTAATTTTTTCAATTTCAGGATCAAGGCCAAATGCTTTGCCGGTGACGTAGGAGTAATAACCATCGCGTTCAATTCATGGCCAACGAACTCAAAATTCCTCAACTGGTGGTTCCGGCCATTTATATGCTGCTATAGGGGTTGGTTTCGATGGTATTGTTTATGACGACTCATCATTACGAATATGCATTGTTTGTCATTTTGCTTTTTTCAGGGGTGTATATTGTTTTCATGAAGAGGTTCTTTCATTTGCACAGCAAATGATGGCTATAGCTTACATGGGGGATGGGGCGATCCATAGTGTAATTTGGTAGGTCCAATCGGCAAGGAAGGATGGCAGGCTTAGCAAGTTCTCGTTTACTTTCAAGTTGTTTAATGAATACCGTATTTTAAGCTGGGGCTCGAATTTGGATGAATAAACGGACAAGCTTTTTCCGCTGATCCGATTTGGAGCTTTGACTTCAACCGGTATGACATTTACGCCTTGTTGCAAGAGAAAATCGACTTCGGCTCTGTTTTCCGAACTCCAATAATAGGGCAATCCATCTGACTGTGGAACAAGTGCCTGCAAAATGGCATTCTCGGCTAATGCACCTTTAAACTCAATGTATCCGGCGTTACCTGATAATATGACTTCGGGAGAGAGTTTGGCTAAACGCCTCAATAAACCGCAATCGAACGCATACACTTTAAAGGCAGACAGGTCTTGATAGGCACTTAATGGAATGCCAGGCTTGGAAACATTGAAAACGCGATAAATCAAACCAGCTTCTTCCAACCAAAGCAAAGCCTCTTCATATTCACGGGCACGAGCGCCGGTTTTAATGACTTTATAAATGAATTTCCGATTTTCTTTAGCCAACTGTGAGGGCAGGGAGTTCCATAAATTATTGATTCTCGGGATGTCTGCCGGGGTCACATACTTTGCAAAATCGAGCGTGTACAGATCCAATATGTTTTGCAAAACATCTTCTACCGTTTGCATACCCTCATTACCAAGCAAGGCTGTCACTGATTCGGGCATTCCGCCACAAACGAGGTAGCGTTTATATTCCACCTCTAATTTATGGAGGATGATTTCGGGTAAGGGTTCGATTTGATTCAGACTGTTCACATAGGTGAATGTTTGAAGATCGGATGCGCGAAGAAACTCCTTGAATGTGATGGGGTGGGTCTGAAGAATCTGCACTTTGCCCACTGGAACGGACATCTTTTTTTTACGTATGGCTACCCCTAATAACGAACCTGCCGCAATAAGGTGGTATTGAGGAGCATCTTCACAAAAGTATTTCAAGCTGTTGAGAGCACCTTCGCAAGCTTGTATCTCATCAAAAATGATCAGTGTTTTGCCTGGTTCGATGGGTACATTTGTGAACAAGGTTAGCTCTTTGAGTATTCGCTGTATGTCTTTGGTCTTTTCAAAGATGCTCGCCAGCTCAGTTGTTTTATCAAAATTGAATTCGGCTACATAGTCAAAACATTCCTTTCCGAATTCTTCCATGATCCAGGTCTTTCCTGTCTGACGCGCTCCTTTCAATAGGATTGGCTTGCGTTCTACAGTGTCTTTCCATCGCTTGAGCTGTTCGGTTAAATCTCGTTGTATTTTCATGTATTCACGTTTTACGTGCGGATTGTGTGTAAATAATCACATTTACTGCACGAAATATTGGCAAATGTACTTTTTCTTTATGAAAATGCAACTGTTTTTGATAAGATTATTTGTATTCATGTATTAATAATTTAGGACTGTATTTGAAATTAATAGTGAAAATTGGAGGAGGTCAAACAATTTATTATATTTGCAACCACGGTTGTAGTAACCGTGGTTTAAAAATAGGAAAGGATGAAATTTTATAATCGAGAATTGGAATTGGCTGAGCTGAAACGTATTCAGCTGCTTGCTTTTGAAAGTTCAAAGATGACTGTTGTCACAGGCAGACGTCGCATTGGTAAGACGAGTCTGATAGTGAAAGCGACGGAGGGAACGGCTTCGGTCTATCTTTTTGTGGGTCGAAAAAATGAAGCAGTTCTGGTTGATGAATTTGTTCCAATAATCAGACAATCGCTTAATGTGTTCGTGCCGGATGGAATGCGGACGTTTCGTTCTTTATTCCAATATTTGATGGAAATTGGCATGCATCAATCATTCAATTTGATTATCGATGAATTTCAGGAATTCTACACGGTCAATAAGTCTGTATTCGGCGATATACAGAACTTATGGGATCAATATCGAAAAAAAACGAAGGTAAATCTAATTGTAAGTGGTTCGGTGTATTCACTTATGCACAAGATATTTCAAGAGGAAAAGGAACCATTGTTTGGCCGTGCGGACAACATCATGAAGCTTTATCCTTTTAAATTGGATGCACTGAAGGAAATCATGCAGGATTATGCTCCTTCCCATACGAACGACGATTTACTGGCTATTTATGCTTTTACGGGAGGTGTTCCCAAATACTTAGAGTTGTTTTGTGATAATGGGGCACTTTCGGTTCAAGAGATGATTCAGTTTATGGTGCGTGATAATTCGCCCTTTACAGATGAAGGAAAGAATTTGCTGATTGAAGAATTCGGGAAGAACTATGCTACGTATTTCTCCGTTTTGGATGCTATTGCAAATTCAAGAAATACACAGTCCGAAATTGAATCGGCTTTGGGTGGCATCAGTGTAGGTGGTTATCTTAAAAGATTGGAAGAAGATTACAACGTAATTGCCCGAACACGTCCAATCTTTTCGAAAGAGGGTTCGCAATCGGTTCGTTTTGTTATTGTAGATAATTTTTTGCAATTCTGGTTCAAGTATTTTGACCGGAACCGTTCGTATTTGGAAATCAAAAATTTTGCGGCCCTAAGAAACTTGATTACAGACGATTATACCACTTATTCTGGTAAAATGCTTGAAAAGTACTTTAAGCAAAAAATGGCTGAAAGTTTGGAATACCGTGAAATCGGATCCTGGTGGGAGTCGAGAGGCAATCAAAATGAATTGGATATTGTTGCTTTAAAAACAGAGAAGAACCATGCTGTTGTGGTGGAGGTAAAACGTCAACGAAAGGAATTCAAACCGGAGTTGTTGGCTGGCAAAATGAAACATCTTAAAGAGAAGGTGATGCCTAACTATAAAATGGAGGCAGTTTGTTTTTGCTTGGAAGATATGTAGCAAATGTGTACACACCAAATGATGGCTACAGCCTACATAGCGAGCGTGCTAGGATTGGTGCTTGCCTGGAAAATGCACGACCGATACGATCCCGCCAGGTATTTTGCTGGATTTTGGGGGCTTCAGATTCTGTTGATCGCGACGTTGTTTTACACGACGTTTGGCTTTAACGGACGGGGGCTCACGTACATTGCTGGGATGGGGTTGGTGTTTTCGGCAGGGTCTGTGCTGGGCAGAGGCATGGGTAAAAACTTGACGGTAAAGGCATCAAAGGGCGTATTTCGTCCTAAGTGGGCGCTTCGCTTGCTGCAATTTGGTTTTTTGATGGCGGTGCTCCATCTGTTGGAGGGTTTGTGGGTGAACGGCTATGCGTTTGGGGACTTGGTTGACGGTGAGGCATTGTTGAGACTGAACGATGCGGCTTCGGACAACCGTTATTTGTCGCCCTTGCCGGTGAGTCTTTGGTCGCGGGTGACGTTGGTGTTCTTGTATGTGACGCCGCTGTATGGTGGGTATCTGCTTCCGCTGCTGGTTGGAAAAAAAAGGATTTGGACGTATGTGACCTTGTTGCCGTCTTTGTTGATGGCATTGACCTTGTCGGTCAAATCGACATTCATCACTAGTGTGGTGTTGTGGGGCATCGGTGTGCTGGTGTCGGCGTATGCTAACAATAGAGGTTTTATGAAAGTCGGGAAAGGAACCATACTGAAGTGGACTGCTGCGGGTATGCTCTTTTTGGTTGTGCTTTTTTTGTCGATGGTGCTTCGGACAGGGCGGTTTGACCGGGCATCGGTGCGGGAGACGGAGCAAAAAATAGTGGTCTATGCCTGTGGGCATCTGCCTGCATTCGATGCTTGGTTTCAGGATCATGTGGGCCATCTGAAGCCGACCTGGGGCGTCAAGACGTTTTACGGGCTGAGTGGTCCGCTGGGATTGGCTAAGCGGGAACAGGGGGTGTTTACGGACTATGTGGTGCTGGGCAAGCAGCAGGGCAAGCCGGTGCCGCATTTGATGGATACCAATGTATATACACTCTTTCGGTTTTTGCTCGAGGATTTTGGCCTGCTGGGTTCAGCCGTGTTTATTTTGCTGGCTGGCATGTTGGCCGGGTTTTCTTGGCTGCAAGTGAAAAAACGACCCGACAATCCGTTATTTCAAGTTGTGTTAATGGCCATTTTGTTTACCATAGCCTGGTCGTTTGTCGGTTCGGTTTGGGCGTATACCAGTTATATGCTCACCATGCTGCTGATGTTGGGGCTGATCAAACTTACTTTTGCCCGATGAAGCGCTTGGGGAAGGATACCCTGACGACGCTGGTATCTCAAGTATTGGTCATGTTGTTGGCCTTGCTGGTGAACAAATGGCTGAGTGTAACGTTGGGTGTAGAAGGTTACGGACAATACAGCATTGTTAAGAAAAGCACGCAGGTGCTTTCGTTTGTCATGTTGGGTGGCATGGGGATAGCGTTGCCGCGTTTTTACGCCATTCACCGGACACGGGGGTCTGAAGCAAAAGGCAGTGCGACGGTGTTGGCTTCGGCTGCGTTGGTGGCAATGATCAGTTTGCCGGTGCTGGTTGTCGGAATGCTTTTACCCATGAAGCTGGCGCCTTTGGTTACGGGGTCGGACAATGCATCCCTGTATCAGTCGGCTTTGCTTTATGCTTTCAGCGTCACTGTCGCATCGTGGTGGTATGCGTACTACCGCGGAGCAGGGGCTTTTATGAAATTTGCAGTCGCACAGGTGCTGGTACAAGGCTTGACGGCGCTGATTGCCTGGTGGTACGGCAGCGACCTTTCGTTGATGCTGAAGCTGTGGTCGTACGGTACGTTGTTGGTGGTTGCCGCAGCCTTGGCGTTGGATGCCCGCAACAAAGAAAGCCTGCATTTGACCAATCACGAGTTTAAGGCTCAGTTCAAGACTTTGGCGAAGTACGGTTTGCCGCGCTTGCTGGGTGATTTTTTCTTGTTTTCGTTTGCGGCGTTTCCGCTGGTTTACCTCAACCAACACCTCGACATTCGGGCATCATCCTACTTTGCGGTGGGGCTGACCTTGCTCGGCATGCTCACGCCGGCTTTTTCGATGTTGGGTATGGTTTTGTTGCCCTGGGTGAGTTCAGCACTTGTGGGGGATCGGTTCCAACAAGCCGAAAAGCTGGTCGGCAGGCTGATGTGGGTTTTTCCGGCTTTGGCTGCGGTAGCGGCGCTGACGGTAGGATGGGGTATGGATTTTTTCATCCGGCTGTTTTTTGACCCTGCGTTTCTGCCGGCGGCCTCGGTTTCGAGAATCCTGTTGATTTCACTGGTGTTCGAATCCATCTATCTGCTTTTGAGAAATCCCATCGATGCCGTGAGTACACGTCCCTACAATACTATTAACATGCTGCTGAGTTTGCTGGTGCTGGTGGGTTTGTTTGCGGTCGGAACGTCATTGACCGATTTTGCCTATGCGTTTCTGGCAGCAACGGTTTTAAAAGCGAGTTTATCGGTGTTCACCTGGCAGAGATGCCGAAAAATAGGAAAGCGTGAAGCGAGGTAGGATCTATGCGGTTCATTACGGGAAAGATACGCGAGTTTCCAGGCAATTCGTCATGTCGGTGCAGCGTTTTTTAGGGCCTGAATTGACCTTGGTGCTCATAAACAACGACCAAAAAGGACTTTTTGCAGACTGGTCGTATCCCTATGTGGAAATACTGGACACGGAAGCGAACCTGGGTTACTTCGGAGGAATTCAGTACGGCATGTCCATGTATCCGGTAGAATCGTTGGATTACGTGATGCTGTGCAACAACGACATTTTGCTGCCTGCTGACGATTTCTTCCGTGTGTTGAAAAGTAAGCTAAAGGTATGGGACATCATCGCTCCGTCAACCCGTACCATGGACAATGTGGAACAGAATCCCCACCGTCTCACCAAACCTTCTGTTTGGCGCAAACGGTACAGCCGTTTGTTTTTTTCAAACTATTACGTGGCTTGGTGTTGCACCCAGGTCATCGACTTGAAAAAGAAAATGCAGGCAAGCATCCGCCGAATCGGAGTGGAGCAAGCAATTTTTTCGCCGCACGGCGCCTGCATCATCCTGAATACGGTGTTCTTCGAACGGGGAGGAAGCATAGATCATCCCGTTTTTCTGTACGGGGAGGAAGATTCCATAGCCGCTCAAGCGGACCGGCTCCGGCTGAGGGTGGGTTTCGTTCCAGAACTGGAAGTATTGCATCTGGAAAGCCGGTCGGTAGGGAAGGGCTTTTCACGGGCCAAATTCGAGCATCAGAAAACAGCCTACCGGTATAACCTAAAAACGTATCCTCAACTATTTTAAATCATGGAGAATCATATCTGTTTGATGTATATAACCAACAAGCCTGGTGTCGCTGAAATTGCTGAAAAGTATTCGGTGAACCGGATTTTCATCGATTTGGAAACTCGGGGGAAGGTAGAAAGGCAAGGCAATCTGGATTCGGTCAAGTCCAACCATGTAGTTGCCGACGTGAGTGCGGTCAAACAAGTGCTTAGTAAGGCCCAGTTGCTGGTGCGCGTCAATCCCTTGTACGAGGGAACTGGCGGTGAAGTGGATGCCGTCATCGAACGGGGTGCGGATATTGTACTGTTGCCCATGTACAAGACCCTGGACGAGGTGAGGCGTTTCGTTGATCTGGTAGCAGGGCGTGCCCGGGTGATGATGCTCTGTGAAACCAACGAGGCGGCTGCCCTGGTTTCCGAAACGGCTTCACTGGATGGGGTGGACGAGATGTTCATCGGTCTGAACGACCTGCATTTGGCCAAGAAGATGCAGTTCATGTTCGAACTGTTGGCCGACGGCACCGTGGACGATTTGTGTGGGAAGATGCGGGCGGCGGGCGTTCCTTACGGATTTGGAGGCATTGCACAGTTGAACCTGGGCATGTTACCCGCGCACTATGTCATTGCCGAACATTACCGACTGGGTTCAAGCATCGCCATTTTGTCGCGTAGTTTCTACGATTCCAACTGCAACGACGACACGTCGTTCGTGGAGCATTTGTTTGCCTACGGGGTCAAGGAAATACGCAGTTACGAAAAGGAAATACAGAAGGAGTCGGAAGAGTTCTTCCAGAAAAACCACGAGACGGTGATCCGTCGGGTCAATCAGATTGTAAAACATCGCCTATTTTAATAAGAAAATGTGATATGAATATTTCAACACTGGACATCCATCGCATTTCGAAACAGTACGGGGATAGTTGGTACCTGCTGGATACCCGCTTGCTCAAGCAGAATTACGCTGGTCTTTTGACTGCCTTCACGGCTATCTATCCCAAGACCAGGCTGTCGTATTCGTACAAGACCAATTACATGCCGCGCATATGCGGTTTTCTGAACGAACTGGGTGCTTATGCCGAGGTCGTCTCCGAAATGGAATATAGGCTGGCCCTGCAAGTGGGCGTCCAACCGGAACGGATTATTTTCAACGGTCCCTGCAAGACCGAAACGGTCTTGCAGGAATTGCTGCTCCAGGGCGGTTTGGTCAACATCGATGCCCAATACGAGCTGGATATGATCCAGCGCTTGGCTGCCCGTCATCCGGATGCTACATTACGTGTTGGGCTGCGCTGCAACTTCGACATAGGCGATGGGCTGCTTTCCCGTTTTGGATGGGATGTGGACGCCCCTGAATTCGTTCAGGCCCTCAATACCGTCCGCAGCACGTCCAACCTGAAGTTCTGTGGACTGCATTGCCACTTTTCCACCCGCACGCTGGACACCTACCGGGTTCGGACGGAACGGATGATGGAATTGATTGAACGACATTTCGATACGCCGCCCGAATACGTGAGCTTGGGGGGCGGATTTTTCGGTAACATGGACGAAAGTCTGGCCCAGCAATTTGAAGTCCCGATTCCAAGTTTTTCGGAATATGCCGGGGTTATTGCGACAATTTTCCGGAACAAGTACAAGGGCAAGCCTTGGAGGGAACAGCCGGCTTTGTTTCTAGAACCGGGCAGCTCGCTGGTGGCCAATGTGATGAGCTATTTTGCACGGGTGGTCAATATTAAGAACATACGGGGCAAGGATATCGCTACGGTGTCCGGCAGCCTGTTCAATATCAATCCCAGGGCCAAACGGGTGAATCCCCTGATGCGGGTGGTTCCGATGCCGGCTGTTCCGATGCCGGTTGGGCAGGTTTATGCGGATCTTGACCTCGGAGGCTATACCTGCGTGGAGTCCGATTACCTGTACACCCATTACGACGGGCCCCTGAATGAAGGCGATTTCGTGGTCTTCGACAACGTGGGTTCGTATTCGCTTTCGTTCAAGCCGCCATTTATCTGGCCGAACGTGCCGGTGCTCGAGTACAGGGATGGTTGTTTGCACGTGGTCAAGCGTCAGGAGGATCTGTCGGATATAATGACCACCTATCCGTTCGACTGAATGTACTACCTGAAGCTGAAAAGGCTATTGGATGCGGTGGCGGCTCTTTTAGGCCTGTTGTTGGCCTCGCCCCTATTTTTGCTGGTAGCTATCGCCATCAGGTTGGATTCGACCGGTCCGGTATTATTCAGTCAACAGCGGTTGTCCAGGAACGGCCGGATCTTTTCCATGTACAAGTTTCGGACCATGCAGGTGGGTGCCGAGCGCCAAGGGACCGGCCTTTTCAATTACAAAAACGATGCTCGGGTCACCAAGGTGGGCCGTTTTCTCAGAAACACCAGTCTGGACGAATTGCCTCAGTTGTTCAATGTGTTGAGGGGCGATATGGCCTTGGTGGGACCCAGACCTCCAGTATGGTACGAACTGGGCGATTATGCCACGCTGAACCGGACCTACCGAAAGCGCTTCGAGGTGTTGCCCGGCATCACCGGACTGGCTCAGGTGCGTGGACGAAACGATTTGCCTTGGCACGTAAAAATTTTGTATGACAATCGGTATGTGGATTTGATAAAAAAAAAGGGTTTTATACTTGATTTGAACATTCTTTTCATGACCTTTGTGTCCTGCTTCGGAAGCAAGTCTGTCTATGAGCAGGATACGGGGGAAACCGATGAATCGGTGATTGCCCGGGCACATGCGGACGAGGAACGATACGGACGGTAAAGAAAACGATGGAGAGAACAACGGATAATCGCTTTGTTTGGCTGAACGGGCACGTCGTGCCCTTGCAGGATGCCAGGCTGCACGTATTGACGCCTACGGCTCAGTTCGGGGCCAACGTGTTCGAAGGCATTCGTTGTTATTGGTCGGCTGTAGACAGTCAGTTGTATGCCTTCAGGTTGGAAGATCATTATGCTAGGCTGTTGACTTCCATGAAAGGGATGCGGATGGAAGGCTCCTGGACGGTGGAGGAGCTGCGACAGGCGTTGGTGGATGTCGTGAAGGCCAATGGTTACAGGGAAGACATTGCGGTGCGGCAGACCGTGTACCTGGACGGCTTTGGCAGTTGGAGCGACACTGGTCCGCTAGGCATGTGGGTGGCTCCCATTCCAAAAAAGCGCATGGATTCGACCGATTTGCAAGGCTTGTCGGCCGGCATCAGCAGTTGGATCCGGATAAGCGAACGGAATCTGTCACCCAAAATCAAGCTGGGTGCCAATTATATGAACAGCCGGATGGCTTTGTTGGATGCCCGGGAACGGGGTTTCGATACCGCCTTGTTTCTGAACGAACAGGGCAGTGTGTCCGAAGGGGTGGGGGCCAATCTGTGCATGGTACGTGGACAACAGTTGATTACACCGCCAAATACGGCTTCCGTGTTGGAGGGCATTACCCGCAATACGCTGCTGCAACTGGCTACCGAGCTGGGTATCGCCGAGGTGCATATGCGGGACATCCAGCCGGCTGAATTGCAGGAGGCCGATGAGGTATTTCTCTGTGGTTCGGCTGTGGAACTGACACCCTTGTTGTCCATAGATGGTCGTCGGGTGGGTTCCGGCAAGACAGGCCCGGTCACGCAGTCGCTGCATACTGCCTACCTGCAGGTGGTTTCCGGCGAAATGCCGGCATATCGATCATGGCTTACTCCGATTTATTGATGAGCAAGATTGAATTTCCCATACAAAATGAGACGGTTTCCGTCGTCATACCCGTTTTCAACGGCGAACGATACCTTCGAGAAGCCTTGGACTCGGTGTTGAGCCAAACGTACACCGCACTGGAGGTCTTAGTCGTGGACGATGCTTCGACCGATGCGACGCCGACCATCCTGCAGCAATACGGAGAGCGGATTCGCACGATACGCTTGGAGCGGAACCAGGGTGCGGCAGTGGCCAGGAATACAGCGCTGGAGAGCGCCAAGGGCCGATACATTGCTTTTTTGGACAGTGACGACGTATGGTCTCCGGACAAGCTTCGGTTGCAATGGACCTTGCTCCGGGACAAGGGGGCTGCCTTCTGCTATACAGGGTTTGAGCGCATGGAGGAGTCGGGTGCTTTAAGGAACGACAGGCTGCCCTTCCAAGACAAGGTCACGTACCAGCAGCTGCTGCGAAATACGCTGATTGCGACTTCGACCGTGCTTCTGGACCGAAACGTACTGGGTGATTTCCGGATGCCATTGATGCGGTCCGGTCAAGATTATGCCACCTGGCTGCAGTTGTTGCGCAAAACGGATGCTGCGTACGGGCTGCCTGACGTATTGATGCGGTACCGAGTCGGGAAACGCAGCCTCTCTTCGGGTAAATGGAAGAGCATTGGTCAGGTTTGGTACGTCCAGACCCGATTGGAACATATACCGGCAGTGGAAGCTGCTTTACATACTTTTTGTTTTTGTTTGAACGCCTTTAAAAAACATTATCATTCTTTTTTTATATGAAACGAACAACCACCGGATTTTTCGCCGCGCTGCTACTGATTGGCTCCCTTTCGGCTCAGAACATTGACATAAGCAAACTGACACCAGAGCAAGTGGAAGCTTATAAAAATTACAAATCGTCGCCAACGGCTGTTTCGTCGGCCAAAACGGCCAAAACATTCGAACCGGTCATTGAACGGACGGTAGACGCCGAAGCTGCGCCATCGGAAGAGCCTCAGGCTGAGGCTGATTCCGTATTCGGGGCTAGTCTGTTCAGTGGCAGCAACCCGACGTTTGAACCCAATTTGAACATTCCAACGCCCAAAAATTATGTATTGGGCGCGCTGGACGAGCTCATCGTCGATGTTTCGGGTTTGTACGAGGCCAATTACAAAATCAAGGTTTCGCAGGACGGCAGCATCCGCATTCCCAATGTCGGACCGGTTCAGGTAGCCGGGCTGACGATAGAAAATGCAGCGCGTGTGGTTCGAGGGCGGTTGGCCAAAATCTATTCCGGTGTGGGTGATGGACGAACGTCGGTCAACCTGACCTTGGGTCACATTCGGAGCATCCGGGTCTTGGTGGTCGGTGAAGCCGCGAGGCCGGGTTCGTACACCCTGCCATCGTTGGCAACGGCCTTCAATGCGTTGTATGCTTGTGGTGGTCCTGGCCCGATGGGTTCCATGAGAAACATTCGGGTGATACGCAGCAACAAGACGGTGGCCAGCGTCGATGTATATCGTTTCCTGATGGAGGGCGTGTTGTCCGACAACTTAGCCCTCCAGGACGGGGACGTGATTCGGATTGAGCCGTACGACCTCAAAGTTCAGGTAAAGGGTGAGGTAAAGCATGCTGGCATTTTTGAAGCTATAAAGGGGGAGCATCTCAACGATTTGATTCAATATGCCGGAGGGTATACGGAAAAGGCGGATAAGTCCACCATTACCGCCTTCCGACTCACCGAGAAGGGCAAAGCGGTACTGGATGTGGCGGAGTCGCAACAGTCGGCATTTGAATTAAAGAGCGGAGACGAATTCTTGGTAACGGCTATTTCGGACAAGTTTGAGAATCGGGTGGATATTGAGGGACAGGTCTACCGTCCGGGGGCGTATGCCCTTATTCCGGACATGACGGTTGGGCAGTTGATTGCGAAGGCGGAGGGCATTAAAGAGGATGCCTATCTGAAGGTGGCTTTCATCAACAGAAAGAAAGAAAACGGGCTGTCCGAGATCATGGGTTTCAACCTAGGCGATCTGTTGCAGGCTAAAACGGCGGATATTCCGTTGCAGAAGAATGATTCGTTGATGATCGGGAGTTTGTTCGATTACCGGGAAAAGGAAACGGTTTCCATCTCGGGTGCCGTTCTGTCGCAGGGTACGTATCCGCTGGTGGACAACCTGAGCTTGAAAGACCTGATTTTCAAAGCCAAGGGTTTTTTGGAAATGGCCGCTACCGAGTCGGTGGAACTGGTTCGCATCATTAAGGACCCCAAAGTGCTGAGCAATTCGATCATCAAGACCGAGATTTTTAAATTTGCCTTGGACAAGGACATGAATTTCATTAAGGGCGGCAAAGATATGATTTTGCAGAACGGCGACCAGGTTATTGTTCGCTATGTGTCTGGATACGAAGGTATTCGGATGGTGCGGATAGACGGTGAGGTGGTCCAACCGGGCAACTACAGCATTTCCAGCAAGTCGGAGTACATATCCGAACTGATGAAGCGCTGTGGGGGGCTGACTCAGTTTGCCTATCCAATGGGAGCTTTTCTTATTCGTCAAGAGAACAGCAACGAATTGGAAAAAAAATTGAAGCTGTTCGTTTCTGAAAACATCAAGCGGCAGCTGGATTCCAAAACGGAGGGTAATCTGGATGCGAACCTAATCAAGACGATGAATCCGAAATCGGCAACCGATTTGACGGAACTGCGCCAGGCTCAAAACAAGCTTTCGGGTTCGGGGGTAATCGATTCCATATTCAACAAAGAGGGCATCGTGGGCATCAATCTGAAGGAAATCATGTCCAAACCAGGCAGTAAGTGGGACTTGTATTTGGAAGAAGGGGACGTCATCTACGTGCCTAGGGAATTGCAGACCATCCGTGTGTTTGGCGAGGTTTTGTTTCCGACCTATGTGCGTTACGACAAAACCAAGACGTTCGAGGACTACATCAGCAGTTCGGGTGGTTATTCCGAAAGAGCGAACCGCAAAAGTGCTTTTGTGCTTTATGCCAACGGAACGGCCAAGAGTACCAGCAGTTTTCTGGGATTCAGGCATTATCCGATGATTAAGCCTGGGGCCAGCATTGTCATTCCGCAAAAGCCCGTCGAAATCAAGAACAAAATGTCTACCGGTGAGTTCATTTCCGTTTTCAGTTCAATCGCCACCGTGGCAGCTTTGATATTTACAATAATCCGATAAGTTATGAGCGTAGAAGATCAGAATGACTATTATTACATCGAGGATAGGGAACGTCCACTTAAAAGTATGTTGCTCAAAATAAAAGAGTTGTGGCGGTATTTGCTCCGAAAATGGGTGATAATCGTCGTTTTCGGACTCACCGGCAGTGCTTTGGGCCTGTTGGTCTCCTTGCTGACCAAGCCTCGGTACACGGCGCATCTGTCGTTTGCCTTGATTGAGAAATCGGGTTCGTCCGGATTGGCCGTCCTGGCGTCTTCCTTCGGCTTGGGTGGCTTGGGAAACAACGACGGTGCTTTCAGCGGGGACAACCTGTTGGAAATCATCCAGTCGCGGCACGCCATCGAACAAACGTTGCTCTCACCGGTGGTGTATCGCGGCAAAAAGCAGAATCTGGTGGAAGTGTACATTGGGTTCAACAAACTACGCAAGCGTTGGGCAAATGCGCCCAAAAACACAGCGTTGCAGACGTTGACTTTCCCCGTGGGGCAGAATCGGGAGCTGTTAACCCGGACGCAGGACAGTGTGTTATACACGGTTTACGACGTGCTCATCAAGTCAAGGGCGCTGACTATTGGTAGGAGCGACATTAAATTGGGCATTGTCAATGTGGATTTCACCAGCTTGGATGAAGATTTTTCCAAGTTGTTCACCGAAAGGCTCATGGCCGAAACCTATCGTTTTTACAGCGAAACACGGACGGCGCAAAGTCGAGGAAACATTCGCCTCATGCAAGCTACGGCCGATTCCATCAGGCGGTTGTACGATAGGTCGCTGTACCGGAGTGCCTCCATTTCGGAACTGAACATGAACGAAGCGCTGATGACGACTGCTGTTCCTAAGATTCAGCAGGAAGCCAATGCCCGGCTTTATGGAACGGTCTATGCGGAAGTGCTCAAGAATTTGGAAACGCTCAAGATGGATATGGCCAGGGAGCAGCCCATGGTCCAAATCATAGACAAGCCCCGGCTGCCTTTGTTCAAGGTGCGTTCGAGCAAGCGAAACAGCGTGGTGAGCGGTGGTCTTTGGGGCGGTTTTCTCATTGTTTTCTGGCTGATCGGTTCGTATTACGTCAAGGCTGCATTAAAGGAGAAAGATGACGAAGCCTGATAGGGCGGTCGAGGATTCTACGATTGCGTACAGGGAAAGTCTCAAATCGACTTCCTTGTTCGGTGGGGTTCAGATTTATTCCATTCTCATTCAGATAGTCCGGTCCAAACTGGTGGCCTTGTTGTTGGGACCTTCGGGCATGGGTATCATGGGGCTGTTGAATTCAACGACGGGGCTCATTTCGTCGCTGACCAACATGGGTTTGGGTACCAGTGCCGTGAAAAACATTGCCGAGGCCAATGCTTCTGGTGATGCGGTGCGGGTGTCGCTGGTCCTGACGGTTTTTAAGAGGCTGGTTTGGCTCACAGGGCTGCTCGGGACACTGGTTTGTCTGGTGTTGGCTCCTTACTGGAGTAGGCTAACGTTCGGGAATACGCATTACACGCTGGCTTTTGTCATCCTTTCGGTCAATCTGCTGCTCATGCAGCTTACTTCGGGACAGAACGCCCTGCTCCAAGGGCTGAAGCGTTACCGTTACTTGGCGCAGTCGACCGTGCTGGGCAATACCATCGGGCTGGTCGTGGCGGTTCCGCTGTATTATTTCTGGGGTGTGGATGCCATTGTGCCTGTTTTGGTGCTGGCCAATCTGTCGTCCTATATCTTGGCACTTGGTTTTGCCCGGAAAGTGGCGTATAAGAAGGCTGTTTTGGTGACCGGGGACGTGAAGCGGGAAGGTCAGGGCATGCTCAAAATGGGCATTCTCATTGGTTTTCAGGGAGTTTTCTCGGTCCTGATGGCTTATCTCATTCAGATTTTCATTTCGAAGACAGGCAGTGTGACGGATGTGGGTTTGTTCAATTCGGGCTTTACCATTGTCAATACCTATGTCGGTTTGGTGTTCACGTCCATGGCTACGGCTTATTATCCGCGTTTGTCCGAGGTTTCGGCCCATGCGGAAAAGTTTCGGGTCACCATCAATCAACAAGCGGAACTTTCGCTATTGTTGCTCATGCCGTTGATTGTGGCCTTTATCGTGTATGTGAAGTGGATAATTATCTTGCTGTATTCCTCCAAGTTCCTGCCTGCCCAAGGCATGATTTACTGGGCCATCGGGGGCGTCTTGTTCAAAGCCATGAGTTGGGCCATGTCGTATGCCTTACTAGCCAAAGGAGACGGTAAAGCGTTTTTTTGGAACGAATTTACGGCTATTTTATATGGTTTTGGTTTGAATATTGCTGGCTATCAACTCCTTGGGCTTACTGGCCTTGGGCTGGCTTCGTTTATCACCTACGTGCTGTATTTCTTTCAATTGTGGGTGTTCTCGGGTTGGAAATACGGATTTTCGTTCGACCGGGGACTACTCCGCATGTTTCTGTTCATGGTGCTGGTTTCGGCAGCTTGTCTGCTGTTGCGGGTTTTTGCCGACAATACGGTGAGCCTGGCGGTGGGTTCGGTCCTGGTGCTTGCAATGCTCGTATATTCGTTCCGGGAACTGGACAAACGCATCGCATTGAAAGCTATCTTGACCAACCGTTTTCAAGATTTTAGGAAAAAGAGATGAGAATGGATAGGAAATTGCTTGTCAAGAGACTAAAGGTGCTGGTAGCGAATGGCATAAACGAGTGGACCTATCTGCTATACCGGACTGCGGACCGGGTAGAAGGGCTTCGTTGGCTTTATAGGGCACATCGGTACGTGCTTCGGCTTTTCCCGCTCCAGCCTTTTGAACTGACCAGCCATGTGCTCTATGCGAAAACGCATCCGGGTTCGGCCGTTACCGTTTTGGCAACCAACCGAGGTGGAGCCTCCAGCCGCTTGGCTTTTGGCAGTGAACGGCCCGATTATGCGCTGATCGAGACGGATTTGCCGGATGCCTACCTGTTCCGGCACGAAAATGTCCGCCTACAGGGAAATTCAGATTTTGTGTGGAACATGGACGAACGTCTGGTCCTCAACGATTTCAGCTATGACATGGACGAACGTTACGTCAATGTGGACGGAGCGCTGTTTACGCAGAAGCGGAATCTGGCGCTGTTGCGGTACGATGGGAAGCGTTGCGACCGGAATATACCATCGGGCATTCAACTTTCGGGCAAGTTCAGCACGAATTACTACCACCAGGTGTTCGAAAATATGATCAAGCTGCTTCTGCTGGAGCGGGCTTCCATTCCGGCGAATGTACCGCTGCTGGTGGATGAAGTTGTTTTACGGGTCCGCTCGTTCCGCCAATTGTTCGAAAGCCTGAACCAATCGGGCAGGGAAGTGATTGCGCTGGGAGCCAAGGAAGTGGTGGAAGTGGCGACCTTATACGGTTTTTCGGCGGTCAATCACATCCCGCCGCACAAATTGGTGTTTGACGACGATGGGACCCGGGATATCTTTTTCGATCTGGACCTGACGTTCCAGATGCGTGAACGGCTCTTGAAAAAGTGTTCGGCCAGGGTGTTTCCCTCGCGGATATTTCTTTCGAGAAAAAGTACGGCGCTGAGGTCGTACAACGAGGCGGAAGTGATTGCTTGGGTGGAAAAAGCCGGTTTTACCGTGGTTTGTCCAGAGGAATACGATTTGTACGACCAAATGGCCTTGTTTCAGGGAGCCGAATACATCATCGGTGCGTCTGGGGCGGCTTTTACCAATCTTTTGTTTTGCAGTGAAGGATGTCGGATCATTTGCATTCAGTCCAAAAGGCTCAATATTCCGGCGTTTTCCACCGTGGCTTATGGTCTGAAATGCCCCATGCGTTATTGCCTTGGCAAGGCTCATTCCAGCGATTTGCACAGTAGTTTTACGGTGGATGTCAACGATTTGGAAACGATGTTGAACGAACCAATTTTGAACGAAACTTTGCTTTCGTAAATGGAAAAGAATCCTAAACCGTTCGACGTGCTTCCGTTTATTGCGGGCTTGCTGCTGTTCCTGATGTTGGATCCCTACATCACCTGGGCCTATCAGTCGTTGATGTTTTTTGTGGTAACCCTGCCGTTGTTGGGTATTTTCTGGTTCAAACAGCGGGAGATGAACGTGCGGAATACACTCTTGTTCGTGTTTTTTGCATTAGTCCTGTTGTTGGCGGCGGTTTGCAAGCGATCCAACTTGTTCGGCCTGATGGCGTTTTTCCTGTTTGCCATCATTCCGTTCATGACCCGTTCGTTCAGCAAGGATGTTTTTAGGAATTTTAAGAACATTTACACCGTGTTCCTGTTGTTGGGATTCATAGTGTGGATCCTGGTTTTTTTAGGCGTTCCAGTGCCGAGTCGGGTCATTCCGCCGATGAATACGCTCAAAGATTATTACTACAATTTGTACCCGTTTTTGGTCATTCCGCATACGTTCGGCATCACCATCGAGTCCTTTTATGCCTCTTTCCGCTTTTGCGGTCCGTTTGAAGAACCCGGTGTGGTGGGTACCATTTCGCTGCTCATTCTACTCGTCGAGAAATTCAACCTGAAGGATTGGAAAAACGTGTTACTTTTGGTCACGGGTTTGCTTTCATTCTCCATTTTCTTTTATGGGGCGGCATTTTGCTTTGTCATCTACTACATGGTGTTCAACCGGAAATGGAAAATGGGACTCATTTGCATCGTGTTTACCTTGACCTTGTTCGGTTTTACCAAGGATAGTGCGTTCTTCAAGCAATTGTTGTGGGAACGGCTTGAGTGGAATTCACAAAAGGGGAAGATTGGTGGGGACAATCGTTCGGACGAGATCATGGACAATTATTTCAACAAGGTAAAGGGTACCAGCATTTATTATTTCGGCTCGCCCGACCATAAATTGCTGACTTTTTTCTCCAGCAGTGCCTCGTACAAGAATGCGGTGCTCACCTATGGGATGGTTTCTTGCACGTTGTACTTGCTCTTCTTTTTCCTGTTGGCCTGGCTGCGGATAGGCCCTAAAAAGGAATTGTTGCTGTTTATGGGGATTTTGATATTGACTTTGTACCAGCGGCCCAGCTTTTTTTCCATCAACTACATTTTCTTGTTTTCAATGATCGTGATCGCGCATTCCACGCGCGTGCGCCGGGTGAACGTCAAACGTTTGCGAAGGAAGCGTATTCCCGTGAGTGAACGTTCAAAACTTCCTGTATGAGTCATATTTGCTACCTCACTGGTATGTATCCGAGGCAGGACAGCCTCATTTTCCATCGTCAGGGGAAGTCGATGGCCGCTGCCGGATACAAGGTTACCTATTTGGTCTGCGATGAGGAAGCGGACGAGACGCTGGAAGGTGTGGAGATTGTTTCCTGCCGCTTCAAACCCAAGAACAGGCTGGAACGGATGCTGAAAACCCGTGGTCTGTTGTACCGCAAAGCGGTGGAAGTGGATGCCGACGTGTATCAGATTTCGGAGCCGGAACTGCTGCCCTTGGGTTTGAAGCTCCGTCGGTTGGGCAAAAAGGTGGTGTACAACATGCGGGAATATTCGTCGGCGGACCTGAAGTATAAGACGTACCTGCACCCGTGGTTACGCCTTCCGGCCAGTTGGTTGCTGGAGGTTTTCATGCGTTCGACCCTACGTAAATACCAGGCAGTTTTCTCGGTAACGCCAGAGCTGGTGGAGGTGGTCGGGCAGAAATGGGGCATCGCTCACTCGTACTTGCTAACCAATTTCCCGATGGTGGACCCTTCGTTCGAACTCACCAAAGAGGACTATCTGAAACGGGGCAATGTGCTGGCTTACATCGGTACCATTTACGATACCAGCCGCCAGGAACAGGTGTTCAAGGCGCTCGAAAACTTACCTAGGGTATCGTATCTGATGGCTGGAATCTTAGGACCCGGTGCCCAATACGTGACGCAATTGCCCTATTGGCGTAACGTAAGGTTTATCAATGGCTTTAAAAGACAAGAATTATCATGTATCTTTGCCCAGTGCTCCATGAGCAATGTGTTGCGGGACGATGCCGCTTCGGGTACGCCGAACGGTTCGTTTGGAGTCATCAAATTGTTTGAAAGCATGGAGGCCGCTTTGCCCATTATTTGCTCCGACGTGCCGGTGAACCGGCAGTTGGTTGAGGAGTACCGGGCGGGCATTTGTGTGAATCCCAACCGGGCTGATCAGATTGAAGAAGCCATTCGCTTTTTGGTGGAAAACAAAGAGTTGGCATACGAAATGGGGCAGAACGGACGGCGGGCGGTGTTGGAAAAGTACAACTGGGAAAATCAGTTCCGGCTGTATGTGGATGTTATTGGACATTTAATCGGATAGAAGTATGAATGTGGATGTAGTAAGGATATTGAATCTTCCCAAATTTGAAGACGAGCGGGGGAACCTGTCGTTTATTGAGGAAAATGCACACATACCTTTTCTGATAAAACGGACGTATTGGATTTACGATGTGCCTGGTGGTCAGGCTCGTGGTGGCCATGCGTTCAGGGAACAGCAGGAATTCATCGTCGCGCTTTCGGGCAGTTTCGACGTGGTGGTGGACGATGGTGCGACCCATCAAGTCTTTTCGTTGAACCGTTCGTATTACGGTTTGTACATTCCGGCTGGCTTGTGGCGTACCATGCAAAACTTTTCGACCAATGCCTCGGCCTTGGTGGTCAGTTCCACTTCGTATACGGAAAAGGATTACATTCGTGATTACAACGACTTTCTGGAATTTAAGAAACGATGAAAAAAAGCAGTGTTTACGATTGTTGCATGCTGCCGTTGAGCAAAGTCCACATCAGGGCTGGAAATCTTACGGTGGTGGAGGGCAACGAAAACATACCGTTCGAGACCAAACGGATTTATTATTTGTACGACATACCCAGCGGCGAAAACCGGGGCGGCCATGCCCACAGGGATCTGCAACAGCTCATCGTGGCGACCAGCGGTAGTTTCGACGTGCTGTTGGATGATGGAAAAAACAAGAAAATAATACGTCTGGACCGTCCAAACATGGGTCTGTATGTGGTTCCCGGCATTTGGAGGGAACTTTTTGAATTTTCGTCGGGGTCGGTTTGCCTAGTGCTGGCCTCCCGCAAATATGAGGATGCCGACTACATTCGCGATTACAACGACTTTATCCAATACAAGGCAGAATGATTTTACCGGAAGATTTCGAAGTTGCCAATTATGGGCTGCGTGCCCGTCTCGTCCAAGAGTCGGATGCTGAATTCATCATCGACCTACGTGGGGAGGAAAAAGCGCGCTTCATGAGCAGTGTCGGAACGGATGTGGAAAAGCAACGGGACTGGCTCAAGGCGTACAAGGAAAGGGAACGACAGGGCCTCGATTATTACTTTTTATACTTCAAGGACGAGGTTCCGGTGGGTCTGAATCGTATTTACAATATAAAAAAGGATAGCTTTGTGGGCGGCAGTTTTGTGTTCAAGACAGGCTGTGGCTTTGAAACGCCCATTTACGCCACGATGATGCAGTTGGACATTGCCTTCAACGTATTGGACAAGTCGGTGAGCTTCGGCAACATCCACAAGGACAACAAGAAAGCATTGAAATTCAACCTGTTGATTGGGTCTGATTTGATTTATGAAGATGAGAACGAATATTTTTTACTTTTGACCAAGAAGCTGTTCAATCAGTATCTGGCCAAATTTGAAGGGACGCTTTAACGATGAATGCATTTATATTTCCGGGACAGGGTTGCCAGAAACAGGGGATGGGCAAGGACCTGTACGATCATTTCCCCAGTGCCAAAGCGCTTTTTGAACGGGCCAACGATTTTTTGGGTCGCCGCATCACCGATGTAATGTTTTTCGGAGACGAGCTGGAGTTGACGGAAACCAAGAATACGCAGCCGGCTGTCTTTTTGTTTGAAGTCGTGGCTGCGCTGACGCAGAAGAATCTTAGGCCCGATGTTGTGTCAGGCCACTCCTTGGGTGAGTTTGCCGCCCTGGTGGTGAACGAAACGCTATCGTTCGAAGACGGGCTGAACATCGTGTTGAACCGTGCGCTGATAGCCCAGAAAGTTTGCGAAAAGTTTGACACGGGCATGGGTGCCGTCATCGGTTTCCCGGACGAATACATTCAGGAGCGGCTCAAAGCCATCGTCGCCGAATCGGGGGAGCCGGTGTATTTTGCCAATTACAACGGCCCTGGTCAAGTGGTCATCACGGGTTCCCGGAAGGGAGTCCGCATCGCTTGCAAGACGTTCAAGGACGAAGGGGCCAAGAAAGCAGTGCCCCTCGCCATTTCCGGCTCCTTCCATTCACCGTACATGGAAGAAGCCCGCATCGAATTGGGTGAAATCATTCAGAAAACCCCTTTCGGCAAACCCATTTGTCCGGTCTATCAATGTGTGGATGGTGAAGCACATACCAATCCGGACGAAATCAAGAACAACCTGATCCAGCACATCACGCATCCGGTTTTGTGGACCAGCATGGTGCACAACATGGTGAGGGACGGTGTAAAGAATTTCTACGAAGTAGGAACCGACGATACATTGCAAAAAATAGTTTCCCGCATGTATCCGGATTTGCTGGTGTCCACGGTTTGGGAAACGCCTGAATACGCTACTATTAATCCATTTTAAAAATTAAAATTATGACTTTAGATGAATTTGTACTGGCTTTTGCCAGTGAGTTCGATGAAACTCCCGCTGAACAATTTACGGCAGAAACCATATTCAAGGATTTGGACGAATGGGGCTCTCTCACCGCTCTGTCCATTATTGCCATGGTGGACGAACAACTTGAGAAGAGGATTACCGGTGCGGATATCCGTGCCAGCAGCTCCATCAAGGACCTGTTCGACATCATTCAAGCCAAGTAAGCAATGTACAATCCGTTTTCCCTGAAGGATAAAACGATACTCGTGACTGGTGCCTCTTCCGGTATAGGAAGGGGCATTGCCGTTGAATGCTCCAAGATGGGCGCACGCATGGTGATCACGGGTCGAAATCTGGAAAGACTGAATGAAACGCTGGAAGCGTTGGAAGGGGAGGGCCATTTGGCTATCACCGCCGATATGTCCAGTCAACAGGATATTGAACGTTTGGTCGCAGAGACCATGGAGTTGGATGGTTGCGTACACAGTGCCGGTATTCCGAAAATCAGTCCGGTCAAGTTCATCGACCGCAATTTGCTGGAAGAAATCATAAATGTGAATACGGTGGCACCTATTTTACTGACATCCTTGCTGCTCAAGAAGAAAAAAATGAAGAAAAAGGCCTCCATCGTGTTCATTTCGTCCATTTCGGGGGTATGCATCGCCAATACGGGCGAGTCTCCGTATTCGGCCACCAAAGGGGCCATCAGTGGCTTTGTCAAAGGGGCTGCGTTCGAACTGGCCGCGTCTGGAACGCGCGTGAACAGCATTAATCCGGGATTGGTACTGACGCCGATTCTGGAATTGTCCAATTCGGTGTTTTCCGCAGAGCAGCTCCAGGAAACCATGTATGGTCGCTACCCCCTCAAAAGGGTGGGTACGCCGGAAGATGTGGCCTATGCTGCCATTTACCTGCTTTCGGAAGCTTCCAGTTGGGTCACGGGGATCAACCTCGTGGTGGATGGGGGCTATACGTTGGCTTAAAAATTGAACTATGGGATTACTAAAATTTAATAACGTGGGAATCAAGGCCATCAGTGCCACGGTTCCCAAAAACATCGTAAAAACGGCCGAACTGACCGAATTCTTTTCCAGCGAACAGCTGGAGAAATTCATAGAGACCACCGATGTCAAGGAAAGGCGTTTCATCGATCCGGACAAAACGGCTTCGGATCTGTGTTTTGTTGCGGCCACGAAACTGTTTGAAAAAACCGGGATCGACACGGACGACATCGATTTGTTGCTGTTTGTGAGTCAGACGCCCGATCATAAGATTCCGGGTAGCTCGATGGAGCTTCAAACGCGTTTGGGGTTGAAAAAATCGACCATCGTTTACGATATGAACCTGTCATGCTCCGGTTTTTTGCACGGTTTGCTGATGTCCTATACCTTTCTGCAATTGCCAGAAATAAAAAATGTGCTCTTACTGGTGGGCGATACGCTTTCCAAATGCATTTCCCTGAAGGACAAATCGACTGGTTTGTTGTTGGGGGATGGTGGCATTGCGGCGGTGCTGACCAACGGGGAGCAGTACGGTGATAGTTTCTTTTCGATGAATACGGATGGAAGCTACCTGAATTCGGTGATGTTGCCTGCCGGTGGAAGCCGGATGATGAGTTCAGCCGAGACCTTGAAAATGGTGGAACAGGAGGACGGCAGTATCCGCAATGAGGAACAGCTTGTGATGAACGGCATGGATGTGTTCAGCTTTGCCATTTCGGAACTGCCCAAGGATGTGCGGCGTTTGCTGGAGTATGCTCAGGTGAATCTGGACGACATCGACAAATACGCCTTCCATCAGGCCAACCGGTTTATGAACGAGCACATCGTCAAAAAGCTGAAAGCCAACCCGGAAAAAGTATTGCGTTCCATCCACAAATACGGCAATACGGCCGGTGTTTCCATTCCGTTGACGTTGGTGGAGAATCGGGATGAGATTCATGCCAATGAGTCGATCCTGATGAATGCCATCGGTGCCGGCTTTGCGTATGGTACCGTTTTGCTCAACATCGCTGATTGTCAAATTCTTGAACTGAACGAACTATGAAGAAAGCATACATTCAAGCGATTTCGTACTATTTGCCGGAACGAAATGTGACCAACGAGGAGCTGGTCAAGGACTTTCCGGAATGGACGGTGGAAAAAATCAACAACAAGATCGGCATTAAGGAAAGGCATGTGGCTGCGGCGGATGAAACGGCTTCGGACCTGGCTTTCAAGGCGGCTGAAAAGTTGTTTGAGGAATATTCCATCGATAAAAGCACCATCGATTATGTGATTCTGGTGACGCAAAGTCCGGATTATTTCTTGCCGACGACGGCTTGCATTCTGCAGGAGCGCTTGGGCTTGTCCACGGCCATCGGAGCCATCGACGTCAACCTGGGCTGCTCCGGTTTCATCTATGGTGTTTCCCTGGCTAAGGGTCTGATAGTGGGCGAAATGGCTACCAGAGTCTTACTCATTACTTCAGAAACGTATTCCAAGTACATCCATCCGAACGATAAGGGAAACCGGACCATTTTCGGGGATGCGGCGGCGGCTACGCTCATTGGTACGGAAGGTTTGGGCGAGATTTGTCATTTCAGTTTCGGTACGGACGGCAAGGGTGCCGAGAACCTGATTGTCAAGTCGGGTTGTTCCCGCTTTCGCGATCCGCTCAACGACCTGGCTTTCGACGATTACGGGAACCCGAAATCGTCCGATTTCCTATACATGGACGGAGCGGCCATTCTGAATTATACCTTGGATTATTTCCCGCCGTTGGCCATCGATACGTTGAAGAAAAACGGCCTGGAAAAAGAGGAGGTGGATTTGTTCATTTTCCATCAGGCAAACAAGTACATTATGAACCTGTTACGTAAAAAGCTGGGTATTCCGGAAGAGAAATACTACACGTTTTACGAGCTGGTTGGAAATACCGTTTCTTCGACCATTCCCATCGCCATGAAAGCGGCTCTGGAGGATGGGAGTCTCAAAAAGGGCTTCAAGGTAATGTCGGCCGCTCCCGGGCTGGGTTATTCCTGGGGTGGTGTTATTTTTAGATTTTAGATTTAGTATATGCTTCATATTGAGCAGTTTGTTAATGAATTGATGACTTCTAACGGCTACGTTGTCTATCTGGAAGGGCAACGTAGCTGTTTGGTGATCGATCCGGGCTCGGAAAAATGCGTGGATATGATTCGGTTTCTGGAGGAAAAAGACTTGCATCCTGAATATATTTTGCTGACGCACGAACACACGGATCATACCTGGGGGGTCAATACGCTGATCGATCGGTACGATGCCCGCGTGGTGTGTTCCGCCGATTGTAAAAAGGCCTTGCCCAGGGAGGGAAGGACGTATTTTCTGTTTTATAGGGACGATACGGAGTATGCGTATGCCGTGAAGCGTGTGGATGTGGTGCTGGAAAAGCCGGACGGATTTTTGGAATGGAAGGGTGGGACGATTCGATACCTCCTGACACCAGGCCACAGTAAGGGTTCGGTATGCTATTCCATAGAAGATCAGTTGTTTACAGGCGATACGGTGATGCAGTTCAAACCGTACATTCATAAGAAGCAGGGTTCGCTGGAGGAATTCAAAAGGAGTGTCCGCCTGTTGCTGGACACCTTTGACGGTGAGGTGACGAACGTTTGCCCCGGACATGGGGAACAGTTTTTATTAAAGGATTACAAGTATGAAGGTTGACTTTTTAAGTTTAAAGAAAGTAACATCGAAATATGCGGAGGAGATACACGAGGCGGTGAGCCGGGTGGTTGATTCCGGCTGGTATTTGCAGGGTGAGGAAAACAAGCGCTTCGAAGCGAATTATGCGGCTTACATCGGGACGAAATACGCCGTTGGTTGCGGCAATGGGCTGGATGCGTTGATCTGGATTTTCAGGGCGTATTTGGAGATGGGGGTGATGCAGCCGGGTGACGAAGTCCTGGTGCCTGCCAATACCTACATTGCTTCCATTTTGGCCATTACGCACAACAATCTGGTTCCGGTGTTCATAGAACCCGACCCGGTTACCTTGCAGTTGGACGATTCGCTGCTGGAACAGGCCATCACGTCAAAGACGAAGGCGATGCTGATTGTGCATCTCTACGGTCAATGCTCGTACACGGACCGTATCGGTGAATTGTGTCGGAAATACGACTTGAAGCTGGTGGAAGACAACGCTCAGGCGCACGGTTGCCTGTTCAAGGGCATCAAGACGGGTTCCTTAGGGGATGCGGCCGGGCACAGCTTTTATCCGGGCAAGAATCTGGGCGCTTTCGGTGATGCCGGAGCAGTGACCACCAACGATCCGGAGTTAGCCGATCTGGTGCGTTCCTTGGGCAATTACGGATCCAGCCGGAAGTATGTTTTTGATTACAAAGGCTTTAACAGTCGTCTGGATGAGATTCAGGCTGCTGTCCTCGATGTCAAACTCAAGCATTTGGACGAAGACATTGCCTTGCGAAAGGCGGTAGCCCGGTACTATCTGGAGCATATTACGCATCCGGAGGTTCAGCTTCCCACCATCAAAGACTGGGATGCGCATGTGTTCCATTTGTTTCCGGTGTTGTGTAAGCGCAGGGATGAACTGCAGCGCTACCTGACCGAAAAGGGAATTCAAACCAACATTCATTATCCGATTCCTCCACACAAGCAAAAATGCTATGCCGAGTACAATCATTTGAAATTACCTCTGACAGAACAAATTCACGAGGAAGAACTGAGCCTGCCCATCAGCCCGGTTCTCGAACTTGATGAAATTCAGTATGTAGTGAAAATTGTTAATGGTTGGCAATGATTTATTTTGTATATTCGGCATTTGTTTGTACAGCATTCAATGAGAAAAAAGCTTTCGGTTTTAGGATTTGTTTTCCTGGTTACCACACTCGGGTGGGCACAGGATATGATGTTCATTTACCGGAAGTCTGCCGAGCCGCTTAAGTTTGTGTTCAATAAAATTGACAGCGTGATGCTTGCAAACAATAGATTTGCCTCCAATATGTTGCAAGTCTATTTGAGGGATTCGGTGGTTGAGCTACCTCAGTCGGACATCGACAGCATCCTTTTCCGCCCCATCACCTACAACGACAAGCGGGGTTTCGTCATTTTCAGGGTGGACGATTCGCAGTCTTATTTGGATATTGCAGCCATGTCGAAGGTGTTTGACAAGTATGGCTTCAAAATGGTCAATATTTTCAACATGAATACGGGCTTCTCGGCAAACCTGTGGAAGGCAATGATTACATACCAGACTGCAGGGCATGAGATAGGAGACCACACGCCCAACCATACGACAGCGTATACGGACTTGGCAATTGACAAGCAAGTGCAGCAGTTTGTGGGATTACCCGGCGTTGAAAAGATTGAAGGCAGAAGGATTTATTTCAAATGGACGTTTCCCAAACTGGAAAGTTGCCTGGTGTCCGGAAAATCGATTCACATCACGGCAGGTTCAAGTAAGATTTATGGTGATCTGGCCGGTGTGAAGGCGCCGGATTACGTGATTTACACCTCAGAATTCGGTTGGGTCCATCTCATTGACAAAACGGATACCTCGGCTACCGTGATCAATATTCGGAATTATTGGGTGGCGGAGAAATTGGTGTTTAAGACTTCTTCGAACGAACAACTTTACAAGTCCTACATCTACGATGCGTATCTGGATGAGGATGCCTTGTCTGCTTTGCTGATGTCTTCCAGGGTTTTGTTTGACTATTACAAGTTCAAACGTCCTATCTTTTGGGCCTTTACCGGCAATTATCTGGCTGTTGTCCGGGCTGAAATCATGAAAAACGTGGGCCCCAAATACGGATACATCGGTAGCATCTGTCCCAATCTGCAGCATAGGACGGTGCCTTTCAATTACAACCAGAAGGACAGTCTAATCCGTTGGTCGGAAACGGGTACCACCTTTTTTGTGGAGAACAATACGGCTTTGAAGTCGATGCGACACATTTCCAACATGGTGGCAAAACATCAAGTGGCCATCGACAACGGACATTTCTGGTACAAGGACCCTGTCCTATGCCCTCAATATAAAGGTACCAATGCGGAAAAATTAAATCAATACTTGGCCACACTGGACAGTGTGCTCCGTTTTTGCTACGACAACGATATTGCGGTTTTGCCGTACGAACGGGCCATTCCTTTGATGTTCGACCAAAAGCAGGATTCAACCGTCAATATGATTCCTCCCTTGTACAACGATCTGACCAATCAGGGTTTTCCGGATGGATATACGGTGGACCCGAAAGTGACGTTGATAAAGGGCGACGGAGTTGCTAAAGATCGATATTACTCACTCAAACGAAAAGGCAACGGTAATTTGTTTTCCATCTTGGGTACGGGCGGTTTCGATCAGGGTTTCAACCGATTGAGTTTTTATGCCAAGGGCGCCGACAATTCTTCCATTACGGTCACCGCCAAGTACTATACCAAGGCAGGTGGATTTACCGATGTCCGCAAGACAGTAGTGAAAGTCACGGGTGCTACCACTTCGTTTGTCAAGTTCGAATCCAATCTGGAAATTCCGACGAGCTACGACCACATTGTGGATGTACGGGTGGATGTGAACAACAATTTGGACAACAATTTTAACAACGACATGTCTGTTTCCGGAATGTTTCTAGGTAAAGTGAAACAATAAGCATGAAACGGAAGGTCTGGATTGTCAGTTTCTATACGACTTCTCCCCAGTACGACACCCACCTGCGTCACCAGCGGTTTTCTGAATACCTTGCCGAAAAGGACTATGAAGTTACCATTCTTTCGGGTAGCATGATGCATGGCACCTCCGTGGAACTCATTCAGGACGGTTCGAGCTATAAGGAGTGTTCGTATGAGGGCAAAAAGTACATTCACTTCAAAACGATTCATTATACCAGCAACGGCTTGATTCGGATGTTTGCCATCTTTCAGTTTGCCTGGAAGGTGTACCGTTACCGAAATCGTTTTGAAAAGCCAGACATCATCCTGCACAACCTGCACGTGCCGTTCGATTTGTTGATTGGTCGAGTGGCACGAAAGCTGAAAGCGGTTTATTTGGCTGAGGTTTGGGATCTTTGGCCAGAATCGTTTGTTTCGTTCGGTTTGGTCGGCCCTCGGAATCTGTTGCTCAAAAGTACTTACCAACTGGAAAAAAGGGCGTATCAACGGGCTTCTGAAATCATCTTTACCATGGAAGGTGGTGCGGATTATATCCGTGAAAAAGGTTGGGAGCGGCTTAAGAAGAATCCCATCGATTTGAGCAAGGTCCATTACATCAACAACGGGGTGGACCTTCGGAAATTCGAATCGGACAAGCTTCAATACGCATCCCAAGATCCTGATTTGCTGGACGATTCCGTCAAGCGGATTGTTTATATGGGCTCCATCCGGTTGGCTAATGGATTAAAGCAGGTGCTGGATGCGGCCATTCATTTGAAATCGCGTCCGGAGGTGAAAATACTCATTTACGGCAATGGCTCGGAGCGGGAAGCTTTGGAGGAATATGTCCGTACAAAAGAGATTTCCAATGTGATTTTCAAGGAAAAATGGGTTCCACTGGAGCAGGTGCCTTTCATTCTTTCCCGTGCCTATTTGAATTTGTTGATTTACAAACCAAACGATATCGAGCGTTTTGGCAGCAGCTCGGGAAAAATGTTTCAGTACATGGCCAGCGGAAAGCCCATCTGTTCGAATTCAGAGGCTGGTTATAGTCCCATTGCCGCTTATCATCTCGGAATTGCCAGGAATTTTAAGTCGGACCGTGAATTTGCGGAGGCACTGTTATCGTTGATCGATATGAACAGAGCAGATTACCATAATATGTGTGACAGAGCTGTGAAGGTGGCTGAATCGTTTGATTTCAGGGTGTTGGCCGATCGGTTGATACAGGTTTTGGATAAAGTATGATGCTTACTTTAAGAATGGATATGAATAATTTGCTGATTATCGGTGCCGGCGGATGCGGGCGGGACATTTATAATTTTGCCACGGAGTGTGACGGATTCAATAAAGAATTCATTGTCAAGGGCTTTCTGGATGATAATTTGAACAGTTTAAAGGATTATAGTGATTTTCCACTCATTGTCGATACCATTCGGGATTACGTTCCTCAACCAAATGATGTGTTTATTTGTGCGATGGGTAACGTACCTTCCAAAAAGAAGTGCGTGGAAGTCATACTTGAAAAGGGGGGGCGGTTTATCACTTTGATTCATCCCAGCGCGAATGTGGCACCGGATGCCAGAATCGGGACGGGTTGCATCGTCATGCAGCAGGCAACGATTGGGGCTACGGCTGTCATGGATGATTTTGTGCTGGTTCAGATTTCGGCCATCGTTGGTCATGATGCCAGGGTCGGCAAATACTCCCGTCTGGATTGCCTGTCGGTGATGGTGGGGGGGACTGAACTCAAGGAAGAGGTCACGGTGCATACGGCAGCGGTCATCAACCATAAGGTGGTGGTGGGTAAGCAGGCTCAGGTTGGTGCTTGCAGTTTGGTAATCAGAAATGTAAAACAGGGTACGACCGTTTTCGGAAATCCGGCCCGAGCCATTTGACCCGATGTACAGACATTTTTTCAAGCGGTTGTTGGATTTTTGCACGGCACTGTCGTTGCTGGTTGTCCTCAGCCCGGTTTTGCTGTTGGTCAGTCTGGTTTTGCTGGTGGCGAACGATGGAGCCGGTGTATTTTTCTTTCAGAAACGTCCGGGTCGGAATGCAGTATTGTTCACCTTGATGAAGTTCAAGACCATGACCGATATACGGAATGAACAAAAGGAGTTGCTGCCGGACAGGGAACGCTTTACGCGTGTGGGGCGCTGGATCCGATCGTCTTCATTGGACGAATTACCCCAGCTGATCAATGTCCTGAAGGGTGACATGGCGTTGATTGGACCCCGTCCCTTGATGCCACAGTTCTTGCCCTTGTATTCAGAACGACAAAAACGCAGGCATGAGGTGAGACCTGGAATTACTGGTTGGGCACAGGTAAACGGTCGGAACCAGATGAAATTAAGCGAAAAATTCGAATACGATGTGCAATACGTGGAACAGTACCGATTTCTGCTCGATTTGAAGATTGCCTTTAAGACCGTCCGAAACGTCATATTGCGTAAAAATATTGGGTTGGGGGCCGAAGAAATGTCTCAAGTAGATGATTTGGGGTTTGCAGAGAAGCTACGATTGAATGCGAATGATTCTGTATGGACAAATTCTTAAAATTCGACTTTTTGTTTTATTATATTTGGTGTATCTTTGACCTAATATTTATTATTCTCTCATAAATGGATAAAAGGATTTGGCTTTCGCTTGCCCATATGGGGGGTCGCGAGCAGAATTTCATCAAAGAGGCTTTCGACACGAATTGGGTCGTACCATTGGGACCCAACGTAGATGGTTTTGAGGAAGATCTTTGTAATTATTTGGGCGCCGACCGTCCAGTAGTGGCTTTAACTTCGGGTACGTCAGCCATACACTTGGGGCTGATTCTGTTGGGAATCAAGCCAGGCGATGAGGTGATTTGTCAGTCGTTTACATTTGCTGCGTCGGCATTTCCCATCGTTTATCTCGGAGCAAATCCCATTTTTCTAGACAGTGAACAGGATACGTGGAATATGAATCCGGAGTTGCTTGAAGAGGCTATTCTGGACCGATATGTGAAGACCGGCAACTATCCCAAGGCCATTATTGCCGTCCATTTATACGGGATGCCGGCCAAAATGGATGAAATTAACGAGGTGGCCAAACGGTACGGCATTCCTGTTCTCGAGGATGCGGCCGAAGCGTTGGGTTCGACGCTTAACGGCAAATATTGCGGTACGTTGGGCGATTTGGGTGTTCTTTCATTCAATGGAAATAAAATCATCACAACGTCTGGAGGCGGTGCACTGGTGTGCAGGGACAAGGAAGAGGCCGAAAAAGCATTGTTCTTAGCCACCCAGGCTAGGGAATCCGAATTGCATTACCAGCATACTGAAATTGGTTACAATTATAGATTGAGCAACATATGTGCCGGTATAGGACGAGGGCAAATGCTGGTTTTGGACGAACATATGGCCCGTCGTCAGACCATCCACTCCTTGTACCTGAACGGCTTGAGTGGTTTGAATGGCCTGACCGTCAAGGATAGACCCTCCTCGGATATGGCTCCGAACTACTGGTTGACCTGCTTGCTAGTGGATTCAGACATTACAGGATTCAACAGGGAAGACCTGAGACTAATTCTGGAAGCTGAAAACATTGAATCCAGGCCTTTTTGGAAGCCCATGCACCTACAACCCATCTTCGCGGAAGCTCCCTATTTTGGAAATGGCATTTCCGAACACCTTTTCAATATGGGTTTGTGCCTTCCTTCGGGCTCCTTGCTGACGGATGAGGAAGTTTACAAAGTAATCGCTACGATTCGGGCCCTCTTTTGAAACCTGCAAATTCATGCAAAGACTTTTTCACAGCTTGTATTAATTAAAAAATATCATGAAAGTTTTAATTACAGGCGTTCACGGTACTACGGGTGCTTTCCTAGTGGAAAAGCTCAGCCCCTACCACACGGTGTATGGCATGGACGATACAACGGAGGCAATGGAGGGAGTGAGCAAGGTTTTTTTGTGTACGGAGTTCCCTTTGGTGCCGGACGTGGATGCGGTGATTCATTTGGCGGGCAAGGATGCGGACACGATTGATCTGAGCAAGTCGCTGGAGTATATGGAGAACAATGTAGGGCTCACGCGCTGCATCTTTGAATGGTTCAAGAACTCTAATGCGAAGCAATTTTATTACCTGAGCTCCATCAAGGTGATTGGGAATAGGACAGATAGTGAGGAGTTGACAGAAGAGATGGAACCGCTGCCTTTTGGTCCCTTGGGAGAAAGTAAGTATATGGTTGAGCAGTATTTACAAGAGACTTGGTTGCTCGATAAAAAGGTGTATATATTGCGGACGGCTTTTTTGCACGGTCGGGGACTTCTTTGCAACGACAATTTAAAACGAATTTTTAATTGGATTCGTAAGGGAATTCCGTATGTTTTTGGTAGCTTTGAATGTAGAAGGTCGTTTACGTCGTTGGATAACTTGCATTTTGTAATTGCGCAGATGTTGGAAAAGGATATTCCCGGTGGGGTGTATCACCTCACGGACGATAGATCGATGAGATCTACGGAATTTATAAAACTGATGGGACAGACATTGGGAAAAAAGGCAAGAATTTGGCGTTTGGGCAAGGGCATTTTCAAGGTTTTGGCATACATGACGGGGTTGTTTCACGGTTATTTTGACATGTTTGAATACCGTAAGCTGACACTGAATTTTGTAACCAGCAATCAAAAGCTGAAAAATGCACTTGGTTTGGAAAGGATGCCGTTTAAACTCCAGGAGGGGTTGGTAAAATCGGCAAAGGAATATGCGGAGAGCTTGATAGGGGTGAATGATATTGAAAAGGAATGAACTATGAATGAACTGCAAGAATTTATAGGTCGTGTCGTCAGAAAGTTGATGAAGTTCTCGATGGTGAATCGTTGGTTGGTTTATGCCATCGATTTGGTGTTGTGCTCTTTTGCGTTTGCATTGGCGGTGCTCAACAGAACACGTATATTGGGGAATGAGTCTGTGCCCAATCGTCTTTGGCTTGGTTTGATCTTTATAGCATTCTGCGCCATAACCTTTGCAGCTTTTAAATCGCATCGGGGCTTGGTGCGTCATTCCAATTTTCAGGAAATGTGGCGGTTGTTTGTGGCGGATATGCTAGCCTCTTTTGCATTATACTTTGTGTTGGTGCTTTTTGAGCCGGGCATGCATGGTCGTTTGTCGTTTATTCAGAATGTATTTTTGTTTAGCCTGGTATCGATGTTGTTTGTGCGGTTCTGGATCATTGTCAGTTACAACTATGCCATGCTGCCCATTACCAAACGATATAAGAAAACATTGATTTATGGTATTGGGACGCACAGCATAGCGCTGTCGCAATGGATTAAGCGGAGTGGTAGGAATAACCAGCAGGTGCATGGTTTCCTCACCCGGAACAAAGATGCCTTGAAAACGCGTATTCAGGGTTTGGATGTTTATGGCATTGATTTGGAGAATCTGGAAAGTTTTTTTGTTCATAACGACATTAGCATCGTGTTGTTTCCCGACTATAAGAGCGTTCGAAAGGAGCAGGACTTAATTGCAAAATGCAGGGAACTGCAGGTTTCTGTGTTGGTCTCGCCGCCGTTTGAGGGGGTGAGTGCTACCGGTCAGACCCAGTTCCAGATGAAGCCCATTCAGTTTGAGGACTTGTTGGGGCGTGATGAAATTAAAATCGATATGAATCGAATTGCCGGTCAGCTCCGGGGCAAGGTGATCTTGATTACTGGCGCTGCAGGTTCCATCGGTAGTGAATTGGTGCGGCAGTTGGCGGTGTTCCAGCCTAAGATGCTGTTACTCTTGGATATGGCGGAAACGCCTTTGCATAATTTGCGGTTGGAGATGGAACGCACGCACCCCAAGTTGAAGTTCTTGCCCATCATCGGGGATGTTCGAAGCAAGCCCAGGTTGGACCATATATTCTCGAAGTACCGTCCGGAAGTGGTGTATCACGCTGCTGCCTACAAGCATGTGCCCATGATGGAGGAAAATCCCTGTGAAGCGGCTTTAGTCAATGTTTCGGGTACGTTCAATGTGGCCAACTTTGCCGTCAAATACGGTGCCGAAAGTTTTGTGATGATTTCCACCGACAAGGCGGTAAATCCTACCAATGTGATGGGAGCTTCCAAACGTATAGCGGAGATTTACGTGCAGTCTTTGGCAAGGCATTGTGCCAAGATGGGCAATCCCCTACGTTTTGTAACGACGAGGTTCGGGAATGTGCTGGGTTCCAATGGCTCGGTGATTCCGCATTTCAAGGAACAGATTGAGAAGGGAGGGCCGGTAACGGTGACGCATCCGGACATTATCCGGTACTTTATGACCATACCGGAAGCGTGCCGGTTGGTATTGGAAGCGGCTTCGTTTGGTAAGACGGGTGAGATTTATGTGTTCGACATGGGTGTGCCGGTGAAGATTGTGGATTTGGCCAAGAAAATGATAGAGTTGGCTGGGCTGGTGCCGGATAAGGACATCATGATCGAGTTCATCGGGTTGCGACCTGGTGAGAAATTATACGAGGAGCTATTGAACGACAAGGAAGTGACCAAGCCGACGGTTCATGACAAGATTACGGTGGCCAAGGTTCGTCAATACGAACTGGAGAAGGTCAATTTGGCCGTGAAGACGATTCTAGATGCTGCCATGGAGGTGAATGTGCCATCGACAGTGATGGCCATGAAGCATTTGGTTCCAGAGTTCAAGAGCCAAAATTCGCCGTATGAGGCGTTGGATAAGATTGTGTGATGCAAAAACACTTCCACTCGCTGTTCCCGGATGCTCTGAAATCGGAGATTCGCCACGTATATAGTCCGTACCGGGTTTGTCCGGTGGGGGCGCACATTGACCATCAGCATGGACACGTAACCGGCTTTGCCTTAGATCATGGGGTGGATTTGCTGTATATCCCGACAGAATCGGGGGTTATCAACTTGTTCAGCATGAATTTTGAGGGGCAGGTGTTGTTTCCGTTGGAGTCGGTACCGTCCAAGTACAAGCATTGGGGAGCCTACGTGCAGGCTGCCGTCTATGCCTTGTCCAAACTGGTAAAGCTGGAAGTGGGCATACAGGGGCTGATTCATGGTTCGTTGCCCATTGGTGGGTTGTCGTCTTCGGCTGCGGTTTTGCTCTGCTACATCATGGCGCTGGCGGATGTGAACGATTTGGTGCTCACACAGGAGGAGTTGATTCAGACGGCTTTTGAGGCAGAGCATGAGTATATCGGGTTGAATCTGGGTACGTTGGACCAGAGTTGTGAGGTGTTGTGCAAGAAGGACCACCTGTTGTATTTGGATACGTTGGATGGTTCGTACAAACTGGTGCCGGCGCCTTCGACCATGCCGGAGTTTGACATCATCATCTTTTTTAGTGGCTTGACGCGTTCGCTCATCAATACGGGGTACAACATGCGTACGGATGAGTGCAATGTGGCGGCGTTCAACTTGCTGGCTTATGAGGGCATTCCGTATGGTGCGGTGTCTGAAACGCGCCTGAGGCAGGTGGATCCTTCCGTCTTTCATAAATGGAAGCACCAATTGCCTTCTACGCTGGCCAAACGGGCAAACCACTTTATGACGGAGTTCAGCCGAGTGGATGAAGCGATGGAGGCTTATCAGAAAGGGGATATTGAGGCGCTGGGTGCGGTGATGTTTGCATCCGGCTTGAGTTCCATCCAGGAATGGGAATCGGGCTGTCCGGAGATGATTGCTTTGTACAACATAATGACGGAGACGCCTGGCATATACGGTGGCCGCTTCAGTGGGGCAGGGTTCAAGGGTTGCTGCATGGCCATTTCAGACCCTTCCAAGCGGGATGCCATCTTGACTTCGGTTTCACAACGGTATTTGGAGCAGTTCCCGGAATTGAAGGGGCAGTACTCGGCGCATGTATGCAAGACGGCGGATGGGGCGAGGAAAATTGGTTAAATTAAGGAGGTTGTAAACAGATGAAAAGGATTAAGAGCCTTCTTGTAGTTGCAACTATTCTTCTAACCGCTTGTACCCGCGTAGAAGAAGTTCCAATTACGGATTGGGCCGTTCATGCGGATTTTCCTGCTGCTGCCAGAGCGACTGCATCGACCTTTGTCATTGGTGACAACGCTTATCTCTGTTGTGGTCGTACCGTTTGGCACGGGGGCAGCCTGAACGAAGTCTGGAAGTACGAAAGCCAAAGCGATGTGTGGACCCAGTTGGACACTTTCCCGGGAAAACCCAGGGTTATGGCCGTTGCCGTAACCATCAACGGAAGAGGCTATGTCGGAATGGGCTGCAATGGCAACGCGAATGACAACAGTGTATACAGGGATTTCTACGAATTCGATCCGATTACCGGAAAATGGACTCAAAAAGCATCCTTTCCGGATAAGGGAGCCAATGCGCTGGTCTATGGCGTCGTAGATGGCTGCTTGTATACTGCCATGGGTTTTGACGAAACCAGATACTATCCCTATACCCATAAGTACGACCCCCTCACCGATACCTGGACAAAATTGCCCGATGCGGAGCATGCCTATTTGTTGACCAACGCCTTTGCCATCGATAAGAATTTTTATGTCGGAGCCGGCTATCAGGGTCGCAACCTCCGGTCTGTTTTCAGCTTCAACACCGAAACGCAAAAATGGTCCCAAGTTGCCTCCCTGCCCGAAGGCCGCATGCTTTCAAATGGTCTGGCCCTGAATGGCAAAGGGTATATCCTGTTGGGCAGGTTCTGGGCTGGTACCGAGAACAATGGTCGACTGCTTTCCGATATTGTGGAATACGACCCGAACGAGAATGCTTGGACCAAACGGGGTGATTTCCCCGGAGGCGCCCGTCAAAACGCCATGGTTTTTACCATACGGGACAGAGGTTACATTATCATGGGTGAAAACGACACCCACTGTCTTTCGGATGTTTGGAGTTTCAAACCTTAATGCTGGAATGCAATGAAAAGGTTCCTGATCCTCCTTCTGATAAGTGCTTGTTTCACAGCCATGTGGGCACAGCAATCGGCCGATACGATAACCTACAGCCTAAATGCCCGATTTAACCCTGGTTTTGGAACATACGCTCCATTTTTAAGCACCGTCAACCAATACGACCGGCACAGCCTGACGCCCAACAGCCTGAGCACCTGGGGCACGATTCGCAAAAACGCTGTTAGAATCTTCGATTACGGCTTTGGTGCAGAAATAAACGCCAATCTTTCTCCCACCGAAAAACGTCTTTTCCCCGGAGAACTCTATGTGGAAGGCAAAGTCGGACCCTTTTTGGCTAATCTGGGTATGAAGCGCGATATTTTTGGTAATCAGGATCCTTTGCTTTCCAGCGGCGGTCTTATTGGTTCTCAAAACAGCCGCCCCATACCCAGTTTGACTATTGAAACCAACAGTTGGGTAGATGTTCCTTTCACGAATGGTTTTCTGGAATTCTTAGGAGGAATGGCAAACGGGTGGTTTTCTGATAAAACGATCACCACCAATACCCTGTTGCATCACAAATGGTTGCATGGCAGAATAGGCGGGTCTTTTCCGTTGACCGTGAACTATGGTCTCCATCATGTAGCGCAATGGGCAGGAAACTCACCTGTTTATGGCGAATCCAAGGCCACTCTGGATAATTTCCTGCGCGTATTTCTGGCCAAAGGCGGCTCAACAGACGGACCTGCAACGGAGTTTTATAATACGCTCGGCAACCAAATCATCTCTCAAAACTTGGGATTGAGCTTGAAACTGACCAACTGCTCTGTCGATCTCTATTGGCAGAACATTAACGAGGACAAACCCATTCTCCGCATGAACAAAGCCTACAACAAACGGGACGGGCTTTGGGGTGTTTCCCTGCAGATGCCAAAATTCAGACCCCTGCATTCTTTTGTGGCTGAACTCCTCTCCACCACCGACCAAAGTGGCCCTTGGCATGACCTGGACGGTGTCATTCTGGGTGGAACGGATAGTTATTACAACAACGGTGTTTATTACAATGGTTGGAGTTTTTACGGTATGACCATAGGCAATCCCTGGCTGACCTCACCCAAATACAATACCGATGGGGGAGTAGGTATTGAAAACAACAGTGTCCGTCTCTTTTATATCTCAGGCTTGGGTGAGCTGAACGATTTCAGCTACCGCTTCACGGCTGCCTATTCCAAGAATTGGGGTCTACCTGACCGAGTGATGCCTCCGTCCAAAAACCAATTCTCTGGTCAAATAGAAGTTTTCCACGCCCTTCCGTTCCTGAAGAATACCGAAGCCAGCCTGGGCATTTCGGGTGACCGCGGAACCAAGTACGGCAACAACCTGGCCCTCCTGATGGGACTACGATATACTGGGCTTTTCATTCTTAAGAACAAACAATAAATGAAGGCATTGATTTTAGCAGCAGGATACGCGACACGACTGTACCCGTTGACACAAAACTTTCCAAAACCGCTGCTCGAAATCGGTGGCATGACCATTTTGGACCGTTTGCTCGAAGATCTGGACAAGATAAAAGAAATAGACCAGCACATTGTGGTGACAAACGCGACCTTTGCACCGATATTTCAAAAATGGCTGGCAAACAGGAAATACGCGAAACACGTTTTGATCGTGGACGACGGCACCACGACCAACGACAATAGGTTAGGCGCCGTGAAGGACATTTTATTTGTGTTGGACAACCTCCAAATTGAAGACGATTTGCTGGTGCTTGCCGGCGACAATGTGGTGGATTTTTCGTTCGAGAACTTTATAAAGTTTGCGGTAGAGAAGGGCAGGAGCTGCTTGACTTGTCATGACGAACCTTCCATACCAGCCTTGCAAAAAACCGGTGTGCTGGAAGCAACAGAAGACATGCGCGTACTCGCCATGCATGAGAAGCCACAGGTGCCGCCATCGCACTGGGCCGTTCCGCCGTTTTACTATTACCGTAAAACCGATTTGCCCCTTATTTGTAAGGCGTTGGAAAACGATTGCGGTGCCGACGCCCCAGGTAATTTGATGGCCTGGCTTTGCAAACAGACGGAAGTCTACGCTTGGCCCTTGCCAGGCAAACGATACGATATTGGGGATTTGGCTTCGTACGAAGCGGTCAATAATCTTTTTACATCGAAGTGATGATTCAAAACAAAACTGTATTGGTGACAGGGGGTGCCGGTTTCATCGGTTTCTGGCTATCGGAACGTTTGTTGGCCGAAGGCTGGCAGGTGGTTGGCTTGGACATGCTCAACGATTATTACGACGTGCGGCTAAAGTATGCGCGGTTGGCTGAACTGGGTGTTTCAGAAGTAGATATTCAGTGGAACAAGCTAACAACCAGCGTGAAACATTCGTCTTATCGGTTTATCCGGATGAAAATGGAGGATGGTGAAAGCTTGGCTGCGCTGTTCAACAAAATCAAGTTCGGAGTGGTCTGCAACTTGGGCGCACAAGCAGGAGTGCGGTATTCCATTGAGAATCCGATGGCTTATGTAAACAGCAACATTGTGGCGTTCACCAATATATTGGAGCAGTCGCGGCTGCACGCTGTGGAGCATCTGGTGTATGCCAGTTCGAGCAGTGTGTATGGCTTAAACGGTAAAATGCCGTTTTCCACGCATGAATCGGTGAACCACCCGGTGTCGTTTTATGCGGCGACCAAGAAGAGCAATGAGCTGATGGCGCACGTATTTTCGAAACTGTATCAGCTGCCGACCACAGGTTTGCGGTTCTTTACGGTGTACGGACCCTGGGGTAGGCCGGATATGTCGCCGATGCTGTTTGCGGATGCCATTATGCATGGAAAAACGCTGAAGGTTTTCAACAATGGGGACATGGGCAGGGATTTCACCTATATCGGAGACATTATTGAAGGGGTGGTGCGGGTGATCAATAAACCGGCGACTTCCAACTCGGAGTGGGATGCTTTGGCGCCGGATCCGGCAACTTCGTCTGCACCGTACCGAATATACAATATTGGCAGCTCGGCACCGGTTCGACTGATGGATTACATTGAAACACTGGAAAAAGCACTTGAAAAAGAGGCGGTGAAGGAGTTTTTGCCCATGCAACCCGGGGATGTGCTGAATACATTTTGCGATGTTTCCGATTTGGAGAAGGAATTTGGATATCGGCCTTCGACGTCGCTGAAAGAGGGTCTGGAAGCGTTTGCAGTTTGGTACAAGACTTGGGATAAAAGTTTGTAGTTCATTTGATTATACCATTATAGAGGCCATTCCGAAAAGGAGTGGCCTCTTTTATTTTACAAAAAAATAGCAATTGGGTTTCATAGTGCATAATCTTTTGTATACTTTTGCAAGAACTGAACTACCTTGTATGAATGAATTCCAGAATCTGGTAAGGCGTTTGTTTACAAAACTCATGGGCATGTCCATGTTTAATCGCTGGATTGTGTTGATTGTTGATTTGGCGATTTGTGTAATTACGTACGTACTTTCCATTTACATACGATCCAGAGTTGATCCGAACCATAGCATTCCAAACCCGGCACTTTGGGGTTTGCTTTATCTGGGATTGAATACTGTTTCCTTCTTCCTATTTAAGTCGTATCGCGGACTGATCCGTTATTCCAACCTGCAGGAATTGTGGCGGGTGTTTGTGGCGGTCATCTGCTCCAATGCTGTTTTCCTGTTCTTCCTCTTGCTTGCGGATATTGACCTACCTTATCGTTTGTTTTTGGTTCAAAACTTGTTGATGTTCACCCTCTCCCTGATGTTGGGGTTGCGGCTTATCATTGTGTTCTTCTATAACTATACGATGAGCTATTCGGGTAAAAAGAGCAAGAACACCTTGGTGTTCGGCATTGGCGGGCAAAGTTTGTCGCTGGCTCAATGGATTAACCGGAGCCCGAGAAACAACCATTTGGTTCAGGGGTTTCTCACCAAAGAGGGAAAATCACGGAACACGCGCATACATGACTTGCCGGTATTTGACCTGGAAAAGGACAATATTGATATGATCATGCGCAAAAATCAGATACTGACCATCTTATTCCCTGATTATCATTCGGCTCGTCAGGAAGAGGTTTTTGTTTCACAGTGTCTGGAAAAGGGTTTGGAAGTGATGGTTGCGCCGCCTTTTGAAGGGGTACAGGATCCTTCGAAACTGAATTTCCAAATGAAACCGATTCAATTTGAAGACCTGTTGGGCAGGGAAGAGATTCGGATTGACTTGGATCGTATAGCCGGCCAGTTGTACAATAAAGTCATCCTGATTTCCGGAGCAGCCGGATCCATTGGCAGCGAACTGGTTCGTCAACTGGCTACGTTCAAGCCAAAATCGCTCGTATTGTTTGATGTGGCTGAAACGCCTTTGCATAATTTACGTTTGGAACTGGAACTAAAGTTCCCGGACTTGGTATTTGATACGGTGATAGGTGATGTGCGCAGTGTGAACCGATTGGGCTATGTTTTCCGTAGGTTCCATCCGCAGGTGGTCTATCATGCAGCAGCTTACAAGCATGTGCCGATGATGGAGGATAATCCGTGCGAGGCCATTTTGGTGAACGTGCTGGGCACGAAGAATCTTAGCAATTTCTCTGCTCAATACGGGGTGGAGCGCTTTGTGATGATTTCCACCGATAAGGCAGTGAATCCAACCAATGTGATGGGTGCTTCCAAACGCATGGCCGAGATTTATGTGCAGACGTTGGCCAAAGAATGCGTCCGCACGGGCAATCCGATTGAGTTTGTGACAACTCGTTTCGGCAATGTGCTGGGTTCCAATGGTTCTGTAATACCTCATTTTAAGGCGCAGATTGAGCGGGGAGGCCCGGTGACGGTGACACATCCGGATATCATTCGGTATTTCATGACCATCCCGGAAGCGTGTCGGTTGGTATTGGAAGCCGCTTCATTTGGCAAATCCGGTGAAATTTATGTGTTTGACATGGGTGAACCGGTCAAGATCATTGATTTAGCGCGGAAAATGATAGAAATGGCCGGTTTTATTCCCGGAGTGGATATTGCCATTGAGTTTTCAGGCCTTCGCCCAGGTGAAAAATTGTACGAGGAGTTGTTGAATGACAATGAAACGACGTTGCCGACCGAACATGAAAAAATCACCATTGCTCAGGTGCGTCAATTTGATTTTGTGGATGTTTGCGACAAAATAAAGAAGGCTGTCGACTATGCTTATGTGGTGGACATTCCTTCTTCCATCAGAGCCATGAAGAATTTGATTCCTGAATTCAAAAGCCAAAATTCTCCTTGGGAAATTTATGATGAGGTGTCTGAAGTAGGTTGATGATGTTTGACGCTATGAAAAAACGAGTCTTTGGTTTGTTTTTGTTGCTTGGTACCTTTCAAGCATCCTTTGCCCAGGTTCTTCCTACAGAATCAAATTCATGTACGGCTCCCTCCGTTTCACATTGGTCATTAGGCTTGAAAGTGGGGCCAGCGTATGTTTCTGGTCTTGATGCTTTTGCAGGTGCTTCGCTGGATTATAGCATCAACCCTTTTGTTGGATTCGGCCTGGAAGGCGACTATTTTTTTCAATCGGATGGACTTCAAGGTTTAGGTTATGGATCGCTGAACCTTTCCAATCTCTTGGCGACCTACCGATCGGGTTTCTGGAAAAGGGCCAACATCTTCATGGTTGTAGGCGGTGGTGCCCGTTTTGAAACCATTGGTAATACCGTTTTTACAATGGCTGGCATGAATGCAGAATACAACCTTAGCAAAGCAATTGCCCTTGAACTGGGTGCTGAAAGCTTTCTTGGCGGCAGAAACGCTGTGGTGACCAGCATTGGGCTTCGATACAAATTCTGCACCTCCCACAAACTGCACGCCCGTAATGTGGATATGTGTACCTTCATTCCCAAACCTGCGCCCATTGTCATCACTGAAACCAAGGGCCAGGAGAATTACGATCAGATCAATGCCCGCATCAAAGTCGCTGAACAGCAGCAGACTACCCTTATTCAAAATGCTCAGAAATTGGCTGATGACTTGAATGCTTTGCAAAACAGGAAATAGTCTGAGCCATGCTGAATCGTTTGAAATTCGCTGGTCATTGGACTGAAAGGGCTCTATCGCTAACGCGTAGGGCTTTGATTCAGGCTTGCAGGGTTTTTTCGCTGACTCGCATAGTTTCGATTCTGGAACGCAGGGCTTTGATTCTGGAACGCAGGGCTTTGATTCTGGCACTCAGGGCATTGATTCAGGCTCGTAAAGTTTCGATTCTGGAACGCAGGGCTTTGGTAGGATTGGTTCTCTTAGTAGCCGTTTTAACTCCATCGGTTTTTTCTCCATCAGTTTTAGCCCAAGGCCCTGCCGGGCGCAGTTGCAACACGATTGACCCTCCAGTTTCACACTGGTCGGCCGAGGTGAAGATTGGCCCCGGCTATGCGTCTCCCAGCGTCGAGTATTCCGTAAATCCTTTCGCTGGCTTCGGCATTCAAACTCTTTTCGGCATCCGTCAGAATACGTTGGACTTGCTTGGTTTTGGTTCCCTGAACCTTTCGAACCTGACAACTCCCTTCCGTACCGATTTCTGGAAAAGGACGAATGTATTTGCGGTTGCAGGCGGCGGTCTTCGCCAGGATGGCATCGATTTTAGAATGACCTCGATGCTACTTTTGACTGGCCTTAACGGCGAATACAACCTCAACGACGCTTTGGCCTTTGAAGTAGGCGGCGACCTCCTTTACGGGCTCGAAAAAAACATTCATGTCAATGTCGGTTTGCGCTATAAATTTGGTGTTTCCTCGATGAAGCATGCCCATAATATTTCCATGAACGAATACCGGCCACAACCTTCGCCAATTTTTATCCGACAAACTGTTTGGGCGGGTTTCAATGCTGCTTCCCTCAAACGCCTTGAAGTGTTGGAAGCCTCCAACGCCGAATTAAAGCTTAGTCTTCAGAATACCGAATCTAAAATCAAGTCCTACACGGAGTTGCTTGCCATTCAGAAGGCTTCCAAGGATGCGACTAAAGCCGTCACTAAGTCAAACTCGAAGCCTGCTTTTACTGTTGTTTTGCCACCTGTTGTTGTGGCACCGCTTCCACTTTTGGTACCAGTCGTATTTAAGGCTACTGAACCATAGCAACACCGACATCCATTTAAAAAATGAAAAATCATTGGGTCATGTTCATTAAATATTGATTTCCTGCGATTATTTGGGTGCAATTAAGTAGTCTGTATAGTTTTTTGCTATGATTTTTAGATTTAGTCATACTGTCTTTCCCTGAAAAAAGTTGACTCATAAAACGAGTCAAATATGGATAACGAGGAAAAGTTGGGAACCCGCGAGATACATCGTAGGTATTATGCCAAA
>Ga0209748_1000100_pt1 | contig 54824 bp, 52 predicted proteins | sample BarGraIncu00421A_FD_185490 | JGI IMG/M metagenome (GOLD analysis project Ga0209748, IMG submission 185490) | Arctic peat soil microbial communities from Barrow, Alaska - Barrow Graham LP Incubations 004-21A (SPAdes) (version 2) | ecosystem: Environmental > Terrestrial > Soil > Wetlands > Peat... | reverse complement strand
TAAGTATTCTGACGGATGAGGTAAAATACGGAACAGGGAGCAATGCAGCTCAGATTTATCCAACGGCTGGTAAAACAGGGACGACTAATGATGAAAAAGATTTATGGTTTACCGGGATGACTGGAAATCTGACCACCGCGGTGTGGCTTGGGAGTCCTGATAATTATGTTATCGGCGGCGCAAGTTCTATGGCCGCAGGGATTTACGGATCTTACCTGAGACAAATAATTAACCAGAATTTGCTTGAAACCAAGAAGTAAACAACTGCTGTAAAATCCATTGACTCTAATGGGTTGTTTGGGATGAAGAAGTACAATTGCAGCCTGTGGGATAAATCATTGGGTCCTGGTATCACCATGGGTCATGCTTTGATTACTGTGGTATTCAAAATACAAAAAACGAGTCATAAGCTTTTATTTTTAAAGCTTATGACTCGTAATGGTATTTAAATTATTTAAGCAAAGATTTAATGGCAGTTAATTCTTTACTTAGGCTCTCATCCTTCATCAATTCAAGGGCAGAATTAAGCAATACCCGAACATCGTACTGTCCTTTATAAATAGGGGTAACGGTCTTATTTAAATTCAAGAATTTATAAACAGCAGTTTGTGCACCTCTTACGGAATAATCCATAGTAAATACTACATCATCTGCTATTTCACAGAATTGTCCAAGTAATGCTAAATTAGTTGAACCTTCTGGTATATTTGCCGGTCTATCACCTTTTGCTCTCGTTAAAAATTGTGCTGTTGTGAAAGGTAATATACAGGGTATACAAATAGATGTTTTAAGAATCTTCTTCATATCATCTTTAAAGTTCAGGTGATATAATACCTCGGTTAATATTTCTTCACCCGTACAATCTACCATTCGCTTCTTTACAAAATCACCTTTTGCATATGGGAACAAAGAATATCCCCAGATAATTTGAACACTATCAGGTTGACTAAGAAAATGTGGTTGATTGTGTAAAACTATTGTCATTAACCAAGCAGAATCTTTAAATGTCATATGAGCACCCGTTCCCGGTTGATTTCCTGAGAATTCAACTATTTTCTTAAACATTATTGGGTCTTTAAGGGTAACTGTGAAAGACTCCCACATTGATTCTTCTACACGGTCATCAAAAACCTGTGGTTTACCAAACTCAGGTCGTCCTTCAGCGATTTTCTCCCATAGCTCCCATGCTCCACCTACATGCTTGTCATTAATCTTTGCTGGAGTAGTCATAGATCCAAGGCTTGAACCAGCAGTTAAAGATCCGATCGTAACAAAAGCAAAATCCTTCGCTTCAATTTCTATTCTACTTTCTTTCCCGTTTTTAACACATTTGAATGCAGTAACTGTCGTTTCAGTATCTGATGGTTTAAATTCTAAATCAGTTACTCGACAGTTTAATTCAAAATTAACACCTTGTGACTTTAACCATTCTGTCATCGGTAATAACATTGAATCATATTGATTGTATGGTGTCCGACGTATTCCAGATAAATCTTTTAAACGTGGTAACTCCTGGATAAATCTATGAACATATCTCTTTAATTCTACAGCACTGTGCCAAGTCTCAAATGCAAAGAGTGTCGTCCACTGAAGCCAGAAATTTGTTTTGAAAAACGATTCCGGAAAACACTCTTTAATCGTTTTTTTACCCAAAGAATCTTCAGAAGCAACCATTATATCCATTAATGCCATTCTATCTTCACGATTAAACCCCAACGTTGATACATCAGTTATTTTAGCATCATTGTCTATTAATCTCGCTTTTGCAGAGGTATGAATTTCTTTGTTAAAAGCATTAAATTCATCCATTATTGAAACTTTAGGATCAGTTAATGAAGGGATACTTTCCATTATTCCAAAAGTACAAGTATAAGCTTCCCGATCAAACATTCTTCCACCACGGATTACATAACCGTGCTCAGCGTCACCATTTCCATCCATGCTACCACCGGTGATATTTAATTCTTCATATATATGAATATTTTCAGCTGGAACATGTCCGTCTCTAATTAAGTATACTGCAGCTGACAGTGATGCAAGTCCAGCACCAACCATATACGCATTTGTTTTTTCGACATCAATAGTTTGATCAAAATTAAATTTCATTTTGAAATCCTCCATTTAAAAATTTTGTTATAAGCTATAAGCCTACAAAATATTTGTATTTAACAAGTTAATCACTTGCTATAAGTTTATTATAACAATGAACAACAATATTATATACAATCAATTTTGTAAAGTTGTCTAAAAAACATACATATAGCATAAACTGTATGAAGAAATCTCTGAAATATTAGGCGTGATTGATCGATCAACAAAAAATGGAAATGGTTCTTTTGTGCAGATTCCATTCATTTGAACACAAAAGAACCATCCCTTCATGCACTAATGGTTTACCGGCATGACTGGAAATCTGACCACCGCGGTGTGGCTTGGGAGTCCTGATAATTATGTTATCGGCGGGGCAAGCACGATGGCAGCAGGGATTTACGGATCTTACCTGAGCCAAATAATTAACCAGAATTTACTTGAAACCAAGAAGTAAACAACTGCTGTCTCTTTTATCCGATTCTCAAAAATAATAAATCATTAAAATAAGAAAGTCGTTAATATTAAACTGAAATCAGGGTATAGTAATAATAGAGCTGATAAAAAGAAGCAAAAGAAATTCCAATAAGGAAGGATATGCTATGAAGACTATGAGTTATGAAGAAATGCGGGAGTTTGTGGATCGATTTACATGGATATTCGCAAAAACATATGCTGAAAAGTGTCCCCATGAATATATTGTAAAAACAAAAATTGACCCTGCTCATTGGAAGGTTTTTGAGAATTTTGTTGCGACTATCCGAAGCATCGGTTTTGAAGCGGCTTACAATCACCGGATTGGCAGGTATTATATTTTGGGTGAATATTATTACTGGACCATGGGAGCACCCATCAGCGAAACCATTATTCTTAATCGCGGCAAGGTTTCGGACTATCAGTTAGTCGATAATACATGGATTCTAAGAGAAAATAAAGAACTGTAAGATTATAATTGGTCGATTTTAATTGCGTTGATATGAAAAAAGTTGTAGAATTCTCTTATAAGCCTAAATATCTTAGTAAACGTATTAACTATAAGGGGATAAGCACGGATAAAAATCCGCACAAAGGTCATCGACAACGGGTGAAAAACAGAGTAGCAAAGGAAGGGATTGACAGCTTTGAAGACCATCAGATTCTGGAGCTGCTTCTTTTTTACTGCATTCCCATGAAAGACACCAACGAACTGGCCCACAATCACCCCGGATGGAAGCCTGGAGCCCTCCCAGGCGGATGTGGATGTGACCCGAAAAATAAAACAGGCAACCGAAGCCATTTCCATAGCCGTTGCCGATCACATCATCGTCGCCGGGGAGACCTATTACAGTTTTGCAGAAAACAGGATGCTGTAAAATAGGAAATATTATGATTGATTTGTCCTTCGAAATCAAAATACTGGAGGTAATGAAATGCAAATAGGATGCACAAAAATATTATTGGACACACTCGATGTTAAAATGTGTAACCAAATTGAAAAAAATGATTTGTTTTGCTGGAGTGCCAATCTGCTGACAATCAAGGGACGAAAAGCCGTTGTGGTTGTCAATGACAGCAATCGATTTGAATTTGTCCTTTATGATCTCAAAACCAAAGATTCCAGCCAGTTGAAAACACTGATTGAAAATGGGATCCGGAGATGTTTAGAGAATGAAAACATCAAAGAAGAAATAATTGATCAGTATTTTGCCCAGGCAAAGGAAACAGTCTTTACAAAAACCAGGGGACAGGTTGCAGTCGCCAGACTCAACAGAGTCTGCGAATACGTAGAATTCATGGATGACCGGATGGACACCTCCGATTTATACCAGACTGACGTGCCAGGAACCATGAACAGCGACTTATTCAAACCCAGTAAAACCATTGATTATGCCAATCCCTATGAATTGCTCATTCAGGATTTTTAGAAGGCATACAGCGAAAATATCACTGCGATGGAAGGTGCCGGAACCATCACCTACCAGTCCACCATGGGCGACGATATTACCATCCCCGCATTGCTTTCATCCTATTACGCCTTTAATAGAGAACACAGAGGGACAGTACTTTGAGGGCCTCGGTGCCTGAGAAACCTCCGAAAAACTCTCTTTTCTGTAATAGCATGAAAGTTTGAGGATTCTCCTTGCAAATATAGCTTGCTTTCGTTATTGAATTGAGCAATGCAACTCGAAATTACGCAATTTCTCTATGGTAATTTAAATGATCCTGTCAAGGGTTAACAGCGTAGTCATGCTATCTTATTTTCTCATTTCCTCAATGAGTTCACCGAGATTGCTGCCAACTGTATTTTCCAACTGTTCAATACTCTCACAGAACATCTTTTCATTTTTTATGGCCGTGTCTATTTTTTTAATTAATTTCCGGGCATTATATGATGATTTTCGATAGTCTGGAATAAGTTTCTTTAATTGATCTTCGGTATATCGCCGTTTTTTGCTGACTTTCGGATTTTCCAATAGCAGTGTCCGATCCAGCCTGTGAACTTTATCAAAATGCAACAAAATCCAGAATTCAAAACAAGGATTTGTAACATAAAATCCCATGTTCTTTTCTCTGCATGTTTGTAATACATAAGTGTACTGATCATTTGTCAGATTGCAGATAAAACTCTCTCTATCTCTGTCAACAATTAAACAGATTTTGTCAAAATCCTCGGCATACGTAATCTTTTGATTTTTAATAATATCTGATATATCCGCAGTAATCGTCGCTAAGCAAGATGCCTTTTCCAGGCATTCAGAAATATTCTTGCATTCCTGTTCTAAATCACTTAAAGTATCGGTCAATATTTTATTCGATTCTTTTTCATAGTACCATTGCAGAATTTCCCAAATACTTTTAGCCTGGGGTCCTTTTTCGGCAATGATTCCTTCTTCAATCAAATAATCGATCACTTGATTGAATAAGGTTTCATATGACATGTTACCTGTTTGGCTTTCTGTGATATTCTGGATAACCCGATCGAGAATTTTTTTAGGATTACTCCAGCCGGATTCACTGTAACTTCTTATTAACGGTGTTAATTCAATGAGAGGGTCAATGCCGATTTCCTGTTTCAAATCATTTATTGCATCAAAATAGATAGCTTCAGTTGCTTCACCTTCATAAACTAAAAAGTACTTTTTCCTGGTTTCATCACCTGTTTTCGTCGTTGTCCTTTTCGCAAAGCTTTTCTTTTCTCTCATCCCATTATACCTTCTTTAAAGGAAAAACGGTGCTAAAAACAGGGACACCGCCATATCTTCCTTCTAAATAAGCTTTATCAATTTTCTGGTCGAATCTGGAATTATATTCTTCCAGTGAATAAATATTACTGTTACCGGAGGTGTCTTTATTGACAAACCATATTTCATCACGCCGTAACAAATCAAAGTTCATGAGTCTGGATTCATGGGTCGTTACAATTAATTGGATGTTTCTTGTTTCAGCTAATTGCAAAAATGTTTCAACAAATTTATAACTCAAACTTGGATGCAGGCAGCGGTCCAATTCATCGATAATATATACTTTATTACCATTTTTATTGATCAGCACTTCGATCAAATCCAGAATTCTGATGGTACCGTCAGACTCCTCATTTAAATTGAACAGCACATTTTTTTCGCCATGAGAAAATTGAATTGTTTTACCGATTGGTTTACCATCCAGATCGTTTTCAATAATGAAAAAATCTTCTTTGCTTCGCATGATTAAACCTGATTTTTGATTCCGATCAATTCCCGCCGTATTCTCTTTCAATCGCTTGTTTTTTATTTGTGAACTCATTTGTTCAAGTTTTTCAATGATGTCTTTCGCTGTTTGAGAGGGTAATTTGCTGAATATTTTTTCAACAGAAACCGGAACCATCTCAAAGTTAGTGATCCCCGTTCCAAACGCCGCTATGATTCTGTAGACTTCATCAATATTTTCACTATTAGCCATATACGAATAATCCGATATGAACTTATCAGGATAATTAATGTCTAAACAATTCTGCAGCCAGCCATAAATATTTTGAAATAATGCCGCTTCCGTGTGTTCACGATAGAGGTTTTTCTTGTATTGATTCATGATTGATAATAATAGTGCCGATTCATCATTTTTAATATCATCAGCATAAACATTTAATTTCTGAATTAATTGGGGATCTTTAAATTCTTTACCGAGATCAAATTTACCTTCTTTTATATTTCGTGTGAAGACTACTTTTTCACGACCATCCGCAGTCAGTTCCACCAACCACTCGGTAAGAAACCGACTTGAATTCAAGACAACTTCAAATCCATAGGAATAATACCGATCATTTACTAATAGTTCAAATTCAAAATAACTTTCTTTATCTTTATTAATTGGATCAATTTTGCAATATTTTCCAGTGTGTCCCTTAGGTAAACCTTTTAAAATTGTTTCTTTCATAAATTCAATGGCTTTGACCAAATTAGATTTTCCCGAAGCATTGGCACCATAAACTGCTGCAAACTTTAGTAATTTTATTTTTCCATCATCATAGATATGGTCTTTTTTACTTCTGACTTTACCGGCTATCATAGAAAATTCCTGTGACTTATCACCTTCCCTTGTCGAAAAGGACAAAAAGTTCTTTACATTAAATCGAATAAGCATATCGATACCTCCTGGTATTTCCTGGCGATTAACTAATTCTATGTGACAATTTCACCTTAGTCAATAGTTGTTATCGATTTATATTTGAAATAAAGAAGCATTGAATGGGTGCCAAATATGATATCATTAAATAAAAAGAGATAAATGGCAGGTGAAAGAATGGCTGATATTAAACTAAAGCTCCTTCGGGTTCTGGAGATTATTAAAGAAACCGATGAAAACAACCCCTTAACCACCGCACAGATTTCAGAAAAACTCAGACTCTTTGACTTGGAAGCCGAGCGAAAAGCCATCAATCGGGATATTAATATTCTAATTGAAGCAGGCTATAACATTCAATTATGTACGAACAATAAACTGGGCTATTTTTTGACAGCCCGGAAGTTTGAGAATTGGGAGCTGAAAGTCATCATGGACGCAATTGTCAGTGCCAAATTCCTGACCACCCAGGATACCGAGAAACTCACAGAAAAACTCATATCCCTTTCAAGCGCTGAGGGGGGAAAGCTGCTGTCCCAGGTAACCCCGGTCAACAGCCATATAAAATCCGAGGATCCTCTCATAAAAACGATGATTGGCCAATTGCTGGAGGGGATCCGAAAATAGAAAAAGGTCCGATTCCAGTATCAGTTTACCAATCAGAATTTGTCAAATTACTTTTTCTACAGTCTGAATCCAGGGATGATTAACGATCTCTACATTTCATCAAGCCAATTTAAAGTCATTGACGGAAACGGTGAAATGGCCAGTACCTATCCGGCAAGTACCACCGGAAGTCCTCAGCCGACGCCCATCGGGGCAAAAAGCGTGGGTTGCCAGTGCGCCTATGGACTGAATAACGCCAGTTCGGAAATCACAGTCAATGTGGAAGTGTACGGCAACAAATATAAGAAGTATGAAGCGGTATTTAAATTGCCGGTTTCCTAGCATTGGAAAGTGGAACCATCACCGATGATTCCACTTTTGGGATGGCCCGGACGTTTGTGCACATGCGGTTTTTTATTTACTCAAAAATGATCGCCCATAACCAAGTTATACAGCACAAATCGTGTAACATACCGTATGGGCGGATAGTATCCGCCAGCAGACGTTTGTTTTTAAAATTGACGTTTGCGGGCGATTAATAATCGCCCCTTGTATAAAAAACTTATGGAGGCAGACAAGGTGTCTGCCTTGTCCGGGGAACCTCAGGTTCCCTATGTCATTTTATTCATGATCATAATCGCTGTAACATTTTACAATTTAATTTTAAAGTCGGTCATAATATGTTTCTCATCATATTTCATGGCGACGGCATGTTTAGCAATATCTTTTTTAAATTGTTTCACATTACCATTTAATGCTTTTTCTAAAAAACCACAGGATTTCAATCAAATATAATCATGGCAGGATCTATTCAAATATTTGGTTGCCATCCGATAACAGGTTTGATTTTGGACGACCGATGAGATAAAAACAAACCGTGCCAACCACAATAAAGCCAATGACCCCGATGATGCCAACCGGCAGGGGACCCACAAAGGGACTGGTTTGACCAATGGTGAACCAGACTGAAAAAGCGGCAAAACCGTTCATGGCGCCATGGGCAATGGCAGCAGGCAGCACGCTTCTGGTTTTGATGGCGATATACGAGAGAAACGAACCTGCAAAGAAACAGAAAATAACCATGGCCAGAATACCGCCCCAGGGGTAAAACAAATAGCCCAGTCCGTAATTATGCCCCTGGGTAATTCCTTTTTCCCGGCGTTTTCCAGTCAGTGTGGCAGCAATAATGATCTCTTTCATTTCTTTCACCTCGATAATCATTGTTATTTGATATCATTATACGAAGTTCCGAATAAATTAGCAATGGGTTAACAGTTGATTTTAGTTGATAAAATCAACTGTTAAGAAACTATTGTTATTTGCAAAACGTCATCGCGTCTACTTGAATTATTTCGCAAATGTGTTATACTGATACAAATTGATACTAGTTTGTATCAGGATCGGAGAAATGATATGAATGCTGGGAAATTTGCCATGATGCTGTCAGATAAACACATCACAGATTTGAAAAAACTGCAACACAAGTATTCACCATCCGATGTGTCTGAGTTTGTGCTGTTGCTTAGGGAAAACCTCTTCAAGACACTGCCTATTTTGGATTTTGACGGGAATTCCCTTGTCTACCTGGAAAATGTAGTCCAGGTAAGGATGTCATCAGCTAAGGTTCTGTTCAACCGCCCCCGGTCAACCGTCCGCTACAGCCTGAAAGCAATGGAGGACGAAATCCACTCAACCCTGTCCATTGAAAATATCGACTCTTCCCGTGAAAGTATTCGCAAAATACTCAGTGGTTATGCACCAAAAGACGAAAGTGAGAACCGTCTCTTTGGCATGAAAAAAGGGCTGGATTTCATCAGCGATCCGGCCAACAGAATCACAGAAGAAACACTGCATCTGCTTTACATGATGACCGTTGGTGATTTTCTGGAGGATGAGAACAAACTGGAGGCAGACAGTTACTACCGACAGGATGCTGTTTATATTATGGGGGATCAGATCGAGCATTGTGGTTTGCCCCATGACAAACTTTCAGAATATATGGGGCAATTGGTGGAATTTATCAGGTGCGAAAATGAGATGAACGATCTTCTTAAAGGGGTGATCATTCATTTTTACATCGGTTATCTTCATCCCTACTTCGACGGAAACGGACGAATGGCACGGCTTTTGCATTTATGGGTTCTGATCCAGCAGGGGTATTGTGCTGCTTTGTTTGTTCCATTTTCCAACTACATTAACGCTACCCGTAAAAAGTATTACCAGGCCTTTACCCTTACTGAAGACAATGCCAAAATCAGCGGGGTCCTGGATGCAACCCCCTTTCTGGTCTATTTTATTGAAGAGGTCTATAACCGCTTTACCCCTTTGTCAGTGGCTCAAACCGACAACCTGGCCGTTTATGAACAGGCCTTGTCTGATGGATTGATCACTGAAAAAGAAAAATCACTCTTCAATTTTATTCTGGCCGCCTATGGGAACGATGAGTTTTCCACCAAGACACTCGAAAAAGACCACGGTCACGCCGCCTACGCCACCATCCGAAGCTTTGTGCTGAAATTCACGGAACTGGGACTGTTGGGGGTTAGAAAATACGGGAACCGAAATAAGTATTTTGTTGTGTAAAGAGCTCGATTGCCAACGATTATTATCCGCCCCTTGTAAAATCAAAATTTGTTCCAAAACCGTAGGGGCGATTATTAATCGCCAGCAAACGTCCCCTTGTCTACAGCAGGGCAGAAATCAGTAAATGGCGATATAAAGGTTGCAGATATAACATAATAATGCTATAATTAGGCCATAATAGAGTAAAATAGCAAGGAGATAATACTATGCCTCAGATTCGACCGATAAAAGATTTGAGAAATACCACTGAAATCTCGGAATTATGCCATCAAAAGCAAGAGCCGATTTTTATAACTAAGAATGGCTATGGAGATTTGGTTGTCATGAGCATTGAGACTTATGAAAGTACCATTGCAAAGTTAGATTTATATCAGAAGTTAGCTGAAGCTGAAGCTCAGATTAAAAATGGTGTAGAACTTTTAGATGGAGAAGAAGTTTTTAAAAAGCTCAGAGAAAAACATGGTAAAAAATAAGTTCAGTATCGCGATTACACCCAAAGCCAATGAAGATCTGGATGAGATTTATGGTTACATCGCAAATGAACTTTCAAATGAAAGTGTAGCTGAAAATCTGATGGATAAAATCGAAACGAAAATTATGCGTCTCCAGGATTTTCCATTATCCGGTTGTTTTGTTGAAGATGAAATTTTAAGAGTTAAAGGTTACCATAAACTTATTATTGAAAATTTTATTGCCTTTTATATTGTAAATAAACTGGAAAAAAGAGTTATCATAATGCGTGGGCTGTATGGCAGGCAAAAATATCAGGACATTATTTAGAACTTAATAGAGGAAAACTTATGATGAAACATACTGAGTTAAGATGCGCCTGCGACAGCAGCGTGACTAAGCTACCGGATGTTCACAATTTTTGGGATGGCCCAGACGTTTGTGCACATGCGGTTTTTTATTTACCCAAAAGCGGAAATTAACGCCAGGTAAAACAGCACAAACAATCGCATCATCCCGTAGGGGGCGATTATCAATCGCCAGCAAACGTCAATATTAAAATAAACGCTTGCTGGCGGGTACTACCCGCCCCTTGTCTACTCATTTTTTTATTTTCAAATCCATCCTTATGCTTTCCTTATAATTGATTAGTAAGATAAACCCAGGAAAATCATTGGAGGTTATGTAAATGGAAAAATATATTTTAGAAACAAAACATTTGACGAAACAGTTTAAAGATCAAAAGGCGGTAAATGATCTGTCCATCGGGGTCAAAGAAAACTCGATTTTTGGGCTGCTGGGGCCTAATGGTGCCGGAAAGTCAACCCTTTTAAAAATGATCACCGGTCTGTTGAAACCCACCCAGGGAAGCATCATTTTTCAGGGAAGGATCTGGGAACGCAAGGATTTAAGTAAAATCGGGGCATTGATTGAAAACCCCGGAATTTATCCCAATCTGACGGCCATGGAAAACCTAAGGCTGGCCTGCACCCTTTATGAACTGCCCGGGTCAAGAGCCGAAGAAGTCCTGTCCCTGATCGGTCTTGAAACTCCGGGGAAAAAGAAGGTGCGAAATTTTTCCATGGGCATGAAGCAGCGGCTGGGCATTGGCATAGCCATCATCAACAACCCCAAACTCCTGATTCTGGATGAACCCACCAATGGTTTGGATCCATTGGGCATTGAAGAATTACGGGAGCTGATTCGCTCTTTCCCAGCCAGGGGGATAACGGTCATCCTTTCCAGCCATATTTTAACCGAGGTGGCTTTGATTGCGGACGAGGTGACCATTATTTCAAATGGTGTGGTGGGCTACCATGACGTTGTGAAAAAAGATGAGGATTTAGAAAAAATCTTTATGGATGTTATTGGGAAAAACAGAGGTGCATACTGATGTTGGCCATTATTCACGCTGAATTTCAAAAAAGCAGGGGATCATCGATTCATCAGTTCGTGATCATGGCGCCTGTGGCGGTGCTGGTTTTAAGTTATTGTTTAGGCGGAGGACAAAACGGTGCGTACAATTGGTGGTATGTCATGTTTCTGCCGGGACTTGTCGCCATTCTTTCGTCAATGGTCATTGGCCGTGACAAAATCCTGGGGTATAAGGGACTCTTTCTTTTCCCCGACGACAAAGCCTTTTTCTGGATCGGTAAGATCCTGTATCTCAGTGTGCTGGTGGTGGTTTCAAGCCTGATTTTTATGTTTGGCATCGCCATCATGGGTTATCTGGATGCACCGGTTATTTCCTTTCAGGCGAATATGGCTGGCGGTGCCGTTTTAGTTTTAACGGCGCTTTTTGAACTGCCGGTTTGCATGTTTCTGGCGGATCGATACAATCTGTTTGCAGCCACGCTGTTTAATATCGTGATGGTGATGGTTTCCGTGGTGGCTTTCCAAACCTCATCCATTCTTCAGTTTTCCCCTTACGGTGTGGGGATTGCATTGATGTGCCCCATTCTTCATATCCTTCCCAACGGGATACCGATTCCCGAAGGCAGCCCGTTGTTGATCAATAATGGCCTGATCATGCCGATGCTGGGGTGCCTGGTTTTGTTTTTGGTCCTTACCGGATTGACGGCACTTTTATTCCGGGGGAGAGAGGAAAAATAAATGAAGTTTAAAAATTTACTGATTACTGATATAATGAAGTTAACATCGACACCTGTTTTCTGGATGCATCTGTTGGCGCCGATACTGGCAGTGATTGTGTTTTTGAGCTATTTTTCTGTGAGCCCCTGGGATGCCGTCATGAAGCAAAAAACCTACATGACCGCTATGTGCATGGCATTTCCCATTCTGATTGCGGTGATGACATCCATGGTGGCGGAAGACGAATACGCCGCGGGAAATTACCAAAACTTACTGGGGACCTATGACAGAAAATGGTCGGCGCTGATGAGTAAATACCTGGTGCTGGTTACCCTGGGAGGACTTAGCACCGCGATTGCGGTGATGGGTTTTTACCTGGGGTTCTCTCACATGACACCTTCTTTGCCACTGTTGACCTATGTGGCTTTGACCGGTATTTTAATGGGGTGCAGTTTGTTTCTGTATGCCTGGCATTTGTTTTTAAGCCTGCGGTTTTCGAAATCGGTTTCCATTGGCATCGGCATTTTTGAAACAATAATTACTGCACTTTTCAGAACGGGAATGGGGGATGGCCGATGGCCGTTTTTTCCCTGCTCCTGGAGCATCCGCTTTACCTGGTTTACCGTGATGCAGCAATCCCAGGAGCAGATCATCCCGGATCCTTTAATGGTTCTGGGGGTGGTTCTGTGCGTCGGGATCACCATGCTTTCCATCCTGATGCTGATGGTGTGGTTTGAAAATTGGGAAGGTCACAAATCTGAAGAATAGGAGCAAAAAATGGCAAACATATTAGTAGTGGATGATGATCCGGGGATTTTGGATCTGATCGCCAATGTTCTGGATAAAAGCGGTCATCATGTTAAGAAAATCGAACATTCCATGGATATCTTAAATGAAAATCTGGATTATTATCAGCTCATTATCCTGGATATCATGATGCCGGGGCTTAATGGCTTTGACTGTTGTGAAAGGATCAGAAACCAGGTCGATTGCCCCATTCTCTTTTTAACGGCCAAAGCTGAAGAAGATGGCCTTGTCCGGGGCCTTGGCCTGGGGGCGGATGATTACATTGCAAAACCCTTTGTCATCAAGGAGCTGAGAGCCCGAATCGATGCCCATTTAAGACGGGAAGAACGGAAAAGAAGCCATGGGTTTACCGTGGGAAACAGTCGCTTTTTTATGTCCCGTAAAGCATGTTACATCGGGGATGCTCTGATAACCCTGACAAAAAGCGAATATGAGATCTCGGAAATGCTGGCCCTTCATCATGGTCAGGTTTTTTCGAAGGAACAGATTTATGAATCGGTATTTGGGGTGTTTGGAGAAAGTGACAACAGTGTGATTGTGGAACATGTGAAAAATATTCGGGGGAAATTTGCTTCTGAAAACGAAGCACCCATCAAAACAGTTTGGGGAGTGGGATATAAATGGGAAGGCTGATAAAAAAAGAAAAAACCCTAAGAAACATATTTATTCGGTTTGTAGGGTTTATGATCGGCTTTAGTCTGCTCATCGCCGGCATTAATGTTGCACTCTTTATCTATGCCACCAATACAGAGGCCATTCAACCGGCAAATTATGCCGAGTCTGCCATTTCAGAAAACAGGGAAAGCTTAGGCAGTACTCAAAAGGTTACACCTGAAATGATTCCGGATGTATCAGAGTTCGGGGTTTACACTTTAGATGGCAATTATGAGTATGGCTCATTTTCCCGGGAAACAGTGAAGTCAATATGGGAAAAATACCAGCATGGAGAATCCTCGTTAACCGGTTCTCGATTTCTTTATGTAATCCCCCGGGACAATTCGGTGCTGTTAATTTCTTATCCTCTTTCCATGCAATTCAACGATCCTGGCCTCCGGCAATTGTTTCCGGATATTGAAATGTTCTGGCTGTTATCATTTGTCCTGGAAATGATTTTACTCATCGTCATCCTGTCCTGGAACTTCGGCAGCTATTTAGGCCAAAAGATTTCAGTCCTCCAGTCAGTTTCCAAAAACATTGAAAATCACAATCTTGATTTTGATTTTGGAAGCAGTGATATCACCGAAATCAATCAGGTATTGGACAGCCTTTATCACATGCGGGATGGTTTAAAAGCGTCATTGGTGTCCCAGTGGAAAACAGAAAAAACAAAGCAGGACCAAATTTCAGCCCTTGCTCATGATATCAAGACCCCTTTAACCATTGTTAAGGGGAATGCCGAGCTTCTGGGTGAAACGGACCTGGATCATGAACAGTCGATATACCAAAAATATATGCTGGAGAATGCAGTCCAAATGGAGGAATATATCAATAAACTGGTGGAACTTTCAAAATTGGATGAACCCCAGGAGCTGAATTTCGAAAAAGTCAGGGTGAAAGATCTCATCGATGCCATCCATGAACAGACCAAAGGGTTGATGGTTCAAAAAAACATTGGGCTTGTCTGGCAGGAAGAGGATCTGACAAACGCCTTTATTCAGGCCGATGGGGAAAAGCTCCACCGCGGGATAATGAATGTCATCGGCAATGGGGTTGAATTTACGCCGAACCAGGGAACCCTTACGGTAATGGTTTCAAAAAAACTGAAGGCACTGGTTCTGACCATTCTGGACAGTGGGGACGGTTTTTCAGCCCAGGCACTTGACCATGGAAAAGAACAATTCTTTAAGTCGGACACCAGTCGAACCAATCACAAGCACCATGGCATGGGACTATATATTGCCGATAGCATTATTAAACAGCATGGTGGTCAATGCGTATTGGGTAACGGCGAACATGGGGGAAGTGTCAGCGTCACTCTGCCTCTTTTGTAGCTAAAAGAGAAAACCCACATTATCAGAAAGGGCAGACAAGGGGACCCCCCTTGAGAGACTCCAGAGATAATATTTAATTGACAGTTGGAAAATAATATGTTACACTTATAAAATTACGTAAAACGAACAGGCATTTAGAATGACTATATGCTGGGCCGTCATTGGCAGCAGGGTGGTATCCTGTGGGACTTCAATCACAATTGAAAGTTCCACAGGATTTTTTTTGGTTCTCCAGGAGCAGCCAAAGAAAAAGGTCCATAGCCGGTTTCTTTTAAATATAGGAGGAAAACAGTCATGAAAAATTTTGATCGAAAAAGCAAAACTGCTTTATTGTCAATTTTCTCAAACACATTGCTGATCATTTTAAAAGTAGTGGCCGGCATATTAAGTGGCTCTGTCAGTATTATTTCAGAAGCCATCCATTCTTCAATGGACCTTATGGCATCACTCGTTGCCTTTATGTCCGTGAGGACATCTGCAAAACCCGCAGACCGGGATCATCCTTATGGTCATGGTAAAATCGAGAACATATCAGGGATTGTGGAAGGCCTATTGATCTTCATTGCCGCCGGTTTGATTATTTTTGAAGCAGTGAAAAAGATATCCGAACCAATGGAAATTGAAGTGGCCGGTATAGCCATTGCAGTCATGCTGACAGCAGCAGTGGTTAACTTCTTTGTTTCGAGAATTTTATACAAAGTCGGGAAAGAAGAAGATTCCATGGCCCTTGAAGCGGATGCGCTGCACCTGAAAACAGATATTTATACTTCATTAGGCGTGGCTGCGGGTATCATCCTCATAAAACTCACTGGAATTTTGGTGCTGGATTCAGTCGTCGCAATATTAGTGGCGCTGCTGATTATCAGGGAAGCCTGGGTATTATGCCGCAACGCCCTTGAATTTCTCATGGATGGCAGACTTTCGGATATCGAAGAGCAGGAAATAAAAACAGTGATTCAAAATGTTAAAAAAGAGTGTGGCAAAGAATTAATCGATTTTCATAAGCTGAAAACACGAAAGTCCGGAAATATCAGACACATCGATTTTCATATCACCGTGGATCCCAGCCTTACTGTCGAGGCAGCACATGAAATTGTGGGATGTTTAAAAAAAGAAATATGTGACGAATTAAAAAACACCCGGGTAAGCGTTCATATCGATCCTTATCATCCTCAAAAAGAGCATGACCCATTGAAAGAAATTAAGATTCTGGCAGTAGCCGAAGACAAAATTAGAAATCAATAAAATTCACCAAACAAAACTGATTTGAATATTTTCAATACTGTAACCAGCAAATTCTCATCAACAATATATTCATCATCTTCCAGACAAAAGGACAGAAAATTTACGATGAACCCGCTTTTTGTCTGGGTCTTTTGGAGAAAAACAAAGACAATATTAAATCATTAGGCGCCCATTAATCAGGCGTCTTTTATTTGTCCGAAATTCGAGGGCTTATATAAACAGAAGTAAGAAACGTCCCCTCGTCTAAGATGGAAAGGTTACTTGACATTGATGTTTAACAATGATATTATAAAAATGGAAAACAAACTTTCCATATAAGGAGATGATAGTTTGAAAAATAGGCTTGAAGAAATTCGAAAGCAAAGAGGAATAAAGCAAGAAGAACTCGCTGAAATTTTAGCGGTTTCAAGACAAACAATAGGTTCTCTTGAAAATGGTCGGTATAATCCATCAATCATATTGGCATTTAAAATAGCTCGATATTTTGATATGTCTATTGAAGAAATGTTTATTTATGAGGAGGAACAAAGTAATGAAAAAAAATAGGATTTGGCTATACGTACTTTTATCAGCCATAGGTGCGATTTCGGTTTATATTGGCGGTTTTATTTTGGTTGAAGAAAAATTAAAAATGCTTTCTGGTTTATGCATTGGTTTAGGGTCAGCTGTATTTTGTCTTGGAATAGGAAATTTTATTGGCGCACTTATTATTTCGAAAACCGAAAATGAAGAAATGACACACCGGAAAAATATTGAAGTGAATGATGAACGAAATATGCGGATTCGGGAAAAGGTTGGAGCAAAGATTAATCAAATTGTCATTTATGTCATTTCAGTTATCGTGTTAGCTCTTGGTTTTATGGGTGTAGATGTGGTCATCATTATTATGATTTCTTCTGTGCTTTTATTAGAACTTGTGCTGGCAATTGTATTAAGCAACTATTATTCTAAAAAAATGTAGATTATTCGATTAATCATGGGGGTAGAGTTACTGGGAAATAATAGTTATTATAATTATGTGTATTCACCTGGGAAAATTGCGAATGGAAGATGGTCGTGACTATTCCACTTGAATAGTGCATGCTTACCGATGATTCAGAGCGGTGTTTCCGATATTTCAAAGCACCCTTTTCCAGTGTTGACAATGGATAATAGGGGACGGTTCTTTTGTGCTCTTTTCCCGCAGAATAATTCCACGTATTCTCACTGAAGAATCTTCAAGCGATCTGCTATCACAGTCACTTTCCATCACTCCTAAAGGGGTTTATAAAATTACTTTATCACCAGCCACAATCCAGGAATCATCAATGATCCTGGATTTTTTATTGCATTTTTTTCATTACTGGATTGGTCCCCAAGGGGGAAGTTTAAAAGATGCGCGATTTGTGCCGCCTAATGTGGCTGATATGATAGAGGCCATGTCAGACTTAGAGAAGTTTCTTAACAACGAAGATGGGTTAGATCCATTCATCAAAATAGCACTTGCCCATTATCAGTTTGAAACCATCCATCCTTTTTTAGATGGCAACGGCAGAATTGGGCGATTATTAATTACTTTGTTTTTGATGGAAAGAAAAGTCCTCAGCTATGAAACACTTTATATATCCTATTTTCTCAAGAAAAACCGGGTTGAATATTATGATCGGTTACCGAAATAAGGCTTAAAGGTAATTTTGAGCAGTGGATTAAGTTTTTTCTTTTAGCTGTTCATGAATCCGCAGAAGATGCCATTCAAACAATTGAAAAGCTTGTAAAATTACATAATAAGAATTTTAAGCGAATCGAAACCAATGTTGGGAGATCTTTAAAGACGGTTAAGATGTTATTGAATTATCTTGAAAGAAATCCAATCATTGATATTAAAAAAACCAGTACAGCCTTGGAACTTTCATATAATGCTGTTTCTAATGCAGTCAAGCAGCTCCTGGCTTTGGAAATATTAATTCAACCCGAGAGTGGGCAAAGAAATCGCGTTTTTGCCTATGAAGAATACCTGGAAATTATGAGAAAAGACACCTAGGTGATAAGGGGAGTGCATTGAAGTTATAAAAAAACGAGCAAAGCGGCGGGCGAAAAAATGCCCGCCGCGCTATGCGGTTAATATGGAAAGAGCTTAAATTAATAGGTCATTCAAACAAATAATTTTACTACCTTTACTTTCATAATAACGTAGCATTTCGTCAATTTTCCTTTTATCATAACTGGTAACGCAATCTGATAGGACATTAACGCCATAATTTGCTTTGCGTAAGTTGTAACAGGTTGATTTAACACAAGCAACAGCATCTGCTCCTGCTATGTAGAAATCACATATTTCATTTTTACTAATAAAGTCTGTAAATTCTTCACAGCTTAATGCGTTTCCTTTGTATTTTGTAAAAACATTTTTTGATACTATTTTCAAGTCTGAAGCTAATTCAGACCCATATGTATTGGGTTTAAGAGTCCTCGTGCCGGCTGATAAATTTTCATGCCTTATATAAATAACATGAATATTATTATTGACTGCCCAATCAATAGCTTTATTGATATTGCCAATAACATCCTTGTAATTCTTTGTTATGTCATTTTGAATATCGATTATTACTAAGGCTTTTTTCTGCATAGTGTTTCCTCCTGATAGGTAGATTGATTTGTTTGCTTTTTATTATACCTTGTAATTGTTGACAACAGTATGGCAACAATCTATAATGATAACAAGAAATTTTGGAAGGCGGCTATCAGATGAAAGTTGACAGGCTTATTAGCATTATTATGATACTCCTTGATAAAAAGCGTATAGGCGCACAGGAGTTAGCAGATATGTTTGAAGTTTCACCCCGCACAATCTACCGCGACATAGACACTATCAACATGGCGGGTATTCCTGTTCGCTCAACATCGGGAGTGGGCGGCGGCTTTGAAATCATGCAGAAATACAAGATCGATAGAAAGGTTTTTTCGACTGCCGACCTTTCCGCTATCTTGATGGGGCTTTCCAGTCTTTCCAATATGATACGAGGTGATGAACTGGTAAACGCCCTTGCGAAAGTCAAGAGTTTTATCCCCGCCGACAGAGCGAAAGACATTGAATTAAAAGCAAATCAAATATATATAGATTTAAGTCCGTGGATGGGCAACAGGAACATACAACCATATTTAGAAATTATCAAAACAGCTTTACAGGAAAGCAAGCTACTTTCGTTTGAATATGCAGACCGCTACGGAAATAAAACCGCACGAACAGCCGAGCCGTATCAGCTTGTATTGAAAGACAGTCATTGGTACTTACAAGGGTATTGCCATAAGAGAAATGATTTTCGCTTATTTAAACTATCCCGCACATCAAACCTACAAATACAAGAGGAATTTTTTACGCCACGAGATTATCAAAAACCGCAGTTAGATTTTACTGATATTTTGGCAACTATGCAAACAAAAATCAAAATTCGTATTCATAAATCTGTCATGGACAGGGTACTTGATTATTGCACTTATGAACACTTTTCACCAGACGGTGATGAGCATTACATTGTTAGTTTTCCTTTCATAGAGAACGAATACTACTACAATATTCTTTTCAGTTTTGGGGATAAATGCGAGTGTTTAGAGCCGTTACATATCCGCACAGAAATGAAGCGTAGAATACATGATATAGCTACCATATACGAAAGTTAATAAGTGGAGTAAGACGAAAAAGACAAACGAGTTGCCTTGCCCTTTTTATTCCGTTCTTTCCGTTGTTGTAGGTAGTAAGAAGAAAGTTTCGTAGCAAACATAGGAAGTGTAGGAAGTGTAGCCATATTTCCGTATTTTGTCCGTCCGCGCCCTGCGGCTTGTCGGCAAAATTGCTTGTTGGGAAGTTTCCCTGCCTCTTAACTTATTTGCGGATATATGAAATAGTGAAACAGCCCTGCCATAATGTGGCAGGGCTGTGATTGTTACAGCAATGAGAAACCTTGACCCAGGATGGCTGTCCAGTTGCTTTTCTGAAACAGAAAACGCCTATGCAAATGATTGAAGGTAATAGAAATTTGATGTATAATTTCCCCATGACTCCGCTCGACGCCTGTGGTCGAAAATGCATATAAAAAATTAAGTGTAATTTGATGAGGAATATGCTTTTATTATAACTGGCGGAGCCAGGCTCTAAAAAACGAAGCAGTCGTAATTAATTAAATTAGAAAAGAGGCAAACTATGAAATTCTCAACCTTTAGGGGCGGCTGGTAGCCGCCCGAGACGTCAGGGCGATAGCCAACGGTTGCATAAACACACCACCGTCAAAGCGATTAAAAATCGCGCCCCAACAACCCCAAGGTGACAAACAAAAAACGTCCCCTTGTCACCCCTTTAGGCATCCACACGTCGTTGCTTAATCAGCACCAGCGTTACCGCCAGCACCGCAACCGCAAAGCCCAGAATCACGATCATGCTGGTGAAGATCGAGGTCAGATTGGCCGCATTGAAAGTGACCGCGGCGGTGATTTCATTATTGGCTTTGACATACCAGTAGGTGGGGGTAAAGCTGGCAATGGTCATGACATTGTCGCCCAGCAGCGCCTGGGGGACAAAGACGCCGCTGATAAAGCTGGTGCCCAGGGCGAAGACATTGGCGACGGCGGACATGGCGCCCCGGCTTTTGACCAGATTGCCGATCAGATAGCTGATGCTGAGGGCCGCCAGGGTGAAGACAAAGGAGTTTAAAAGCAGCAGTCGACCGGTGGCGGTAAACATAAAACTGCCATACATGAAAAAGCTGGCCGAGATCAGGACAAGCCAGACGATCACAGCAAAACTGAGGTTGCCGAGGACCATCTGAAAATTCATGTTGGCGGAGCGGAGGGGAGAGCAGAGATTGCGGCGTTTCAAATCCGTATTATTGAAAACCAGCATCACCGAGCAGACCCCCAGAATCAGAATGGCGAACAGGGAATAGGACAGAAAATTGAAATAGTAGCCGGATTTTTCAGCATAGGCGGAGTGGGTACCGCTGCTGATCATGGTCACTGCAGTGGCGTTGGCCAGATCCTCTTGCAGATGTGCCACCAGATCAGTCTGGCTGAGACCGGGCAGATAGGTGGTGTAGGTTTTAGCAGTGTTCAGGTATTTGTTGATCAGCAGATCCATGTAGATGTTGCTGGTGGAATCGGGCACCGTTGTTTTTTCCAGCTGGACGTCGCTGCCATTGAGCATGGCGGCGGTAAAGCCTGCGGGAACCCGGAGGATGTATTCCACCTGGCGGAAGAACAAAGCATCCTGGAGTTTTTGGGTGTCATCGGGAATCGCCACCAGGTTGGCATTTTCACCGAGATAGGTTTTGAGGCCCGCCACCAGCGGCGAATCGACATCGTCATTGATAAAGGAAATGTTGACCTTGACCTTGGTAAAATCGGTATTCTGGGGCGGTTTATAGGCGCTGCTGAGCAACAGTGCCAGGACCATGAAAACCACCAGGTAAATCATAATCTGGGCGCGATTTTTCAGAATTACTTTGAAGAAAGCTTTATAAACTTGCATATTTCTGTCTCCTTAATACAAAATAGGTAACCGCGCTGAAGATCAGCGTGAAGCCGCACAGCAGCAGGATGTCGGTGAAAAACTGGGTATGGGTATTGTAGTAGTACAGCGCATAAAAACTGTCCGTGATCAGGTTGGCCGGGTTGAGGTAGGCAAGAATGGGGGCTTTGGTCATCACGACATATTTTATGTCGGCGGACATCATCCCGGCCAGAAAACACATGGTCATGGTGGAACCGATCAGGATACCAATTTTGAGACCCTCGCCCTGTTTGATGATGGATGCCAGGCAGGCGCCGAAGGTCACCCCGGTGAGGCTGCCCACCAGGCAGGTCAGCACGATATAGCCAGGCTGATCGCCGAAGCTGATGCCCAGAACCCCGCTGATGAAGGTCAGCAGAATCATCAGTTCCAGCATCTGAATCGTTGTGGCGGCCAGCATTGAAGACAGAAAGACCGTCAGTTTATTGGTCGGCGCCAGATTGATCCGGGCCCCCACGGCGGAGAGATCCGCCTGAATGGCCACCACTTCTTTGATTCCGAGAAAGCCGCCGTATAAACAGGTCATGGCAATCAGGGCGTAGAAATAATTGACAACCGGATCCGGGTTGGCCTGGCTGGCGGATACCGCGGTCAGGTATTCGGTGCGGTTGGAAATGCCGTCGAGGCTGCCGCTTTGCAGAGCCCCGGGGTTTTGGGTGATAACGGTGACGATGGTGGCATTCGATTGCACATAATCATCCAGAAAGCCCCGGATAATGGTCTGATTGAGACCGGACTGGTTGACCACCAGTTTGAGATCGGGATCGAACGTGATATAACCGTCGATTTGATTATCTTTCAGCAGGGTATCCGCTTCTGCCTGGGTGGTATTTTGCACAACAAACAGATGATCAGCCCCATTGATGGCCTGGGTGAAAGCCGGGTTCTGATCCAGCGCCTCGTTCTGAATCACGGCCACATTCACTTTCACAAAATTATCGGAGCTTGAGATGTTTGAAAAGGCCAGGTTGAACAGGGTTGCCAGCAGAATCGGAAACAGAAAGGTCCAGAACATTAATTGTTTATCTTTAAAGATGCACTTGAGGCGATAGCGATAATTGAATAAAAACATAGTATTTCTCCTAATCTCTCAGCGCTTTGCCGGTTATTTCCAGAAAGACATCGTTCAGGGTTGGCGGTTCGGAATAAATTTTACCGATGCTAATATTCTGGTTCTTCAGGTAATCAAGAATCGCAATCAGCGTATTTTTCCCCTGACCGGACTTCACCACCAACTGATGGTCGGTCAGCTCAGCCGAAATAATGTGGGGCAGGGCTGCGATTTCGGTTAGATCCAGATGCTCGGGATTGAGCAGTTCAAGGTTGATGTGCTCACCGGATTTGATCATCTGCTTCAGTTCTTCATTGGTGCCCATGGCAATGATCTTGCCCTTATCCATGATGGCGATGCGGCTGCAGATCTGCTCAACCTCTTCCATATAATGGGTGGTGTAGATGATGGTGGCGCCCTGGCGGTTCAGCTCCAGAATGCCTTCGAGGATATTGTTGCGGCTCTGGGGATCGACGGCCACGGTGGGTTCATCAAGAAAGATGAGTTTGGGCTTATGGGCGATGCCGCAGGCGATGTTCAAACGGCGGAGCAGGCCGCCGCTGAGTTTTTTCGGATAGAATTTTTTAAAATCTCCGAGCCCCACAAAATCGATGGCTTCGGCCACCAGTTTTTTGCGGGTTTGTTTATCGCTAATGTACAGGCAGCAGAAGTAATCGATGTTTTCGTAAACCGTCAGCTCATCAAATACGGCCACGTTCTGCATCACCACCCCAATGTTGCGTTTGATATCATAGGCGTCCGGGGTCATCGGCTGATCATAGAGTTCGATGGTGCCCTTATCATATTTAAGCAGCGATAAAATACAGTTGATAGCGGTGGTTTTACCGGACCCGTTGGGGCCCAGCAGACCCAGGATTTCACCTTCCTGGACTTCCAGATTGAAGTGGTCCAGAGCGATCAGATCGTCGTATCGTTTGACCAGGTTTTTCACATTTATTAACATTATATTCCTCCCGAATAAATCAAGTCATTTAAACTTGTTGATGTGTTTATTCTAACGGTTCTGGCGGCTGATTGGAAGTGACGGTGCTCATGATTCAAAATGACAAATGTCATCATTTATGTTAATATATGTGATAATAACAACGTTGGGGAATGAAGGTTTGGTAGAAACGATGAATAAATTAATTGATAAACTGATTATTTTTGTGTTTTGTCTGGCGCTGTATCTGACGACCGTGGCCAATGCCTATGTGATTGTGATGGTACTGGCAGCGATTATCTTCAGTGCCGCGTCAAGCTATCTGGATGAAGGCCGGATCACCGCGGGGATCTTTATTGCCTATGTGATTTTCTGCTTTTTTGAACCAGTCAGTTTAGCTTTTCTGCCCCTGCTGTGCTACGATGTGCTGATTTCCAGTTATAAGTGGCTGTGGCTGCTGGCCTTACTGCCATTGATCACCGGTTTAAATCTGCTAAGCGGCACGGCGAGTGTTTTAATTCCGATTTTTATCGTCGTGGCCTACTTTTTAAAAAAGCGGACCCTGTCGCTGGAAACCATGAAAAAAGACTATTTTATGCTGCGGGATCAGGCCAAGGAAACCGCGCTGCAAATGGAAAAGAAAACCCAGGTGCTGATGGAGAAACTGGATTATGAACTGAATCTGGCCACCCTGAAAGAACGCAACCGGATCGCCCGGGATATCCATGACACTGTCGGCCATATGCTGTCCCGCTGCATTTTACAGACCGGCGCACTGCTGGTTGTGAGTAAAGATGAGCAGATAAAAGCGGGGCTGGGAAGCATCACGGAGACCCTTTCGGAGGCCATGAACAGCATCCGGGACAGCGTTCATGATCTCCATGACGAAGCCCTGGATGTCCAGGTGGAACTGCAGACCTTAATTAATAATTTTAAGTTCTGCCCGGTAAAATTCGATTATGATGTGGAAACAAACCTGGAAAATGACTTGAAATACTGTGTTATTGCCGTTGTCAAAGAGGCCTTTTCAAATATCATCAAGCACTCAGATGCCACTTGCGTGTCCTTGACGGTTCGTGAACATCCGGGCCTTTATCAACTGGTGATCCAGGACAATGGCACCAAAAAGGTGTACAGCGATGATCGGGGCATGGGCTTGAAAAATATTTCGGACCGAGTCACGGCACTTAACGGGAATGTACACATCAGCACGGACAAGGGCTTCAGAATATTTATTTCTGTGCCCAAAAATAAATAAGCGAAGCGTGGAGAAGTTGATGAAAATAGTAGTTGTGGACGATGATAAGCTGGTCTGTGCGTCTTTGAAAACCATCATCGAGTCTGAAGGTGATATCACAGTCGTGGGACTCGGTCATAATGGTCGGGAGGGAATTGCGTTGTACAACCAATTAAAACCGGATGTGCTGCTGATGGATATCCGCATGGAAATCATGACCGGTCTCGAGGCGGCGGAGACCATTTTAGGACAGGATGCGGCCGCAAAGATTTTATTTTTAACGACCTTTGTAGATGATGAATACATCATCAAGGCCCTTAAGCTGGGGGCAAAAGGTTATCTGATCAAGCAGAATTTTGAGAGCATTGTCCCTTCGCTGCGAGCCGTGAATGCGGGACAAAATGTATTTGGCCAGGATATCATCACAAAAATTCCGGGCCTCGTCAATCATGAGCAAAAACTTGATTTTTCCGCCTATGATTTAAATGAGAAAGATCTGGAGATGATTAACTGGGTCGCCCTGGGCCTTAATAATCGGGAAATTGCCGGCTGTGTCTATTTAAGTGAAGGAACAGTAAGGAATCGGATCAGCATTATTCTGGAAAAGCTTGAGCTGCGGGATCGTACCCAACTGGCAATCTTTTATTATAAGAATAAAGGATGATATTTGGGATATGATTAATAAGAGCAAAGAAAAGAAGCCCGAGAGTTTACCGGCAATGGCTTTAATGGCACATTGTCCTGGCCAATTTGATCCACTATAACCTTCAGACTGCCTTTTGTTTCATAGCTCAACAAGCGGTTGCAACATCTGAGAATGGCCGACAAATATTCAATCGTCAGCAGGTTTTTGGTGATTTCCTTTTTGAAATAGTAATAGATACCCCCATTAACAATAATTGAAATGATCAGACTCATCAGGCCGATGGTGGGATCAATGAGACATATCCCAATGCACAGAAACGGAATAATTGACAGGATCGAGTAGACCATTGGGTTCTTGAGTGCCTTCATTTCAATTCCGAAAATAAGTGCAGAAACATCGTTATAGTTGGCTTTGCCCAATTTTGCAAGAATCATTTGAATTTCCAGACGTTCTTTGGGATTGTCCTCGAAAAAAGTAATGAGCTGATCTCTTTTCCTAAGTGGTTCATCCTCCCATTTTGGCTCATGAAGGGTTGCATACAACACTTCGTCACCAACAGAGGTCAGACAGGTATTCATCTGTTTAAACACATCGTCCATATCCAGATCGCTCCATGTTAAGTCATCAATAACCACATCGATCGTTTCATATTTAAGTTTTCGATCCCAATAATCGGTCACGCTTCCCCAAATAGCGGGATCGAAACTGGTTGGTGTTTTTCCAAACCCATTAATTAACCGTTGCCGCGAATTTTGGCTGACTTTTCGGCTGGAAAATAAATTAAAAATGATAAAAGCTATGATTCCAACAACCACAAAAAATAATATTCCCATTAGATACTCCTCAAATTCTGACATTACTATAAAGATTTTTGAATAACCGCCAGAAAAACATGCACTTAATATACCCCTTCGCCTGTTCAATGTCAACTTTATGGAGCAATTGAATGGTCTATCAATATCCTCCCGCGCCTATTAATCAGGGCGTCTTTATTTGTTCGAAATTCGCTGGGCTTTAGGCTTTATAGATATGAATGACGCCATTTAAAGCCATTCCGCCTCCATGTTACAATGAATCAAACAAGGAAAGGAGGTGAGAAAAATGGCAGTAACAACCGAACCATTGGGTAAAAAAATACAATTGCGTTCCAACCACGGCATTAATCAACGTTCAGCAAATAAAAAAGATGACATAAACCAGGAAAGGAGCTGATAACCCATCAAACTATTTAGCGAACTGTCCCTATGGTTTCCCCATAACTTACTTTTCTAATTTATCTAAAGTCTCAAGCAACGAATTATATAATCGTTGTTTTTTTTTGCAGTAAATCATGCTGCAATTGATTGAGACCTATTAAATTTCAATAAAAGTGAAATATTACAAGCAGTCAGTCGATTTTAATTGCGTTGATATGAAAAAAGTTGTAGAATTCTCTTATAAGCCTAAATATCTTAGTAAACGTTTTAACGATAAGGGGATAAGCATGGAAAAAAATCCGCACAAGGGTCATCGCCAACGGGTTAAAAACAGAGTAGTAAAGGAAGGGATTGACAGCTTTGAAGATCATCAGATCCTTGAGCTGCTTCTTTTTTACTGCATTCCCATGAAAGACACCAACGAACTAGCCCATCAGTTGATGAATGAATTTGGTTCCCTGACCGGCGTGTTTGATGCCGATCCCAAAGACCTGTGCGCAAAGGCAGGTGTCACCGAAAACACCGGGATTTTACTTTCCCTGATCCCAGCCCTGGCCCGGCGGTACAATCAGGGGAAGTTCAGCGAAAAAGAAGTGCTTAACAGTACCTCAAAGGCCGGTGACTATGCCATTGCCTTATTTACCGGTCGACTCAATGAAGTGTTTTACGTCATCTGTCTGGACAGCCAAAATAAGGTCAATCATGCGACCCTGCTCCACGAAGGCACCATCAATGAAGCACCGGTTTACCCCAGGATGATTGTGGAAACCGCCCTGAGACACCAGGCAACCAGCATCATTCTGGCCCATAATCACCCCGGAGGAAGCCTGGAGCCCTCCCAGGCCGATGTGGATGTGACCCGAAAAATAAAACTGGCGACCGAAGCCATTTCCATAACCGTTGCCGATCACATCATCGTCGCCGGGGAGAGTTATTACAGTTTTGCAGAAAACAGGATGCTGTAAAGGATAAGCGAAGACAGTGGACTCCGATAAATACCAATGAAACCGAAAGAGAAAAAACCGTAAGCCGACAATTCCAAATAGGAGTCGTTTCTATCTGGAATACCCAAAACAGCAGACACCGTCTGTTAAATTAAGCTGATCACATTATTGTGGAATTTTAACCGGAGGTATTGAAATGCAAATAGGATGCACAAAAAAAATATTAGACACACTCGATGTGACAGTGTGTGATCAAATTGAAGACAATGACCTGTTTTGCTGGAGTGCCAATCTGCTGACAATCAAGCGACGAAAAGCGGTTGTGGTTGTCAATGACAGCAATCGCTTTGGCTTTGCCCTTTATGGTCTGAAAGCCAAAGATTTTAAGGGATTGAAAACACTGATCGAAAATGGGATCCGGAGATGTCTGCAGAATGAAAACATCAAAGAAGAAGTGATTGATCAGTACTTTGCCCAGGCAAAGGAAACGGTCTTTACAAAAACCAGAGGACGGGTTTTTGTGGCCAGACTCAACCGAGCCTGTGGCGTTGTAGAATGCATGGATGACCTGCTGGACACCTCCGCTTTATACCAGACAGAAGTATCAGGAAACATGAACAGCGACTTATTCAAACCCAGTAAAACCATTGATTATGCCCATCCCTATGAATTGCTGATCCATGATTTTCAGAAGGTATACGGCGAAAAAATCATTGCGCTGGAAGCGGCGGATTTGCTGATCAAGCTGGATCTTGGCGCTTACTCGGCAACCAGAAGGCTACTCGTGCCCATGGGTGTCACCTTTAAAGAACTGCATCAAATCATTCAGATCGCCTTTGACTGGCAGGACAGCCATCTGCACGATTTCAACCTGTTTGATGAACAAGGAAAATGTCTTTTAACGATCATCAGCGAGTTTGAAATGGACGTCGAACCCCGGCCGGATTGCCCCATGGCGCTGGAAAAAGAGGTTCGGATCGATGCGACGATCAGGGATGCAAAAAAGATCATCTACACCTATGATTACGGCGACGGCTGGAATCATACAATTACGGTCCAGGGCATCGTTTCAGACTATGATAAAAATTATCCGTTATGCATCATGGCCGAAGGCAACCGGCCCCCTGAGGATGTGGGCGGGATACCGGGATTTGAAGACTATCTGGAAATCATGAACAACCCGGATCACCCGGAATATAAAGAGATGAAAAGCTGGTCAGCCAGCCAAGGGTATAAAGATTTCAACATTGATATCACCAACCGCAGGCTGAGGTACATACTTAGTAGATAACAGTTAATTGCGAAAGTGTCGTTAGCGACCCTGTCAGTTTACGATAGTATCTATGAATTTCGCAATTACCTGACCAATAAGACAGAAAGAGGAGCCCATGGGCAATTACCGAATAGCCGGTGCCAATGCAGCCAATCAGAATTGCATTACCGGTGAGAATGATCATCTTTATCAATACCTGAAAGCCGCCATTGCCAAAGCCAGTGAAATAGACATCAATGTGTCATTTTTAATGGAGTCAGGCATCCGGCTTATTCTTGATGATCTGAAAACAGCAGTTGACCGTGACGTAAAAATCAGAATCCTGTGCGGCAATTATTTAAACATCACCAATCCCACGGCCCTGTATCTGCTCAAAGATGCCCTGGGTGACCGGGTGGATCTCCGATTTTACAATGTTCCCAATAAATCCTTCCACCCCAAAGCCTATTTTTTCAAATACAGTGATTACGACGAAATTTTTATGGGATCCTCCAACATCTCAAAATCAGCCCTGACCACCGGCATCGAATGGAATTACCGGATTGATTCCCGGGACAATAAAGAGGACTGCGACTATTTCAAACAGACCTTTGAGGAACTTCTGGCCAGTCATTCCATTCCCATTGACGATGCCGAGCTCAAAAGATACTCGAAACAATGGATACGCCCGAAAATCATCTGTCAGATTGAAGACAGCGAAGCCAAAGAAGAAACGGCTGCGGTCGTCGTTAAGGTGGCCCAGGGTCAGGCAAATTTCAAGGTGGACAAACTGCCTGACGAACTGGCACCGTTGATTACTTTTCCCCAACCCATCGGTGCCCAGATAGAAGCCCTGTACGAACTGAAAAATTTCCGCCGGGAAAATCTGGACAAAGGGCTCATTGTGGCTGCCACCGGCATCGGAAAAACCTTTCTGGCAGCCTTCGATTCAAAAGAATTCAGGCGTATCCTTTTTGTAGCCCACCGGGATGAGATACTGAACCAGGCGGAGCACACCTTTAAGTGTGTGCGCTATGAGCTGAGTACCGGCCGTTTCAACGGCACCCAAAAAGACACAACCCAAGACATTATTTTTGCATCGGTACAGACTCTGGGGAACAAATCCTATTTAGAGGATGGCTATTTTTCCCCGGACGACTTTGACTACATCATCATCGATGAATTTCATCATGCGGTTTCCGATTATTATCAGAACATCATCGACTATTTCAAACCGAAATTTCTCCTTGGCCTCACCGCAACCCCGGAACGGCTGGATAATCAGGATGTTTTTGCGCTCTGCGACTACAACGTGGTTTACGAAGTCCGGTTAAAAGAAGCCATCAATAAAGGCTGGCTGGTACCGTTTCGGTATTACGGCATTTATGATGACATGGACTATGATGCGGTCAGTTTCAGAAATGGCCGATACGATGACGAACAGCTTGAAAAACTGGCGAATGTCAATAAGCGGGGCAATCTGATTTTTCAGAATTACTCAAAATATGAAAGTGCACGGGCATTGGGCTTCTGCATCAACCGAAACCATGCCTTGTATATGACCGACTATTTCAGAAAACAGGGCATTAAATGCTGTGCAGTCATCAGCGGAACAATGGATGACGATCAAAAAGACCTGGTTCATCCCCGTGATAAGGCAATCAAAGCATTAAAGATCGGTGAGCTGCAGGTGATTTTCTCGGTGGATATGTTCAATGAAGGACTGGATATACCCGAACTGGATATGGTCATGTTTCTCAGACCCACCCAGTCGCCTACCATCTTTCTCCAGCAGTTGGGGAGAGGTCTGCGTAAGTCCCGGGGGAAAAACTATGTCAATGTACTGGATTTCATCGGCAATTATAAAAAAGCCAATCTGGTTCCCTTTTATCTCACAAGTGAACCGCCGACTATTCAATCAGGGAAGAAGACCGGAAAACTCCCAATCGAAGCCGACTATCCCGAAGATTGCTTTGTAGATTTCGATTTCAGATTAATCGACTTGTTTAAAAAAATGGCTCAGGATCAGAAGAAAATCAAAGACCTTGTCATTGAGGAGTTTGTTCGCATACAGGTCTATCTTGGCCGAAGACCCCTGCGTCTGGACATGTATGTGCACCTTGATGAGGCTATCTTCGAAACCATCCGAACCAAGAAAGAGCTCAATATTTTCAGGGATTACCTGTCCTTTTTAAATGACATCGGTCAGGCCACCTCAGAAGAAAAAGAACTGCTGGGAACAGCGGCCCATGGATTCCTCAAAACCATTGAAAATACAGCCATGTCCAAAACCTATAAAATGCCGGTTTTTCTGGCCTTCTACAATGGCGGAACCATGAAGCCGGCAATCAGTGAAGACGATCTTTATCGGAGCTTCAAGGCATTTTATGAAAAGGGATCAAACTTAATTGATCTGCTCCGGGACAAAAGCACCGCCAATGCGTTAAACTGGGGCAAAAAAGAATACGTCAGCCTGGCCAATAAAAACCCTGTCAATTTCCTGTCCCAATCTGCCAGCGAATTCTTTGTTAAAAAAGACGATCTCTTTTGCCTGACACCGGAATTAGAGGATTATATTGCCAATCCGGTTTTTGTCCGGCATTTCAAGGATATCATTGATTACCGAACCAAGCGTTTTTATAAAGAGCGTCTTGAAAAGCTGAAATAATACAATTTATACAAACAGGAGCTAACTATGAATAAAACCCTGAGTTATTACAACAACTCTGCCAGGTCCTTTATTGAAGGAACCATTGATGCGGATTTAAGTGACCTGCGCCAGCGTTTCCTCAATTACCTGCCAGATTCCGCCCACATTCTGGATCTGGGCTGCGGTTCCGGCCGGGATTCAAAGTCATTTCTGGAACAGGGCTATACCGTCACCGCCATGGATGGTTCAATCGAATGCTGCAAGCTGGCAAGTGACTATATCGGCCAGGAGGTGCTCTGCAAAACCTTTGAGGAATTGGATTTCGACCAGGCTTTTGAGGGGGTCTGGGCCTGCGCCTCTTTGCTGCATGTGGCCTATGAGAAACTGACCGGGATCTTTGAAAAAATTGCACAGGCACTGAAGCCCGGCGGTGTTTTGTATGCTTCATTTAAATACGGTGATTTTGAAGGGGAGCGGAATGGCCGGTATTTTACAGATCTGACTGAGAAACGGCTGAAGGTTTTGCTTGATCCGGTGGAAGGGTTTGAAATTATCGAGACATTTGTGACTGAGGACATGCGGGAAGATCGGGATGGGGAGAAGTGGTTGGATGTGATTTTAGAAAAGAGCTGCAACCGATATGTAGAAAAAACAAGGCGTGATATAAACTACTAAAAAGGATCAGGAATTCGTTTAATGTACCTAGAATAGAAAGATTATAACATGGGAGATGAACATAAAATGAATCAGTCGATAATAATCAGTAAAATGAATGAATTTATGTTAGAACTCAATGCAGTAATTGGTGAATGGCTTCAAAGTAAACTCCCAGAGATCACACCTAACTGGTGGGATGATTTGGTTATCAACAATTTGAGTGACTCGCAGTATGAACAGGTAAAGAAGAATGAAATACATGAGTTAAAGGAATTTGATTTAGAAGCCTTACTTAGAATTCTTGATCGTAATTGGTTTATTATTGCGACCTCGTTTTTTGTTGATAATAAAGAACGTGTCAATATACATAAAATGCAGGAAACAAGAAATGCCTGGGCTCTTATTATACAAAACGATATTTCCAAAGAAAAAATAATTGATGATTTGGAAACAATAAAAGAGTTATTTGAATTATTTGGTGCATCAATTCAAGTAATCAGAGAATTGGAACATTTTATAATTGATGTAAGTGCTGATAATAATATTAAAAACAATCAATTTAATAGCGTTGATGAAAAACCGGTAGAAGTGGAGCAAAGTACAAATCAGGATATTACTGTTGGAAAACCGGTATGTCTTGTGAGCGATGAATCAATTGTTGGTGCTGTAACAGAAATTAATGGAAATAAATATACGGTTCTCCTCGGCGGCGAATTCAAGAACTTTTATAAAGAACAGATTAAATTGCATAAACCAAAATCTTGCGATAATGTTGTTTCTCTGAGCCGTTTAAGATCTTCAATGACTGCATATCAGATTTATAACCCTGGTTCCAGTAACTTATATTCATTAAATGCAGCCAGAATTGATTTTGTACCCTATCAATTTAGACCGGCTCTTAAGATAATTAAATCAGAGAGCTCAAGAATTCTTGTTGCGGATGATGTAGGTGTTGGTAAGACAATAGAAGCGGGTCTTATTTTAAAAGAGTTGGAGGCTCGTTCCAGTATTAATTCGGTATTAATTATATGTCCAAGACCACTGGTGGCGGAGCGTAAGTGGGAAATGGAGATGAAACGTTTCGATGAAAATTTTTCCCCTTTAGACGGAAAGGTATTTTTACAATCAATTTCAGATACAAATAGAGATGGTGAGTGGCCGGAAAGGCATTCAAAAACAATTATACCTTATTCATTATTTAGTGAAACCAATATTATGGGTGGCAACGGCAAAACCGGCAGCCGCAGAAGAAATATCGGTTTAGCTGAACTGGATCCTTTACCACGATTTGATCTTGTCATTGTTGATGAAGCCCACCATATCAGAAATCCACAAACATGGCAGTATAAGGGTGTGGACTTGTTTTGTAGAAATGCAGATACAGTTGTCTTTTTAACGGCAACTCCACTACAGAATAGCGATAATGATCTCTATACACTATTGAATCTATTAAGACCTGATGTGGTGCTTGATAAGGAAACGTTCAAGATGATGTCAGAGCCAAACAGGAACATTAATAATTTGCTAGGGATTATACGTCGTCAGGCAGATAGCTGGCAAAAAGAGGCGAAATCTGAAATTGCAGAAGTATTAACAACAAGTTGGGGACGGAATGTCATTCAGCATAATCCGAATTTTGCGAAAATCTATGATTATATTGAAAAGCCTTCAATTACAAGAGCTGAAAAAATAGAAGCCTTGTCAAGGGTTGAGAGACTGCATAGTTTTTCAAATATCATTAATCGAACTAGAAGACGGGATATTGAAGATTTTTGTATGCGAAGGACTGTGACAGTGGAGGTTGATTTCAGTAGTGTGCAAAGAGATTTATATGATGCCGTTATCGAATTTGAAAGTGCAGCATTAGCCCAGCTTCATGGAAAACAAAACGTCCGGTTTATGATGTGCACGATTATGAGACAAGCAGCAAGCTGTTTATACGGATTGGCACCATTTCTTAATGAATTGGTAAACCGACGACTTGACCAAATTCAGGAAGATGGCGAAATCTTTGAATATGATTATGAATTTAATGATGATGATACCAATTCATTAAGTGAACTTGCAGGTGAAATTGCAAAACTAACAGAAAAGTTACCAGTTGAAGATCCCAAATATACTAAAATGTATGAAGTCGTCAAAAATAAAAATGAAGAAGAAAATAATAAAGTTATTATCTTTAGTTCGTTCAGGCATACACTCCGCTATATTTATAAAAAGCTCAAGAAATCAGGTATCCGTGTTGGCCAAGTTGATGGATCAGTTCCGGATGAAGAAAGATATTCACTTAGAAAGAGGTTTATGCGGAATAAAAATGACGAACAGGCAATTGACGTTCTTCTTTTTACGGAGGTAGGTTGCGAAGGTTTGGATTATCAGTTTTGCGATACCATGATTAATTATGACTTGCCCTGGAATCCAATGCGAATTGAACAGAGAATTGGAAGAATCGACAGACGAGGACAAAAGAGTGAATCAGTACAAATATATAACATGATTACAAAAGATACGATTGATGCAGTCATATATGACCGGTGTTTAAGTAAGATCGGTGTCTTCGAAGCAAGCATTGGTGATTGTTCAGAAATATTAGGTGATATTAGCAATAAAATTTTAAAAATTATGTTTGATTCTAATCTCACAGCTGATGAAAGAAATCATAAATTAGAAAAAATGGCTGATAATGATGTGATGAAAGTACATGAAATGCAGAAGTTAGAGCAGGATGAAAAAGCATTGTTTGGTTTTGATCTTTCAAATTATATGATGAATAAAGATGTACAGGAAGCAGAGAATTCATGGATTTCGCCACAGAGCATGAATGAGATGGTCGGTTTGTTTTTAAATGATCTGTTGGGCGATGGGGAATATCTCAAGGGAAAGACTGAGCATAAAAATTTACGGTTGTCATCGGATAAACGTATTAAGTTACTGGATAATCTTAAAAATTTATCGATTGCGAATAATAATGCTGCAAACAAATTATGGAGCGCGTATTTAAAATCTGAAAAGTCAAATTTACCGGTAACATTTGACAGCACTTATGCTAAGGATAACAGAGAAATAGTATTTTTGACACAGATGCATCCTTTGGTGATCCAGGCAGCTAAATATGAAAGTAATTCTTTTCCTTGGGAAGTAGGAGTTCGTATAACGAATGAATTATTAAAACCGGGAGATTATGAATTCTTGGTGTATGCATGGAAATATGTTGGTTTTAGACCAGATATTAAAATGATTGCAATAAGCGAAAACGCAGTTATTCAGAACAATATTCTTGAATATATAAAGTATGCGGACCAGCATCAAATTGAATCTTCAGACTATGATTCCAAATGGCATAATATGGATGCATTACATTACGATAAATGGGCACAAGAACGAAAAGATTATATCGCTATTGTAGAAGATGATTGTTTTTATCGTCTGGAACAATTAAGTCAGTCATTTAAGCAGAGAGAAGCAGTATTTATTGAAATGATTCGTAAAGCGGAAGATGAAAGAATTCAAAGGATGAGGCATTCTCAATTGGATAAGCTAAGGTTTGATTTTGAGAAACAAAAAAAAGAAATCAGCAGTGTAAAAGAAAAAGCGGATATCCATTCTAACTTGTTGGTAAAAGGCGTGGTTCACGTAGAATAGAGGGAGATTGTTATGAAAAAAATTGACTATGAAACAATATATAAGAATAATAAAGAGGGCTGGTCTGAGTTGACAGAAAATCCGCAGAGATATGAGGCATTACTTGCGGGTCATTATTCAGATAGCAACCATTTCGTATACGAATTGCTGCAAAATGCTGAAGATGCATATGCCAAAGGGGTAGTATTTGAATATTATTCAGACAAGCTTGTATTTTATCATGATGGCAAACCTTTTGATGCGAAAGATGTTCGGGGAGTTTCATCAATGCTTATGGGAACAAAAGATGAAAATGATGCACAAACAATCGGAAGGTTTGGTATGGGTTTCAAATCTGTTTTTAAATATACATATCAACCGGAAATTTATTCAGATACTGAATCTTTCCGGATAGAAAATTATCTTTTGCCTGTGGAGATAAAAGAACATTGGAACTATCAGGAAGAAATGAAATCGTTAATCTATCAGTTATCAGAAGAGCAAAAGATATGTCCTTTTGAAAAGTCTAAACATTTGACCAAGTTTGTAATACCATTTGCCAAAAGGGAGAAAGATGGAAAAATTATAAAAATTTGGGGGGATGACGTTCTTGGTAAATTAAACAATATTGATCGGGAAATTTTGCTGTTCTTAACCCATATTAAGAATCTATTTTGGATTGATAAAACAACAAATAAATGTGCATTGATTTCATTAAATGAAAGCAAAAGTGATGCAAATCTTAAAATCTGTAAAATTGAAGGCAGTGACTATGGAGAAAAGGGAGAGATTGTAAATTATCTTAAATTCATTAGAAAATTCAATCATGAACAGATGAAGTCTGCAGAGGTAAGCATTGCATATAAGCTAAATAATCCACTTAACAATATTAATGAAATGGAAAGAACTAATATATGGGTATACTTCCCAACAAAAGATACTACAGACCTTCCGTTTTTAATTCACGGTTCATTTGAAACTGCTGTATCCAGAGAAAAACTAATGTCACCATCTGCGTTTAATTCAGAGCTGTTTCAGGAGCTGGGTGATTTGATTTGCGAATCATTGCTTGATTTACGTAATCGCAAACTGATTACACAGAATTTCATCAGAAAAATAATAATTCCTGCTTTTATGGACAATACAATTATTGGATTAAAGAAAAAGATAACAAAGATATTCATTGAAAGTGAATTGCTACCAGATAGAGAAGGTAACTTTAAAAAACCTAATGGAGTTTCAATGGCAGTTCCTTTCGGTATGGCTGATTTTTTTGCTGCGAAATTATTTCAAGAAACATTTCAAGGTATAAAGTCTTTTGTGGCTTTTAATAATGATAAAGAATTAAACTTTACTGAATATTTTAACTGGCTAAAAGATGATTTGCATGTACATATATTTAACCTTGAAGCCTGGGCAAAACGGCTTTCAAATACAGTGAATATAAATAGTACCGAAATTGATAGTGATACTCAAATATTAAAGAATTTTTATAAACTTTTATATGAAAACAGAGAAGATATCTGTTCATCTGATCTAACTTATAACCGTCGAAGACCATACGAACTTGTAATTCGTAATCGTCTGCAAGAAGCTTGGAATTTATTGAGAACTGCTCCGATCGTTCTTAATGCCAATAATAAATTAATGCCGGCATTTCAGAATGGGAAAGCGATGATGTATTTAAATTCTTCCAGTGAATATAAAAGTGTGATTGCGGATTCGCTAGTAAATAATAATATTGCTAAAGAGTTCCTACGACTATTATCGGATGAATTAAGAATTGAAGTATTTGATAATTATCAATATATGAAAGAAAAAGTAATTAAAAAATATATTAATATTGACAAGAATATGAATATAAGGTTTGAAAATTCTGATAATTATGAAGAAGAGTATATAGAGGATTTGAAACAAATATTCAAGTTAATAGAGGATCAGAATGACACATCAAAAGTGAAAGAACTGTTGAATGAAGCATATATCATTGCAATTATTCAAGATAATGATCAGCAAGTATTTGGAAAACCTGGAGCAGCTTATATTGAGACCTCTAACGAAGGTATTGACTTAAAAACATATTTTGCAGAGTTAGAGAATATAATAAAAGTTTGGCCCATAAATATGGAATTGTATAAAAAGCATGGAATAAGTGATAAGAAATTAAGTCAGTTGGGCGTAGTATGTACACCAGTTAATGAGGGTGACAGAGAGAATATCAATAGAAAATATGGAACCACCTACTGGTCGGCTTTAGATGGTTATTGCCCAAAAATAAAAATTGTTGGTTTGATTGAAAACATGGTTTATATTAGGAAGAATCCGAACTCTGGAAGAACTAAAAATAAGTCAGCGGAGATTTTAAAACTGTTACTGTCTATTAGCGATAAATTAAGTGGAAAGATAACGCGTAGTAAAACGAGGCCAGAAGTACACGATGAAATTGCAGAATCTTATAAAAATGTAGTGCAACTGAATTGGTTATACGATAAAAATGGAAACCTCTCTATGATTAGTAATCTTTCCAAGTTTGATTTAAATCAATCAATTTATGGTGAACCAATAAACGAAAAAGGGGCTTATAGCAGACTTGGTTTTATAGAAACAGAGGATGATGCCAGAGAGGATGCCTTCGTTATTGTATCGGCACTAGATTTAAGAAGTAAGAATGAATTATTAATACAACTTGCGAAAGAACTTGGAATGACAGTTTTAGATTCCTCTGATTGTAGACAAGAAATAGAAAATGATGAAGGAATATTTAATTTAAATGATTGGAGTTCGAATGAGTTTCCGATTAAATATTTGCGGAATAAAGAGAGGTTAATTGAACATATTAAACAACAATTTTTCTGCGCAGACCCTATCACATATAAGCAGGTATGGCGACGGATAAGAGACAGCAAAGATTCTATTATTGTCAGAGCATATGCCATAGGGATGTACACCAATGATTCTGATGTAAAAATATGTCAGATATGCAAACAGCCCATTGAGCAAGTGGAAGTTGTAGAAATAGCAAATTATGGTATTGAACTTGAACAGCTGAATCTTTGCCTATGCAGAAATTGTGCGGGGAAATACAAATCCTTGAGAGATAAGAAAAAAGATGAATTCAAAAAGAGCATGAAATCAGCAATTCAAGAATTGGACGCTGATAATGATGGTCAGGAATATGTGATCGAACTGGGTCCGGATTTACAGCTGGATTTTACGCAAATTCATGTTGCAGAAATCCAAGCTATATTTTCGTTGATAGACGAATTTGGTCTTCCGAATCTCAACAATCAGAAATTAGATATGTCTGATGATGAGATGTTGGAAGATCTATATAATATGGCATATCTGCAAGATGAAGTCTCCGATTTGGCATTGCCAGTAACTTAACTTATCAAATACCACAACAGTTGGTTTGAGTGTAAAGGCTTTCGTTATCCTTGGAGAATATTGGAGAATATCCGATATGAGAAAGCACGTCTTAATTTATCGTTGCTGTCCGAAGAAGATATTGAAGATCTGGGTAGTGCATAATTGTACAATTGTATTTGGTTTCTGCAAAATGATTCCCTGAAGGCCAGCGCGTTATGAGTACTTAATGCTGGTAATATATTAGATCAAAAATTCAAACGCTAGCGGTGCCTGCCCCTTAAGTTATTGAACTTAACTTGAGATTTCACGTTTTGAAGGAGAATACGTGCCTGTGAATCGTATTTAAAATGCCCGTTATTTATGCTTAAAAGGATGCTTACCACTAATAATGGAAAGAACCTGAAATCGGTCAGACAGCGCCGGACGAAACATACTGCTGGAACCGGTGGAGGGCTGACGGTTGTTGAGCCCTAGTGACCGGGGATATAAGAGATGGTCGGGATGGAGAGAAGGGGTTGAATATGATAGGGGTGAAGGGATATAATTAGACTAGACGAATTTTTAAAATAGAGGAGTATCCCATGAAACAATACAAAGTAGCAGCAGCAATCATCATGCACAAGAATGAAATCCTATGTATGCAACGCGCAGAATCGAATTATCCATACCTTTCATATAAATACGAGTTTCCAGGTGGAAAAATAGAAGCAGGCGAGACGGTCGAAGAAGCGCTTTCAAGAGAACTAAAAGAGGAAATGGCCCTAGAAGTTAATGTGAAGCCAGAAAATTTTTTCTTGACCGTCAATTACCAATATCCTGATTTTTCGATTGAAATGCACAGCTATATTATCAACGTAGATAACAAAGCGTTTCAGCGATTAGAACATCATGACCATTGTTGGCTAAAGGCCGAAAGTCTAATGGAACTCGATTGGGCGCCAGCTGATATCCCGATTATGGAAAAATTAATGCTTAATTAGAATGTCTTAAAGAAGGTGACAAAATGGAATCAATCGAAGCAGTTCAAGCCGGTATTTATTCTGGTTTAATTGACAAAAACAGTATATCCTTAGAACAATATCGACCAAGACTTTTGATTAATGATGTCACCAAAGGGCAAAAAGTTTTAACAAGCTTAATTGGCGAGCTGAGACAATGTGATGCGTTCTTTTTTTCGGTGGCGTTTATTACTGAAAGTGGTGTGGTATCGCTTTTAAACACCCTCATTGAATTGGAAAAGAAAAATATCAGAGGAAAGATCATCGCGTCTCGTTATCTGGAATTTACGCAACCAAAAGCGTTAAGGCGTCTTTTGGCATTTACAAACATTGATTTGCGGATTGTAACCACAGGTAATCATCATACCAAAGGTTATATCTTTAGACGAAATGATGTTTATAGTTTGATTGTGGGCAGCAGCAATATGACCCAAAGTGCCTTATCTTCAAATAAGGAATGGAACTTAAAAGTCACATCTATGGAAACGGGTTCTTTGATCCATGAAACACTCAGTGAATTTGATAGTTTATTTAAATCTGCTGTATGCGTCGATTCTCAATGGATTGATCAGTATGAAGAAATATATCTGCAAAATCTGATCAATCAAAACTTCCAAAGGCAGTCAAAACCAACCGTCCTATCGAAAGTCGCGGTTCACAAATCAACCTATCAAGTTGATCATCAGCCGTTAAAAACCGACCACGCAACCCTGCAACTCGATCAGGTGATGCCCAACAAAATGCAAGTAAAGGCGCTGGCGGGTATTCAGCAAATTCGAAATAAAGATGAGATTAAAGCGCTTCTAATCTCGGCAACGGGTACGGGTAAAACATACTTAGCAGCCTTTGATGTGAAAAAAGTTAGACCCGGTCGACTACTTTTCTTAGCGCACCGAGAGCAGCTATTAAACCAAGCGATTGAGAGCTTTGAACGTGTGCTTGGAGCACAGATAAAATGTGGTAAATTATCGGGAAGTTCTCACCAGCACGATTGTCCATATTTGTTTTCAACGGTTCAAACCATCTCCAAAGATGAACACCTATTTTCTTTTAATCCAGGGGAATTTGAGTATATTATTGTCGATGAAAGTCATCGCGCCGGGGCCAATACCTATCAAAAGATTTTAAATTATTTCAAACCGCAATTTTTATTGGGAATGACCGCAACCCCAGAAAGAACCGATGAGCATAATATCTGTGCTGATTTTGATTATAACATTGCCTATGAAATACGATTGCAAGAAGCGATGGAAGAAGATATGCTTTGTCCCTTCCATTATTTTGGTATCTCAGAAATAACCGTCAATGGCGAATTGATTGACGATACCACTGATTTTAATTATTTGACTTCTGATGAGCGGACGAAAAACGTGATCGAACAAATCCATCGTTATGGGCATGATGGACCGAAGGTAAAGGGGTTAGTTTTTTGTTCGAGAAATGCTGAAGCCGCGGTTTTGTCGGATAAGTTTAATCAACAGGGTTTTAAAACAGTCGCCTTATCCGGGAGTGATTCCGGTGAACGCCGTGAGGAAATGATCAGGCGTTTAGAAAGTGATGGAGCCGATTCATTGGACTATATCTTTAGTGTGGATTTATTTAATGAAGGTTTAGATGTTCCCACTCTCAATCAAATCGTGATGCTTAGACCTACCCAATCCGCCATTATTTTTGTCCAACAACTAGGTCGTGGTTTGAGAAAAGCGGAAAATAAAGAATTTGTCATCATCCTTGATTTTATTGGTAACTACAAAAACAATTTTATGATCCCAATGGCTTTATCAGATGATCGTAGCTTTAATAAAGATACGATTCGACGCTATACGGTTGAAGGCACAAGGGTTATACCAGGCGCATCAACCATTAATTTTGATGAGATTTCCAGAAACAAAATATACGAAGCGATTGATCAGGTGAATTTTAGAAGTGTTAAATACCTGCGAGAAAGCTATACAAATCTGAAATACCGCTTAGGTCGCATTCCTAAACTCATGGATTTTGAGTACCATGACTCAATGGATTTAGAAGTTCTGTTTTCTGGTACAATCGGTTCATATCACGAATTTTTAAAAAAATATGAACCAGAATATAAACTTGAATTCAATGAGTTCCAAGAAGAAATCCTGTTATTTGTTTCAAAAAAATTTGCTGTTGGTAAAAGACCACATGAATTATTAGTGCTAAAATCTATATTAGATGGGTTTTCTAATCCACTAAAGCAGATGGAAATTGATCTTTCTGAGAATTATGGAATTGAAGTGAAAGAGAAAACTATTATTAATGTCAGAAATATCTTAACCAATCAATTTCTAGTTGGGTCGGCAAAAAACAGCTTTGAAAACGCGGTTTTTCTTGAAAATCAAAAGCCAGCAACTGCTTTTTTAGAAGAGTTGAAAAATGAACAGTTTAAAGCGTGTTTAATGGAACTAGTAGCATATGGGTTATATCGAAATACAAAATATTATGGAAAACACTATCAAAAGTCGGCATTATCTCTATATCAAAAGTATTCATATGAAGATGTTTGCCGATTATTAGAATGGGAAAAAAATGAAGTTTCTTTAAATATCGGCGGTTACAAATATGATGAAAAATCAGCTACCTATCCGGTGTTTATTAATTATCACAAAAGCGAAGCGATTGAATCCTCGATCAATTACGAAGATCGATTCATTGCACCCTCCAGTCTTATTGCTATTTCAAAGTCAGGCCGAACAATCGCATCGAACGATGTACAAGTGGCCTTAAAGGCACGTCAATTTGGTGTAGATATTGAATTGTTTGTGAGAAAAAATAAAGATGATAAAACGTCAAAAGAATTTTATTATTTAGGAAAAATGTATCCCACAGGGCAAGCAAATGAAATTGTAATGGAAAAAGCCAACAAAAAAGCGGTAGAGATTCATTATCAACTGGATGTACCGGTAAGAGAAGATATTTATGAGTATCTATGTGATGTTCCGGATTAGGTATAGAAAATTAAAGGAGAACGTGTGAACACGAAAGAAACGTCGCTTCATGCAAAGTGAGTGAAAAGTCAATAATTAGACTTTTTATTTTGATGAAAGATGAAAAGGAGCCCTCATGGCATTATTCAACAAACTTAACACCCCAATCTTCCTCAAAGAAGGAAGCGACACCACTCAATACCTCAACCGCCTAAAAGAACTCCAGGACAAAGCTACTGGCAAAGTGAAAGACGACATCGCCCGGGAAATCAATCTGGCAAACTATGGCGAAATCGGTGAAAAGAACATCGCGTTTGAACTGAAGAACTCTGGGATGCCCATGTACATCATTCATGACCTCCATTTGGAATTTGAAGAGCTGTCCGCTCAAATTGATTATGTGGTGGTTACCCGGAAGCTTATCTTTTTTATTGAATGCAAAAACCTCTTTGGCAACATCGATATTGATAGCCAGGGGAATTTTATCAGAAACTATTCCTGGAATGGGAAAACTGTCAAGGAAGGGATCTATTCTCCGATTACCCAAAACCAACGGCATTTGGAAGTTTATAAACAGTTGAACCGTTCACACAAGAAAAACATTATAATGCGATTCGGTTTTGAAAAAGTTTTTGATAGTTTTCACAAATCCATTGTTGTTCTCGCCAATCCTAAAACGGTGCTCAATGCCAAATATGCAAAGAAAGATGTCAAAGATAAAGTGATCCGTGCAGATCAGCTCATTGCGTACATCAAAAATGCTGAAAAACAAAGTAAAGAATTGGCCAATAGTGAGAAAGGCATGAAAGAATTGGCAGAAGGATTATTGGCCTACCACACACCCAGTCAGTCCGACTATGCCAAAAAATATGAAGATATCATCAACAGCTTATCCCTGATCAATGAAAATCAGAAGGCGATACAATTCGCAGTGGCCGAAAAAACATCAGAACTGATTCCAGCGACAGTCTCGAGTCAACCTACGATTCCTGATAATGATAAATTAGTATCAAAACTAAAAGCATTTCGGCTGGAAAAGAGCCGGGAAGAAAACATCAAGGCCTATTGCGTTTTCAGTGATAAGCACATGCAGGATCTGATCAGCAAGATGCCAAGGTCCCGCGAAGAATTATTGGGTGTTTCGGGGTTTGGCCCGGTTAAGGTTGAAAAGTACGGCGACGTGATTATTCAACTGTTGAAATAGGGTGGGTATAATGACCCAAAGGGGAGGTTTGGCTGATGTGCTTTTTTCGAAAATACTTTGAACAGCGAAAAAGAAAAAAACAAGAGGCGATTGAAAAAAGGTATGCCTTCAGCCGGGATATCCCCGCATCAACTTCAGCGTTGGTGGCGTTTTTTTCTGATGTCAATGTGTATATCGATCCTTATCTTGTGGCCCAGTGGCAAGACCAGTGGTCTGGTTTAATCATCAGAGCTTCTTCATACCAACAACGCCAAAAAAAGAAAACGCCACTGGAAACGGAAACCATAAACAAGATCATTGACTATAATGAAGTCGTTTCAACCATCGATGAACGGGTAAAAAGTCACAATGATTCGTACATTGCCCTGCGCATTGACAACCTGAAAAAGATGATCTGCCCCATTGAAGGCCGGAGTCTGGATGACCAGCAATTGGCCTGCATTTTAAAGGAAACCCGGAATCATATTGTGGTGGCCGGTGCCGGCACGGGAAAAACAATCACGGTCATCGCCAAGTTAAAATTTCTGCTTAAAGCCGAAAAATATAAACCCGATGAGATTCTGGTATTGTCGTTCACCAATGCTTCGGCAACGGAGATGTGTCAGCGGATCAGAAAAGAAACGGGTGTGAGCATCGATGCCATGACCTTTCACAAGCTGGGCATGACGATCATTACGGCAGTCAATGGGGTTAAACCTAACATCACGCAAATTAGTTTATCTGTCTTTATCAGGCAAACCCTTAATGAACTGATGAATGATCCTCTCTATTTGAAGAAATTCATAAACTACCTTTATTTTCATCGGATAAAACAAAAATCGGAGTTTGAATTTACGTCCCAAATGGAATACGATGACTACCTGGAACTGAATCAGCCCATCACCATGAAGAATGAGATCGTTAAAAGTTATGGTGAAATGGATATTGCCAATTATTTATACAAAAACGGTATTCACTATCAGTATGAAACCCCCTATAAAACCAATACAGCAACCGAGGAATATGCCCGGTATGTTCCGGATTTCTATCTGCCCGATGAGGATATTTACATCGAGTATTTCGGAATCAATCGAAACGGACAAGTGCCGGGTTACTTTACTGCTAAAAACAACAAAACGCCCTCAGAAACCTATAAAGAGTCCATGACTTGGAAAAGAATGCTTCATGCCGGCAACAATACCGTTATGCTGGAGTTATACAGCTATGACATGTTGGAAGGTCAACTGTTACAGTCGCTTGAGGAAAAATTAAAGGCTGAAAATGTTTCATTTAATTCTAAATCCGACAGTGAGTTATGGGATGAGATTAAAACCACAAATAAGAGCATTTTTGAGTCTTTAGGTAAAATATTTGAAACGGTTATCAACCTGGTGAAGATTAATGACTATCCCTTTGAAAAAGTATATGAATTAAACAAGGTCCACAAAGGGAATCAATATCAGAATAATCGGAGCGTGATTGAATTAATCGAACCGATCTTCAATCGCTATGCGGCCGAGCTCAATCAGAATAATGAAATTGATTTTAACGATATGATTAACATTGCCTCAAAATATGTTGCCGACGGTAAATATCAGCACGCCTATGGTTATGTGATTGTTGATGAATATCAGGATATCTCTACAGCACGGTATAATCTTTTAAAACACCTGCGGGAAAAAAATGATTATGCCTTGTTTTGTGTCGGGGATGACTGGCAGAGTATTTATGGGTTTGCGGGAAGTGATCTTAATTACATCCTGGATTTTGAACGGTATTGGGGTATTTCAGAGAAAAGCAAAATTGAAACAACCTATCGTTTTTCACAAAGCCTGATTCAGGTGAGCGGTGAATTTGTGATGAAAAATCCCAAACAAATAAAAAAGAAGCTGCGGTCAGCAAATGAAACCGGGGTGATGTCGATCAAGGCATCAAACCACGCCAATGAATTTTCGCTGGGCATGATTGAAGGGTACACTGCAAAAAATACTGTGACTTTTATGGAAGACACCATCACTGATCTGCCCCAAAACAGCAGTGTTTTTTTCATTGGCCGCTATAATAATGATGTTAGGGTATTTGAGAACAGTCCCTTTAAATGTCATTATGAAAATGCCACTGGAAAGACAATAGTACACTACCCCAAAAGAAGTGATTTGAAAATCGAGTTTCTATCGGCCCATAAGTCAAAAGGGTTGCAGGCGGATTATGTATTTATCATCAATAATAAAGAAAAAAGCTATGGTTTTCCCAGTAAGATTCAAAATGATGCGGTGGTACAATTGCTGCTTGAGGAGTCGGATGATTACCAATACTCAGAGGAACGACGCTTGTTTTATGTGGCGATCACACGAACAAAGAAAAAAGCCTGGTTACTGGTTCAAAAAGACAACAAATCAGTGTTTGTCCAGGAATTGTTTTCTGGTTTTGCTAAAGAGTTAATGACTGAGCGTTATACATGCCCTCAATGCGGGGGAAGAATTTTTAAAAAGAAGGGCACCTATGGTGAGTTTTTTGGATGTTCCAATTATCACAAGGGGTGTACCTATACGAAAAATATTACGGTGAAAAAACAGGTGTGAACTCTTTTGACCTGTCAGCTTTTAAGTCTGAAAAATCGGCCGGCATTTCATTATAAGCTTGGAGTAAAAGTAATTGTTGACTAAATATTTGAGTAAAGGGGACAGAATGACAATGGAAGAACTCAGGATATTGCTGAATAACAGCGATGTGGATTTTGAAATATTACAGAATGAAAAGCCCATTTTGTCGGTTAATGATGCCCTGGGTTTTTATGAAATTTGTGAGACTGCGCCGACGATCATCATTAAAAGCGAAAAGGGTTATTTCGCTTTACTCTTATCCGGAGACCGGGGCCGGATCGATTTTAAACAGATCAAGAAAATTTTGCAATGCAAAAATGTGAGAATGGCAAGCGAAGATGAGGTTTTAGAAACCATTGGTTTTGAAGCCGGAAGCGTTCCCATGGTGGGGCATCACTTGCCATGTGTTCTGGATCATCATTTACTAAACTATCCCTATGTTTATGGAGGGGTCGGAGATGTCAATTTCACCTTGAAAATAAATCCCCGGGATCTTATAAAGGTCAATGACATTGTAGCGGGAATTGATTAAGATTCCTGGCGGTGCCAGGCAGTGCGGCCGAGCCAGGTCGTATCATATAGTGGGTGCGTATGACACGGAGGGACGGTTTTTGTGCAGTTTTCTTATAGTGAGGTAGTTAATCAGCGTCATCAGCGATAAAATGATACCAGAAATCACCAACGAAATCAGAATAAACGGTATTCTTTTTAATAGCGTTTTAAAGGTGAATCAAGTATAATAATCTCAAAGGCAGCAAGAGCGATGAATGAACTGGAAGAAAAAGAAACGGGCATTCAGTATTTTGAGACCTGCCTGCATGCGCTATATTCTAAATGCTGGACCTCAGCTTTCAAAAGATCAACTGAAGTCTGTTTTAAAACAGATTGAATTAACCTATCCGGAAGGGAGTGAAGTAACCATGACATTGGCTGAAGTTTTTAGAAATGAAGGAATCGATGAAGGACTTGAAAAAGGACGGAAAGAAGGAGAAACACAGGCTTTAACAAAAATGGCGGCGAAGGTGCTGACGAAGAAATTCGGGACGATTTCGAAAGAAGATATGACAAGGATGGAAACCTTGAATACAGCTTCCCTCGAACTGATTATCGAAGAGTTCTGGCAATATGAAACTCTGGAAGCATTGAAAAAAAAGTATTTTTAGGCTGTTAGACCCGGTATCAATTTCCTCAAAATTAATCTCCCGGTAACCCTGATCGGCGTGCATTGAAGTTATAAAAAAACGACCAAAATTGATAACAACAGTTTTGGTCGTTTTTTATGCATTTAATCCTGTTGTTGGTGGCAAGACGACACGTAGGGACGGTTGTGTGCCACGAAGGCCAAGTATTAAAATAATAATACAGAGCTATGCTCTATAGAAGATGAAGGCCAAGTATAGAGGAACCTGATTAGCGCTAGCGGTGCCTGCCCCTTAACTGCGAACTTAACTTATTGATTTCTTTTTACTCCAATTCATGCTGTCGAGTATTTCCAATATCGTTGTACAGATATCATCGAACTGGATGTCTTTTGCATAATCAAATTGATTTTGATATTTAATCCAATGATTATTCATTGTGGCACTGGTCTTGATCATCTGAATGATTTCAGGGTATTGAGCCATTAAATTAAGGGTATTACGATGTTCAGCTGTTGCTGCAAGTGCAGCGTAAATCGAATCGGTACTAACATTCTGCCATTGCAGCTTGCGAATGATGAAAATATCATAATAATCTCGGGGGCGTGTATTCTGATCACCTCTAGAAATAATGGTTTCCAGTTTTTCTGCGAGAATGGTTTCCAGATTATATGCCATTATTTTAATACTGCGTGATTCAAGGAGCAGTTTGTATTCATAGACAATCTCACGAGGGGTGATTTTATCACCAGCGGTAAGATCAATCTTAAGCGGCACTGTCATCGGCGGATACTTAGCTTCAAGAGCGATACGCAGTCCGGTATAATCTGCAAGCCACCTTTAAGAATGAAATTGAATTGGTAAGGGGACACAGAAATGCGCTCAAGCAGGCGTTCAAGCATGTAGTTTTGCAAAATGAGTTGAGCAGAAATATGTTTATCTTTTGATATTTTTTTAATAATGGCTTTTAATTGCATCACATTTTTCACAGCAATACCTCCAGGTAAGATCGAATCTTATTTTCCACTCTTAAGAGCTTTGCATATTTTGAAAGTAAGGGAATATTCTTTTTATCTAAGCGTGCATAACGTTTAAAGGCATCGGTAACAATTTGAATTTCAGTATTGCTGCGTCCCTTTAAAATATCACATAGCGTTCTTTCAGCATTATAGAGTCGAATATTATTGCCGCTGGGAGATTTAGCTGTTATGATACCAAGCTCGTAGAGATCTTCTTTGACACGGTAGTATTTGACGTTTTCTAAACCTGGGGACGTGGTGTTGTAACCAAGGGGAAAGGTCATGGAATAATGAATGGGTGTACGGTCGGATAAGTCCAGCAGGAACAGAGCCGTTTCATGTGAAAAGATTCCGCGTTTAAAACGCACCTGTAAATTAAACATTTCATCATCAAAAATCGTGGGGATGATATAGACACCCCGACCTGAATGTTCAAGCAAACCTTTATTTACAAGGACTCTTAAAAACTCACGGGAAATACCGACCTGTGTAACCTGTGCGGTAGTCACTACGCCATTGTTATCATTTGCAATTTTTAAGATTTGTTCGGCATAAGTCATTCTTACTCACCTCTGATTTAGTTAGATCATTGACGTATGTGCATACAATTATAATAATAATATGCGAGAAAGTCAAATATATTTATTATAAATTCCATATGAGAGGAGAAATAAAATGAAACCAATAATTATAGGGCAATTAAGTTGGCCGTGTGTTGTGCAGATTTCATTCGTTTGAACACGAAAGAACCGTCGCTTCATGCCATCGACCTAGATCCGTTTCATTCCCGCGGGATCCATATACACATTGCGTCGCCTGAAAGGGCCGGGCACCGTATATTGGAGCTTCACCCGGTCGAAATCGCTGATTCTTTTTGAATGGAAATAGGGTTTGTCAAAACAAAGCGCTTCACTTCTGAGCCAACTGGGGACGTCCATTTTATAGAGCTGAAGATTATAGTCAATGATGGCAGAAACAATGGTCAGATAATGGCGTTCATCATCATCTAATACGGCAATATCCAGAGGCTCATAAAGGCTTTCCAGAAATCCTTTGTCTTTTGTGGAAAGCAGTTCCAGTAACTGGTTGACCAGTGTCCAGATCGAGATAATCATATAGGTTGAACAAGATAACTATTAGCCGGTTATTAAACGTGGTTATAAATAGGCAGAGCAAAATCAGTTGAAGGAATTAATGTGGATATATCCGTTTCCACCCTTATTTATGGAGAGGATATCGAGTTAAGCCTGAATAAAGATCAAATTATTTGTGCTGAATTGGATATTGATGGCATAAAGTTTGAAATCAGTATCGCATTAGATTAGTGATCAATAAATGTTTCTCAACCACTTAAAAGTCATCTTTTTTTATGATTTTTGAAAGGATTACAAATAATTTTTAAAAGAATAGCAGCGACTATGGCTGCTGTTCTTTACTTGAAAATAATTTGTTTTTAAATGATACTGGTCGAAAAATCTTTTGTTGAAAAATATATACACTGAGATTAAAAACCTCTATTTCCAATATTTAACACTTTTAACCGTTCCTTTTTCTCCAATAAATGTTACATAAAATCCGGTTTCATCATTGTTGAACCATATCATTACATTAATTGGATTATTCTTGTCAAGAGGGTTTGCCCTGGAAAGCAATTCTTTTCCATCCCCGCCAAGAATTGCCTTGACTTCTTCGTAGGTCATTCCTTCTGTAATACTTGCCAATTGATCCTCTGTTACCTTCGAATTGCTCAGCGCCATCATTTTACTTTCATCAGCATTATATAGTGTTTTCAGTGAAACCCTATCACTGGTATCGTAATTGATGGTAACACCAAAGTCGGTGTTCTTATCTGTATAAATAAACGCCCCATCCTTTTCTTTGGGGGCAACACCTAAAGCAGTATTAACCTCACTCTTTAATTGATTCACTTGAACTTTATTATAAAAATTATACGGGTCATTACTTGATTCATTTTTTGTAGCTGTATTCGTGCAACCTGAAAACATGACCACTAAACCCAGGAAAAATATGACAGCCAATAGCGGCCGCATTAATTTATTTTTATACATAACATTCTTTCTCCTTTTTTGAAATAATATTCCGGAAAATCATACATTCCTAAATTTAGCACTGTAAACAATTCCTTTAGGGCCATTTAAAGTTACACTGAGGGAAGATCCATCGTTATTTAACCAGACCATCAAATAAAGTGGTTTCGCCAGGTCTTGGGGGTTTACTGTACATACGATTTCCAATCCCTCTCCCACTAGGATTGTTTTCACCTCTTCATACGTCATGCCTTTCGTAATACTTGCCACTTGATCTTCTGTTACAGTTGCATTGCTTAAAGCAATTAATTCAGCCGCGCCAACAGGAGTAAAGATTCCTTTAACTATTACTCGATTTCCATCATTATAATTAACGAAAACCCCGTAGCCGGTATTCGGATCGACATAAGTGTATAAACCGTTCTCACCTAATTCCGCAACGATACCAGTCGCAGCTTCAACATCAGCTTTGGTTTGATCCATATAAACCTTATTATAAAAATTAAAAATCACATTGTCGTTTGCAATTCCATTTCCTGAATTCTCAGCTGTTGTACTCGAATCACTTTTAGTTTCATTTTTTGTGACTTTATTCGAATCATTTTGGCTACATCCAGAAAACATGATCACACATCCCAGGTAAAGTATGATTACCAATAAAAATCGAATCAATTTGTTTTTTGACATAATGTTCTTTCCCTTCAACAAAAATTAAATACTGTATGAGATTACAATATTCTACATAAATATTAGAAGCCCAGTTCGTTTCTTTCTTCTTCTCGTAAAATTTCAGCTAATGTCATGATGTGATGGTGTCACTCCCTCCTGGATAGGTTGTTTCAAGTTTATGAATAATCTCATTGATATCGTTTTTGGATAACTGGGGTCCTGCATTAAGTACATAGCGGATAAAGGTTTCAATCAAGAGAAATACGCTACGCTAATTTCTCTTGATTGACGGGCAGTTGCCAACTACAAGCAAGCTTGTGATTGGCTCGTTGTTTTCGCGAAAAATAAACCATGCCGGTTTCTTTTTCATCCAGCTCCTGCAAAGTTGCCGCCGCCCGGTAAATAGTCTCCTGAAGTTCTTCGTTGATAAAGCTGTCTTTCTGAGATTCCAACGAATTAATGTCGACGATGTCCATGATGTTTTGAGGCAAATAGTTTCGCATAAAATCTTTAGCTACTGTTAAATTCCCGAAGGTTTCTTTGAAAAATTTATCATGTGGATTTAGATTTTCATTCGATCACCACCTTGCTCATATTATACATGATGCGGGTTTAATATTCCATTAAATCTTTTATGTAGAGATCGGAGGGACGGTTGTGTGCCACGAAGGCATAGTATTTAATTAATAATACAGAGCTATGCTCTATAGAAGATGAAGGCGGACCCTTCGGAACCGCCATGCAGGTGGAGGTTTCAAATCACCTTAAGCTGCTCTGGTAAAGAGTCAGGGTAGTGAGCGTTAAGGAAAAGGCAACCAGACATTTGCAGAGTAAATATTGATGATGATGTGATATTTTCATTTCTAGGCATTGATTCAATAGAGATCGGAGGGACAGATCGGAGGGACGGTTCTTTTGCAGAACCGTCCTCGCGGGTTTTCATGCTCCAGTATTCCTTTGTTCGTTGTATAAATGTATTGAGTTAACATAAAGTCGATTGACATTTGCAGCTAATATGATATGCTTTAGCTATAATAATACTTGGAGGTGTTCATTTTGAACCGAGAAGCGATTAAAGATTTGATTAAATGGAAAAACAGAGAACATCGAAAGCCTTTAATAATCCATGGTGCAAGACAAGTAGGAAAAACATGGCTTATGAAGGAATTTGGAAAAACTCATTATGAAAAGATTGCCTATATAAATTTTGAAAATAACGAACGAATGGAGCACTTATTCAATGGTAATCTTGATATTCCAAGATTAATTACAGCTCTTCAAATCGAATCAGGGGTCACAATTGATGACAAAAACACGCTCATTATCTTTGACGAAATCCAGGAGGTGCCCAAAGCATTAACATCATTAAAATATTTTTGCGAAAATGCACCCCAGTATCATATAGTGGCTGCGGGGTCACTGCTTGGTGTCGCACTCCATCCCGGTACATCGTTTCCTGTTGGCAAAGTTGACTTTATGGACTTGTATCCACTTAACTTTACTGAATTTCTGAATGCTACTGGGAATGAAAACCTGGTAAGCCTCTTGGAAACTCAAGACTTTGAACTTATTACAAGCTTTAAAGGCAGATTTATAGATCTTTTAAAGCAATATTATTATATTGGTGGCATGCCAGAGGTTGTAATCAGATTTATTGAGACCAATGATTATACCATTGTGCGTGAGGTGCAAAATAAATTGCTAATGGCATATGAACAGGATTTTTCGAAGCATGCTCCAAATGACGCAGTGCCAAGAATACGAATGCTCTGGTCATCAATTCCGGCTCAGCTCGCAAAAGAAAACCGAAAATTCGTCTATGGCCTTATTCGTCAGGGAGCAAGGGCAAAGGAGTTTGAGCTTGCAATACAATGGCTTCTTGACTGTGGGTTGATTTATAAAGTCAGTAGAATAAAAAAACCTGATATGCCGTTGATGGCGTATCAGGATTTCAATGCATTTAAGTTGTTTATTTTGGATGTAGGATTACTTTCGGCTATGAGTGATCTTGATATAAAATCATTATTAGAGGGTAACAGTGTTTTTGAAGAATTTAAAGGCGCGTTGACTGAACAATATATGCTTCAGCAGTTAATCACTAACAAGGATATCAAGCCTTTTTACTGGTCAGCAGAAAGATCAAACGGTGAAATTGATTTTGTTTTCCAAAGTGGCATGGATATTGTTCCACTTGAGGTAAAGGCGGCAGAAAACCTACAAGCGAAAAGCTTGAAGAGTTATTGCTTAAGGTACAAGCCGAAATATGCGATTCGCACATCACTATCCGATTATAGAAAGGAAGAGTGGTTAACCAATCTTCCCCTATATGCGATTAATGAAATTTTAAATATTTTAGAAGATGTCAAGCATTTTTGAAAATGTCCCGAAACAAAGGCCTCTGTGCCTGAGAAACCTCCGAAAAAGCGAAGCTGGGAAAAAATATGCAAGTTCATATGGGAAAAAATATGCAAGTTTTAATTATTGACTTTCAGGATCATTTGAACTACCAAAGAGAAATCGCGTAATTTCAAAACTGGCGGTGCCTGCGAAACCTCCGAAAAACAAACACCAATGTATATTTACGCAAATTATTGTATGAATATCCGAGCAATAATATCGACCAATTTCCTTGTATGAATTATACCATTAAAGCTATTAAAAACAGGCAAAAAA